>JAABUM010000716.1_pt1 | contig 55163 bp, 46 predicted proteins | sample 5559161 | NCBI WGS metagenome assembly JAABUM01 (sample SAMN10711868, study PRJNA513369) | rock metagenome | isolation source: Antarctica rocks | place: Antarctica: Victoria Land, Siegfried Peak nord
AGCGTATCTCACAGAGGTTGCAACATCCGTAGGGACATGGCTTGCCCTGTCCGCCGAGGCACGATGTCGCACAACGGACAGGGCAAGCCATGTCCCTACGATGCACTTCTTCTGAGACACGCTTTAAGGCACTCCTTCGGGAGCAACAGTTTTGGCACAGGGCCACGGTCAATTGGCCTATTGTCGTCCGCCGTTGTTGGAAGCAACAACGGCATTGGAATGACAAGCCTCTCAGCTTGTCTGAGGGGTAGTTGACTAACCGGGAATGCGTTTGTGAGCGAGTGCATCGTCAGCGCGCGAAGTGCCATCAACAAAAGAAAATGCCTTCAGCGTTCTGGACGATGCACTCGCTACGATGCACTCGCTCCCAAACGCATTCCCGGTTATCGGGTGGCTTTGAGTTTGAGGCCCACCAAAAACGGGTCGTGATCCGAAGCGCGAAAAGCTGTGCCCTGCGACTTGGTCTGCTCGAATTCGGGTTCGTCGGCGTTGATGTGCCATTCGGCGAAACCGGTGATTTGTTTGTCAAATTCGGGCGTGGCGAGGGCGTGATCGAGCGAGCCGAACTTGCCGTCATAGGCAAACGAGTAGCGCTCTTCAGGGCGGAGCCGCAAGTTGATGTGTTTCAGGCCCGCCGCGCGCAGCGTTTTGAGCGGGTCTTCTTCGGTGTAAGCGTTCAGGTCGCCCAGCAGCAAAACGTCGGCATCAGTCCGTTTAAGCGATTGCACGAACTTCAACGTGGCCTGCGCTTGTTGCACGCGCTTCCTGTTCCACGCACCTTGACCTGCGTCGATGTCGCCCGATTGAGGCGCTGAACCCTTTGATTTCCAGTGATTAGCGACCAGCCAAAAACGCGCGCCGCTTGTTTTGTCGGCGAACAATTGGGCCAGAGGGCGCCGCTCCAATGTCCCATCAGTTGCGCTTTGCGATGCGCCCACGAGTTGCAGCCTGGCCGGTTTGTAAATCATCCCGACGCGGATTTTGTCGTCGCCGGAGCCGGTCTTGGGGGCTGGAACTTTGGCATAAATTTTCGCGCCATAAGCCGCGTTTAATCGCGAAACAAGATCGTCGAGTGCGCCCTCGCCGTTTTCCAATTCCATCAAAGCGACGGCATCGGCGTCCAAACCGCGCAGCATCGCCACGACTTTGGCGCTTTGAACGGCGAACTGTTCTGGCGTGGAACTGCCGCGCGCGTCGGGATGCGCCGCGTCTTTAAGAGTCGTCCAGTAGTTGTGCAGGTTCGCCGAGCCAATTTTGAGCGTCCCGCCCACATCAGGCGCCTTGGAGGGGCGCGGGTTGGAATTTTGAAAGGCGGGCGCTCGCGTGGGAAGCAGGCGATATTGCCCGTAGTCGAAGGCCAAAATGCCCGTCAAATCCTCGACTTCGTCTCCGGCGCGGCGCGTGCCGTCGGCGTCCAGAAAGGGGAGCGGCTTCGGGTTGCTTTTGCTGGAGCCGTCATCGAGAACCAGTTCGCGCGCGCCCATTTCGTAATTCGAGGGCGGGGCCAAAACGTTGGTCGGGTTGAACTCGCGCCCACCGCTAGCCAGTCCAAGCGAACCGAAGCGTTCGAGATCGTGCGAATCCGAAACGAACAGCGGCGTTTTGATGCGCACCAGCATCCCCTCGAACCGTTCGCGCCCCGCGACGGGCAAGGGAAACTCGACTTCTTGCGGCTCCAGCGCGTCGCCTCCGGCTGTGGGCGAAAGTTCGCCTGCGATCGAAAGGGCGCTCAAGTGCCCGATTTGTGTTTGACCGCGAAACTCTTCGACCTGCCCGCTCACGTCGATACGCTCGCCCGCTTTGAGCCGGGTCGAAGCCAAACGCGAACCCGCCGGAAGATAAACGAACACGCCGTCCGAAGTTTGCGGGTCGCCGTCGCCAACCGAGTCTTGAAGATAAAACCCGTTCAAGCCGGGAAAAATCGCCGTCACGACGCCCGTTGTTTTCACCAATTGACCGACCATCGGCGAAACATCGGTTTTGCCCTGAATCTGGGGAATCGAAACCGGTGTTTGGGCAAAAGCCAGCGACGGAAACAGCGCGAGCGCGCCGCCAAGAAAGAAGCGAATCATAAATTGAAAGGTGTCAGACAAAGGAAAATTAGGCGAAGTTGTCGCCGAGTTAGAAAAAGGTGTTCAGCTGAGCAGCGTGCGCTGGTCGCATCAACGCGCTGGCGTTTTTGAAAGGATCGAACCCACATCCACGCGAACCTTGTTCGCCCTCTTTCTGCTTCCCGTTGGTAACGCACGAGCGCAGCATCATCCGAACAGCAAAAGGGCGAACACTCAAAAATCAATGAACCTTTTTGGCGCCCCACTTCGAAAACGCCCTCAGTCGCCCGCTTGGATCGACCATTCACCGGGCGTAGTGGAACCCCACCGGCGCCACTTGACGTGGCCGTCGCCCCATAACGCGTTGAAGCCGTCGAGGTGGCGATAAGCGGGTTTGGAAGATTCCGCGTCGGAGAATCGGTCGGTGTTGACTTCGCCATCAATGGAAATCATCGCCGAGCCGACCGAGGCGGAACTGCATTTTCCCATGTTCAAAGAACCGGTCATGCCGTCAAGGATATGAATGGTGCCCGCCGGGTTTTCGACGGCGGCTTCTTGAAGCACAGGGCCAGAAACCGTCGAAGTGGCGGCTACCGACAAAAACCCGCTTTTATTGAGTCCACGAAAACCGCTCGTGACCCAGGACTTCGACACGATGAGATTGCGCGAATAAGTAACAGGATTGCCCGCTCCTATCTTGAGTTGGCCCCCAAACGAGGTGCCCGAAGCATCGCCGCTCGAGTAGTGGCAATAACGCGGACGGGCGAAGCCAGCGGCAACATCGATAAATTGCGGGTCGGGCGCCGACCAGTCGTTGCCGATGAGAGCCGAAGGGCAAACGAAAATCTGGCGATTTTTGGCGTAGGGCAAAATCAGCGATGGCCACGCCAGAACCCGCGTGCCCGTGCCAATGGACTTGGGGGCGATCCAACCGTCGTTGTCCTGCGTGTATTGCGCAAAGCACAGCCCGATCTGCTTGAGGTTGGACGCGCAACTCGAACGTCTGCCCGCCTCGCGCGCTTGAGCAAACACCGGAAACAAAAGCGCGGCCAACAGCGCCAGCACCGCGACTACAACAAGCAGTTCCACAAGAGTAAAAGCGTGCCGCGCAGTCGCTTTGCGCCTGGGGCAGAGGGGGCCAAAAAAACGAAAAAGCGACATGAGAATCATCTTAACGACTTCGTTCGCTGATTTCCATGCCGCTTTTGTTTTTAAAATTTGGTGGGCGATTCCTCAGGCCGAATCTGAGGAGATTCCAACCGGAATCTGGGTAACTGTCCAGAGATTAATAACCTTTTGTTAAAGCGGGATGAACAAAGCGATGTCCCTTGCTCATTGCTCTATTTGATCTCGTCCCGTGAAACCCTCAACCAAGGTCGCCTGACATTGATGCGAAGCGCACTCGATTTCCCGCTTCACACAAGCACCACTTGCGCGGCGCCGCGACTGGTTTCCCGGCGATTGCGCGGCACTTTTGGCGGGGAAAGCGGCGTGTCAATTCGCGCTGGTGCTCTCGCGTTTGAGCCAATCGGGAAGTTTCACTGTTGCAGATTTGGCCCACGCCCAGGCATACAAACGCGCGGTGAAGTTGGCTCCGGCGCGGGCGCGTTCGACGGTGAACGCGCGCACTTCGGGCGAGGGCGTCCAATCGCCGCGCGAGGGCGGGAGTTGCGGTTCGAGGGCATAAGTTTGTTCGATGTGCGAGCGCGAACTTTGGATTTCGGCGTTGATGGCGGGCCACAAATCGGTGATGGGCGCCAAAATCTGGTTCGATTCGAGTTCGAGTGGCGAGGGGTTGACGCGTTCGACAAGCGAATCGACCTTTGCATGAATGCCCGACCCCGGCGATTTGCCGCCTTCCAAATGGCGCCCGTCGTGGTCGAGGGTGACGTGGAGCGGCATTTCGCAGTCACCGGAATAGTGGGACAAAATGCCCGCTGTCACGAGGGTTTTGGCGCGGATATACGGGTTGTCGGGAAAGCGGCGCGCTTCGGCGAAGTCCATCGCCAGGCGTTCGGAGTATTCGCGCAGGGCGTAAGGCAGTTCGCCGACATCGCCGGGCGAGACGTTCAAGCGGGACAAAAGCGCTGCGTAATCGGCGCGCTTTTCGGGAAGCGCGTTGTTTTGCAGCAGTTCCCAGTCGATGTAGTGGCGCGGCGCTTCGGCTTCGGTCATCAAAACCAGGTCGCGGTTCTTTTGCACGTCGGGGTCTTGCGCGTCGTGGGCGACTTGCAACGCGCCCGCGCGGAACCATTCGGGCATATCTTTGGGCGTGATGGCCACGGCAGAGCGGGCGATGATCGAATGGCCCTGCGGAAACCAGGCGAAGGCGGAAGGGGCGACGAGGACGAGCAGGGCGCCCGCGAGCAGAGTGGGACGAAACACGGCCAAGGTTTAGCGCGCGCAGGTTAAGGCCGGATAATGGCGCGCCGTCCCGAATTATGAGAAACCGAGGAGATGAGTTCCCAACCCGACACGCGCGACGACCTGAGCGATGTGCGCTTGTGGATCGAGTCGCGCGAAAGCCAAACTCTAGACGGGCGCGCCGCCAAGTCAGGCGCAACGCGGGGCCGCGAGAAACCCGAACCGCTCGACCCGATTCGCACGCAGTGGCAGCGCGACCGCGACCGGGTGTTGCATTCCAAGTCGTTTCGGCGCCTCAAGCACAAAACGCAGGTGTTCATCTCGCCCGAATTCGACCACTACCGAACGCGCTTGACGCATACCCTCGAAGTCACGCAAATCGCGCGCACAGTTGCCCGCGCTTTGCGCCTCAACGAAGATTTGGTCGAAGCCATTGGACTCGGTCACGATGTCGGCCATGCGCCCTACGGTCACGCAGGCGAAACGGCGCTGGACGAGGCGTTTCGGCGCTACGATCCCAAAGCGCGCTTTCGGCACTACGAACATTCGCTGCGCGTGGTAGATCATCTCGAACATCACGGCGAGGGGCTGAATTTGACGTGGGAAGTGCGCGACGGGATTTTGCATCACTCGAAGGGCAAAGCCGATTTGCTGGCGGGCGAGTCGCTCGATTTGTGGCTGGGACGTGGCAAACCGGCCACGCTCGAAGGGCAGATCATCCGCATTTGTGACCGCGTGGCGTATGTCAACCACGACATCGACGACGCCGTGCGCGCGGGCATCATCACGCACGCCGATTTGCCGCGCCAATACGTCGAAATCCTCGGCGCACGTGGCGCCGCGCGCATCACGCGCATGGTTTATGCAATTGTCGATGCTTCCAGCGAAGTTGTGAATGGGACACGTCGGGTCAAAGACCGCATTGCGATGCGCGACGACATCATGGAAGCCACCGATGGACTCAAGAATTGGATGTTTGACAACGTCTATTTGCTCGGCGCAACCGATGAAACGCCGCGCGTGCATCACGTGATTTTCAACCTGTTCGACTTTTTCATGGAGCACCCGCAAAAGATGAGCGGCACGCCCTGCCCGTCGAGTTCGTGGGGCGAACTGAGCACTCAGGATTTGGCCCGGTGCGTGTGCGACTTCATCGCGGGCATGACCGACCGCTTTGCGACACAAACGTTTTCCGATTTGTTTTTGCCATCGAGCCGAAAACCGGGGTCAAAAACCCTTTAAAAGGTTTCGCTGGCGCACGGTTTGCCAAAACATCCGGGCGGCTGAAACGCCAGCGGGAATTTCAAAAACATCATGGACAGCAACCAAAAAACAGGCGTCAAAGACGCCAACTACGACTTGATTTCGGTGATTTATCACACCAGCAAGGCCACCTTGCTTTACGACAAGTTCATCACCGACGCTGACGAAGCGGGCGACACCGAGCTGGCAACTTTTCTGCGTGAAACGCAAGAAGCCGCCAAAACAACAGCTCAAAAAGCCCAAGAACATCTCGCCAAGCGTTTGGCGAAGTAACTAAAGACAAAAACCGCAACAGCCGCCCAATGAAGATCGGGCGGCTGTTGTGGTTTAAAGCGGTTCTGTTAAGTGTGGCTTCTGCGGCAACGACCACACTCAACAGCGGTTGGGGTTATCAGCGGGTATCGCGTGTTGGTTGAGTGCGCGGGTTGGGCGCTTGGCCCGATTTGCCGACTCCGCCGGGCGCATCGGTGTGGATGTCCACGTTCTGCTGTTCGCGGATGTCCGAGTGTTGGCCCAACGATTCCTCGTGCGCCGCTTCGAGATTCTCGGCTTTGGCCGCATTTTGTTCCTGCACTTGTTCCAAAGGTGTTTTGTCGCTCATAAAAGGATTCTCCTGCTAAACCAAAGCGCAAGTTGATGGCCCGACCTTTGGGCTTCGATGCGGGGCCAAATCAACGTTTGGGCACGATGCGGGCGCTGTAACGTCTAAAGTGGGTGCCGGGGAAAAACGGGGGAAATGGGCCGTTATACTGGCCAACTCAACCATGAACAACTCCATCGTGCGGTGCGGGTGCGGTCATCACGTCGTCGGACGCGAGGTGTTGCGCATCGAACCTTACGAGCGCGCGTCGGGTGAAGACGTCGTTTACATCAAATATCGCTGCCGCCACTGCAAGCGGATGGGCGAAGAATTCATTTCGCGCCTCGACTGGGATCCGGCCATCTTCGACGCTCCGCGCGACGAGATGAGCTACGACGAACGCGACCGCTTTCTCGATGAAGGCGCCATCTCATCGGGCGACTTGATCGCGTTTCATCGCTCGCTGCAAAAGGCGCAAACACTCGCTGATTTGGCTCGTCCCGAAAGAAATCGCAAAATTGGCAAAGACGCCAAAAAGGGCGGCGACAAGAAATCGAGCGGCGACAAACCCTCGCAAACCGGGCGCGGTGGGAGCGCTGGTTCTTAACCGATTTGCGCGCAAAGAGATGCGCGCACAAACTGCAGTCACGGTTCTTGATTTCAAGGGCCGTGATTCTGCTTTTGGACGCGCCTTCGCATGAGCTTTTGCACCCACCCATCGCCCTTTTTGTTCGCCCCCGATGGTGGCGCGGGAGCCAATTTGCCACCTGCTTTGCCTTCTCTTTCTTCATCGGAAGCCCCTCAACCTTCGGAAGCCCCTCAACCTTCGCAAGCCCCCCAACCTTCGGAAGCCCCTCAACCTTCGCAAGCCCCCGAACCTGCCGCACCTCAAGAGGTTGCCGCTTCGAGTTCAAGCGAGTTCCAAGAGGAAGGTAACACCCGACCCGAAGTGAGCGCAAAAACAGGCGGAGGCGCAAAACCAACGACGGGCGCCGAGCCATCAGCCGACGCGCAATCGACAAAGAGCACACAGGCGGCAGGTGTCACCCAACCAGCAGGTGTCACCCAACCAGCAGGTGTCACCCAACCAGTGGATGATACCCGACCAACAACAGGCACCCAACCCCAGATGGGAACAGACCTTACGCCTGTCCAAGCTTCGTCTTCCGAACCCCGAGGGCGGCGAAATTCCGATCAGGAAGGGCATTCGTCCGACGAATTGCTTTCGTCGGATGATGCGCCGCCTTTGGGCACGCGTTCTTCGGCGGCGCGCGAAGGAACGGGACTTCCATCGGCGGCGGAGTTGGAGCAAACGCTGCAACGCTTGATGCGGCGCGTTTCGATGCTCGTGCAGGCCGAAAAGTGCGCGTTTTTGCTCGATGACCGCGAACGCGACGAACTTGTGGCCCGCCCGCCCGCCGTTGGATTCTCGCGCGAACAACTGCGCACCTTGCGTTTGAGCCAGGATGAAGGCGTGGCAGCCCGCGCTTTTCACGATGGCGAGGCCATTGTGGTGGACGCCAACACAGCGCTTTCCACGCTCGATCAGGTGTGGACGCGGCGTTTGGACGTGCGCAACTTCATCGCGTATCCCTTGGTATTGGAGCGGCGCGACGAAACCGAAAGGTTGGCCGAGCGCGTGACGGTCGGCGTGTTTTTAGTGCTCAACAAGCGCGGCGGCTCGCCGTTCACGCCGGAAGATTTGCGCTTGTTATCGGTGATGTCGCGCCAAGTCACAGCGGTGATTGCCGACGCGCAGGTGTATTTGCAACTCACCGAGGAAAAAGAGCAGTTGCAAGCGACGCTGCAATCGATGGGTTCGGGCGTGCTGATGATTGAGTCGACGGGCCATATTTCCCTGCTCAATCCGGCGGCGCGCGCCCTGCTCGATTTGCCTGCAGAAGGCACCGACGGCGCGCATTTTGAAGACGCCATCAAAAACGAACCTCTGGTCAATTTGCTGCGCGAAGCCACGCTCAACGGCAAAGAATCGGGCGTCGAACTCGAAGTCGAACTCGGCGAAGACCACGAGCCGCGCGTGTATCAAGCGCAAACCGCGTTTGTGCGCGGCGAAAAAGCGGGCGTGCCCACCACGCTCGGCGTTGTGGTGATCTTCAACGATATCACCGAGATTCGCAACGTCGAACGCATGAAAACCCAGTTCGTGTCCACCGTTTCGCATGAGCTGCGAACGCCACTGACTTCTATCAAAGGGTTTATCTCGACTCTGCTGCAAGATACTGAAGGCTACTTCGATAACGACACTCGCGTCGAGTTCTATTCCATCATCGACAACGAGTGCGACCGTTTGCGCCGCTTGATAGACGATTTGCTCAACGTGTCGCGCATCGAGTCGGGACGTGCGCTGCAAATGAACTGGAGCCTGTTCGACCCAATCGTTGGCATCGAGCGAGTGATGCAAGCGCAGCGTTCTTACACCGACCGTCACGAATTACTGCTCGATTACAGTGGACAACTTATCGAACTATTAGGCGATGCCGATAAGTTCGACCAAATCCTCACCAACCTGTTGTCCAACGCCATCAAGTATTCGCCTAAAGGCGGCAAAGTCGCGGTGCACGTCGAAAAAGACGAACACGATCTAACCGTAGCCATTTCCGACCAAGGCATGGGCATTGCGCCGGAAAAATTGGACAAAGTCTGGCAAAAGTTTGAGCGCGTCGACAACCGCGACACCCGTCAGGCCGGAGGAACGGGCATCGGCTTGTTTCTCGTCAAGCACTTGGTTGATCGTCACGAGGGCACAATCGATGTCTCCTCGGTTTTGGGACGCGGCTCGACGTTCACCATTCACCTGCCGCTTCGTCCCAAAGAAGCCTTGGCCGAACTTGAAGGCGGCATTCAAGACAGCTAATCGCTTTGATTGCTTTTTGTGAAAATTTTGACATCAGGTGGCCTCGTCTATGCATGGCAAGCCATGTCACTACAAGGACACACGACTGTTTTGGAATCTTTACAGCGAGCGCAAGCCGCGATTTTCGGGGAAGCGCCCAAAGCAGCGCGGCCCGCGTTCGGGTTAAACCAAGGGGATGAAAATTGCCATCGGCGGCGATCACGCCGGATTTGAACTCAAAGACGAACTTAGGCCACTCATCGAAAGCTTGGGCCACGAAGTTCTCGACCTGGGCGCGCACTCAACCGAGCCTTCGGATTATCCCGATTTCGCGCGCTCTGTTGGCGAAGCCGTGCGCGATGGCCGCGCCGACCGAGGCATCCTGGTGTGCGGTTCGGGCGCGGGCGTAACTGTTGCCGCCAACAAAATTCACGGCGTGCGCGCGACTCTGGCGCATGATGTTTACACCGCGCATCAAGGCGTCGAACACGACGACATCAACGTGGTCACGATGGGCGCGCGCATCATCGGCCCCGCCATCGCCAAAGAAGTCGTGAGCGCGTTTCTCAAAGCCCAGTTTTCAGGCGAAGAGCGCCACTTGCGCCGTTTGAACAAAGTGCTGCAAATCGAAGCGGAAAACTAAAATGGCGGACGTGATTCCACGGTTCTTGAGCATCACGGCGAAGACGAGGGTCGCCCCTACATTTTGTTGCTCTTCGCCGTGATTACCTCGCACGACGAGCGGCTTTCTTGGTCACGTAAATTTCGCTTTAGCCGTTAACTCGATTAAATGGCCAAAAAGGTGGATATAGAAAACCGGCGTTTCCTTTGAAATGCCGGTTTTTCGATGTTGACTTTTCTCATGGTCGTGATGATTTTGGGCGGCGTTTCGCTCATGGTCGCCGGGTTTTTCGACCGCCAGCACGAGGCGACCGAAGCGCATATGGTGCGGCGCATTCAGCGCGTGGCGACGATGCCCACGGGTTCGTCCACGGCGCACGACCTCAATAGCGTGGATCGTTTGTTCGCCGAATCCGAGGAGAAGCGCATGAAGAGCACGCGCAAAACGACGTTTTTGCCCACGCTTTCGCGCTTTGCCGAAGGAGACAACTTTCTGGGCCGCCTCGAAGACGAACTCATTCAAGTGCGTTCTCCCTGGCGCGCGACCGAACTTGTCACCGGCTCGCTTGTGATAGCGATGACCGTTCTGGTCATCTTTTTGTTGCTGGGCCAACCCATCGCGTCTCTTCTGATTTCGCCCTTTGTGCTTCTGGCGCCGCGAATGTATGTGAAGATGCAGCGCGCTAAGTTTTTCCGCAACTTCGACGACCAACTCGCTGACACCCTGCTTTTGATGAGCAATTCGTTACGCGCGGGCTTTAGCTTTATGCAAGCGATGGAAATGGTGGCGCGCGAAGCCCCGTCGCCGATGAAGGACGAATTTGGCCGCGTAACGCAGGAAATTTCGCTCGGCGTGCCTGTCGCCGAAGCTCTTACCGCGATGAGCGCGCGCGTCAAAAGCGTGGACTTGAACCTGGTTCTCATCGCTGTCATCATCCAGCGCGAAGTCGGCGGCGCCTTGGCGCAGTTGCTCGAACTCATCGCCGAAGTCATCCGCGAACGGCAACGCATCAAGGGAGAAATCCGCACCCTCACTTCGCAGGGCCGCTTGACCGGCGGCATCATGGGCTGCTTGCCCTTCACGGTGGGCGGCCTGATCTATGTCGTCGGCGGCGTCACTTCACCCGGAGAACCCTCGTTTTTGGAGCCGCTCATTTCTACCACGCTTGGCAATATGTTGCTCGTGGGCGCCATCTTCTGGCAGATGATCGGGTTCTGGCTCATCATGCGCATCGTTAACATCAAAATTTAGTTTTGAGTAACGAGTGGTGAAATTCCATCCGCTACTCACTACTTGTTCTTAACAGCCATTCTCACTGCTCTCAGCTCCTAATTCACTACTACCATGCGAGAAACACCTAACATTCCCGAACGCGCGTCGTCCCGGCTTTCGACTTCCTCTCCAGAACCGGCTTTACGCGCGCCCGACGTTTCCGCTTTTCGCGGACGGCGTTCGGGCGGGCGCGTGACCGACCGCATCATGCCCGGTCAGGCCAAAACCAAACCGCCCTCGTTTTGGCAACGCGTGATCTGGCCCTATCTCGACCGCTTGACGGCGCCGGGTTCGGCGGTATGGCGCAACATCAACGAAGACGACTTGCGCGTGCGCTTGATGCGCGGCGGCTTTCCGATGGGCCTGCGCGCCCAGACGTTTTTGCTCATCAAAATCGGCGCTGTTCCATTCATGGCGCTGTTTCTGGCGTTTTATTATTGGGCTGTCAACGCCAACATCATGGCGCTTCCGGCGAGTGGACTGTGGTTCGCCATCGCGTTTGGCGCCCTCATCGGCTTTCGTTTGCCCGACATCTGGCTGGGCGCCAAGATCAAGGCGCGCCAGAAAGAAATCCAACTCGTTTTGCCCGACACAATCGACCTGATTTCCATTTCGGTCGAAGCGGGACTGGGTTTAGTTGCGGCCATTCAACGCATTTCGGAGCGCTTTCCCAACGCGTTGTCGGAAGAGTTTTTGCGCACGTTGCAAGAAGTGCGTTTGGGCCGCGCGCAGGCCGATGCGATGCGCGACATGGCGCGGCGCGTGGACGTGCCCGATCTATCGTCGCTCCTCATTGCGATGGTGCAAGCCGAGCAGTTGGGTTTGGCCATCTCCAACGTGCTGACGGTGCAAAGCGAACGCTTGCGCCAACGCCGCGCCCAACGCGCCCGCGAAGCCGCCCAAAAAGCGCCGATCAAGATGACCTTTCCTCTGGTTTTGTTCATCTTCCCCGCGCTGTTCGTGGTGATTTTAGGCCCGGCACTCATTCGCATCTTTTCGCAGAACTCATTCGGTTGATCGCGCCCGTCGCTACTTTATGGATGAACCGGGAAGACATGGCCCGCTATGTCCTCGAATAACGTTCCGGTTGGTGGACGGACATGGCAGGCCATGTTCCTACCAACCGTATGATGCGAATGGATGCTGGAACCGCATCCATTTCCTATAAAAAACCCGAAGCTGATCCTCATCCACGCTTCGGGTTTTTCACGTTTGTGGGATCGCAAAGAGAATTCGGAGAGAACCCCTGGCGCCCTGTTTGTCATCAAGGGCAGACGGGCGCAACTTCGCCGTTTTTGTCGGATTTTTGGAAGCAATCGGGCGTTTGAGGTAGCCTTTAGAGACGCCTCCAGGCGTGCTTTGCCGACCATTCCACTTCCATGCGCATTTTGTCTCGTCTTTTGCTGGCCATGTTTCTTGTGTGCGGTTTGGGCTACGGCTCCTACGCTTTTGGCAAATACGTGCTTTCGGCGAAGCTGTTCGGGCCAAACGGTCAGGCGCTGCAAAAACCTAAAAACAGCGCCCGCGTTGTTTCCTCCGGCGCGCAAATCGAAGTGCTGCCCGAAGCGGGCGCAACTTTGGCACCGGGGCCGACCTACTCGCCCGATGCCACCTCCGTCGCGCCGCGACGCGACGCGCGCCAAACCATTCCGCCTCCGCCTGTTCCCGACAACGCCAACAACTCGAACAGCGACAGCTCGAGTGCTTCCGGCAACTTGAACCCTTCCGCCAATTCCAACGACGACACCACACCGCGCGGCGATTCAAACAATGGAGGCAACGGCAACTCCGGTTCGCCCAACGATGGCGTTGCCAATTCCGACAACTCGAACCCATCGAACAACGGCTCTGGTGTGACCCGCCCGCGCCGTCGCCGCCCGCGCGTTGCGACCGGCGACACAAGTGATTCGAGCAATTCCGGTGATTCGAGCCAAGCTGAAACGCGCGCCGAGCGTCGCCGTCGCAGCCGGGAAGCCCGCGCCGAGCGCTCACGTCGTCAACGTCAACGTGAGCGCGACACCTCAACGGTCTCATCGCCTCAGCGCGATGAAACTGCGAACAACACGGACAACACCGATTCGGCTCCCGCTCCGCGTCGTCGCCGCGAGCCAGTTGCGGCCAATGGCGGCGGCGAGAATGCCGCGCCGCGTGTAACCGTTGATGGCGGCGACCCCGCGCCGCGCCGCCGCCGCGAGCCAGTCGAAACCGATGGCGGCGGCGACACCACGCCACGCCGTCGCCGCGAACGCAGCGGAAACGATTCTTCGCCCGTGCCCGTGCCCGAAGGAACCGGCGGCGATTCGCCCGTGCCTGTGCCAGGTTAAGTTTTCAGGCTCAAACAAAAACGCCTCGCTCCAAAAGAGCGAGGCGTTTTCGTTTGGGCAGATGAAGTTTCACCGTTATAGCATTTAAAGTAGGACTGGCACCACGCGGTTCCATTCGCCTAAAGCGTATCTCACAGAGGTTGCAACATCCGTAGGGACATGGCTTGCCCTGTCCGCCGAGGCACGATGTCGCACAACGGACAGGGCAAGCCATGTCCCTACGATGCACTTCTTCTGAGACACGCTTTAATACCACCGGCATTTGGGCCTTTAGCGAGCGCGTAGATTTTGTGAAACGCATTTGTGTCGAAATCAAACCATTGGCATGCAAGTCATTAGCACAGGGGCAAAGCGCGGGCGCGCCCAACTGCATGGTGTCTGGCTTTTGCACTTGGCGAAGCCGGACGCCGGTCATTTCAGACGAATGGAACAGCCTTTATTCTGTGAGGCGCTCTAACGAACACGCAGGCGCAGAGCGCTTGCTTTCCGCACGAAACGCTCTAACAGTTGGTCGCCTTCAAGTTGCGTGCGCGATGACATGGAGCCGCGCTTCAAAACCAACGGGTGCGTTGCCGCCACCTATTTTTCAATCCCATTAGCGGCGAGCCGCGAAAGTCGAAAGTGGGACTTCTAAACTGGCGCTTTCAAAATGATTCGTTTTTTGCGCGCTTCTGGGCGCGCTTTGTTTTGGCTGGGCCGATTTCGCCCCTTGCAGCCGCTCGCGCTTTTGCTGGCGTTGTTGTGCCTTCTCGATGGTGCGGTGACAATGGCGACCGACGCGGCATGGTTCAGCTCGATTGGACGCGCGGCGCTGTGGCAGTTGCAATTGGCATGGCAAATCGGGATTTTCGGGGCGTTCAGCGCGCTGGCGCTTGGAGCGAGCGTGCTCGTGATGCGCGCCATCGCTCGGCCCGTTGGACGCGATGTCGCCGAGCCGCCGCTTCCGCGCGCCCTCGCAGGATGGGCGCGGGCCAGAACGCGCGCCACGCGCTGGGGCTGGCTGGTTTTGCTGGGCGGCATCGCGTTCATCGGGCGCGAACTGAGCGCGCGTTGGCCCGACTTCGCGTTGGCGCGCGCGCGGGGCGGATCGTGGAACGACGCGGGGGCTAACTTCTGGGTCTGGCATGCGCCTGCTCTGGCGGATGCCCTAGGCGCGCTGTGGCAGTTGGGTTTGCTTTTGGGAAGCGTGGCTCTGGCAAGCGGAGGGTTGCGCTCGCTACCGTTCTTAGCGGCGCGCCAAAGCATCGCGCCCCGGCGTTGGATCGGCGCGCTTTCGGTCATTGCGGGCGCGCTGTTGGTTTTGCGCGCTCTGGGATTCGCCTTGGAAGCGGCGCGCGCCGGGGCGAATCCGTCGGGCGCGGGCGTTTTGGAAACCCTGTTGTGCCTCGCGGGAATCGCCGGATGCCTGGCGGGCGGGCTGGGACTTCGCCGTCCTCGCCCGAAACTGGCGCTTGTGGCGGCGCTTGGCGTTGCCTTTCCGTCGTTCCTGGCGGGCATCGCCGGACGAGTGTCGGATCGACAAAGCGCGTTTCCGCCCGACGCGCGCGCAACCGGAAACGCGGCGCCCGTCCGAGAAAGCGCAACTCCGGTGGACGTGCCGTTATGGGACGAAGCAACGCTTGGCCGCGCGATGCGCGCGCATCTGACACGGCGAGGCGAACGCTTGGTCGCGTGGGAAGTTGTGGGCATCAGCCCGCAGGAATTCAGCCCGCAGGCCAAGGAGGCGGGAGGAAGCCGCGCAGATGTCGTGGGGCAGGCGCCGTTAACCGATGCGTGGGCCGGACACGGTGTGGCCGACGAGGGCGAACTCGCGTGGCGTTCGCTCGATTTGCCGGGGCTGTCGCGCGCGCGCGCGGGGCAACCGATTGGCCCGCTGTTTTACGGTTTAGACGCGCGTCCGCTGCTTGCCGACGATGTGCGGGCAGGCGGCGTTTCCCTCCGATCGTGGACGCAAAAAGCGGCGTGGGCGTGGCGACTGCGCGACCCGCTGTTGCTTTTGGAAGGCGCGCGCGCCAAACGGTTGCTCGCCTTTCGCGGTGCACGCGAAACAGGCCAGCGATTGGCGCCGTTTTGGACGTGGGACGAAGCCGCACCGCGCCGCGATAAACGCACGGGAAGCGCCTTCTTCGAGTCAGTTGCTTACGCTTCAACGCCCGATCTGCCGCGCGCGCCGCGCTTCGACGACGGCCTGTTTGCAGGCCAAAACGCCGTTCGTCCGGTCGCTGTTTTGCGCATGGATTGCCGCGATGGGCGCGTGCAAATCGCGCCTTATATCCCGGATGAACCCATCCAAGGGCGCCTCGACAACCCGTTCGGCGCGCGCTGGAAAAACACCTGCCCAACCGTCTTCGATGCGCCCGCACAGGATGCGCCCACGCCCGCACTGGAACTGGCGCACGCGGGCAACGCGCGCTTCGAAGCGTGGCTGCCAAACGGAGTGGGCTGGCAAAAACGCGCTGTGCCTCCAGAACTGCGCGGCGACTTCGACCAAAAACTACGCGACTTCGACCGCGCCTCGCGCGGCCATGCGGATGGTGCCTCGCTCGAAGGGGCCACACCCTCGCTGTGGCGCGAAGGCAAGACCTTCATCCTCGCGCGCCCCTATTTCTCGGAGCCAAACACCGGGGCAGTTGCGCCGTCCGAGCCGCCCGAAACGGCGACTTTTGGTTTCAAAGGTTGGCTGGTGGGCGAATTTGGTTCTTCTTCGCTGGGTTGGGGTCAGAAACCCGAAACCGTGCGGGATAATCTCCTGAAACCAACGCCTGCCGATTTCCCAAAAACATCGACTGGGCCGATTGCGCCGTCAATTCCTGCGCCACGTCAAGCGCCGCTTGGCCTGCACGAGGCAGCGCGGCAAGCGATAGCGGCTCAAGACGCCGCCATCGAAGCTCTCAAATCGGGCCGCTACGTCGAGTCACAGCGCCAATCGGATCGCGCGCACCAACTGCTCGAACCGTTAACGCGCCCTTGACTTGAAACGCAGAGTAATAACTTTCAAGCCGCTTCAAGTTCTTCTTCCAACAAGGTCAAGATGACAATAGTGGCACCCGCGTCATCCACGAATTCAACTTCATAAGCGTGGAGTTGTTGGCGACATACCATAACAACCGCGCCGATGTTTCCTGCTCGAAACCCATAAATAGACATAGCAGAGCGAAGTTTCACGGTCTCAAGGTCTTGAAATCGGGCCATCAATTGTGATTCCCCAGTGAACGAGACCGCGTTGTTGCCCGCTAACGCGTGGCTCGACCCGTCCTCTTCACGGCACTTTGGCAGAGGCAGTTTTGGGATTGGACGCTTCTCTTGTGCTGTAGGAGGCGAGGGCATTTTTGGCGAGCGAGGCTTTGGGGTTGCGCGCGAGAACTTCGCCAAGTAGCGTCCTGGCCTCGGCGGGCCGTTTTTTGGCGTCGTAAAAAGCGAGGGTTTGGGACAGAGCCGCGCCGTTTTCCGCTTGCAAAGCCAACTGGCGCGCGGCGAAAGCGCGCGCTTCGTCGCGTTTTCCTGCCGCGTCGCCCGCTTGCAGCAACAGTTGGTAGACCGGCGCGTAATCGGGCCGCGCGCTCAGGGCCGTGCGAAGCGTGCCAAACGCTCCGCCCGCATCGCCTGTTTCGCTTTGAAGTGACGCGACTTGCAGCGGCGCGCTCAGGTCGCGCGGCGAGATTTTGGCCAGAGTTTGAAAGCTGCGGATCGCCTCGCGCTTGCGTCCCAAACGCATCTGAGCCGCGCCCAAACGCGCCCACGCAACCGGGTTTTTGGCGTCGAGCGCCGCGACCTGCGTCAAGGCGCGCGTTTCTTTGGCGCCGTCTTTGAGTTGAAAAGCCACGCTCGCCCACTGCATCAACGCTTGCGGATCGCGCGGCGAAAAGGCGGCGTAGCGTTCAAACGCGCCGTCGGCTTCGCGCCAACGCTTGCTTTGCGCCAGAGTTTGCGCGAGTAAAAGCCGCGTCGTCGGGTTTTTGGGATCGAGAGCAACCGCGTTTTGCAGCAGAGAAGTGGCGCTCGATAGATCGCCGAGTTGAGTTTCGGCCAGCGCTCCCAAAGCTCTGGGTTCGACGGCGCGGGGCAAAAGTTTCGCGGCCAGAGCGAACTGGTCGCGCGCGGCGCGCGGCTGTTTTTGATCGCCCAGCAAGCGGCCCATCGTCAAACGCAAGCGGCCCTCGGTATTTTGCACGGCGGCAATTTGCGCGGGGCCACCCGTCTTGGGCAAACGGGCGAGCGCGCTTTGCAAGGCATTCAGGGCGCCTTTGGGATTATTGGCTGCCACGCGCGCATCGGCCAGAGCGGGATACAACTCAAAAGCATCGGGCGCGGTTTGAGTGGCGCGGCCCAAAATCGCGGCGGCTTCTTTGGGATTGCGGCGCGCCATCGCTAAGCGGGCCAGACCGAGCGGCGCGTTGGGATCGCGCGGGTTGGCTTCCTGGGCGCGGCGTAACCATTTTTGCGCATCATCCGGGCGCCCCAGCACCTCGCCTGCCAGAGTCGCGGCGGCCAGATTCGCTTCGAGGTCGCCCTTGTTGCTTTGGGCCAGAGCCACCCACTGGTCATATGCTGCGCGCGGTTGGCGCACATCGACCAGAACGCGCGCTAGCAAAGCGTGACCGTCGCGTTCTTTGGGCGCAAGCTTCACCGTCGCACGAAGCGGCGCGAGCGCATTCTTGGGCTGGCCAAGCGTCAGCAAAACGCGCGCGAGTTGAAACTGGGCGCGCGGATCTCCCGGCGCCAAACGCGTAGCGGCGCGCGCGTGAACGAGAGCTTTTTTCGGGTCGGTTGGCGTCAGTAACAGCGCGAGGTTTTGCTGCGTCGCCAGGTCGTCGGGCGCCAAAACCGCGACTTGTTGCCACAATCCAAGCGCCGCTTTGGTTTGGCCCGCTTTGGCCAAAGCCGCCGCTTGAGCAAAAAGCGTCGCCGCACGCGCACGTTTCGTATCGACGGGCGAACCGGTCACGCCCGTTGCGGGCGGCACCGGCGAAACGGACGCGCCGCGAGCGTTCCCACTTGGAAGTGACGCGGGAGGTGCGGGCAACGACGCGCCCGCCAGCGAGTTGGCGGGTGATGCGCCCGCATTGGCAGGAGGAGGCGCCAAAGAAGCCAAGCCGGGCTCCGGATCGGGGTGTGTCGCTCCTGGCATTGTTTGCGGCGCGCCAGTTCCCAGCGCCGGGGGCGCAACACCCGGAGCGGTGAACACTTGCGGCGCTGGGGCGCCTGTTGGTGCGCTTTGGTTCCCCTGCGCGTTTGGGTTCTGGGGGGCGCTCCCGTTTTGCTGGGCGCGTTCGTTTTGTTGCGCGTTCGATTTTTGCTGGGCGGGGGCCGAACCGCTGGTTGTGATCGAACCGGGAACAGGCGGATGGACGGTCAAGTAGGCGAGCACAGCGCCTTCGGCTGCCAAAAGAGCGACCAAACCGCCGCTCATAAGCGCGATACGCGCGCGCGGGGACAAACCTTGAAACAGGGACATCTCTTTCAGTTTGACCCGCGCGCGTGGTTGTTTCGCGCGATGCCTTCAATCCCTAACTTTTGCACTTCGATTCGACTTGCGCACTTTTGATTCGCGTGATGGCTTCAACCCTTAGCCTTTGCGTCCCGAAAGGCGGCGATGCCGTTCGACTTCCATGGCCAGAGTCACCGGCGGCACTTCGAGAAAGTTGGCGATGCGATCCAACACGCGCGCCATCGCGCGGCGCGTTTCGCGCGAATGGCCTTCGTCGCCAAATAGCATGTCCTCGGCGTCGCACAAACTCGGCGCGATGTCGAGCACCAGCCCCGCGCGCACCTGCGGAAGCGGCCGGTCGTGAACGAGCGAAATGCGATGGCGAATCTCGCCCACGATCTGGTTGAGCACGTCTTCAAAATGGTGATCGCCCGCGCTTTGTTCGGCCATCGCCAAAAGCGCGGCCTGCGCTTTCTGGCGGCGGTCGTGCATTTCTTCCCAATCGGACGTCGCCACGCCTTCGATGACCTCAAGCGAGATGGCCCGTCCCGCCGCCTGACGCAAAATGTTTTCGATGGTGTTTTTCACGACCGCAGACGTGATGGACGTGCCCATCGTGTAGTCGCGCGAAGTCAGCCCGACCACAAACGTATCACCATCTAGCGTGATGGGAACTGCCGCCGCAAGCGCATCGGCCACAGCGAGAGAAAAGGGCAATTTGATGAACACGCGCTTGCGCACCTCCTTCCAAACCCAGCCCAAATCGGCGCCCAGACTGGCTGGAGCGTGGGACGCAGAAGCGGCAGATTGAACTTCGGGAGAAGTTGCTGGGGAAACCGGAGAGTTGACAAAGGAATCGGACATATCAAAAACCTTCTGTTCAGTTTAAACCACAAAACTCATAACTGTGCGACTCTTCTTGCCCTTTAATCATCAACTTTTTTGGCCCGGTTGTGCTTCGCCAGCCACGCAGCGCATTGGGGTTCTTCAATTTTCGTTCGTTGAGATCAAGAGATGCAGGTGGCTCAACCATTCAATCGGCTTGTAAGTTCTTTGAACGCGAAACGTAAGCGAGTGCATCCTTCGCAAGGATCTCGGTGATGATTCGCCTTTGGCGCGCCAAACAGGGCACTCGCTCACGCGTTGTATTCAAAGGGATTGGAAGTCGGTTGTTTCGACTTCTGGTTCTATGACTTCTGTTGCGCCTGCGTAACAACGCTTGTCAACGCTTCGATTGGCACGGCTTCGGCTTCGATTGGCACAGCTTCGGCGCGGGTTTCCAAAAGCGCACTGGCTCGCGCGTCTTGCAGGCTGGGCAAAGAACGCAGTCGCCCTTCGCCGTGCGCAATGAGGGCGCGCATGGCGCTTCGGGCCAGTTCGCCCGATTCGCGTTCATCAAGCGAGAACGGCGCATCGGCGAGCGTGCGGGGCGGGCGGCGCGAGCGTTCCAAACGATGAAAAGCGCGCATTGCCGCGCCTGACACGGGTTCGGGCGAAGGTTCGACACCGCGACAATTGCGGCACAGCGTTCCTCCGCTTCGCGGCCCGAACCAGAATTCACCCGTGACATCGAGTTTTTGCCCGCACGACACGCAAGCGCCAATTGTTGGCGCGTAACCTTGATGCGCGAGCCACTGCGCTTGAAACCACACGCCCACCGCTTCACTTCCCGCGAAACCTTCGGCTTCGTTGAGGGCGTCGAGAAAGACTTGCAAGATGGCGAATCCCTCTTCGTCGGCGACCCGTTCGGGCGCCCAATCAGCGCACTCGCAGGCGAACGAGGCCCAACTGACTTTAAGCACATTGCCAGCGATGTGCGCGTGAATCGCCTCGATTTGCGCCTGCGTGATGATGTCGAGCGTGCGCCCCGTCGCGCCCAGAAAGCGCGCCACGATAAACGGTTGCGCCAGAGCCGACAGCTTCCCTTTGGGCGAGCGAGCGCCGCGGGCCACCGCCGAAAACTTGCCGCGCTCTGGTGAAAACAAAGTCAGCACCCGATCTTTTTCGCCCAGGGGCCGCGCGCGCAAAACCAGAGCGCGCGTCGAAAATGGAACGGAAGCGGCAGTGCGAGGCATAACTGTTCAACGAATATCAACTGCATTAAACACAGAGAACGCGGAGGAACATAAGAAGCACAAAGGAGTTTTCAGAGGAAATCATCAACTCTCTTCAAAAATCTCTTTGTGTTTCTTATGTTCCTCCGTGTTCTCTGTGTTTAAAAACTATTTACAGTTTCTTTTCCATTTCCAATCGTTCAACAGCAAACCCGGCGCGTTCATACAAACGAACTGCCGATTGATTGGAAGAAGTCACCGTTAATCGCAACCGATCCACTTTGCGCGATTTGAACCAACTGGCCGAATAAGATAAAAGGTCTTCACCCAGATGTTGCCCGCGTTTGCCTTGCTCGATGAACAAGTTGTTGACGTAGCCATAGCGCTCGTTTGTCCACGAGTTGGTGCAGAGCACAACCCAGACAAAGCCGCACGGCCCGCTTTGCGGGTCATCGAGCATCCATAGCGCGTGGTTGGCATCCAGAAAAGCGCGGCGTAAATCGTGGCGAAAGGCCTGCGCGAACTCCAAAGACAACTTGAAATCGGGGAAATTGATGGCGTAGGTTTCGCGTTGCCACGCGCACAAATGGTTGGCATCGGCCTGCCAATCGAACAAGCGCAACGCGATGCTTTGATCTGGCCCCACCCAACGAAGCGCAGGAGAAGGCAACTCGCGCGCGGGCGCGGGTGGAATCGCAACTTCGCCGCCTGTGCGCGCAGGAGAAGTTCGGAAGGGGAAAGGGAAGCGCCAAAGCAGGCTCTTCATGGCGTTTAGTGTAGGTTCAATTGAGATGCCGCTCCGGGAAGAAGTCTGGAAGCGGGAATTGGTGGGGCCGAAATCCCGTTCCCCTTTTCGAACGCGCTCCTAAAACCCATTGGCAAATTCCTCTTGCTGTCACGCGCGGTTTACTTCAAACCCAAAGGGCACTTTTATGACATCAACTTCTGTGATCGCGGCCAAAACCAATGCGCCGCGCGTGGCTTACTTTTCGATGGAAATTGGGTTTCGCACCGATATCCCCACTTACTCCGGCGGTTTGGGCGTTCTGGCGGGCGACACCTTGAAATCTGCCGCCGATTTGCGCGTTCCGGTTGTGGCCTGTTCGCTACTTTATAACCTTGGCTACTTTCGCCAACGGCTCGATATGGATGGCTGGCAAAGCGAAGAACCGGTTCACTGGAATTTTTCCGACAAAGGGTTTCAACTTCAGGACGCGCGCGTTAAAGTCCGTCTCGAAGGCCGCGACGTTTATTTGCAAGCGTGGCGCTACGATTTGCAGGGCGAAACCGGCCACGTCGTTCCCCTCATCTTTCTCGATTCCAGCTTGCCCGAAAACGCTGAACAGGACAAAGGTTTGACTTTCCACCTGTATGGCGGCGACGAACGCTACCGTCTCAAACAGGAAGTCATCTTGGGAATCGGTGGCACGCGGATGTTGGCGGCGCTGGGTTTTGGCGTCGAAAAGTTCCACATGAACGAAGGTCACGCCGCGTTTTTGGTGCTCGAACTGTTGCTGCGCACCAAGAAAAACATCGAAGACGTGTGGGACGAAAACCTCGTGTGGAACACCGCGAGCGTTCAGGAACGCTGCATCTTCACGACGCACACGCCCGTTGAAGCCGGACACGACCGCTTCAGTTGGGATTTAGTCCATGAAGTGATGGGCGATTATTTTCCCGAAGCCGCGTTCAAACGCTTTGGCGACGAGCACAACCAACTCAACATGAGCACGCTCGCGCTCAATCTGTCTGACTTCCACAACGCTGTTGCGAAAAAACACGCCGAAGTGTCACGCAATATGTTTCCGGGCTACGATATTCGCGCTATCACCAACGGCGTCCACTCGCGCACCTGGACTCACCATCTGTGGCAGGAGGTTTACGACCGCTTCATTCCCGGCTGGAGCCTTGAACCCGAATTGTTCGTGCGCGTGGACAACGTGCCCGATGAAGTCGTGTGGCAAACCCATCAGACCTGCAAACGCGAACTGCTCGACATCGTGCAACAAAAAACCGGCATCGGTATGTCTCCCGACATCCTCACGCTCGGTTTCGCCCGCCGCGCCACGCCCTACAAACGCGCCGATTTGCTGTTCCGCGATGTCGAACGATTGCTGAACGTCGCAGGCGGCAAGTTGCAAGTCATCTACGCTGGCAAAGCGCATCCCAAAGATGGTGCGGGCAAAGACAACATCCACAAAATCATCGAAGCCGCGCGCAAACTCGGCGGCGAGATTCCCGTCGTTTTCCTCGAAAACTACGACATGGACTTGGCGCTCAAAATCATCGCTGGCTCAGATGTCTGGCTCAACACCCCGATGCGCCCGCGCGAAGCATCAGGCACGTCTGGCATGAAGGCCACCCACAACGGCGTCCCGAACTTTTCCGTTCTCGACGGCTGGTGGATCGAAGGCTGGATCGAAAACGTGACCGGCTGGTCAATCGGCCCCGAAGCGACCGAAACCAACCTGGACGAAGTGGACGAAACCCTCGACTTGGTTGACCTCTACGACAAGCTGGAACACAAACTTTTGCCGACCTATTACGGCGAGAATCACAGCGAGTGGATTAAAGTGATGAAAGGCGCCATTGGCAAAAACGCCTGTTACTTCAATACGCACCGCATGATGCGGCAATACGTGACGGACGCTTATATTCAGTAACTCAAGTCGAAACGGCGCCCTCAATTCGGGGCGCCGTTTTTGTTGGTTTGATATTAAGAGTTAAACTGGCGGGCTATGAAGGGAAGATGGATTTTAATAGCTTCGCTCATTTTGGGCACAGGTGCCGTGTTGATTCAAAGCCACTTCCCGGTTCCTTTGCGTCGGGTTGCAATTGCACCTAAGCATTTTCCACCACAACGCGCAATAGGTAACTCTTCAGCGCGTCATCTGGTTGTGGATTACCCGGACGGTTCAGTTGCGTTGGATTGGTCGCGTGATGGGCGTTTTGTGCGCGTGGATCCGCTCGATAAACGGCGCCCATTGCAATGGAGGAACGCCAGCTACCTTGAAGTTGGCACACATCGCCATGTTGAAATTGAGCCGCACAAGGCGCAACGGTTGTTTGCCCAGTCTTCCTTTTACTTTGGCTTTGATGCCAACCTCAACCGAACTCCGCTTTCGATTTGCCGAACTTCGACCGGCGCGTGTCGCCCGCTGCGCGATCAACCTCATGGGTTGCACCGCCAGGTGATTGATTTCGATAATCAACGATTCTTTTGCAACTCCTTGAACGAGATGATGGCTGTCAACGAAGGGGAAGTGTTGCGCTGGTCAACCCGAACAGGCGCATTGACCAGCCGTGTGCGGTTCTTGAAGAAGGGTTTCCTTACAAAAAATTCTGCTGTTTTATCATCGGACGGGCGTTCATTGATAGGGGAGATCAGCAGTATGGATGTCAATAGCGGCAAGAACTCAACATCGTTGTTTGACGCCCGCACCGGGCGGTTGCGCTTTGAGCTTCCCGATGAAGATCAAGTGGCCGATTTCGGGTTCTCGCCATCAGGCCAGCGATGCTACATAGTGCTGCCTGACACGAATTGGAAAAGCGCGACCATCATCTTCAAGAACACGCACAACGGACAAACGCTCTGGCAAGCCCCGACTTCACCCAACAGTCGCCCGGCATTTTCTCAAAAGAAGAATCTCGTAGCTTTCAGGGGAACAACTGGCTTGGAACTACACGATGTTTCCACAGGAACTCTCAAACAAAACATTCCAGGCCCAACCGATATGCTGCGTCTGGCGTTCTCGCTAGACGGTTCGACTGTTTGGTCGAGCCATGAAGTGAGAGATGGTGGATCCGGCCAAATTTGGAGTTGGCGCGTGCGTTAAGCGAACCGATCCGAAGCGGCGCTTTGAATCAAGTTAAGGCGCCGCTTTTTTGTTTGGCGGACACTGCCATCATGTTTTCGCGCCGCCTTCACATCTGGCTCGCTTTAGGTTCACTTGCCGCGTTGTTCGCGGCGCTGGTGGCCGTCAACGCGCGTTTGTCTTATCGTCCGGTTGTGGTGGATTTTGGCACGTCGTCCATCTTTTCGCCGCCAGAACATCTTCCCATTTTGTGGTCAGGGAACAACGAGGTCTGGTTGCTGGCCAATACAACAGGCAACTCCAAAGCGACACCGCCTCTGAACTGGAAGGCCGCCCACAACTGGAATCGCGCGCGATTGGACTTGATGCTCGCTGTGCCCAACTTTGACGGCATGGCGACGTTTTGCCCGGCCAAAAACTTTTTCGCTCATACAACTGAGGGCGCGGAAATCGAATTTTGGAGCGACAATTCCATTCGCCGCGTGAAAGAGCGCGGCCATCGCAACCAATCGAACGTGATGAAGCCGGGGCCAATCAACCTGCTGTCCCTTTCGCCTGATGGAACAAGGTTAGCCGCGAGTTCTCATTTGTGGGGCTACGGCGATCACGAAGAAGGTCTGGCCGGGTTTTGCGAACTTGGTCTGGTGCTATTCGACACGAAAAGCGGGCGCCAAATCGCGCGGCAGAGCGCGTTCGAGGGCTGTTTTGCCGATGTCGCGTGGTCGAGCGATTCGCGCGAACTTGCGGCCATCACAAGCGACGGCTGGGTTTTTGTTCTCCAGGCAGCGACCGGAAAAGTGCGCCTCAAATTCCGCGCGCACCAGCTTTTCGGGGCACAAGTCGCGTGGTCGCCGGACGGCAAAACGCTCGTCACGGCAACCAATCCCCGCGTGGCATTGTCGCCGACGCACTTGGAATACGCCTTCAAATCGGGCGCGGGCCTTTCAATGGGTGCAGGAGAAGGCACTATCACAAACGGTCAAATCGGAGACAAAAACAGATTCACCGTTGCGCAAGCCCCCAACGGCGACGCGACCTGGAATGGCCGCACCGAACGTCTGCTCAAGCGCTTCGACGCGCGCACCAGACGCCAAATTGGAACCGCGTTGCCCTTGCAAACTGGCGCCGTTGATCTAGCATTTTCACCTAATGGAAGGCAAATCGCGCTCGGCGAACACGAGTTCGCGCTGATTTTAAACGCGCAAACGCTGGCGAGCGAGCGGCGCTTGGACATTCCCAAACTGGCAACTTCAACTTCAGTTCCGGCGCCGGTATGCGTCGCATGGTCGCAGGACGGCGCAACTTTGGCGACTTCGACTTCGCGCGGATTGACGTTGTGGCGCGTTCGCTGAGGTCACACTTTTTCCATGCCCGACACGCTCGACTTTCAACAGATTTTGCGTTCTCCCACCACAACCTATGAGGAAGGCTTGCGCTTTTTCAGTGGTCAGGGACTTGTGAACCAAACGCTTAAACAACTCGATAGAGATTCAGAAGAACGAGGAATTGATTACGCTGTTATCGGCGCGATTGCACTCAACCAACACGGCTACCAAAGGTTCACTTTCGACATCGCTATTCTCTTAACCAAAGAAGGTTTAGCACGATTCCAAACCGAATTAGTAGGTCGCGGGTACCGTCCGTCTTTTCCCAGTGCGACGCGCAAGTTCCGCGCGACTCAGGAAAACGTGCCCATCGAAATCATCACGGCGGGCGAATTTCCCGGCGACGGCAAACCCAAAGCGGTTTCGTTTCCCGATCCGGCTCAGGCGCAGGTGGAAATCGACGGCGTTCAAACGGTGCCGCTCGCAACGATAGTTGAACTCAAACTGGCTTCGGGGATGACGGGATTGGGACGGCGCAAAGATTTGGCGGACGTGCAAGAACTGGTTCGCGCGCTGAAGTTGGACGCGGCATTTTCCAACAGCTTAGATGAGTCGGTGCGCGCGATTTATCTCGAACTGTGGAATGAACTGGAAGAAGCGCGTCTTCAACAGGACGCGCCCGACGCAGAACGGGAAGAATGAAAAACGCGGCGATATGTTCGTCTCGTCGCGTTTGATAGATCAGCGTTGTCTCTGCGCGCCCTTGCCAGAGCTAACCGCCAATCGAAACCATATCTTTGCCCGAAAAAAGCGGGATGATGTCGTTCATGCGGTGCCCCGCCCACTTCAATCCCGCCGCTTCTCGAAAGGCCATCACGAGTTCTTCGTCCGAAGCGCCGCCGCGTAGCAAACAGCGCACATCGGTTTCGGCGTCTTGATGCAAACAGGGGCGAAGTCCGCCTTGCGCCGTGAGCCTCATGCGGTTGCACGTCGCGCAGAAATGGTCGCTCATCGAAGAAATGAAGCCAACGCGCGCGCCGGTTCGCGCGCAAACCCACATCTTCGCCGGGTCGTTGCCGTTGCCGCTTTCGGGTTGCAAATCGAAACGCGGGCGGAGCAGTTCCAGCATTTCGCGCCAAGAAACCGTGGTGTTGCGCTCGTCAAAGCGGGTCGCGCCCATCGGCATCCATTCGATGAAGCGCATCGGCGCGCTGTAGGAATGCGCGAACGCTACCAAATCGCCGAGTTCGCCATCGTTCCAGCCGCGCATCACAACGGCGTTGAACTTGAGGCCGAATCCTTCTGCGTGCGCCGCATCAATGCCGCTTTGCACGCGCGCCCATTCGTCGCGCCGCGCGATTTGTGCGGCTTTGTCGCGGTCGAGCGTGTCGATAGAAATGTTGAGCCGCGTCATGCCCGCGTCTTTGAGCGGGCGCGCCAGTTCGCCCAAAAGCACGGCGTTGGTTGTCATCGCCAGTTCGTCTATTCCGTCGATAGAGGTGAGCATCGAGCACAAGCGCGGCAAATCGCGGCGCACGGTCGGTTCGCCTCCGGTCAAGCGGATTTTGCGCAGGCCCAACCGAGCGCCGACTTGGGCGACGCGCGCGATTTCCTCGAACGAAAGCAGTTCATCGCGGGGCGACACGTCGATGCCATGGGCGGGCATGCAATACACGCAGCGAAAATTGCAGCGGTCGGTGACGGACACGCGCAAGTAGGAAATCAGGCGCTCGAAGCGGTCGAAAAGCATGAAGAACAAAGGGCACTGGCCCTCTTAAACTCGACGCATGGCCCTGGACTCCGTGACCGAAGAAATCAAAAAGCGCGCTGACTTAGTTGAAATCGTCGGCCAAACGGTTGCGCTTAAAGCCGCCGGAAACGACCGATGGAAAGCGTGTTGCCCCTTTCACGACGAAAAAACGCCCTCGTTTTATGTGTCCCGTGAGAAGGGATTTTATAAATGCTTCGGTTGCGGAAAGTCAGGTGATGTGTTCCGGTTCTTAATGGACACGGAAAACATGACCTTTCCCGAAGCGCGCAAAGCCCTGGCCGGACGCTTCGGCATCGCTTTGCCCGAACGGCGCGAGCAAACCCCCGAACAACGCGCCGAAACCTCGCAGCGCGAACGGTTGCTCAAAGTCGCCCAGAGCGCGCAGAAATTTTTCGTCGAACAATTCGCTGGAAACGCCGGTTTAGTTGCCCGCGATTACGCGCGCAAACGCGGGTTGTCGCGCGAAACCGTTGAAAAGTTCGGTCTGGGCTATGCGCCCGATGCGTGGGACGGGTTGCGCTCGAACTTGACGCGCAGGCAAAGCTTTCCCGAAGACGATTGTCTCGAAGCAGGCCTGTTCATCGAGCGCAAATCCGTTGAAGGCGAGCTTGGCGGAATGTTCGCCGAAGGCGCCACACGGCGCGTTTGGGATCGTTATCGTCACCGCTTGATGTTTCCGATCTGGGACGAATCGGGCCGCGTCATCGCTTTTGGCGGGCGCGCTTTAGACGGCGGGCAAACCGCGAACTCGGATGCCAAATACATCAACTCGCCGGAAACGCCGCTCTTTCACAAGTCGAACGTGCTTTTCGCATGGCATTTAGCGCGGCCCGAAGTGCCGAAGATGGGCGGCATCCTCATTGGCGAAGGGTATATGGACGCGATCGCCCTGCACGAAGGCGGGTTTCCCAACACGGTCGCTACGCTTGGCACGGCGCTCACGGCGCATCACGTTTCGGCGTTGCGGCGTTTGGCTCCCGAAACGGTATGGCTGTGTTTCGACGGCGATTCGGCGGGCATGAAGGCGGCTTTGCGAACGGCTCCTCTGTTCGCCGATGCGGGGCTGAACGTGCGCGTCGTGCGCTTTCCCGAAGAGCACGATCCCGATACCTTCATCCGCGCCGTTGGTTTGGAGGGAATGCAAGAGGAATTGCAACGCGCGGTTCCGCTCGCCAAATATCGGTTGGAAGCGGTGGTCGCTTCGCACGAATTGGACGATCCGGCGGGCCGAGGAGCCGCGCTGCGCGAAGCGGCGGAAATCGTCAACGACATCGCCGACCAAATCGAGCGCGACGGCTACGTTGATTTTCTGGTGGACACGTTGCTCTCGTTGGAGCGCGGCGTGTCGTATGGCGAGCGAGAAAAACGGCGCGGGCGTATCGAAGGTTTGGTTCGAAGCGAACTCGAAGCCGATCAAACGCGCCAAGGGCGTCAGGAACGCGCCCGCGCCGCGCGAAGTGGACAAGCCGAAGGCGCGCGTTCTTCATCCAACGTGCCGTTTGGTTCAAGTGCTCAGGGAACGCTTGAAAGCGTGGCGAACGAGGCGCGCGTTGGGTCGCAATCGGTGCGCACCGAAATCGGCGAAGTTCGCCCGCGCTGGGTTTCGCCGCGCCAGCAAGAAAAAATCGCCGAACAAGAGAAATCGGCGCTCGACCTGCGCGAATCGGCGGCGCGCACGCTGGGACTGAGCGCGGCGTCGGGCGTGGTCAAAGCCGAACGCGCGTTGTTAGCGATTTTGCTTTCCCAACCGGCGCGGCGCGTTTCGATATTGGAACATCTGCCGCTCGCGCTGTGGACGAGCGAATTGCACGCGGAAATCGTAGTTCACGCGCGCGATTGGCCAAGCGATGACATCGATCCATCGAGTTTCACGGACGGCTTATCGAGCGAGGCGCAATCTCTGGTCGCCGAACTGTTTCTGGGCGATGAAGCCGCGCAAGCGCCCGAAGAACGGGTCGTCAAGGATTGGATCGAGCGCGTCAAATGGCACCACGCGCAAAACGCCGAGCGCGAGATGTTTGAACTCATCAAAGGCAAAATCGAGCGCGGCGAAGCGGTTTCAAGCGACGAAAAAGAACTGCTTTCCGGCGCGCTCACCGCGACGCGGCGCAAAATGCCGGTTGAAAAAAAGTGAGCTGTTCGCGCCAAGGAACAGTTGCCGACCCGTTGCCCCTACTTTACTGGGGGTTCGGCAACAACGCGGTTTTAATTCCATCGAGTTGTTGAATCTTGAGCTGCTTTTCGTTTGTCCACACATGGCTTGCCGTGTGTGGACAAGCTCAACTCGGTGGTGAAAGGGTTGCTAAGGTTCAAAAATCTGGCTTTCCGCGCCACAAGCGGAAACTGTTCCTGGGCGCGAGTAACTTGTCTTCGGCGCGCTTCACACTCCGCGATTTTCTCTCTCGAACTCCCGGCGCGCAAACTGTGTCCAACTTTTTCATGTCATCGCTGCCCACGTCCGCTTCTTTTCCCGCTCAATCTTCGGTTTCTAACGCGCAGGCCGAACGCGCCAAAGGAGTCACGCTCACGCTACTCAACAAGTTGACGCCGCTTCACAGCCGTAAAATTGGCGTGCGTTTGTGGGACGGCACGCTTTTTCCCAACGAGCAAACGCGCGCTTGCACGATTGTGCTCAAGCATCCGGGCAGTCTGCGCGCGATGTTCGCGCGGCAAGACGCGCTGTCCGTGGCCGAAAGTTATTTGCTGGATATGTGCGATGTCGAGGGCGACTGGAACGCGATGTTCGATTTCGGCGAAGAGATGAGCCGCTTCATGGCTGCCCTTCCGCTTTGGCAAAAACTATCGCTTGGACAAATGCTGGTGAAGCTTCCCCGCCCGCAGTTGCCGCGCCCCACAGGTTGGCGCGAACGGGCCAAGCTCAAGGGAAAACGCGGCTCTATCGAACGCGCGCGCGAAGCCGTCGCCTATCACTACAACGTGCCGACCGAGTTTTATGCCGCCTTTCTCGACCCGAACATGGCGTATTCGTGCGCGGTCTATGAATCGGAAACGCAGCTGCTGGATGGGGCGCAAATCCACAAGTTCGAGGGCATCTGCCGCGCTTTGAAGTTGCAACCCGGACAACGTTTGCTCGATGTCGGTTGCGGTTGGGGCGGTTTTCTCATCTACGCCGCGAAGAACTACGGAGTGGATGTCACGGGCATCACATTGTCGGAATCACAGGCCGAAGAAGCGACGCGGCGCATCCAAGAAGAAGGATTAGAAAGCAGTTGCCGGGTTTGGTTAAAAGACTACCGCGAACTTTCTGAGGGCGAATCATTCGATGCCATCGCGTCTATTGAAATGTTCGAGCACGTTGGCAAAGAGTTGTTGTCCACTTATTTCTCACAGGCGCGCCATTTGTTGAAAGCGGGCGGATTGTTTTTCAATCAAGGCACAACTGTTGAAACCGACGATGATAAGAAGCGCTATCCGAGCTTTATCAAACAATACGTTTTCCCCGATGGCGAAATCGTGCCGGTTCACCTGTCGATTCGCGCGAGCGAAGAAGCGGGCTTGGAAGTGTTGAACGTCCATTCCATTCGCCCGCACTACGCGCGCACTTGCGCTCAGTGGGCGCGCAATCTGGAAGGGATGCCGCTCGAACTGCGCGAAAAATACGGCGAACCGATCTGGCGCATCTGGCACCTTTACATGGCCGTTTCAGGTCACGGCTTTCGCATCGGACGGCTCAACTGCTACCAGACCTTGATGCGCCGCAATTGAGTTAGGATCGCGCTCGATTTGGGTAGAACTGGAAGCATGACTGATTCTCTTCCAACGCCTGAAGAAGCGTGGGCGTTTAACGAGAGCCGAAACAAGTTTTGCCCCAAGTGCGGCGAAACGAACCTCGCCGACGCGGTGATATGCTGGGCGTGTTACTCGGCGCTTGCGCGAATTGATGATGAAGCTGCATATGATCGGGCGGCAAATTCCCGGCGCCAGCACGAGCGGCGAGCACGGTGGGAAGTGCATCTCCATACAGGGTTCGACGCCCTTCCCGTTGTTGGCGTGCTACTCCTCATCGCTTCGGGATATGCCCAAAAAAGTCGCTTTCCACTTCTGGTTTCGGGCCTGCTTGCACTGGGCGCGTGTCTTGTGCGTTCAACGCGAATCGAGCAAGCGCAAGCGCGAGCCGAAGCCGAAGAAGAAACGCCCATCCAGCGCATCACCAACACGATTTTGCTTTACGCCGTGCGCGATGGCGCCTCGCAAATCCGTTTGCGCGCCGGGATTGGCGTTTACGTCTCCTACCTCATTGATGACGAGTGGCAAGAGCAGATGAGGCTTCCTGCCTACGTTTGGAAAGATTTGCGCGCTCATCTCATCGAGCAAAGCGACAATTGGACGCGTTCTGTTCCTTTCCAGATGAACGGGCACCGTTTCGAGTTCGCCGGGAAGTTCAAGCGCGAAAGCGAGTTGCCACTTGAAACGGTGATGCTTTCGCTACTTGATCGACTTCACCAACGAGGCCGCGCTTTTTTGGGCGGCGCATCAATTGGCACAGCGGGCGTTGGAGCAACAGGCGCGGGCGCGCCCGATGGCGGCGTTTCCACAGGGCGCGGTGGCGCAGTTGGATGTGGCGCCGCAACTTGAGTTGCAGCAATGGGCGGCGCGACGACTTCTTCAACCGCGACGGGCACGCGCTTTTGAATGGTAATCGGGGCGGGCGTTTCGCGCTCGACGGGCACTTTGGTTGGTTTGGCCTCGACTGTCGCGGGCACGTCCACAACGAGCGGAGTTGTGGCGGGCGCGGCGACGACACTTTGCGCGGCGATTTGCGCGCGGCGCAACTCTTCGCGGCGCGCGTCTTCGATGCGCTGTTGCACAGATTGGGCTTCGAGTCGTTCGCGTTCGACGCGTTCGCGCTCTTCTTGCATCGTCCGCAGTTCGCCCAGCATTCCGGAATCGAAGCCCTCGCCCGAACCAAAGCGCGCGCCGTAACGGTTGACGCGCGCGGGTTCTGGCGCTTCTTCAACTGCGTTTGCGATGGGAAAGGGAGAGGAAAGCGGCGCCGATGAGGGCGCGAGTTGTGGGTCTTCATCGCCGCGCAAATCGGTGAGGGCACGCGGATGATCGGGGGCAAGCGACAGGAAATAAATCATCGCTCCCAGAATCGGCAGGAGGAAAAACGAGCCTTCGGCACCGAACTTTCCGCCGGATAAAAAGTTCGTGCCGCCCTCCTGGATGTCGAACAAACGAAAGGTGCCGATGCCCGAAACGGGCAGGGAAAACACGCAGCCCAAGCTCCAGTTCCAAAAGGTGTGAAAGCCGATGGCGAACCACAACGAACCGGTTTTGCGGTAAGAAATCGCAAATAGCACCGCGATGAGCACCAAACTCGGAAGCGCGCCGATGGTCGCTAATAGAACATCGCGGTTGCCCTGCCCGTTGCCCAGATGAACCAGGGCAAAAGCAACAGCTTGCACGCTAACGGCCCATTTCCAGCCGAGCCACTCGTTGAGGTTGTGCAAAGCGTAGCCGCGAAAAGCGGTTTCTTCCATAAAGCCGACGCCAAAAAACGCGGCTAAATAGAGCAGCAACGACACGGCGGCAACAGCCCAACCGCGCGTGATCACGTCGCTCGACAGGCCGCCGAAGCGAATCGCGCCCGCCAGCCACATCAGCGAGAACAGCAGCGCGAGCGTTGCAAATCCCGTCAAGGCGCCGCGCGCAAAGTTGGGCACAGCCCGCGAGCGACCAAAGCCCAGCGAGGCCCACGAGCGCTTGTCTACCTTGGTGCGAAACAGCCACAACGCGAGCAAGGCGGGCGGATAAGCCAGAACGGTGAGGAGCAAACCGTAATCGTGCGTGATCTGTTGGGTCAGTTGAGTAAGAGAGGAAGTGGCGACGTTCAACCCCACGCGTGGCCCCAGAGCGAACAGAACGCCGGTGCCAATGCCCGCCACGACGAGCGTGACAGTAATCACGATCAACGCTGCCAAAACCAAACGCCAAAATGGATGAAGTCGCGGGGAGACCATACGCGCGCCAGTTTAGAACCGCGCCAGACGAGACGAAGGGCAAGCGGACTTCAGCGCCAGACGAGACGAAGGGCGAGCGGACTTCAGCGCCCCGGCGCGCTTCGTCAACCGTCGCCCTGCTGCTCGTCCAAGTCCACAATCGAACACGCCAACGACTCAATGCGCTTCGTCAACACCCCGTCGGACGCGCAAAAACGAACCGGATTTTCACCCGGTTCGCGTGGCCTTTGTTCTAACTTCAGTTGCGGTAAGTGCCGACGTATTGGCCCGGTGTGTATTCGCCTGCGAAACCGTTTCCGTTAGCGGCGCTGTTGGCAAGAGCGGCGTCGGAGTCGTCTTTGACGGGATGAAGCGCGCTTTTGCCTTGCGTAACGCTCAGTTGCAGTTTTTCCAGCACGCCGCCCACTTTGTCGAGCACATCGATAGCGTATTTGTCGGCGTGATCGCGCAGCGCCTCGGCGTCACGCGTCGCAGCGTCCATGTGGGCGTCGGCTTCCTCGTGAGAACGCAGTGTCACCGAATGTTCGGCGACCATCTCATCGGATTGGCGGCGCGCTTCGGTTTCGATGTGAGCGGCGCGCGCCTGCGCATCTTCAACCAGAGCGGTGGCTTTGGCCGTCGCGTCGTTGATGGTTTTGTCGGCGCGTTCGGCGGCATCGTTGATTGTGCGCTCAGCCAAACCCTTGGCGTCGCCGATAGTTTTTTCGGCGCGCAGGTTAGCTTCGGTTGTGGTGCGCTCGGACAATCCGCGCGCGTCTCCCACGGTTTTTTCTGAGCGGGTTTGCGCATCGAGAAGCAAGCGGTCGGCGTGAGTTTTGGCTTCGCCCACGGTGCGGTCGGCGAGCGATTTCGAGTCGGCGAGGGCGCGGTCGGTGCGCGTGCGCGCTTCGGTCACGATGCGCTCGGCTTCGCGTTCGGCGGTGTCGATCAAGCGGTCGGCTTCGGTTTGCGCGCTTTTAACGACCGCTTCGGCTTTGCGCATCAAATCTTCGGCTTCCTTCATGCTTTTGGGAAGAGCCGAACGAAGTTGTTGGATCTTGGTAAAAAATTCCTCTTCGTTGATGACGCGCTTTCCCATAAAGCCGCCTTTGGAGTTTTCTACTAACTGCTCGAGTTCGTCAATGATGCGGAGAACGTTCATATAAAGTGCCTTGAATGAGAAGTTACTGGGTATCGGCAAGCGCCGGTTCTAAAGTATTAGGAATGAAAAACGAAAGCCCCGACTCACCCGCTTTTTTAAAGCGCAGAAGCCGCAGGTTTTCGATTGGCGGCAATCGCGTGCGTATCGAGTGTTGAATCACCACAATTGGCCCGCCAAAATCGTCCATTTGATTATGGAACAATCGCGGGCAAGCGTCTATGCGTTTGAGAATTTCTGCCGCCTCCTTGGGGTGCGTAAACGGTGGATCGGCGAACACGATGTCGAACTCTTCGCCGCCCTCGACCAGTTTTTCCAAAGAAGGCCGCGCGTTCGCCGACCAGACTTGAGATGTGTCTTTGATGCGCAGTTTTTGCAGGTTGTCTTTGAGCGGCTTGACAGCGCGAAAATCGTCTTCGATGAACACGCAAAACGCCGCGCCGCGCGACAACGCCTCAATGCCAACCGAACCCGACCCCGCGTAAAGGTCGAGAAAACGCGCGCCGACAACCCGCGCGCCGAGTGAATTAAACAGCATTTCGCGCGTGCGCCCATCGGTTGGGCGCGTCGCGGGGCCGGGAGGCGCAAGCAAAGTGCGCCCGCGCAAAGTTCCACCTTCGATTCTCATGGTCAGTTCTCCGGGCGCGAAGCAAAGCGGCTCAGGTTTTCGACTTCGTGCATCAACCCGACAACAGTTACAACTTCATCATTCACGCCCGCGATTTAGCCAGCTTCGTAGAAGCGGTAAAGGAGCGCGAACGGAACTCCTTTGAGGTTGGTGCGCCGCACGCCTTTGGGCCGCACAGCATAAAGGCGCGGTTGTTCTTCGATGAGGCGAAGTCCTTCGTCAACAGCTTCCAGCAAGTTCTGGACGCGGTGCGGCGAGTGGAGGAGCACCTCATTATGAGCCGCCGCGATGTCGTTTTGCGCTTCGGGACGCAGAACTAAACGGCGCATCAAGCGGCAACCTTTTCACTCGTCGCTGCTTGCCAACGAGTCGCGCCCGCACCGAAGTCCAATCGTCGCCTTCCAGCGGGTTCGCGTCGGCGCGCGCCAAACGCAGCGATAGCTCCTGCTGATCTTCGGGCGCCATCGGCATCTCGCGTTGTTGCAGCTTCCGTTGAATCAACTTCAGCAACTCTTCCAATTCCTCGTGGTTCATCCGCTCGATTTGTCCTTCGATTTTAAGCATGAACCCAGTTTAAAAACTCACTCAGCGAGTCGTTAGGTTCAATGCCCTGAAAGCGCGGCGATGATTTTTTCCTGCTCCTCGCGCGGCAACGTTTGCGCCCACGCGATGAGGTCGCGGCTCGAAAGATTGGTTTGCAACGGCGCAGTTGAAGCGCGTTGATCGAAACCCGATGCTTTCAACTTCAACCGGAGCTGTTGAGCTTTGGTGAAGAATTCCTCCTCGTTGATAATGCGCTTCCCCATGAAGCCGCCTTTGGCATTTTCAACAACGGCTTCGAGTTCATCTAATAGCATAGCGGGCAATCTACAACATCAAGCGGCTCAAATCATCATCGGAAACCAGATGCGATAACCTTGCGCGAACCGCGAGCGAGTCGATCTTCACAACGCCGCGCGCCGATTCGGGCGCCTCGAACGCGAGGTCGCCTAAGACTTGTTCGAGCAATGTATGAAGACGGCGCGCGCCGATGTTTTCGCCTTCGGAATTGACCTGTGCGGCCAGGCGCGCGATTTCGTTCGTCGCGTCGTCGCCCCATTGCAAATCCACGCCATCGGCACTCAGCAACGCGACGTATTGGCGCAAGAGGGAATCTTGCGGCTCGGTCAGGATGCGCTTCAAGTCGTTCTCGTTCAATGGTTCGAGTTCGACGCGAACGGGAAAACGGCCTTGGAGTTCGGGAATCAAGTCGCTCGGTTTGGACAAAGAAAATGCGCCCGCCGCGATGAACAGAACGTGATCGGTTTTGACCGGGCCGTATTTGGTGTTGACAGTTGAGCCTTCAACCAAGGGCAGTAAATCGCGTTGCACGCCTTCGCGCGACACATTGGGATTGCCGCCTTCGCTTCGTCCGGCGATTTTATCGATTTCGTCCAGAAAGACGATGCCGCGATTTTGCGCGCGTTCGATGGCTTCACTTGCGATGGCGTCGCGGTCGAGCAGTTTGTCGCCTTCCTGGGCTTCGAGAACAGCGCGCGCGTCCGAGATTTTGACGCGCCGCTTTTTGCGATTGCCGCCCATCATCGGGCCGAGCGCTTGTTGCATTTCGACGCTCATCTCTTCGAAACCCGGCCCGAACAGAAAGCCGTTTTGCGGACGTTTTTCCTCGACTTCGAGTTCGACTTCAGCGTTTTCCAAGTCGCCCGCGTCCAACTTCGCGGCCATTTTGTCGCGCAGGCGAGTCGAAGTGTCGCGCATCGCGCGTTCGTTTTCGGTTGGCGCGCTCTGGCCGAACAGATTCGGAAATCCCGCGGCGAAGGGGTTGGGCGCTTGGCTGGATTGCGGCATCGGCGCCAGCAAATCGAGCAAGCGTTCGCGCACGTTCGATTGGGCGCGCGGCTTCATCTCGTCCAATTTTTCGCGCTCAACCATTCGGATGGCGACTTCAACCAAATCGCGGGCGATGGCATCGACATCGCGCCCGACATAGCCGACTTCGGTGAACTTGGTGGCCTCGATTTTGAGGAGTGGCGCGCCCGCGATGTTGGCTAATCGGCGCGCGATTTCGGTTTTGCCGACACCGGTCGGGCCGATCATCAGGATGTTTTTGGGCGAAATCGCTGCGCGCTGTTCGGGCGAGAGTTGCTCGCGCCGCCAGCGATTGCGAAGCGCGACAGCCACCGCGCGCTTGGCGCCGTTTTGCCCGACGATGTGTTTATCGAGTTCGGCCACAATCTGGCGCGGCGTGAGATCGAAGGAATTCATGCCTTGAGTTTGATTCGACACAGAAAATAGCAGAGGAGAAACAAAGAACAACAGAGGAAGATACATACCTCTTCAAAATCTCTGTTTCTTCTCTGCTATTCTCCGTGTCGAATGCACTTAGGAAAGCATTTCGTCCACTTCTTCGCGTGTGGGCATCGCTTGCTGAGCGCCGCGTTTGGTGCAGGTCAGGGCGGCGGCGGCGTTGGCGAACAGCGCGGCTTCTTCGAGCGGTTTGCCTTCGGTCAGGGCGCAAGCGAGGGCGCCGACGAAGGTATCGCCTGCGCTCGTTGTGTCGATGGCGTTGACTTTGAAGCCGCGCACTTTGGTGGCGCCGTCGCCGCCGGTGATAATTGCGCCGTCTTTGCCAAGTGTCGTGATGACGTGGCCCACGCCCGCGTTGATGAGCGGTTTGCACGCGGTCGCAGCGGTCGAAGTGTCGACTTCTTGCGCGCCGGTCAAGATGGCGATTTCGACTTCGTTGGCGATGATGATGTCCACGTTTTCGAGCAGTGCAGGCGGCAAGGTGCGCACGGGAGCGGGGTTGAGAATCACTGTCAGGCCATGTTTTTTGGCGAGTTCGGCGGCGTGAACGACGGTTTCAAGGGGCACTTCGAGTTGCAAGATCATCACTTTGGCGTTCTCGATGATGTTTTGCGCGGCGTCCACGTCGGTCAAAGACAGATTCTGATTGGCGCCGGGAGCCACGACGATCATGTTTTCGCCATCGTCGTCCACGAAAATGAGTGCCGTTCCCGAAGGCGTTGTGGTGTCGCGCGTGACGTGTTGATGGCCAAGGCCTACCCGATCATACGATTCAAAAAAGCGCGGCGGGAACATCCCGTTGCCCACGCGTGCCACGAGTTGCGTCTGCGCGCCCAGTTTGGCGGCAGCGACGGCTTGATTAGCGCCTTTGCCGCCGGGGTTGGTGACGAAGGAATCGCCCAGAATGGTTTGACCCGGAATCGGCAAGTGCTTGCATTGCACCATCATATCCATGTTGGCCGAGCCAACTACCACGACATCGCACGAAGAAGAAGACATAAGGGTGCGCGCGTGGCGCCCCTTTCGTTTAGCAAACGCGGCGCCCTATGACACGAAGCGGTTTCCCTGACACGCCGCCGCGCGGTCTGGCCAATGACCGGAGCGCGCAGTCGTTTTCTGGCCGGACGAAGTTCAGCCCTCGAATTCTTTGGCTGCACAGTCGCGTTGCGCCAGACTCCTCGCACCTTAGCCGCGCCCAAAAAGCCCACCAGTTCGTGAACGGGTTCGATAAAATATCGCCCTTTTTAAGACCGGCTCGCGCCCTCAAGCGCGCCGAACGGCTTCGCAGTGATGGGCCGACCTTCCAAGCGCAGTTGGGGAAGCGCGGCGCCCAGCATCCCCGCAACTTCATCGGAAGTGCGGCGCCCGACCAGATAAAAGCGCCGCTGTTTTCCGCCATCGAGACACACATCGAGCGCGCCAAAACGGGTTGCGGCGCGTTCCAACAGACTCAGTTTCCAGGTCAATGACGCTTGCGTGAAAGACGAATCGAAGGCGAAATTGTCCGCATGAGCCGCCAGAAACGCTTCATCGCCGGGAACAAGAGAATCGAGGTGTTCTTCCCAATCCTGCGCGCATCCTTGGATTTCCGCGATTTTTTGGCTGCCCGGCCTAGTGCCCTTGAAGCGAATCGTTGCGGTGTCGCAGGGCGCGATCCATCCGCCGGAAAGTCCTTGGTCTGTCACGTAAATCTTGAACAGGCGATTGGCGTCCGCGCGCTGTTCAAAGCCATAAAAGGTGCCGAGAAGTTGCATGGAGATAGATGAACTGCCCTCCAAGAAGCATGGGATTGACCACTCGCTTTCGCATCCCGGCGCGGATCTGCCCGCGCGCGCCGTTTCAACAGTGGCGAGACGAGATGAGGCGAGGCGATTTACCCGGATCAGGAGCCTCTCGCGTCGCGGACTGAGGTATCGCAGGCGAGTTGCCAGGGTTCGGCTTCGGCCCTTGGAACCCGAATTTCTGGCGCGAACATTAAATGTCGATAGCACCAAAAACCAATTGCGGAGGGCAGTTCATTCTTTGGCAACTTGCGCGTGTTACACCAAGGGTATGGAATTAACTGTTGCCCGCGAATCGCTCGCGTCGGGCCAAAAAGCCCTCGACATCAACTTAAGCAACCTAAAATACGGCACTTTCGCCGAAATCGGCGCCGGTCAAGAAGTCGTGCGCTGGTTTTTCCGCGTCGGCGCCGCCGCCAACACCATCGCCAAATCCATCTCGGCCTACGACATGACGATTTCCGACGCGATCTACGGCGAGTGCAATCGCTACGTGTCGCGCGACCGCTTGGAAAAGATGCTGAGCTACGAATACGACTTGCTCAACGAACGGCTGGGCGAAAAACGCGGCGCCCAAACCGAATTTTTCGCTTTTGCCGATACCGTCACCACGCGCAACTTCAAAGGCACCAACGAATGTCACGGCTGGATGGGCCTGATGTTCCAAACGGCGCCGGGCAAAGCGCCGAACACCATTCTGGTTCATGTGCGAATGCTCGATTCGGATCGCGTGGCGCAACAGGAAGCTCTGGGCATCTTCGGCATCAACTTGTGCTACGGTTGTTTCTTTCATTGGAACGACATCAACGTCTTCCTCAAATCGCTGTTAGACAACCTGTCGGTAGATCGCATCGAAGTGGATATGATCCACTTTTCCGGCCCCGATTTCCTAAACCACGATCATCGTTTAACGGCAGTCAAGCTGGTTAAAATCGGTTTAACCGATGCCGCGATGTTTCGTCCCGATGGCGAAGTGTTGCAGCCTTCGGAAGTGCTTTACAAGCGTCCGGTCGTTGTAGAACGCGGCAGTTTTCGACCAGTAACGCACGTCAACATGGACTTGATGGAATGTGCGCGCGCCCAGTTCATGGCCGACTGGGGCGAAGAAGCAGATAATCCCATCGTGTTGTTTGAAATCACCCTCAAACAACTGACCATCAAAGATGGCACGGAAACGATGGAAGAAGACGTAGATTGGGACGACTTTCTCGCGCGCTGCGAACTGCTCGCTTCAACTGGCGCAACGGTTCTCATCTCCGACTACTTCGAGTATTATCGGTTAGCTCAATACCTGGGACGTTATACCAAGAAACATATCGCGCTCGCTATGGGCATTCCATCGCTCAAAGACTTGTTCGACGAAAAGTATTACGAACACCTCGAAGGCGGTATTTTGGAGTCGTTTGGCCGCTTGTTCAAAAACGATTTGCGACTTTACGTGTATCCCTTGCTCGAAGACAAATACCATCTCGTCACGACACAGCGCCTTCGCGTCGCGCCGCACTTGCAGAACTTGTATGCGCACCTGGTCGAACAGGGTTCGATTCAACCGATTGACTTTTACGACCGCGATTACCTGGGCATTTTTTCGCGCGACGTGCTGCGCCGCATCGCCGAGGGCGACCAGAGTTGGCAAACGATGGTGCCCGACAACGTGACGCAGATGATCAAAGAACGCGGCTACTTCGGCTATCACGATCCCAGCGCGCCCGCGCCCCAACCGCAAAACGGCAACGGGAGCGTTCAGGGTGCGGTCGAACTCGAACCAGTCGCTGGCGTCGCCGCCGCACCCGGCGAGGCGGATGCGGTTGAAAAACCGGTTGAGGCGTCACTCACGCCCGCGTAAACGAACAAATATGGGCGCAATCACACGAGTTGCGCCGGGATTTTGTTTTGACGATTCGCAATGGGCATCCTTTCGAGGTTGTTGTGGGAAGCCGTTGAAGGCTGGATTCCCTGGCCGGAGTCGCGCGTGGAAGTGGCGCCCTGGGTGTTCTGCCCGCTGTTCGCCCTGCTCGTCGCGGCGCTGATTCGCAAACACACGCTTGAATTCCGGGAAGAATACCGCGAGGCTCTCGCGCGTGGCCAAGGTCGCGCGCATTTATGGGGAATGGTCATTTCGCTGGTCATCATCGGCGGCCTCGGCTTCTGGTTCATCCGCAGCTAAACCCTTTGTCGATCACGCTCGCCACGCCCTGAAGGGCGTGTCCTCATCGGCACTTTTATGAACCTTTCTCAAATCCCCTTATTCGATGAACTGCGCGATGCCCGGACGATTCTGCTCGCGGGCGCGGGCGGCGGCTATGACATCTTTTGCGGGTTGCCGCTTTTCCATGCCCTGCGCGCTCAGGGCAAAACCGTTCATCTGGCGAACCTGTCGTTCTCTTATTTATCCAGCGCTGACGGCAAGTGGCACCCGCCGCACATGCTCGAAGTTTCGCCAGAAACCATCGCGCACCAAGATTACTTTCCCGAACTGCATTTGGTGCGCTGGCTGCGCAGACAAAACATCGAAACCTCGGTGTTCTGTTTTCCAAACGAGGGCATCGCGCCGCTTCGCGCGAACTACCGCGCGTTGTGCGACCACTTGAAGCCTGACGCTTTAGTTCTGATAGACGGCGGCACCGATTCGCTGATGCGCGACGACGAAACCGGTCTGGGCACGCCCGTTGAAGATGTGGCTACGTTATACGCCGCGCAAGAACTCGACATCCAGACGAAGTTACTCGTTTGCGTTGGCTTTGGCATTGATGCCTTTCACGGCGTGTGTCACGCGCAATTTTTGGAAGCCGTCGCGCAGGTTGCGGGCAAAGGCGGCTTTTTGGGCGTGTGCTCGCTACTGCCCGATATGCCGGAAGTTGTGTTCTACCGTCAGGCGTGCCAGCATGTTTTCTCGAAGATGCCGCGTCAACCGAGCATCGTCAACTCGTCGATTCTGGACGCAATCCAAGGGCATTTCGGCGATTATCACTCGACTTCACGCACTCAAAATTCGCGGTTGTTCATCAATCCGTTGATGGCGATGCTGTGGACGTTTCGCGTCGAAGATGTCGCGCGGCGCCTGTTGTATCCAAGCGAGTTGAGGGAAACGCAAACGTGGGACGAAACCGCGAGCGTCATCGGCGAATTTCGACGCGGGATCGAGGTGAAGCCGTTTGAAGCATTGCCGATGTGAACGCCATGATCAAAACCAAACCGCGCGGATGGCGCCGCAAGTGCCGTCAAATGGTTCGCCGCATCGAAGCAGAAACCGAGTCGTTTCCTGCGCGCGATCTGGAATGCGACTACTGGCATCTTCATTTGCCTGTCGCCCAAACACTGATTGATTCACAGCACGCGCCGTTCAATGTGCGCAGGCTGTGCGTTCAAACGTTGATCGAGCGGGCGCATCATCTTTTGCGCCGTGCGCCGAAGGGAGAAGACATCCGCGTTGTGGCTGCTATCTCTTTGCCCGAACTATGGGCCTCACAGATCATCGTTTTCTTCGGGCCGAGCTACTTCGGTGGATTCTTTGAACGCAACGACTTGGAGCAACGCTGGATTTTGGTTGAGAATCAGAGTTTGATTGGCGATTGGAAACTTCACCTACCAACCGAGTTTCGGGAGCGGGGTTATGATGAAACGATAAACGATGGAGAACAGGTTTTCAAAAGCCAGATTTGGTTCATTGGAAACTTGGATAGATAAACAAAACCCGCCGCTTCGATGAACTGAAGCGGCGGGTTTTAGTTTGTAGCCGAAAGTTAGAAAGGTAATCTTGAAACGCTCTTACTGAGTAGCGCGAGCGCAACGGCGGCCATTCCGATGAGGCCCATACCGCAATAGTAACCCGCGACCAGAACTGGAGTGAACGCCTTCCAATTCTCGACGCCGTAACGCTTTTGAAAGTAGTAGCGACCCAGCATCGCGCCGATGAACTGCGGGATGACGTAGGCCGGCAAGATATACGTGCCGGAAATCAGGCCGTAGAAAAACAAAACGGGCAAGCCGCCTAAAACGGTCGCGCCATAGGCCAAAATAGCCGCGCCCGCGCCCATGCCGATGTATGAAGGGTTGATCGACTTGATCAAGAAGTTGTTGGCCCCGTTCTGGTTGGCCGTATACCACAGCGCCTGAGTCTGGGCGTTGACTGGCCAGAACTTGGCGGCGAAAGGATATTGGGCCGAAGGAATGGGCGCCAGTTTCCAGATGAAGCTCCAAAAGAGCAGCGAACAGCCAAGCATGATGGGCAGCATCAGCATTTCGACTTTGATGATCGAAGAGAATTTGGTGTGCGTTAGCTCAACTGTTTTGAAGTGCTGCGCCATGTAACCGTAGTCGGCCAGAGGAATCGGCGCGAACCAGATGTCGACTTTGTTGTAGTGCGACAGCATGAAACTCGCTTCCCGAACGTAGGGAATCGACACCGAACTTCCGGCCAGACCCGCCATGCGCGCGTTGATGTAGGAGAAAATCGGCGTCCAAACAAAGCCGAAGAAAATCAAAATCCACAACGGAAACATCGGCACCAGAATGTGACACATGGCGATGAAGGCCGACGTGCCGATGGCGAACAGCAACAGGGCAATCCAAACCGGAATGTCGCCGCGTCCTTTGGGCACCTGAAGGCCGGGAGCCGCGACGCCTTCTTGTTTTTGGCGCTGGCTTTTGGCGAGCGCGCGAATGACCGAGAAAATGCCGATGATGGCCACCACAACCGAAGTGCCGATGCCGAACGACAGCCAGAAATCGAAGGAGTTGACGACCTGCGATTGCAGCATATCGGTGCCGGAAACCCAGTGCTTGAGAATGCCGCCGTGATAACCGAAGCGCTGCAAGATGCCGCCGTTGACCAGAATCGGGTTGGCGATGATGTGACACCCAATCGAGGCGATGAACGAACCGACGACAACCGGGAGGGGCAGCAAAAAGCCGATGAGCAGAGCGCCTGGGTCAGTGCCGATGCCGGTGAGCGCGCCGGGCAAAATCTTCTGCGTGTTTTGCGTGTAGTCGATGAAAGGAATCGAAACGAGGGTAATTGGCTGCGAGAAAATCAGGCCCGTCACGGAGGGAAGCAGGATGTAAAGCGCGCCCCAGCCCACGCCCATCATCGCGCCAATCGAAAAGATGCGCCAGCGCCAGCCTTCTTTTTGCGAACTCGACTCAGCCAAAGCCGTTGCGCCTTCAGCCGCGATGGGCGCGAGGGGAAACGGCAACCGTTCGATGTCGGACGTGACGCGAAACAGCGCGTAGCCCAAGCCCCAACTCGTCATACGGCCAAACAACTGGCCGAACATTAGCAAGCCAATCGGCAGCAACCAATCAGCGTGGAAAAAGGTGCGGCCCAAAATAGCGGGTGAGTTCGGAGAGGGCGAAACCCAGTTCGGAATGTTGGCCGTGATGCCCAGCGCTACTGCGATGGGTGTGTGGACGACATATTGATTCCAAATCAAACCCGCGAACGGCCCGCCAGCCAGCGCCATGCCCGCCACGTTCGCCGTGAGCGAAGCGCCGATGTAATAGAGCAGATACAGCTCTTGCTTTTTCAGCGTTTGGTAGGAGCGGCGCGCGATCTCCATGAAAAGGATGATCGTCACCCATTCGGCGGCTGGCCCCATACCCTGCCCAGCGATGAGGCCAAGATAAATCGAACCCGGCATCATGATGAAGCCGATAAAGAGCGCGCCGACCACGGTTTTACAAGAGAAACCGTCGATGAAGGGTTCGTCTTCGACCGAGGTGACATCGCCGCCTGGAGCCAAAGCGACCGCATCGACGGCCAGTGGGCCAGAAGGCCGGTCTTGCTTTTCCGCTTCTGTATTAGGAAGAAGTGACATTTTGAGTAGGAGGCAAGGGGCAGAGGCAATTGGCAATAGAAGAAGTGAAGTCCTGAATTCTAGTGCCAATTGTCTCCGCCCTTTTGCCTATTCAGGCAACGATTGCTCCCGGTTCTTCGGTCGGGATAACTTGACCGGCGACGTGCGCGCGGCCTCGCAGGATATATTCGTGTTGCATCGCGGGTTTGACGGTGCGCCAGACCAGCAACTGCTTGCGAAGTTCGGTCATGAACTCGCGGTTGACACGTTTCCACGCCGCGATTTCGCCGGAGCGACGCGACAGGCGCAACTGCATTTCGTATAAGCCCGGCTCGTCCGCCGGAAGCAGGATGATGTCGGTGTCTTGCGATACGCCCATGTCGAAGGGCGCCAGCCACGTGCGCATGTGGAGCAAAAACACGGGGGTGTCGGGCGAAGCGGCTATGGAATCGAGTTCGATGTAGCCGCCTTTGGGCGCGTTTTGCGGCGGCAGGGTCTGTTGGCCCGACGCCGTTTCGTCGATGCGGGGCATCTTCTTCAGCGAGAATTTGCGGTTGGTGCTGCCGTTCTCGCGGTCGCCGTTGAGCAGGTTGTGGGCGATGGCTTCAGGCGAACCGGGCAACGGCACGCCCTCGTTGAGCCGCTCGACTGCTTCTCGAAGCGAGAGCGCCGAAAAGTAGATTTTGTCCGTGTAGAACTTGCCCACGCTTGTGTCGGTGTGCGAGTCGAAGTAGTCGGCCAGAAACTGCGCCATGCCCAGCGATTGCAGGCCCGACACGGTGAAAGGGAATTGCAAGCGCCATAGATCGCCCATCGGCTCGCCCAGTTCCGCTTTGCGCTCGTCAGGTTGCGACAAACGAGACGCCGCCCACGCCGGATACAGCGTCGAAAGCAGCACCGTCGCCATCACAATCAGCGTGGCAATAACCGCCGACGACGAGGAAAAGTTGAGCGTGATGCCCGGCAAAATGCCGAGCGCGAGGATAATTTTCGCCGTGACCTGCGCGATGAGATAGCCCGCGATGGAGCCGAGCACCGCATACACGATGGCTTCGGCGATGAACAGCGCGGCGATGTGGATGGGCGCCAGACCAATCGAAGAGTAAATGCCGATTTCGCGGGTGCGCTCGTAAACCGAGCCGAGCATCGTGTTGGCGATGATCATCGCCGCGATGAGAATCGGGATAGCGAGCGAGGCGAAACCTTCATAGCCGGACGATTCCACCGACGAATACAACTTGGCGACAGGCGGGCCAACCGGTTTGCCATTGACCAGGTTCGGCGTGGCGCCGAAGATGCCCAACGCCGCCCGGTTCATCAGGTCTTTGAGCGTATCTTCAGCCAGAACTGGATTGGAAATGCCCACCGCTACCGAACGGGTGGTTGCGCCCATGTCCAAAGCGGTTTGATAAGGAAGCACCACCAAGGCGTTGGCCTGCATATGTTCGTAGCGTTGAACCGCGACTTCGCCGCCGTTTTGCGAAGCCTGCGACTGCGCCTGCGACGACTGCTTCGACTGGTCGCTCGAATAATCGACCGGCGAAAACTCCTCGTTGTCGATGTCCTTCAAGTTTTCGTCGGCGCGCGGGCCATACCATTTGCGGTCGTCGAAAATGCCAACGACCGTCAGCGTTTTGCCGCCGACTTGCACCTTCGAGCCGACCGCGTTGTCGAGAGTCAAGCCCAACGGCGGGCCGCTTGGCTCGATAGAACTTCCGCCAGCGGGCGCGGCAGTTGGCGTTGCTCCGGCCACAACCGGGCGCTCGGCGCTGCGTGTGGCGTCATCGAGCAAAATGTCGCGTGGCAGCAAACACACATCGGTGTCGTTCGCCTCGAACCAGCGGCCCTTAATCAAAGTTCCGGGCAAGGGTGAACCGATGGTTTTTTCTTGAGGCGTGAGTCCCAAAAGTGCGGGCGCGTTGAAGAACTTGCTTGGATTCGCCGCGTTTTCGACGCGCATTTGCAGCGCTTCGCCTTGATCGCGCGACAGATACCACGAACGAAGCGCCGGTTCGCCCAAACCGCGCGAACGGATTTCGTTGGACAAAGACGAAGTCGCCGCTTCTTGCAGCGGCGACCAGTCGGCCTGGCGCACCAGAAAACCTTGATACGGCGGCACGCGGCCCGGAGTGCCATAAGGCCGCGCGAAGTTGGCGATGTTCGCCGTCACCGAAGTGAACGAAAGCACCGTGAAGGTGAGCAAAATCAGCGTCACGCAGGTGAGTGCCGTGCGCGTCGGGCGGCGGCGCATGTTGGCGATGCCAAGGCCAACTGCTGCGCCCAAAGCCGACAAACGGCCCATGTCGGCGTAGTGAACGCCCTGTTTGAGCCGCTTGAGTTCCTGCTCGAACTTCGATTGCAAAAACGCTGTGACGACAACCGTTAGGGCCAGAATCACGAACGCCAGCAAGATGATGAACGGCGTTGCCGCGAGTTCAAAGGCCGGATGCACGAAGCGAATCGCCGCAAAAACCGCCAGAAAGACGAGCGATGTGCCGACGATTTGTTTGCGCACATCGGAAAAGCCGAACAGCATCCGCTCCATGAAGTAAGCGAACGGAAGCAAAAGCGCGAGGTAGAAGATGATGCCCTTCAACACGTCTTGTGAGGTGCCTTCGACATCGGGATAAGCGCGCGATTCCAAACCGAAGGCGCGCCGCGCTTCGGAGTAGAACGTGTCGTATTTGAGTCCGGCCAGAGCAACGGAGGCGCGTTGCAACGAGCCGCCGTTGGGCTGGGCGATGGATTCGGGAGGACAGGCGAACAAGCCGGGCTTTTTCGGGTCTGGCCCGCAACCGGCCTCGCCGTGCAGAATATCCACGCGCTCGTTGTTGATGCCAAAGCCCTTCAGCAAACGGATGCGCTGCTGATCGAGCGTCCACAGGTCGTTCGCGGTTTGAAAGGAGATGTAGGGAATGCGATTGGCGCCCGACGTGTTGAGCACTTCAAAACCCTGGCCCTCATAAGCCGTCGCGCCGCTCGAACGGGTCGCCTTGCCCGAACTTTGCAGCAAAACCAAACGCTTGCCCAGAAGTCCCTGAGCCATAATCAATTTGAAGCGCTGGCCCGGTTCGGAGAACACCACGCCAATGGGTTCGATTTCCGCTGTGCCATTGGGCGCGCCGGGACGCAAATAGCCCACGACCACAGGTTCGGCGTCGGTGGCGGCGTTGAGAACCGACATTTCGCGCAGAACCGTGAAGTAGCGCTGGTCGAGCGTGTCGTAAATTGTCGCCGCGCGGCACGCGAAACAGATCAGCGAAACGTCGGCGTTGAGTTCACCCAGCGCCGGGGTTTTGAACGACTGCGCCGCTGTGCTACTCGAAAACATCGGCGAAAATCGTTGCCGATCCGAGCCTCTGTCCGGCGCGAAGATGATGTGCCCGTTGCGGTCGACCGAATACGCTTCAAATTCATAGTTCGGCGTGCCGCCGCCTTTGGGGTCGCCCACGCGCGGCCCGGTGAAAATGAACTGTGAAACAGCGGGCGTATCGGCGCTGGCTTTGGAATAAGTGACGCGCTCGATCATCTGGCCGCGCACGCCCGCATACGACTTCAATTCGTTGGGCGTGCCGCTCCTGTCCGAAACCACAACGCCCAACGCCTGAACGCCCGCGTTGCCAATTAGCGAGTCCGGCAAAGGCGTGTCCGGCAAAAACGAACTGACCTTTTTCACGTCGCGGAAAATGGCGCGGCCCACTTTGAAGCCGAAAATCGCCGACAACTGCGTGCGGTCAGGCAAAACCGGAGCGTTCGTCGCGTCACCCTGCGAGATGGAATCAAGCGCGTAACGCAAGAGCGGCTCGGTCGAGTTCACCTGCGCCACGAGGTTGGGCAGGTTCATGTTCGCTACCGTGTCGAAGGGCGTGTCCTGTTCCGAGCGCGAATCGTTGGCGGTGGCGAACGAAATGCCCGGAATCTGCGCCATCGTCGCGGCCTCGGAATCGAGCGCGACGGGCGCGGGCAAATACGAGCGCCAGTTGCGCCCGTCTTTGCCAGTTACAGCATCGGCGAAAGTCTCGTCGGGATTGCTGCTAGTTTTTTTGGCTTCGTCTGCTGCAAAACGGCCGACCGATTTGGCGAGGTTGCCGAACTGGTTGAGCAAGATGTTTTCGCTGCCCGTCGTCATCTGGTTGTAAAACCAGGCTTTGGCGAACAAGCCCACAGTGCGCGTGCGCGACGAAAAATCCAGCCCGACGAACGCGCGGTAAGTGGCGATTTCGTCTTTCAATTTGTCGCCGCCCGTGCCATCGGCATCAACGGCGTGCTTGGCTAAAAAGTTCCGAACACCCGCGAGCGCCATGTGATGCGCGCCGTTGGCCACGAACAACACGTTGTAGGCGGGCGGGTTCTGCTTGAGACGCGTCGCCAACTCTAGCATCGCGGCCATGTTGCCCGCCGCTTCTGCGCCAGGAGCGAGGTCGGGCACAACCGACATCGAATCGTAGTAAGCCGACAAGATAACCGTGTTCGCTTTGCCTTTGGCCGAAGGCGCATTTTTGCCCGGCAAAAATCCGAGGATGTTACGCACCGGCATTTTTTCCCACGTCACCAGAGATTTAAGCGTCGCCGCTTGTCCTTTGGCCCCGCGAATGGCATCGGCGTCGGCGCCCTGCGCGTAAAAGCGCGGCAGTTCAACCGGCAAAGTGGCGAACTTGCGCTCGGCCTGGCCCCGATCCGTGTTTTGCGGCGCCAGAAAAACGATGGCGCGGGCGCCCAGATCGGCAGCGGTAATCCAGTTCATGCCCGAATTGAAGTCGAGCGCGACCACAGAACCTTCTATTTTTTGCCCGTTGAAATCGGCGGGGCGACCTTGACCCGCATAAACCAACGGGCCGGAAATCCCTTCTCTGGGCGTGGTTGAAGCGATGACCTGGTTGGGGTAAACCGGCGAAATGCTAAGAGAACGCCCGCCCAAATCGAGCGTGGCGTGGCCATGCGTGAACGGCGCCGTCACGAAATACTCGTCGGGCTTGATTGACCGGAGGCCGATTTCGTTAAAGCGTTTTTGAACGAAATCGGCGGCGGCGAGGTTGCCCGTCGTGCCCGGAACGCGCGAAGGATAAGCCGTCAAAGCCGCGATATCCTTTTGCATTCGCGCCTGAGTTGCGCCATCGACAGGCGCGCCGTTGACGACGGGCGCCGCGCCAGAAGTCGTGGCGGCGGGAATTACGGCGGAAACTGCGGGAGAAGTGGGAGGGGTGCCAGCCGCCGGAAGTTGAGCGTTCGCCGAACGCGCGCCTACCGACAGAAGAAGCAACCAGGCGAAAAGTGACCGGGAAAATGCCATTCAGCGTTCCTTTCGAACAAGGAAAATATGTCTCTCCCGCTTGCACCTGCGCACAAGCGGGCTGGGTTAGAGTGAGAACAGCGATAAAGGTTAGCAAAAAGTTAAGGCGATTTTTGCCCTGTGTGGCACGACATTTCAGCATGCCTCCACAACTCTCGCTCAAGACATTTCAAATAGCTATGGACGCTGCGCACACGCTTTTGTGAGAAAAGCGTGTGAGCAGAGTTCACAGTTAGTAGAATGGGAAGAGTAGAAGCCCGCGATTCCCTTCCGGGCATCATTTTTGGATAGAGGCCACTTTATGGAACTGTATCAACTCAAGCTGTTCGTTGACCTGGCGGAAAAGAAGAATTTCACGCAGGTCGCCAACGAAAACTACGTCACGCAGGCCGCCGTGACGCTTCAAATCCGCAAACTCGAATCGGAACTGGGCGTGCCGCTCTTCCACCGCACCACCCGCGCTGTCACGCTCCTGGAAGCCGGTCAAAAACTGCTGCCTTACGCCACGCAGATGCTGAAATTGTCCGATGAGGCCAAAGAAATCGTGCGCGAAACCAAAACCGAAGTGTCGGGTTTAGTTCGCGTCGCTTCGGTTCACTCGGTCGGTTTGTATGAACTGCCGACCTACATCAAAAAGTTCCTGCAAAAGTTCCCCGGCGTCAACTTGCGCATCGAATACCGCACCTCGGACGACATCTACAGGGAATTGCTCGCGGGCGACATCGACGTTGGAATCGTGGCGTATCCCACCGAAATGTCGCGCATCGAAACGCGCCCTTTTGCAACCGATGACTTGGCTGTTGTGTGTCCCAAAGATCATCCGTTCGCCAAAAAGAAAACCGTTGAACTGAACGAACTGGCCGGCCAAAACTTCGTGCAATTCACCGAAGAAACCCCGACCCGCCGTGCAACCGATGCGGTTTTGGCCGAACACGGCGTCGTCGTCAACGTGCGCACCGAATGCGACAACATCGAAGTGCTCAAGCAGATGATCGAAATCGGCTACGGCATCGCCATCCTGCCGCGCAACTCGCTCACGCAAAACGACCGCGAAGCCGGACTGCGCATGATTGATCTCAAAGACATCAAAATCGAGCGCCCGCTGGGAATCTTGTTGCTCAAAAACGCGCCGCGTTTCAAAGCGATGCGCGCCTTTGTGGACACGCTGTCGCCCAAAGCGCCGGGAACATGAGAGTAGCTCAGCGAAACAAACAGCCGCGACTTCAATTGAAGTCGCGGCTGTTTTTGTTCAGGCATCCAACTTCATCGCGTTGTGCCACATCTGGTCGAACGTTTCGTCAGTCATTCCGATTCGTTGGGCAAAGTCGTAATCGTAGCCAGCGCCGATAGGAAGCAAAGGCCGCTTTTCCTTACGCTTCGCTTGAAGCGGCCAGTGAAGCGCACCGCTTTCTATCTGGGCGGTAATCCAGTTCAACATTTCTATTGCTAAACGTGCATTACACCAACGGATCATCAAGCCGTTGTCCAGAGCCTCTGCCGCTTTCAAAACATCCACGAATTGTTGAACATCTTTCTCGTTGTTTGGTTCTTGAGACGGATCGTTTGGGCCAGGAACATCGTTTGGACGCAGTTGTTGGCGCGGATACCAAGTCCACTGCGAAGAGCGAAGTTCAAGTGCGCGTCGCGCTTCTTCGGGATGCTGACGCGCCCAGTTTTCTGGAGCCTGCGCCCAGTAATCAGCCGCTTGACGGGCTTCTTTTAATCTTCCGTTCCAAAAGTAAAGCAAGGAAAACGCTCTCGCCACACTTAATCGCTCGCGCGTTTGTTCCACTTGATCGAGTTCTGGCACGACTTCAAGCCAAGGGCGTCGCAACTCGAATTGCAACCAGACACGCAAGTTCGTGCTCTGTTTCCACGCTTCGCCTTGAGCAAGCTTCTTTCTTCTGATTTTGTCGTCCCAAGCAATCAGGCGCTGTAAAAAGAACCGCCAAAACGGGCGGAACAGCCAACCTATCGCATAAAAAGGCGCCATTAACACGACGCTCAAAAGCGCCAGCAACGCGAACCGAAACGGGAATTGGCGGCGATTTTTCCATCATCCCCACAGGAAATAGAACATGATTATTTTCTGCCCCTCATTTTGCCAAACTCCCTTCCATGACCACCGCCGATTATGTTCTCGATTTAGCTGAACGCGCCAAATCCGCGTCCGTTGCGCTTCGCACGCTTTCAACGGCCACCAAAAACGCCGCTTTGAACGGAATGGCCGATGATTTGGTGGCGCGTCAGCACGAAATTTTTGAGACGAACGCGCGTGACTTGGCCAAAGCGCAAGAGCGCGGCTTAAATGGCGCGCTTTTGTCCCGCTTGAAGCTCGACGAGAAAAAAGTCGCGGCGATGGCGGCGGGTTGCCTTCAAGTCGCGGGGCTTCCCGATCCGGTCGGGCGCGTGGTTTCGGGCGAACGGCGGCCCAACGGTTTGCAAATCGAACAGGTGCGCGTGCCGCTTGGTGTTGTCGCGGTTATCTTTGAATCGAGGCCCAACGTGACGGTTGACGCGGCAATTCTGGCGCTGAAGTCAGGCAACTCGGTGATTCTACGCGGCGGTTCGGAAGCACTGGAAACGAACGCACTTTTGGCGCGCATTATCTCGGAAGCGGCGACGAGAAGTGGCGTGCCCGATGGCGCGATTGGCTTTATCGAATCGAGCGACCGCGCGGCTTCGTCGCAGTTAGCGACGCTTTCAAGTCACATTGACCTCATCATTCCGCGCGGCGGCGAAGGGCTGAAAAAAGCGCTGATGAGCGTAGCGACGGTGCCCGTCATCTTCGCGGCGGGCGGCGTATGTCACGTATTCGTGGATGCAAGTGCCGATATGGAAATGGCAGCTTCGATTGCGCTCAACGCCAAAGTGTCGAATCCCGGCGTTTGCAACGCGCTCGAAACTCTGCTCGTTCACCGGCGCATTGCCGAGGGATTTTTGCCCATTGCATCGGCGAAATTGCGCGAGAAAAACGTGATTTTGAAGGGCGATGAACGCGCGCGGCGACTCGTGTCCGCTATGGACGAAGCGAGTGAAGACGATTGGGAAGCCGAATACCTCGATTTGACTTTGGCCGTTCGCGTCGTTGATTCGCTTGACCAGGCCATCGAGCACATCGGGCGCTATGGCACGCATCACTCCGATGCAATCGTTACCAACTCGTTCAAAAATGCCGAGCGATTCGTTCGTGAAGTCGATTCGGCGGCGGTTTATGTCAACGCTTCGACGCGTTTCACCGATGGATTCGAATTCGGTTTGGGCGCCGAAGTCGGGATTTCAACGCAAAAACTGCACGCGCGCGGGCCGATGGGTTTGGAATCGCTCACTTCAACTAAATACATCGTGCGCGGAGATGGGCAGATTCGATAGGGTTTAGCCCTCACCCGGCCGAGCTTTGCGAAGCTGGGTGAGGGCTAACCGCGCAACATCAACATCATGTCCACCATTTTTCTCCTCGGCTTCATGGGTTCTGGCAAAAGCGCCGTCGCGCGCGCTTTGTCTCGCCAACTCGATTTGCCGTTAGTTGATCTCGATGCGCGTATCGAGCAGCAAATTGGGGTTTCCATCGCGCAATTTTTCGCTTCTCATGGCGAAGAGGCGTTTCGACTTTTGGAAACGCGCGTTTTGCGAGAAGTTGGCGACGAAAAAGCCGTGGTTTCTCTCGGCGGAGGTGTGCCGACGCGCCCGCAGAACCGCGAGATGCTGCGCTTAGCGGCGGGTGGGGGCGCTTTGGTCGTGTATTTGGCGGCGCAAAGCCAAACGCTGGCGGAGCGTATCCGCAGGCAACCGGGCAAAAGGCCGCTTATTGACGGGCAGGGAGCGCTGGATTTCGAGCAAACCAGAGCGCGCGTCCAAGGGCTTTTAAACGAGCGGGAAGCGTTTTACCGCGAGTGCGCGTCTTTTGAAGTGCAAACCGACGAGCGCACCATTCCTCAGATCGCGGGCATCATCGCCGACAAGTGGAACGACGTTCACTCGCAAGGATAAACCCGCGCGGCGACCAACCTGCGGCACCTTTGGGTTTGTTGGCACCGCGTTGGCGCCTGAGCCGCTTCTTCATGGCTTCCCGCATCCGCACTCATTTGCTGCTGGCAACGTCCGACTTCGTGCCGCACGCGACCCTTCAAACAACCGCCTGGCAACCCTCCGTTGATATTTACGAACTCGAAGATCAACTTTTGGTGGTGGTCGAAGTTCCCGGCCTCAACCGCGACGACCTGGAACTGAACTTCGAGCGCGGCGAACTGCGCATCGAAGGCATCCGTCTGCGCCCATCTCTGCCCGCGCCGATGCGCGCCGCCCGCGTCGAGATGTTTTACGGCGCCTTTTCGCGCCGCGTTCCCCTGCCCGACGACGCGCAGGGCGATCACATCCGCGCCACTTACACCGATGGCGTGCTGCAAATCCTCATTCCTCGCCACGCCCCCAAACCCGAAACCAAACGCATCGCTATTTCTTAGAGTCAGTCTGAAAAGTCAGAACCGAGGGAAAAAGTGGATTGGAAGGGTGCGTCA
>JAABUM010000717.1_pt1 | contig 55143 bp, 52 predicted proteins | sample 5559161 | NCBI WGS metagenome assembly JAABUM01 (sample SAMN10711868, study PRJNA513369) | rock metagenome | isolation source: Antarctica rocks | place: Antarctica: Victoria Land, Siegfried Peak nord
TCAACCTGCTCCGGCAGGCTAAGCCGACCCTCAGCTTGAAAAACCGCAGAAAACGGGCGGGATGGAACACCGAATACCTCGCCGCCCTCGTCCAACAAACCGCTTAGCCATTCACTCGATTGCCCTGCAGCGGCAGCCGGCGCGACGGCCGGACCGAACTGAAAGTGCTGCTCGACTTCGTGCAGCTGGGAGACACCCTGGTCGTCACCCGGCTCGACCGGCTCGCCCGGTCCATGAAGGACCTGCAGGACATCGTCCACGAGCTGAAGGAGAAGGGCGTCGCCCTGCGCGCCACGGAGCAGCCAGTGGATACGGGCACCGCGGCCGGCAAGGCGTTCCTGGACATGCTGGGCGTGTTTGCCGAGTTGGGGGTCCGGTAGCAGCGGAACCGAAAGTTCGATTCAGCGTCGCGTTATGTGCGTGTGGCAGCTGATGAGAGCGCGCTGATCACCGGGCACCCTGCCATCTCGCCCGCATCGCACCCCCGAACCGCCTGCGCCAGTGCGCGCTCTATCGCCCGGAGGTCTGCGATCCTTGCGCGTACGTCGGCCAAGTGGGTCGCTGCGATCTCGCGCACCTCGGCGCAGGCGTCCTGGCATCCCAAAGCTAAGTCCAGGAGCGCGCGGACCTCATCAAGCGTGAACCCAAGTTCGCGGGCACGCCGGACGAAAGCCAGCCGTTCTACGTCCCCCGCTTCGTAGCGGCGGTAGGTGCCGCGCCGAGCTGGCTTCGGCAGCAGGCCGATGCGCTCGTAGTAGCGCACTGTCTCGATGTTGCAGCCCGTCCGCCGCGATAACTCGCCGATGGCGATGCCATCATGTCCCAATGGCCTGGCTCCGAATGTGCTTGAGTCTGTAGCTGCTACAGATTGTAAGGATTGGCTTCGACCTTCCGTCAAGGAAACTGCCCGTGCCCACGGACCTTTCCGCAAAGTCTCCCGAAACTGCCCTTCCAGCCCGTGGCAGCGGGGCCGTACTGCTCACGGCCGGCGGGCTCGCCGCGGCGTTTGCAGTGGCCTCATGCTGCGGCCTGCCCTTCATCCTTGCCACCCTTGGCCTTGGGACGGCTTGGCTCTACGGCGTCGCTGTCCTTGCGGCACCGCACCGTCCAGCCCTGCTCGCGGTCGCTGCCGCCTGCCTCGTGGGCGGGGCCGTCCTGCTGTGGCGCCAACGCCAGACGTCCGCTCTCTGCGCCCCCGGCGGCGTTTGCACCAAGCCTGCGGTTCGCGGCCTAACCACGGTCGGACTGCTGACCGGGTTCGTGCTGTTCTATCTGGGTTACGCCTATGCTTGAGGGCGCAGTAATCCTGGAATCGACCCTGACCTGCCCGCACTGCAGCACGGCCAAGACGGAAACCATGCCGACCAACGCCTGCCTGTTTTTCTACGAATGCACCGGCTGCCGGGTGCTACTCCGGCCGAAAGCGGGCGACTGCTGTGTGTTCTGTTCGTTCGGGACCGTGTCGTGCCCTCCCATCCAGGCTGACGGCGGTAAGGCGTCCTGCTGCCGTTAACGCCATCGCAGAAAACCACCGGATACTGTTGGCGAAGTGCCCGACCTTCCACAGCGCCTACCCATCTATGGCACGATGAGCGCCCAGGACCGGTGAGGAAGGGCCCATTGAGGCCATTGTCACAGTGAACAGACAGCCAACATCGAATTCGCCAACAGTGTCCCACCGTTTAATGCAACGCTGGGTAGTCTCTCCCCGCATATGGCGGTTCACGCGCTTTGGTTTGCATAAACTCGTGCATCTATCACCAGCCTGCAAACCGTGCTTTCGTAAGTTTTTGCATGGATGGGAGTGGGGCGGTGCTGGTCGGCTATATGCGCGTGTCCACGGTCGAGCAGAACCTGGATCTTCAGCGTGACGCGCTGGAGGGCGCCGGCTGCGAGCGGCTGTACGAAGACACCTGCAGCGGCGCCGTCGCAGACCGGCCGGGCTTGGCCAAGGCGCTCGACCAGCTCCGCGGCGGCGACGCCCTGGTGGTATGGAAGCTCGATCGGATCGGCCGATCACTCGGCCACGTCGTCGAGCTCGTGGCCACGCTGCGCTCCAAGGGAATCGGCCTCAAGGTACTGACTGGCGGGATTGATACGACCAGCTCCACGGGCCGCCTGGTGTTCGGCATCTTCGCCACGTTGGCGGAGTTCGAGCGCGACCTGATCAAGGAGCGCACCCTTGCTGGGCTCGCAGCAGCTCGTGCGCGCGGCAGGACTGGCGGCAGGCCGCGGCTCATGACACGCGCCAAGCTGCGCACTGCCATGACGATGATGGCCGACCGCAACAACGTCGTCGGCGACGTCGCCGAGCAGCTCGGCATCTCTGTCAGCACGCTCTATGCTTACGTCGATGGCGAAGGGCGGGCAAAGCCACGCGCTCGCAAGCTGCTCGGCTGCTGACCAGTAAGTGCCGGCTACAGGATCTGCCAGAGCGGCAGCTACGACAGTAAGCTACGGCCATCCAAATAAAAGTTTTCCGTCGGGTAAGATTTGTACCCTACAAGGACCCAAAGAGCTATTCTCTGGATAAACCTGATTTGTCATAACCCAGCCTCGAACCCCGGATCCTGTAACTATAGGAAAAAATCCATTAACTTCTTTGCCTGTTACAGCAATAAAGTTTTGGGTTCTACCCAGCACCCTTGATGATAAATTAGCTTCACCATATACCATTGCTAAAGCAATAGTGCGACAATATACTCCAGGAGTATTTTTAATGCTAACTTCTAAAGGTCTTGATAGATTGCCCCAACCAACTCCAGCAAAAACGACACCGACCAGAATGGAAGTTAACGGGAACGGCAACATGGTTTCTCCTAGAAATTCTGTGAGTAACATTTAGAATTATAAGTATTAGGTTTACTTTTTGTTGTAGAATCTGCAAGACCGAATAAAGTCCGATCCAATCGGAGTTCGCCTGTCTGATGCAAATCAATCATCTTTCTTAACAGCCCCCCAGGAGAGCGCACTTTCCCAGCCATGTGGCGAGCTGAGATCGTCGCCAGCATCGTGACTGCCTCCATCCGGCCCAGAACGACACATGCCTGTCCCCAGGCGTGAAGCGAAATATCCAACTCCGAACGCACGTAGCCAGCAGCTTCCTCAAGTTCGCTCCAGCTGGGATGAGCACTGCGGATCCAGCTCCGGAAGGAAGGGGCAATCTTGAGCAGGAAGTCTGTTGTCACCACAAATCCACGTAGCGCACTGCTTTGGCCGTGGCTCGGCAAAATGCATGGTGTTTCGTCTTTCTTCTTCTTTGGAAGCCAGGGCTTGCTTGGCCCAACCACTACCGTATTCGCTTTAGCGATAGGTAGGTGGTTTGTAGGTGTATAGTGGGGCCGGATTTCTGACCCCTTGGGGTCAGTTTCCACAGGTTCCAACGTTGCCAGGGCCGCCTGGACCTCTTCAAACAGCGCCGTCAGACGCCCCACAATGGTGCCAAGATACGTCGGATCATGGCTGTCGCCGCGAAGCTCGGCAAGCTCGCACGCTTGCCTCGCCAGCGCCGACCAATCGGCCGCTCCAGCACTCTGCTCGGCGCCGGTGTCGATCAAGGAAAGGATATGCCTGCGTAGGGCGCCGATTCGTCCACGCAAGCGACGGCCTTCCCGGCGACGTTCCTCATGGGCCGCGGCAATCGCCTGGAACTCGGCATGCCGCGCCGCGAACGGCGCAAGGTCGAAGCCATAGGCTTCCACGACGCGGCCATTTGCCCGCCAGCCATACCGCTTGCCATTGGCGCTGTCGCACATTTCGATCAATCCGTGTTCCTGCGCCAGCCGGAGCAGCGTCTTGATCTGGCTGAGTCCGACGTCGAGCGCGTCCATCAGGACGTCGTTCGAGGGCCAGACAAGCAATCGACCATCTCCCTCCATCCAGTCGGCGTCCATGGTGCAGCCGACCAGGTAGTCGACCAGTTCCACAACTCGACGCGGAACACCAAGCGCAGGCACCGCCCGTTTGAAGGCCCCCCACACCAGGCCGCGTCGCACCGGCTCCCATGTAGAAGGGCGGCCAGCCTGCACGGCGATCATGCGTGCGGTGATCTTACGTCGCCCTGTTGGCGACGCTGGTTCTGTCTGCATAGCCGTTCTCGTCCTCTTACGTGGGGACGAGCCTTCGGAGAAGGCAGACAGACGCCCTCGAAGGCCTTGACGGCGAATTTCGCCGCCACTACCTTCGTGACCAGAGCCGGACAGCTCCCTATCTGATTTCTCGGAAAAGCCGCCCCTGCAAAGGGCGGTTTTTTCCGTTTCTGGGCTCGTAGTTTCAGCGGGCTAGGATGGTCCTTTCATAGTCAGGTCGAGCAATCTGCCCCGGAACGGTTGCCGCGTCTACGCGCCGCATACCATTGGCGTTTTTTTGTGCAGCCGATCGCAGCACGCGAGCCAAGCTCTTCTCGCAAATGCCGCAGCTTGGCACGGTGGCCGAGACATCCTTCTCGGTTATCCAACACCTGCTGGGGCCGCTTCCCTGATTGGCACCTAGACGAGATCATCATGGTGCCAGGGGATCGCCGGTTGCTCTGTCTGCCATACCCAGAGTGTCCGATGACAGGATGCGAACAGGAACAGGGCGTCTTACAAGCTGGTCGGTGTATCTTTCAGGCGCCGATCTCGCGTGCCTCCGTTCGTGTCCGCGGCTGGGAGTCTGCCCTTGTTCAAGGGAGACCTCTCATGCGCCGTGTCCTGCTTGCTTCCTCGCTGCTGCTCATCCCGACCCTGGCCCTCGCCGACCCACAATGCTCGATCCAGCCTGCGGCCTTGGCCACGGCGACGTCTCCCGCTGCATCACAGGCAACCCGACTCCAGCCGGTCAGCGTGGAGACCGCCGTTCCTGTCGCCACGAGCCAGACCCGGCGAGTCATTGGCGCCGACGAGATCGGCCGGGTGGCGGCGCTGCAGCGCATCGCCTCGGCCGGGGCACAGCTGACCGACCTGGGCACCGAGCACGGACTGCGCGCGGTGTTCGCCCGCAACGGCCAAACCTTCCAGGTGTTCTACATCACGCCGGACGGGCAGGGGGCGGTCGGAGGGGTAATGTGGGACTCCACCGGCCATAACATCACGCGCCAGCAGGTGTCCTCGATCGACGGCGCCATCCCGACCGTGACCATCGGTGCGGCCGCTACAGTTCCCAAGGTGGTCGCGGATCAGTCCGCTACTTCGGCGCTACGCACCGTTGCGAGCACGACCTACGGTACGACCGGTCCGTCGACGGCCCCGCGGCTGTGGATGTTCATTGACCCGCTGTGCTCCTTCTCGGTGCGCGCCATGGAGCAGCTGCAGCCCTTCGTCGCGGCCGGCAAGGTCCAGGTGGCGGTGATCCCGCTATCCTTGCTGGACTACGAGGACCAGGGCCGCAGCACCGCCGCAGCCCGGATGATGCTCGGCAAGGGCCAGGACGACATGGTTGCCGCCTGGACAGCGAACACCTTGACCGGAGATCCGGATGCTGCCTCGGCTGCGACGCTGCAAGCCAACATGGTGGCCCAGCAGGCGCTCGGCCTGCGTGGCACGCCCACCTTTTACTGGCGCAAGGCGGACGGAACCGAGGGGCATCAGGTCGGGCTTCCTCCCGACTTCGCGGCGATGATCGCCTCCATCGCTCCGGCCGCGAGCTGAACCGGTGTTCCGCAAGGCCAAGGCGCCGCAGGGGAACGGGCCGCAGCCCTGGACCGTCGGGTGGGGCGTGCGCAAGACCCTGGGAGCACCGATTGCCTGCATCGGGGTGGAGCAGATCGCCGAGAATGCCCGATTGATCCGGCGACTGGCGCAGACCATCCGTAACAGACCGGGTCCCGACCCCATGGTCTGGGTGAAGCCCGATCGGACGCTCGACGTGGCAGTGATGTCGTGGGAGGCGCAGGTGCCGGTGGCAGAGATCGAGCGCCTGCTCGCCAATCGGCGGCGCCAGTCACGGCAGGCGACCTGGAGCTACCTCGCCGGCGGCAGCGTCTTCGTGGTGCTGGGCTTCATCCACGCCGCCAGTCTGCTGCCAGCCCTGCCAACCTTGCTCTACGCGCTGTCCACCGCGGCAATCTGCTGCTGCTTCTTCCTGATGGCGTTCTACAACGCCCTCATCAACTGGCAGGTCCGCACTCGCCGGCTCGGCACCGCGCGCGAGTTCCTCGACACCGACGAGACCTGGCGTCCGAGCTAAAAGGGAGAGAGGAGAAGGTGAGGGGAGGGCCAGCACCCGCTCCCCGCCTGCCCCTCTAGAATGTGCCGGGCGGTCCCTGGAAGGCGGACCGTCCCACGCCCGTCGCCCAGGTGGCACCCTCATAGTCTGGCCGGCCTGCCTCGGTGGCGGGCTCGCTCGGCCGGACGATGCCACCGTTGCGGTCCGCCACGGGCGGCCGCCAGGTCGTACGGGCCTCGCCATAGGCAGCCTCCGGGTCATAGAGTGGATGCCTGATGGGCGGAGCCGGCGGCGCCGTGTAGTCCGCCACGGTCTTCAGGTTGCCGCCGCTGCCGCATGCGGCGAGCGACAGCAGCAACAGCGTCGGCATCGCCAGTCTGGTGATCTGCGTCATGGTGTCCCTCCAGGGTCGAGGGGAACCATGGCCCGCCGGCACGCGAACGGTGTCGAGTGCCCTATCCCTGCCTGGGCGCCGCGGGCGGCGTGACGTCCGAGGAGGCCTGCAGCGTCGCGTCGGTGCCAAGCTGTCTGGTTCCGCCCTGCTCACCAGCCTGGGTGCTCCCGGCGAGCTCGCGCCCACCCGTGCCCGCGCCGCCGCCGCCCGCTTCCGCGCCCTTCATGGCCTGGGTCACCATGGCGCCGTAGCCGCCCTGGATGCCACGCAGGGAGGACCCCATGCCGGCGACACCGACGTCGGAGGCGAAGCGCTCCATGTCGACGCGCCCGGCCGGCTGCACGCCCGCCAGCTTGATGACGTGGTGCGGAAAGGTGGAGATCAGCCGGAAGGACAGCAGCGCGATCGTCAGCTCCAGCAGCACGAAGCCGCACAGCAGGGTGACAACCCCCAGCAGGTTGGAGACGAACCAGCCGTTCTGCAGCACGAAGCCCGCGGTGACGCCGAAGCCCTGCAGCGCCAGCCAGGTCATCGAGCTGAAGACGAAGTAGCCGAAGAACAGCCCGAACAGCATCAGCACGGGGCGGAACATCACGTTGAGCAGCAGGCCGTAGCCGTCCAGCCCGCGTCCGTGCAGGCCGTCGCCCTGCCAGGTCAGGTGGGCAAAGGCCCAGAGCGGCACGGCGACCATGGCCTCGCACACCAGGATCAGCCAGCCGGCCACGCCGGCGAGCCACATGGCGAACGGGACCGTCGGCAGCACGAAGGCCAGGATCAGGCCGGGGACCAGCATGGCCAGGCAGCCGTAGAAGATCGGCGTGGCCAGGAATGTCACCACCAGGTGGCCGACCACGGTCGCGGCTGCACCGCCCCAGTTGAAGGTGACGATCTGGGCCGCGCTCAGGCCGGTGGCCGCGGTCGCCGAGGACAGGATCGCCGACATGCCGAGCGCCGTCAGGGCGGTGTGGATCATCAGGTGGCCGAGCGAGACCATCGACAGGATGGGGTCGGCCCACTGGTTGGTGCCCCCCTGGCTGAGGCTGATGAGCTTCTTCAGCAGCGCCTCGTTGAAGCCGACCGAGCGCGAGACCTTCTCGATGGTGCCGGCGCCGTCCTTGCCGGGCGTGGCGCCGGAGAACAGGTCGGCGTTGCCTGCCGGAACGTCGCGGGTGTCGGTGGTCTGCACGTAGGTGTCGAGCTTGGCCTGGAAGGCCAGGATCGGGTTCATCACCGGCACCAGGTCGTTGGTCAGCCCCTCGCCGAGGCCCTGGTAGCTGGGCGCGTTCACCGTGGGCGTGGCGGAGAGCAGCGAGAGGGTCTGGCCGTTTAGGCGGGCGATCTCAAGGTAGTAGGCCGCCGCCGAGGTCCAGCCGAGCGCGGCAAGCTGGTTCTGGCCGGCCTGCAGCCCGATGCCGCCCTTGCGCGCCAGGCTGGCGTCCTTCATGGCGGCGTTGAGCGAGGCGGTGATCGTGGTGGCCGCCTGGGTGAGCAGCCGGGTGTAGTCGCTGGTGGCCGTGGTGTAGGTGCCCATCAGGCGGTTGAGCGCGGAGCTCTGCCGGGTCTGCCAGATGCTGGCGGCGACGGTCTCGGCATCGTTGCGGATCTCGCTCAGCACGTAGACCAGGATTGCCTTCTGGGTTCCGGTCATGTCGACGTTCACTCCGGACAAGGTGCTGCCGTTGCCGGAAGCCGGCACGCGCACGGTGACGGTGCCGCAGACCGGCGAGCCGGTCTCGTTGCCGCCCAGGCCATAGGACCAGGTGATGTAGCCTCCCGCTCCCGCGAGCCCGCCTGTCACCGGGATCGGCACCGGCACCATGTTCGGGTTGCCCGAGCCCTGGTTGACCAGGGCGCGGCACAGCTCGTTCTCGATCAGGCCGGCGACGATGCCCTTGGTGCCTGGGATCATCGGCTGGGCGATCGGCATGGCGTCGGGGCCGACCGCCTTGATGGCGAGCGCATACATCGAGCTTGCCATGCCGATGCCCCACTGCGCGACCTGGCCGACGGCGAGATGGCCGAAGCTGAAGCCGCTGGCGATCGGCAGCATCAGCATGATGGAGAAGGACAGGCGCACCGGCGCCCAGGAGCTGGTGGTCTGGCTGAGCACGCGGCCGTTCTCGGCGGCGCGGTGGATCTGGATGATGGTGGTGTAGGCCACGAAGGCGGCGGCAAGGGCCATGACGTAGCCGGTGAAGGTGCTGAGCATCTTGCCAATGACGGTCTGCTCGGCGCCGATCGAGCTGGAGCCGGTCGGGGCCGTGCTCGGAAAGATGCTGCTCAGCAGCTGCGAGGACCAGTCGCCACTGGCGTTAAGTGACGCCCAGGTGGCCGCGTTGCTCGTGGCCTCAGCGTGGGCGGATAGCGTCGCCCCGCACAGGATGGTCAGCGTCAGCAGGCAGGGCCAGAAACGGCGCATCGCATCCTCGCGGGTATGTTGCGCAGAGGATGCGATGGCTCGATGCGAACAGAGGCTACATGCCCGGGCTTGGTGACGGACCCGGTCGTGTCTGGGCCTGGACACTGGCGCCAGCGGCCCTGTCGATCACCTGGCCAACCTTCTCCATGGCCTTCTGCAGCAGCTCGGCCAGCTTCTGCGCCATCTCCTCCAGGGCGTTCTTGCCGGGCTCGCGTCCGGGGATGCTGGCTGCCTTGTCGGCCAGCTCGGCGTCCTTCTTCTCCAGCCTGTCGCCCAGCACCGCAGGATCGAGGCCCCGCTTGCGCAGGGTGTCCTCGACGGCCACACGCGCCTCGGCGTGCTTGGCGGCCTGGCTGGTGACGACGTTGTAGGGGCCGGCGATCGCCGGATCGCGCAGCGCGGCATTGAACTCCGCCCGCTCGACGGCATAAGGGCCGTCAGGCTTCATGCCTGCGATGACGGCGGGCATGCCGCCCGGATCCTTGGCGGCAGCGTTCTCCAGCCTGGCCATCACGCCGCGGCCGGGACCTGAGGTGAACTGGTCCAGGGCGGTATTCAGGGACACGCCCGACTTCTCCGCCGCCTGCACCAGGCGCTCCATCCTGGTGTCGCCGACCTGCTGTTCCATCTGCGCGAGGCGCGGACCGACCGGCGGCTGGGCGGCGCTCCACGGCGGAGGCGTTGCCGGCTGCGGCTTGCGCATCGACGCCAGGATGCTCTCGCCCACGGTCTGGCGGCGGGGCTGGTTCGGAGCTTTTGCGGCGGCGCCGGCAGCCTGGGCAATGCTCGTTGCCGCGCCGGCCAGCACTCCGGCCGCTTCCGCCAGCTGCTCCGCCGAGGTCTGCCCGGCTCCGACCACGACCTTGCCTGCCGACTGGCTCTGATTTGCGGAGACGTCGGGCGTCTTCGATGCGCTGTTCCTCTGCGCTGCCGGCTCCGGGGCAGCCTTGTCAGCAGGCGCAGTCGAGTCAACAGAAGGGGCGACCGCAGCTTGCCCGCTACCAGGCGAGGGGGTGGCGATGACCTTCTCCTCGGAGGAGGGTGCATATGCGACCTTGGTCGGGGTGGCAGCTTCGGGCTTGGCTGGCTGTGGCTGAGCAGCCGTAGGTGTCTCGCCTGCCGGACGGTCAGGCCCTGCAGAAGTGACCTTGTCCGGACCCGGATGAGGTGGCGGCTCGGCGCTGGTGACCGAAGGAGCTGCAGGCGTGATGCCGGCCCGCGTTTCCAATGCCTCGATCCTGGTGCGCAGCTCCGGAGTGTCCTGCTCCGGACCGGAGCGGGCAGTCTGATGGGCCGCGCGGCGGATATCCTCGATCAGCCCGCGCTCCGTCAGCTCCGGCGTCTTGGCGACCAGGGCCTGCATGCGCTCGTTCTGGAGCCCGGGGCTGGTGGCGGCGAGCTCTGTCATCTCGGCACGCAAGGCGGCCGGCATGGTGACCGAGATGGTCGGGAGCTTCTCCAGGTCCTGCACCGCATAGGCCACCCCGGTGCGGAAAGAGCCCTGCTCGAGGCGCCCGGGATCGTTGCTCTGCTCGACGAGCTTGCCGACCGTCCTGGCAAGGGCAGGATCGGCCAGGGCCAGCTGGCCCTGGGACACAACCTGGTTCAGCTTCGCGATCACGTCGCGCAGCGGGTCGCCTTGAGGCGCTTCGCCCGTTGTTCCGGATGATGCTTGCAGCGGAGGCGAGGGAGGCGGGGAGACGGACCCATCGGGCATGGCAAGGCTCTCCTTGTTGGCGGCACGAGCGGGGGCGCCGCTCACTGTGCCGCCATCTGCGGGGTCGGAAGGGGAGGGGCGGCCTTCAAGCTGGCCGTGGCCATGGCTGCAAGCTGGGCGGCGGCAACCGCGGCGCTCTGCTGCGCCATCCGGTAGTTCTGCCAGGCGATGTAGTTGCCCATCGCCAGCTCGGTTGCGATCTCGACCAACACGGACTTGGGCGGCATGGCCTGCAGCGCCGCGTGCCAGCCGATGTCGCTGATGCGCCGGTTCACCTCCAGGTCTTGCGCCTCGAACCAGGAAGCATTCGTCGTGGACGTCAGACCCTGCGCCTGCGCCTGTTGCTGTTGGGCGGGCGTCAGGATCACGGAGGTGGTGTGCGACCCGATGATGTCGTTCAGGACACCGTTTGCCAGCGAGATCTGCGCACTGTAGCCACGTCGCTTGGCCGACGCATCTTGACCGGCAAGAGTTGCCAGTTGCGCTCCCCTCAGTGCGCCCGGAGGCACTGGCTCTATCAGATTTCTCGCATAGTCGTTTGCAGTATTAACTGCGTCCTGATCCGCATAGGAGGGATTCCCTAGCAAGCTTCTAGAGTTCTGGTCACCATTCTCCTTCAATCTAACCCAATTGTTACATAGTCCAGCACTTCTTTCATTTTGAGAACAATATCGTGAAAGATGAAGTTGATTTACTGCTTGTGTTGCCTGACCTTGTCCTTCCCATGCTGGCGTGCTTGGCAGACCTTGCGTACGTTTATCGGTTATGTCACTAATACCATTACTAACTTTCCAAGACTGCCCTGCGGAAACGGCGACTAATTGCCCGCCATCCAAGGACACGCAGGCTTGTGGGCTTATGACATGCTCATCACGGATCTGCGCGTTGCGTATGTCCCGAGCGTTGCGAGCCATGACCGTGTTGGTGGCATCCGCGATCTGCTGCTGGGCGCCGATCGACGCCTTGGAGTAGTTCGCGTTCTGCGTTGCCAGACCGTTGAGGCCCTTGTCGAAGATGTTGCCGATGTCGGTCACGGACGACTTCAGGTCGGCCATGGCTTTGTCAAAGGCCTTCTGGAATGCTCCCATCGCGAAATTCAATGCATAGTCGAACACTGGATAGCCGTCCGCCTTGGCAGGAACGGTATTGAACAGGATGCCACCGGCCAGGATGCCGGCCGCGGTGGAGGCGAGGAGTTGCTTGCGCATGGGGGTGTCCGTCACTGGCCGCCGGTGGTCGGCAGGGTGTAGCCGGTCGGCCCTACCGCCTTGCCGTTGAGGTAGTAGCTGCCGGGAGTGCTGCCGTTGCCGATACCGGTGCCGATGCCGCCGACCGCGGTTCCACCCCCGCCGAAGGTCAGCTTCGGGCAGAACGTGCCGCCGCCGAGCCCGCCGAAGCCGATGTTGAACCCGGTCACGGTCAGGCCGCATTGCGCCGAGCCGATCGCGCTCTGCCAGGCGCTCTGCACCGTCGAGCAGATCTGCCCTTCCACGGCTTTGAGCAGTGACGTTGGGTCGAGCAGGTTGGTGAGCACGTTCAGCCCGACGCCATTGAAGAAGTTGGACAGACAGGTGAGCTGGGTCACGCTCTGTGGCGCCTTGATCGACTGGTCGTCCGCAGCGATCCGAGCCGCCATGCCTGCCGTTGCGGCCTGCGCCAGGGCGGTGCAGCCAGTCGTGTTGTCGGTGGTGGTCGTGGTTGGACCGCTGACGGCGGTGTTTTGCGCGAGAGCCACACCGGGCAGAAAGAGCACGGCTGCGACAGGAAGAAGATGCCTCATGTCGCCTCTCCCGACAGCCCGACTTGCCTGCAGGCATCGAGCAGCTGGATGACGCGCCCATGGTCGAAAACCCGCGACAGCAGGGCAGTGCAGCAGATCTGCCGCATCTCCCGGCGGAGCGCGTCTCCTGCCGGCGCACTGTCGTCGCCAAGGCAGGCCCTGATCACGAGGTCGGGTCTTGGCATCGGCGGCTCGCCCAGCCACGACAACAGGCGCATGCGCGTCGACCGGTCGATGTGGGCGAGCAGTGTCGGCAGCTGCTCGCGTAGCGGCTTCCCGCGCAGCTGCTGGCTCAAGGCCTCCGGGTCGCGTGACTGCGCGACGTCGAGAGCGAGCCCGAGCTGCTGTAGCAAGGAGGCTGTGCTCTCCGACAGCGACACTGGCGGTGGATGCCACGCGGTTGCGGCGTCCGGGTCTCGTTCGGTCAACCATTCGGCGACCGCCTCCACATCCAGGTTGGGCATGTTCCTGTGTCCGCTGTGATACCCGGGCAGGATCAGCCACGCGGATACGAATGGAGGCAGGGATTAGTGCGAGATCATCACGCTGTTCGTTGTGGTCGTCATGCGAAGGAGCAGAGGTCGCAGGGCAGCGGCCAGGACCCGGTTCCAGGGCCTCCCCCCCGACCAGGTGACGAACGCAGCCTCGTCCACCCCAGGAGCGAAGCGAACCTTGACGGCGTGCGGCACGATCTGCCGGACGGCAAAAGACACCGGGACCTGATGCCCGAATCCTTCAGCGAGCCGAAATCGGGTGCGTGTCGCGGCTGGCTTACCTGTCATATCGCTTTCGGGCTTGTCGGATGGCATTGCGGGGGAAGGATCAGGAGTGTTTGTGGAGGGCGGTGAGGGCTGAAGGCGGAAGTCCGCCTGAGCTGCAGGATGGCAGGCAAGCAGGGCGGTCAAGGACAGCATCGGGAGTTTGGCGTGCATGACATCCTCATCTGGTCACAAGGGTAGAAGTCCACCGATGCGATGCGAATGGAGCGGCCGGCTCGGCTACGAACCCTGAAATATTCCTCGCAGGTTGCGTGAGCTACGGTTTCGCATTCGCCTGCGGTTGTGATGTTCTCGGACGCCAGACTACTGAACCCACCCAGGCGGACAAGGAATCGCCAACATGTCCCCCTCACACGATGAGTAAACGACCTGTGGTTACAAACGCCAACGATAAATGGGGCGCTCTCCCTCCTGATGACCAAGAGATGGCTGAGACGCCCGACGAATTAAGGCTGCCGAAGGCAGCAACTCCTGAGCAACGCGAGAATGCACGAAGAGACGAGCAGCTTATTGATCAGTTTCGTGATAATCTGGCTAAGAACCTGCGTCGGCTCCGTGCGCGTGAGAATTGGACACAGACTGAATTAGGCATCAAAGTTGGGCTGGGTCAGAGTCAAATAGGGTTTTTTGAGCGGAAAAGGCAGAGCGTCAGTTTAAGAAATCTTATCCAGTTCGCTACAGTGTTCAACGTAGATCCTATGGCACTACTAAGTGGACCTATTGCTATTGAGGCAGAAATTAATGAAGATACAGACATTGAAGAAGACAGTAACACACCAGAGTCTCTAGAGACTGCTTGGGCTGGCACGTCCCTTGTTAGTCGACCAAATATCAAGACCCTTTCGCAAGTTGCGGATGATGTGCTTCCGGAAGAGGCCTTTTTTGGCCTGAACCCTGCTCCTTCCTCGCCTCCGGAAAAGGTCTTTTCTGGCCTGAAACCCGCTCCTTCCTCGTCACCGGCGATATCTGCTGAGTCTCCGATGCCTATGGAAGCCACTTTGGGTTCACCAAGCGATCCACTTGATTTGGCTGTTGTTTCACGCATCATCGGGGCCGCGTACAAACGGATTGAATCTTTGAGGCACAAGCATGGGTCAGTGCCCATGACGCGCGAGATGCTGAATAGTGTACTCGCTGCTGTTTTGAATGCTTCTCACGATGTGGATGACGAGTGTGGCGGCAAAGACTCTTCACAGCCGGAGGTAGAACGATAACCTGCACTACATCTCGGTAAAGTATGACGTTCTAATTATGATACTTTAGCTATTTTTTAACTTAGATATCGAAGGTGCTGCAACGCGAACGACATTTGAAATTGTTGACGCTACAAACGCGAACGACAATTAAAATTATTCCCTCTGAATTGGCTCAAAAGGACAGGAAGACACGGTTTTTCCTGATGACAGGTAGACTCATACCGCCTAAGCAGATTCCGGCTGAACGCCGGAGGACACATGCAACTCAACTTTGCACGAGACAATGTCACTGCGCTGGGCAGGAGCATGCTTGTGTCCGTGGCCAGCATGTCGGCAGCAACGATCCCGGCCGCTGGCCACACACCTCGCGATAAATCAATCGTCGGCATGATGGAGAAAGGCCACACCCCCGATGCGATTGCATCGTTTCTGGGAATGCTGACCATCGACTTGGTTTCTCGTCTTTACAGACTTGATTTGCACATTCCTCACAATGGTTCGGTCAGGCGCAAGGTCAGGAAGAACAACGCACGCAGTGCCTGGCAGCTTGCCGAGATCAGGCAGCTGATCGAGTTGCGCGAGCAGAATGTCAGCTCCGTAGTGATTGCAGACAAGCTGGGCCGCTCTGTCGGGTCGGTCCGCTACAAGGCACGCTGGCTTGGGCTTCCCAAGTTGCTGTCACGTGGCAAGCATGTAGCAGAACTCCCTCTGTTCTCGAACCTCGACACGACGAGCAAACCGCGCCGCAAGCCTCGTGTCCGTTTGGCCTGGCGCGAGGACCACCTCCGGATGGTCATCGACCGATGGCTCGCCTACCAGCGCCACGAGGGCATCGCCCACGATCTGGGCCTGACGCCGGCCCAGGTCCGGTCCAAGACCAAGATCCTTGGCCTGCCGTCGGACCGCGACCGCAAGCTGCTCGTCATGGATTATCGACCCGATACCCGACGTGCCGCGGAGCTGCGGGGCCGCTACCTCATCCGCAACTGCACCGAGACCGGCCAGGTGTTCGCGACTCTGCGCAACGGCTCGCAACGCACGTGCCCCGCCTACCAGGCGTCGCGCGAGCACCGGCACGTCAGCACCTATCTCGGCGCTTACGAAGCCACGCTGCACGCCTGCTGATCGTGTTCGCATCCCACTGATCGACACTGCGCCCATGAAGAACCAATCCGCCGCGGTGGCCCGAAGGCTCACCGATCCGGAGTTCCAGCAGCGGATGCTGCGGCGCTCCTTCCTCAGCAACACCATCCTGACCGGCGCCGTGCTGGCGCTCGTGGGCGACCGCATCTGGCGCGACCACCACCCGCCGACCCCGCACTACTTCTACACCGACGGCAAGGGCACGCCGCGCGAGGTCTACCCGCTCGACCAGCCGGTGATGAGCGACTCAGACCTGATCATCTGGACGGTCGGCTCCGTCGCCGCCGTGTTCTCGATCAACTTCAAGGACTACCGCACCCAGCTGAACCGCGCCGCCGAGCACTTCACCGACCGCGGCTGGATCGCCTTCGCCAACGCCTTCAAAGGCGTCGGCAACTTCGAGCAGATCAAGCGCGCCCGCCTGGTCGGCTCCGCCACGCCGGAACGCTCGGCCGTCATCAACAGCCAGGGCATCGTCGGCGACCTCTACACCTACAAGATCGAGATCCCGATGATCGTCGCGTTTGAGAACGACAACGTCAACAACGACAACCAGCACCTGCTGGTCTCCGTGGTCGTGATCCGCACCATCGCGCCGGACCACCCGGACGGCATCGCCATCGACCAGATCGTCATCGTCCCCGCCTGACCAGGAAGCCATCATGCGCGTCAGACACACGCTCGCGGCCGCCCTGGTGCTCCTGGCGGCCTGTTCCCTCCTGCGCGCGCGTGCGCAGGACGACACGAGCCCTGCCCAGCCGGACACCGCCGCAGAGCTGGACCGCAAGGCCTATGACGCGGCCGAGCATCACGAGCTGCCGCTGACGCCGGAGGGCATCGAGCGCCTGGCCCGCAAGCTCAACGAGACGCATCGTGCCCAGGAGCAGGCACAGCAGACCAGCGTCGCCCTGCCGGTGACGCGCTCGGTCAACATCGCCCTCGGCCCGGGCGGCGCCACGCCAATCGTGCAGGCCGTGCTGGGCTATCCCACCGCCATCGCGTTCCTCGACAGCTCCGGCCAGCCCTGGCCGATCGTGTGGGACACCAACAGCAACCCCAACGTGGAAGGCTTCGGCTTCGACGTGTCGGTGCCCGAGAAGGGCAGCAACGTCATGCAGGTCATCCCGCGCTCGCGCATCCCGCGCGGCGGCCTGCTGGTCTACCTCAAGGGTGCCCCGGTGCCGCTGACCTTCATGATCGTGGCAGGCCAGGGTCGCTACGATGCCCGCGTCGACGCCCGCATCGCCGATCGCGGGCCGAACGCCAAGGTGCAGATCATCACCCGGCCAAACACGCCGGAAACCGGAGCCGCCTATCTGACGGCGATGCTGGACGGCACGCCGCCGGCCGAGGCGGTGCCGCTCGTCGTCGCCGGCGTGTCGCCGGACGAAGTGCGCGCCTGGCGCCTGGGCGACCGGGTGTTCCTGCGCACCCGCTACACGGTGATCTCGCCGGAGTGGGTCGCCTCCGAGGCGGGCGAGGCCGGCGTGTCGGTCTACGCCCTGCCCTCCACGCCGATCGTCCTCCTGTCAGCCGATGGCCGCTCGGTGTCCGCGCGCCTCACGGAGCACTGAACCATGGCCATGAAGCTCGCCCTCAGCCCCGCCCGCGTGTTCAGCGGCGCAGCCGGCAACGGTCCGCAGCGCCTCGCCTGGATCGGCGCGGGCGCGACCGGCATCCTGGTCGTCACCGCCGGCTTCCTGCTGGTCGGCCACGAGCTGCAGCAGACCACCACGGTCGCCAGGCTGGCGACGGCCGATCCGCTGCCGGGCGGCTCGAAAGGCAGCCCCTACTTCCACGAACTGGCCCGCGCCAAGGCCCAGGACGAAGGGCAGGCGGCGCTCGCCGCGGGCAACTCCTACGTGGCGCCACTCGAAGGCGTTGCCGCGCCGGAACCGGCGCCGCGTCAGGCCCTGCCCATTGCGGACCCGATCATCCCGGTGCCCAAGCCGCTGCCCCCTAATGCTCCGAGCCTGCCCATCGTCACCCCGGGCACACAGGCCAACCCGTTCACGACGAACACGGGCGGGGTGCATCGCGTCTCGGACAACGGAGGCGAGCCACCCAAGGTCGATCCGCAGCAGGTGCAGGCCTACCAGGCCGCGATGGAGAAGCTGTTCAACGGCATGGGTGGCAAGGCGGCCGATACCCAGCACTGGAGTAAGGAGGAGACCCAAGGCCAGCCAGGCGGGCAGGCGGGAACGAGGGCCGACGAGCCTGGCCGGGTGCAGAACGCCTCGACGGGTGCGCAGGGCGTCACCCCTCCGTTGGCCCGTCGTCGCGTCGGCAAGATGTTGATGCCCGCCGACCGGGGCATCTACGCCATCAACAAGCTCGCCGTGAACTCGGACGGCGGCGGCCCGGTGATCGTGGAGGCAGAGTCCGGGCCGATCGCCGGCGACCGCATGAAGGGTAGCTTCGAGCAGAAGGACAACCGGCTGGTGGTCCTGCTCAACACCCTGACCCATGACGGGCAGGACATCCCGATCCAGGCCATCGTGGTCACGCCCGACACCATGGAGACCACCGTCGCCTCGCGGGTCGAGGAGCACTACGTCGAGCGCTTCCTGCTGCCGGCCGCGGCAGCGTTCGTGTCCGGCCTCGGGCAGGCGGAACTGCAGTCCAACACCTCGTCCGTGCTGAGCCCCTTCGGTGGTGCGTCGGGGTTCACCCGGCTCAACCTGCCGCAGCAGCTCGGCGTCGCGGCCGGAGCGGCTGGAGCGCAGATCGGGCAGACGCTGCAGCAGTCCGTGCCGAAGAAGGCGACGGTCTACCTGGACGCCAACACCCCGGTCGGCGTGGTCTTTCTGTCCACGGTCAACGAGCCGGAATAGCCGCACACCCGGTCGGCGCTGTTCGCGTCGGCCGGGGCGAGGCTCTGCGTGGAACACACGCAGGTGACACATGGACTCCCACATCCTCTCGGCTCCCGATCTGCCCCCGACCGGTCTGCAGCCTTCTTCCGGCGTCGAGCCGCACGGGCATGAGGCCGGTTCCAGCCCCGCACCCGAGACGTCAGAAGCTGTGCCTCAGCTGCAGGACCAGATCCCCGGCTACGAGGACGAGTCACCCGTGCAGGGTCCGGCCCACCGCACGATCCTGGCACCGGCCGTCGAGCCGACGGTGCATGCGCCCCAGGTGGAGGATCGCATTCTCCTTTCCGAAGCCCAGCCCGCCCTGGCGACGCCAGCGCTGACCGTCGCACGACTGCCCACTCCTGTGACGCGGGCGCCGGCTCTCGAGCTGACCATGCCGGACGAAGCCGAGCCGGATGCAGCACCCGCGGCGGTGCCATCCATTGCCTTGCCGCAGGCAGCTCAGCACTCGACGCGCAACGTGCTGATGGCCACTGCCGGGGCGCTCGGCCTCACGGTGCTGCTGGCGGGTGGCGGCTTCTACGCCCTGACGCACCGAGGCGGGGCCATGTCTCCAGCGAACACCGTGGCGAACACTGTCGTGATGCCGCAGGCCGTGAGGCCATCCGAGGCGCTCGCGGCCAACCAAGCGGGACTGCAGGCAACCAGCACGGCCAAGGCGCAGCCCGCCGTCCAGGCAGCGGGTGGCGGTCCCGGCACCACCAAGGCTGCGACCCAGGCGCACAAGGCCGATGCCGCGGACATCCTGGGCCTGAAGTCGGACGCGCCGGCTGATGGTTCCCCACTCGCCTCCGCCGCGGCGCCGGAAACCGCTGAACCCGGCAGGCCTGCTGCCACCCCCGAGGCACCGGCCGCTGGCAAGCCGGTCGCTCCGGCAGCAGCCGCAACGCCTCCGCAGGCGTCCACCCAGGCCGCAGCCGCACCTGCACCCGTGGTGCATCCCGCCGATGCCGCCGATGTTGCCGCGGCTCTCGTGCCTGCGCCCCTGTCGTCGCGGCAGGTGGTCGACGTGCTCTCCGTGGTCACGGAGATGGGCGCCCTGGTGCGCGACATGCGCAACGAGAACGCCCAGCTGCGCACCCAGGTCGCGACGCTGAGCGACACGGTGGCGAACAAGACGATGGACTTCGAGCAGCGCCTGGGCCTTGCCGAAGCGCGCGGTTCGGTCGCCGCCGCCATGGGGGCGGGCAAGCCGCAGGCGGCAGCGCCGGCCAGCGTCATCCCGGCCGTTGTCACCGTCTCCGGCGCGCGCACCCTGCGAACCATGGCCGTGACGCCCGTCTCGGCTCCAGCCCGCTCCGCACGCGACTACCGCGTCCAGGCGGCCTCTCCGGGGCTGGCGGTGCTCTCCGATGCGGGCGCCGGTCCCGGCCAGGCGGCGGGCCTGCAGGTCTCCGTCGGCGACGACGTGCCCGGTGTCGGCCGCATCACCAGCATCGGGCAGCGCGGCTCGACCTGGGTGGTGCAGACCGATCACGGCGCGATCCAGTAGCGGCGCCGCGCCATGCAGGGCTTCGTCAACTTCGCGGCCGACATCGGCCAGGTCATCGCGCTGCTGATCCCGCTGCTCTGCTACCTGTGCGGCGGTGCCTTCCTGGTCGTCTCCGGCTGGGGGCTCTGGCACATGCACCAGCCCGGCAGCTTCTGGGAGCGCCACCCCTGGGTGCCGTTCGCCACCATCTTCTTCGCCGGCGCGCTGCTGTCCTTCGACAAGATGCTGACCTTCGGCAATGCCACCTTCGGCGGCGGGCCCAAGGTCGGCATGACGAGCAGCCTGACCAGCTACACCGCGCCCACGGTGGACACGAGCACCCTGATGGGGGCCACGCCCGAAGCCACGCTGCTGAACATCATCAACGTGTTCATCTACTTTTTCCGCAGCTACGGCGCGCTGATCGTCCTGCTCGGCGTGTTCAGCCTCAAGGCCGTCGTAGAAGGCCGCAAGCGCGGCGGCACCGGCACCTCCGTCATCATGATCGTCTTCGGCTTCGCCGTGATGAACGTCGATACCATTGCCGCCGCCGTGCTCACCTACTTCGCCTGAGACCCCTGCCTGGCCGGTGTTCGTCAACCGGCAGAAATATGGCTCCTGTTCGCGTCCGGCGCTGGGACTCTGGGGATCGAGGGGGACACACCCTCAACAACCCAAGGAACCCATCGTGGCAGACAAGACCCTCCCCGCTCCCGCCAGCACCGGGATCGCCCTCCTTCCCACCCTCGAGCCGGCTCGGCGCCAGCGCCTGATGGCGGCAGCCACCGCCTTCGCCGCGTTCGCCCTCCCGGCTACCAACGCTCTCGCGCAGGTAGCCGGCGGCAACACGCTGGGCAGCCGCATGCAGGCCGTGTCCACCGACATGACCAACGGCGGCGGCTACCTGCTGACGCTGTTCGGCTTCATCCTCGGCGGCTTCGCGCTGATCGCCGGCGGCTGGACCATCTACCAGCACACCAAGAACCCCAACGGCCAGGCCAAGCTCGGCTACGGCGTCGCCGGCGTGCTGGCGGGCGGCTTCTTCCTGACCATCGCCAGCATCGCCACGTTCTCGTCGCAGACCATCTCCGGCGCTGGTGCCAGCAGCACCGGCACTTCCAAGGCGATGACGTTCCAGTAAGGAGCGCCACACCCATGCGCCTCCTGCCCCTCGTCCCGTCCGCCCGCCTTCCATCCTGCCCCGCGGACACGCAGAGGACGCAGGAGGCGCGTCTTTCCATCCTGGAGCGCGACAGCCACACCTGCCGGTTCTGTGGCTTCCACGCCGCAGGCTCGCAGGAGGTGGTCCCGCTCGATGCCGCTGCCCTCCCGCCATCGCCGGACACCCTCACCACGGCGTGCCTGCTCTGCGCGGCCGTGCAGCAGCTCGACCGCCCCACCGCGGGGCAGGAGACGCTGGTGATCTGGATGCCGGAGATGGCCCAGGCGGTGCTCAACGCCCTGGTGCGCGGCATCCATCTTGCCTTGTGCCGGGATGATGAATCTCCCGTTCTGGGCAGCCGCCCCCGCCAGGACACTCCGACCACGCGCGCTGCCTGGAGCGCCTACGACGCCCTGGCGGCACGCCGGGAGGCAGCGGAGCTGCACATCGGCACCAGCTCGCCCCGCGAACTTGCCGCCGCCCTGCTCGAGATGTCTCCGGCCTCCTACAGCCGCCGCGCCGCGCTGCTCGGCGGCGTGCGCGTCCTGCACCGCGGCCGGCACATCCGCGACGGACAGGACGCCTACCCGAAGATCCTCGCCGGCTGGGCCGCGACCGCCTCGCCAGAGTCCACGGCGGTGCCTGCCTTTCCGACCCTCTCGTAGCCGGAGCCGCCATGTTCGGATTTCTCGCCAACGGCCTCGCCGCCCTGTCGATCAAGCTGCGCCAGCCGCTCTCCGCGTTCTGCGACCTCGAGACCTCGGACGGCGACGCGCTGGTGGGCAAGCGGGGGGAGAACGTCACCGTCCTGCAGGTCCAGGGACTGCGCAAGATGACGCTGCGCCAGGACGTCGAGGCCATCGCCGAGGCGCTGCGCATGGACCTGTCCGGGCCGCTGGACGGGCCGGGCCACGCGCTGCAGGGCTGGTTCGCCTGCGACCCCGACATGTCCGGCCCCGAGATCGAGCGCAACCTGCACGGCAGCCGCATCATGGCCCGCGAGATCGGCCTGTCGATCCCCGACATCTTCGCCGAGCGCGAGAAGCTCTGGCCAAAGATCATGCGCTTCGAGGCCTGCTACTTCGTGGTCTGGTCCAGGCCCGCCCTGCTCACCCGCGAGGAGAAGAAGCAGAGCAAGGCCGAGCGTCTCGCCGCCGGCAAGGGCGCGCCGCGCATCACCGAGGCGCAGAACGTGTTCCTCGGCAGCGAGATCCTGGCAGCGCGGCATGCCGCCTTCGTCAGCCGCCTGGTCTCCTCCTTCCGCACCCACGGCATCGGCATCGCCGCGCTGTCCTCCGCCGACGCCCTGATCCGCATGCGCGAGGCGATGTATCCGGAGACGGCGAACAGCGCCTGGAAGCCGATCCTTCCCGGCAGCCCGGTGCGCCCGCTGCTGCCCGAGGAGGGCGAGAAGGGCGACGCCGGACTGGTGCTGTGGCCGCCGATCGCCGACCAGCTGTTCCGCGCCGACGCCGAGACCCATGGCGGGCAGCGGGTCCGCATCGGCCAGTTCGAGTGGTCGTCCGTCGACATGTCGCGCGGCCCAGAGGACGCCCGGCCCTTCGCCAACCTGGTCGGCCGCATGGCGCACCACCACTACCTGCCCTGGCGCATGTCGATCCTGGTGGAGGGCGGCGGGCGCGGCATGATGTCGCTGAAGTCAATCTTCGCCACCGTGCTGGGCTTCGTGCCGGCCAACCGGCAGATCCACGAGGCGTTCACCGCGCTGCGCCACATGCGCGACAAGAACATCGACGTCATGGTCAAGGTGCGCACCAGCTTCGCGACCTGGGCGCCGGAAGGCGAGGTCGGCCGCCTGCGCCGCCAGGCCTCCACCCTGGCGCAGCAGGTCGAGGGCTGGGGCAACTGCCAGACCAGCGTGCTGTGCGGCGATCCCCTGGAAGGCGTGATGAGCAGCGCGCTCGGCCTGGCCGTGGCGTCCACCGCCCCGGCCGCGGCGGCGCCGCTGGGCGAGGTGCTGCGCATGCTGCCCTGGGGCCGCCCTGCCTCGCCCTGGCAGGTGGGCTCGGTGCTGTTCCGCACCCCGGACGGGCGCATGTGGCCGTTCGATCCCGCGGGTTCGCGGCGCAAGCACACCCTGGACCTGTTCGTCGCCCCCTCGCGCTTCGGCAAGTCGGTGCTGTCCAACACCATCCTGCTTGGCCTGTGCCTGAGCAGCGCCGCCCAGACCACCCAGGGCGCGAAGCTGCCGCTGATCGGCAAGCTCGACATCGGCCCGTCCGCCGAGGGGCTGATCCTGCTGATCCAGGAGGCACTGCCGGCGCACCGCCGCAACGAGGCGATCTACGTCGCCATGCAGCTGGCCGACGGCTACGAGTTCAACATCTTCGACACCCAGGTCGGCTGCCGCACGCCGCTGCCGCTGGAGAGGGACTTCGTCCAGAACATGCTCTCGCTCGGCTGCATGCCGATCGACGCGGCATCGCCGTTCGAGGGCATGGACCAGCTGGTCGGCTTCGTGGTCGAGGAAGCCTACCGGATGGTCTCCGACAGCAGCAGCGGCAAGAAGCGGCCGAAGCGCTACCAGCCGGGCGTGGAGCCCTTGGTGGATGAGGCGCTGCGCCAGCTGCGGTTCGCCGCGGAGCGCGACACCTGGTGGTGGGAGGTGGTCGACGTGCTGTGCCGGGCGGACGAGCACGCCCTGGCCGGCATCGCGCAACGCCATGCGGTGCCGCTGCTGGAGGACCTGGTGACCGCGGTGCGCGCCCAGCAGATCCAGGACATGTTCGGCAAGGTCGTGGCCGGCACCCAGGAGACCCTGCCGCAGCTGTTCGAGCGCTACGTCATGGCGCTCATCAAGCGCTACCCCACCCTGAACCGGCCGACCCGGCTGGACTTCGGCCCGGCCCGGGTGATCGTGCTGGACCTGGAGTATGTGGCGCCGACCGGCAGCGCGGAGGCGGACCGGCAGACCGACCTGATGTACCTGCTCGGCCGCCATATCCTGGCGCGCAACTTCTTCCTGCGGCCGAAGTACCTGCCGATGGTGCCCGAGCTGGTGCGCGACTATCACCGCAAGCGGTTCACCGAGGTCTACGAGACCTACAAGCGCCTCGAGTATGACGAGTATCAGCGCACGGCGGGGCGGCTCTACGTGCGCCGCCAGGTGGAACAGGACGGCCGCGAAGGCGGCAAGCACAACCTGCAGCTCGGGCTGAGCAGCCAGCGCATGCAGGACTTTGGCGACTACGTGATCTCGCAGTCCACGGGGCGCTTCGTGCTGGGCGCCGGCGACGAGCAGGAGAAGGAGGACATCATCCGGCGCTTCGGGGTGAGCGCTGCGTCGGCCGAGGTGATCCGCAAGCGGCTGAACGGGCCGACCGCGGGGGGTGCTCCGTTCATGGCGCTGATCGCGGCGGACGACGAGTGGTACGAGCAGATGCTGGTGAACAGCCTGGGGCCGGTGGAGCTGTGGGCGTTCTCCACCTCGCCGCAGGACGTGGCGCTGCGCTCGCGGCTCTATCAGCGCGTCGGCCCGGCCGAGGCGCGACGGCGGCTGGCGCGGGTGTTTCCGCAGGGCAGTGCCAAGGACGAGATCAACCGGCGCAAGGAGGACCGGCAGCGCGGTGGCGAGGATGAGGCGCGGGCGCAGATGAGCGTGGTGCAGGACCTCGCCGACGAGCTGGTGGATGGGCATGGCCTGGGGATCGTCCTGCGGCGCTTCGAGCACGAGGAAGCCGAGCTTCAGCAAGCCTAACCGGCGACGCTTTCTCTCGCCACGCCGGCAGAGGGAACGTTGTTACAGCAGGCGACGCTGTTCCTCTATTGGTCTCACGGCACCCGTCAGTGCCGGGACGGTCAGCGCATCGTCAAAAAACATCACCTCGGAGCCCTCCCGGGCGTTCCTGGCGCTGTAGCCGATGCCATAGGTAACCCGGGACGACCCTGCGTAGAGTTCATGAATCTGCGGAACGTTGTCGTAGGACACGATCCACCGCTGCAGCAACACCTGTTCTTGCATGATGGCAGCAATGCGTTCGTGGTCCGCATGTTTGTAAAAATGATAGTAGAGCTCGCGCCCCTTAATGTAATACGGCGGGTCGCAATAGATCAAAGATTTCACAGGCCAATTTTTAATGCCTTTGATCAGAAAGTCCACAGCATCCATTTTTGTAAGGCTGATCCTGCTCTTGAGACGTGCTATTGACTGGACCCGAAATAGTAGTTCGTCAGCATTGTAACGGGCGTCAATTTTCCAAGGCCCCATTTGGTCTCGACCGCCGATAATCCCGCCATTTAGAATACCCGACCGATTTGTTCGATTTAGGAAGAACATGGCAAAGCCAACTTCCAAAAGCCCGTAACTCGCTTCGGCCATTAGAATCTGCTTCTGAACATCCCAGGCATCCACTGTGCGTGGTGTGTCGCGAATTAAGCGGCATAGTTCATCGGTTTGGTTAAGCACACTATGCCAAAATGCATACACCGGCCTAGAAAGGTCGTTAATGTGAATTCGCGTGACATACTCATGGAACAGAAGTTCCAATGCCACGGCAGCGCCGCCAGCAAACGGCTCAATATATTCCCCATCCTGCAGTCTGTTGATCGCAATCAGACGTTTGACAAAAGCCGAGAGCTTTCCCTTGCCCCCAGGATACCGAAGTGGCGTAAAATGGACCAAGCGTCTAGGTCGACCGGGTGGGCCACCATCAAGCATTATGACCAAATCTCTTCGAAAAAAAGTTGCGAGTTATTCCAGGAAACGATGAGCTCTCGTTCCTGGGGGGTATAGAAGGCACTGTGCACATAAGCGTTGAGCGTGTCGACGTGAAGCGGGCTATTCTTATCGTCTATTCCCTTGGAGATGCCGTCTAAGTTTTTCTTGGGGACGCCTCCCGCCACCAAGGCTGCGATCGCCTCCCCCACTTTGGTCCTCAACGATTTTAGCTTATCCCCATTACTGGTTTTAGTCACGAGCGGCGTGCCGATCCGATCAAGGTATGCGTCAACTGATTGTTCAAGAAACACTCGGAAAAGGACCGAGATGGCATGCGGATGCTCACTCAGGAGCAGCTTCCGGAGCTCACCCGCGACCTCCTGAATCTTTGGGTTGGAAATGTTGAGGTTGCAAGTTTTCGGTATCAAATTTCTCTGGACCGCAGTTTTGGCTTTGCTCCTAAGTTTTACAGCCGGTGCGGGAGCCAGCGGAATGAAATCACTTTCTTCCAGCAACTCAATCGGCTTTACCTGACCTGTGTCTTTAGATTGGTCAGGCAAGTCTATTCCCAAGCCACTTACCCAGTTGGCCTGCTCTAAGGCTGATTTCAGGGCCGTTACCACGACCTTACCTTTGGAGATGTCAAGCACGATCCGCTTTAATGGACGGATGACCTCCGCGGCCGGAAGTGATGACTCCAACTTACCCTGATGGATGCGGAGACCAAGCGTCGCGCGGACAGCAGGAGTCTTGAGCAGGCGGTCCAGAGTGGAAATACGGAACTTCGCATCCACGATGAGCTTCTCATCGTCAGTCAAATCACCATGTGCCAAAACCATGTCCAATGCCTGCAAGGCTGGGCCATTGCCACGAAAGCGCGCCCTGGCAACTCCATTCCAGTCGACGATACCCCGTCCGTCGTTTTCTCCAGTGTGGCGCTGTGTAATCCACATGTCGCCGTCCTCACGACTCTTCAGCTCGAAACAAGAAATTGATTGGATCGAGCCGTCGTAATTAGCCGATGCTGCCTCAAGGCGCCTTTGAAGCCCTGGTCTGACGTTCAATCCATTAAGTACCGCCGGATTGTTTAGTATCTTTAAAACGGCTAGCCGCCTGTTGCCCTCCGTAACCGTGAATTTGGCCTGGGCTTCCCTGCTGCGGATCACTAGGAGCCTGTCCATTGGGTTCAAACCGTTGGCCACTACATGCTCGGCTAAGACCGCCAGCTTCACGCCCTGATCTTTGATTATTTTTTCAAGGGCTTCGCGTTGGTTTGAAGCCTTGACGATACGCGGATTCTCCAGGTCTAGGAGGACGCTGTCAATCTTTAGAGTCTTGGCCGACATATGGTGCGATTCCTCCCAGAGGAATTTACGGGTATCTGGCGATCGCATGCAACTTTCGACATGATGTGAGGACTTGAGAGGGGCGCTGCCGAGCGGACGATGAGTTTGGGGTGGTAGATTGTAGGTACTTGAGGCAGGTCAGCTCAATGGAATTGAGAAACATTCCTCACGATGAGATCAGAGGATAGTCGCTCACCTGTCCTGACTCTATTCGCGTTCTGCCCTCCTAGCCTCCTCCTGAGAGATCAGGAGACACCCCCATGGCGCGCAGGCGCTTGCTTCCCCCAACCACGATCGGGCTTGCTGCCGCCCTGCTCGCCGGCTGTGCCTCTACCCCGCACATTGATCCGAATGTGGACACGTCCGGGATGCCCAACACCGAGGTCGCGCTGCAGCGCAGCCTGGACCGGGTGGACCGCACGATGGGACAGCTGGGCCAGTTCGGGCCCGGCACCACCTTGCGGCCTGTCACCGCCCCCGAGCTGGAGCACCCGGTGTCGCTGGCCTGGAGCGGCCCGATCGACCAGGGCGTCAAGGCGCTCGCCGACCGCATCGGCTACCAGGTCGCGATCACCGCCCCCGCCAATCCAAGGCCAATCCAGGTCGCGGTCAACATGACCGACGTGCCCATCCTCGACCTGTTCGAGGCCATGGGAACCGCTGCCGGCACCAGCGCGACCGTCGTGGTGGACCCCGACCACCACAGGGTCGAGGTGCAGCACCATGTCTGAGCACAGGCGGCTGCGCGCTCTGCTCGGCACCGCCACGATCCTCGCCGGTCTGGCCTCCGGTGCCCCCGCATGGGCCTCGAGTGCCGACGCCGCGTTGCGCGACGCGCCGATCCTGCCCGAGCCCAGCCTGGGCAGCGTGGACGCGGCCGCGCACGTCCTGGCCAACCCGCTCAACCAGGTGGTCACCGGCGCGTCGCTCTCGACCACCATCGTCGGCGGCGAGCGTCCGCCCTCGCTGGAGATGCTGCAGGCCGCCCGGCCCGGCATCAACCCGTCCGCCGGCCTGACCGGCGCCCGGGCCGAGGCGCTGCACGAGGCCGCCCTGTCCTTCGGGGCACGCGGCGGGCTGGCGGCGCGCGGCTTCGCTATCAACGAGATGCTGCGCCGCTACGAGGCCAAGCTGGACAGCAGCTACGACTTCCACAGCCTCGTGGTCCCGGTCGGCAGCGGCCAGACCCTGATGCGCCCGCCCGTGGTCACGGAGGCGCAGATGGCCTTCGCGCTTGGCGACGGCGCGCAGACCGCCCGCGAGACCGGCCGCGTCTACCAGATCACCCGCGAGGCACAGCTCGCCTCCGCCCCGCCCAACTGGCGCACCTACCTGGTGCGCGCCTGGGTAAACCCCACCCCGCCACCCGACGACCTGCGCCCGCGCACCCGCGAGGAGGCGACGTACTGGGACAGGTGGGTCGCCGAGGGCTGGGGCCGCGGCGAACGGCAGGCGGTGGAGATACTCCAGTCCGACCTGTCGCGTCTGGAGGCCGACCTGATCGGCATGGCGCGCTACCGGGTGCTGCTGCGCGCCGGCCTGGTGGAACAGCCCAGGGTCGTGTTCGCCCGCAAGTCGGTCGAGGGCGGGCGGGACAAGATGCGCGTCGACGACACGCAGATCGAGATCCGCAGCCAGCCCGGCCTCAACCCCAACCGGAGGCGCTGGACCGGCAGCGGCAGCCTGCCCTCCGACCTGCCTCCCGGCAGCCCTGCTTCCTTCGACACCCAGCCGCTGAGCCTTGCACCATGAACCAGATCGCCCGCCTGCCTCTCCCCCTGCCCGAGGAGGGATACTGGCCCGGCGAGGGCGCGGTGTTCACCCGGGAGTCGCTGGACGACCTGTTCGAGTGGTCCTACCGGCTCGGCGCCTCCGACATCCGGCTGCAGACCCACCTGCCGGTGTTCGTGCAGCTGCACGGCCGCATGCGGGCCATCACGCGCCGCAGCCTCACCGAGCGCGAGGTTGAGGAGGCGGTGAACCGCCTCTACGGCGCCGAGGGCGTGGCCCGGCTCAAGCGCGGCGAGGACTTCGACGTCAGCTACGAGGTGCAGCCTGACCGGCGTACCCGGCTGCGCTTCCGGGTGAACGCCACCGCGGTGCTCGCCCAGGGCGACGACGGCGGCGCCGTGGTGGCCCGTGCCCTACCCTCCCGCTCGAAGCCGCTGTCCGAGCAGGGCGTGGACCCGGCGATCGTCGAGGCGTGCATGCCGCGCACCGGGCTGGTGTTCATCGCCGGCGGCACCGGCAACGGCAAGTCCACCCTGCAGGCCGGCGTCACCCGCGCCCGCCTGGAGCAGCCGGACAGCCACGTGGCGATCCTGGAGTACTCGAGCCCGATCGAGTTCACCTTCGACGACGTCGAGGGCGAGACGGCGGCGATCAGCCAGAGCGAGATCCCGCGCCACCTGCCGAGCTTCGCCGCCGGCATCCGCAACGCCATGCGCCGGGCCGGCGACGTCATTATCATCGGCGAGTGCCGCGACGCCGAGACCATGGCCGCCGCGGCGCAGGCGGCGCTCACCGACCACGCCGTCTACACCACCATCCATGCCGGCACCCTGTCCGAGACGGTGCAGCGCATCGTCAGCCTGTTCCCCCGCGACGAGCGCATCGCACTGACCGTGGCGGTGGCGCAGACGCTGCGGCTGATCGTCAACCAGCGCCTGGTGCCGGCAACCGACGGCACCAGGACCGCGCTGCGCGAGTTCCTGGCCTTCGACCGTCCGATGCGCCGCCGGCTGGCGGAGGCCGGCTCGGAGCGCTGGCCGGCGCTGGTCGAGGAGATGCTGGCCGAGGGGCGCGGGCAGTCCTTCGAGCAGGCGATCCGCCGTGCCCTGGCCGAGGGCCGCATCACCGAGGCGACCGCGGCGGCCGTGCGCAAGGACATCGGCGATGTGGCGTAACACCATGGCGCCGGTACGGGTCTACGTGGTGGACGCCCGCGCCCTGGTGCCCTGGTTCATCTTCTTCATGCACTGGAGCTGGTGGACCCTGTACTTCGCCGGCTTCATGACCCTGGTGTTCGCGGTGCCAGAGTGGTTCGGCCTGTCGCTGCCGGCGGCGCTGCGGATGGTGCGCTGCCTGGTCAACGGCCGAGTGCGGCCTGCAGTGCCGGTGTGGAAGCGCCGGAGGTTCGCATGAGCACGGGCACGACACAGGGGCAGCGCGACCTGGAGCTGGTGTCGCGCACCCTGGAGACGTTGATCGAGCGGTCCGGGCGGCAGGTGGTCCTGCTGGACCGGCCCGCAGGCCTCACCCGGCCCGTGTCGGCCGAGCTGGCGAGCGCGCCGGTCGGCTTGCTGCCTGTATTCCTGGTGGCGGCGGACACGGTGTGGCGCGACGCCACGGGACGGGGGCTCGGCATCAGGCTGGTGCGCGATCCGCAGTCGTTATTCGGGCACCGGGCCGTGGATGCGGGCGGGCCGTTCTCGCTGGTGATGCTGAGCATGATGGAGGCGATCGAGCAGGTGGCGCTGCCCGGGGAGATCCCAATCGAGCAACTGCGGCAGCGATGGCAGGCCACGGCCGAGCGCCTCGACGAGGCCATGGCCCTTGCCGTGCGTCCGGCCGAGCCGGGAACGGGGCGATGAGGCGGCGTGCCAGACTGGCCGTGCTCGCCCTTCTGGGTGGGCTGGCATCGCTGCCGGCGCACGCACGGGCGTCGCAGTACGGCAACTCACCCGTCGCAGTCGGCCTGGCGGCCGAGGGCGCACAGGCGCAGCTGCTGGTACGCCGCTGCATCGAGAGTGCGGCGCGGGTGCATCGCCTGCCGCCGGCCGTGCTGCTGATCCTGCTGCAGGTGGAGGATGGCCGCCTGGGTCGGGTCAGCGACAACAGCAACGCCACCGTCGACATCGGCCCCATGCAGGTCAACGAGATCTGGCTGCCCAGGGTGGCAGCGCACTGGGGCGCGTCGGTGCCGGAGACCTTCGTGACGCTGCGCGACAGCCTGTGCGCCAACCTGGAAGGGGGCGCCTGGATCTTGCGCCAGGGTATCGACGAGGCGCGCGGCGACTTCTGGCAAGGCGTCGGCTTCTACCACTCGCACTCGCCCGCTCATAAGGCGGACTACCTCCGCAAGGTGCTGCGCCAGGCGCTGCGCCTCGAAGCGGAGGCCGGGCACCCCCTTGCCACCACCACCCTCGCGGCCGGGAACTGAGCCATGCAGCAGAACGCACGCACTGGACCTTCCGGCGGCGAGGACAAGCTGCTGGCCTTCGGGCTGATCCTGGCCGTGATCTGCGGCGGGGCCTGGTTCCTGTGGTTCCGCTACCACGCCCAGATTGCCACCGTGGTGATCGCCACCCAGCACTGGCAGATGCAGCAGTTTTCCCTGCTGACCGGCCGCTACGCCGAGCTCGACCACCAGGTGCTGCTCACGCCTCCGGGCCAGGTGCGCTTTGCCACCCTGTTCCGGCTGTGCCGCAACGTCGGCGCCTTCCTGCGCTGGCCCGCCGTCGCCCTGACCGGGGTGCTGGCCCTGCTCTGCCTGACACGGGCTGCCTCGGGGCAGTTCACCCGCAACCTGGACCTGGACCAGCTGATGCGGACCCAGGCCGAGGTGTTTCGCACCATCAGCCCGTTCGTCGGGCGCGGCCTGACCCTGGTGCCGGCCGCCGATGGCGTGCCACGCCCGGCCGATCCGGCGCTGCATGTGCGGGAGTGGGTGGCGCGCTTTGCCGCTTTTCCGGACGGCAGCCTGAACGAGGACGCCGCGCGCGCCGAACTTTCCCGGCAGCTGGGACCGGTGTGGGCCGGAGTGGCGGACGCTGCGCCGCATGTCCGCTGCCTGTTCGCGGCCTTCGTGCTGCACGTGGCGCGCCGGCGGGAGGACGCCCTGGCCCTGCTGGGCGACATGGCGGAGAGCCTGCCGATCGACACCAAGGACGGCCCGGCCGGTCCGGCGCAGCCGCTGGCGATCGGCGAAGAGGCCGTATGCCGTGCCGACGCGGTGCTGCAAGACGTCAACCTGGTGGCACCCTGCATCGCCCTGGTGGCGCGGCACGGCTACACCGCGCCCGTGTTGATGAGCCTGCTGCTGCACGCCCGGTCCGAGGCCGGCGTGCTAGCGCCTGGGCAGTTCGCCTTCCTGCGGCTGGTGGACCGGCCGCTCTGGTATGCGCTGCACAGCCTGGGCTTCCCGTCCGAGTTGGGCGACGCGGCACCGATGCCGAACCCCCGCGTCGAGGCGCTCGGCTCGCGTGACCATTGGGCGGCAGAATGCGCCCTGGGCCGTCCCCTCCGCCTGCCCGCGCTCGATGCGGCCCTCGCCTCCATTCGCGTCCGGCTGAAGCAGGCTGCGTCACGCAAGCCCCGCTCCCAGGAGACAGCATGATCGTCCAGCTTCCCCAAGGCACCACGTCCCTCGTGCTGCGCCTCGATGGCTCCGGCACGGGGGCGGACGTGACCCTCCGGATTGCATCGGAGACGCAGGGTCCGACCCTGACATCCGGTGCCGCACCACGTCGCCGCACCATGCTGGCCTGTGCTGGGCTTGGCGCGGTCGCGGGCGCGGTCGGGCTGTCGTTCTGGAACGCCCCGGCCCGCAGCGAGGCGGTGCTCAACCTGTCGCGATCGGCCGCGTGGAACGACGGGGCCGTGCCGAGGCAGGCGGATGCCATGCCCGCCGAGATGGCGGAGCAGCTGGCCCGTCCACCAAGCGTGATCCCGCCGATCGGCACTCCGGTCGCGCCGGGAGCGGCGGCGGGGCCAGCCGCAAGCACTGCGCAGACGCCTGCCGCTGGCAAGAACCCCTTTGGGCTGGAGTGACGGGCATGGTGACGATCCCGAACGCATCCACTGACGTCTGGGCAGGTCGTGCGCAGGCACTCGCTGACTGCGTGAGCCCGATCCTTTCCTGGGCTTGCCAGGAGAAGGGCATCCCGCTGGACGAGGCGACCCTCCGGTCTGCGCTCTCCCTGGACGCGCTGGACAGCGCCTTGCGGGAACGCAAGCTTCCCCTGGCGACCGCTGACGGGGGGACCAGGCTGGTCGATCTGGCCGATGCGCCGGAGACCATGCTGTCGCCGCTCGCAGGCTACCTGCACAACACCGGAGCCTATGACCCGGGGCGGGGCCGGGGCGTGCCCCAGGCAGAGGAGGCCTACAGGCAGCACTCCTACGTGCTGTGGTCCCTCGCTCCGCACATCCCGACGTTGCTGGCATGATCCGCCGCGAAGTCTATGGCCCGGAGGCTGCCCACGAGCTTGGCGGCGCACAAAGCTACCGCGACGTCCGCTCCGGCTTCCGCGGCATCCGCGACGCCCTGGCCAGCTCCGCCTCCGGCCTGGTGCTCGGCATGGCCGCCGTGGGCATCGGCTTCGAGCCGGGCATCATCGACGTAGCCGTGCCTGCCTGCCTGCTCTACGCCGGCTGGGTGCTCACCCGGAAGGTGGTCCTGCCTTTCCGGCTGCCGAAGGGCGCGCGGAGGAAGGACTACAACCACCCCGACCCGGAGAACCGCAAGCCACGCATGGCCGCCGGCATCATCTACATCGGGCGCGACTTCCGCACCGGCCAGCAGCTGTGGATCGCCAATGAGGACGGCCGCCAGCACGTCGTGGTGCCCGGCACCACAGGCGCCGGCAAGACCGCCGCCCTGCTCAGCCTGGTGTCCAACGCCCTGATGCATGGCTCGGGCTTCATCTTCGTGGACGGCAAGGCCGACAACAAGCTGTTCGCCGAGATCCTCGCCCTGGCCCGCAAGTTCGGCCGCGAGGACGACGTGCTGGCGCTGAACTTCCTGGTGGCGTCCGGCAACAAGGACACCAACACCTTCAACCCGTTCGCCTGGGGCAATGCCGACGTGATCCGCGAGCTGCTCGTCAGCCAGATCGAGGCCGGCCCGAAGGGCGCGGCGTCCAGCGGCAACGAGGTGTTCATGGCCCGCGCCGTGTCCCTGCTCGGCGCGCTCACCCCGGCGCTGGTCTGGCTGCGCGACAACAAGGGCATCCCAATCGACATCGAGCGCATCCGCTTCGCCACCGAACTGGGCAGCATCGCCACCCTGGCGCTCGAGAAGCGCTTCCTGCGCCTGGACGTCGACACCGGCACCGTCGAGAGCATCGACGTCTCCGACATCGAGCCGGCGCTGCTCTACCCGCTGTCGGCCTACCTCGGCGAGACCGGCGGCTACGACAAGAGCCTTGCCTACAACAAGCAGAAGACCGACGAGCCGGCCAAGCAGCACTCCTTCGTCACCATGCACTTCTCCGCCACCTTCACCCAGCTGGCGGTCAGCCTCGGGCACATCTTCAAGTGCGAGAGCGGCGACATCGACATGCGCGACGTGGTGCTCAACCGGCGCATCCTGGTGGTCAACCTGCCTACCCTGGAGAACTCCGGCGAGACCACGGCCGCCCTGGGCAAGATCATGGTGGCCAGCCTGCGCAACATGATGGCGCAGACCCTCGGCGTGAGCCTGGAGGGCGACTACGACGAGATCGTCGCCAACAAGCCGGGCATGTCGCCCACCCCGTTCCCGGTGGTGCTGGACGAGATCGGCTACTACGCGGTCTCCGGCATGGACAAGATGCTGGCGATGGGGCGCGGGCTCGGCTTCATGTTCTACCTGGGCTTCCAGGAGCTGCCTGGTCTCAAGGCGCGCATCGGCGAGTCCATGTACTCGCTGCTCGGCAACGCCACCCTGCAGATCCTGATGAAGCTGCAGGAGGGCAGCGAGACCCGGAAGTATGTCGAGGACACCGCGGGGCAGATCGAGGTGACCCAGCAGACCTCGTACAACGCCACCGATGGCGGTGGCTACCGCGACGCCCAGCACGCGGAAGTGCGCCGCGTCAGCCGGGTGGACTGGAAGGACCTGAAGGGGCTGATCGAGGGCGAGGCGATCGTGCTGTTCGGCAACCGGCGGGTCTACGCCAAGCTGTTCTACGCCAAGCTCGACGTGCGGGGCGGGCGGCTGCGGCTGAATCGGCCCGCGGTGCTGCGTCCGCCGGCGCTGGACGCGATCGGACGCACGGCGGCGAGGACGTCGAGCATCCGCGCATTGATCGAGGGCGGAGGAGCGCAGGCAGCACCGGGCCAGGTGGACACCGGGCCGGTGCTGGCCGCGATCGTGGGAGGCTTCCGGAGGGAGAGGCAGGCGGGCAAGCCGCTCGCCAACTGCGTGCAGGCCGCCATCATGGCTGCGGATGTTCCAGTCCCGGCCTCCTTTCCGCCTGTTCCGGCTCCGATGCTCACGGCTGGTCCAGCCAGCCGGGTGATCCCCGATGCGTCGGGCAGCGACTACGATGCGATGCTGGAAAGCGTTGGCAGGTTGCCTATGGTCGAGACGGACGCCGCGCCGATCCTGCCGCCCGCAGCTGTCGATCTGGACCTGATCGGCATGCTGACAGCGATCGAGGAGCACAGCGGGCAGTTCAGGGCTCAGGCGCGCGTCAGGGCCATGCAGGTCTTGGCCGAGCGTGACGCCGCACTCGCAGGTCCAATAAGCGAGCTGCCGCCTATGTCGCCACAAGCCCTCGGGCGGATCATCCAGACGATGATCCTGGAGCTGTCACCCCCTGCTGTGCTCGCACAGGCAGCGGAGTAGAACACCCGGCAGACCTCCTACGCTGATGGAAATCGCACGTAGGGGATTGGCGCCATGGATGGCGGGTTTGCGCCTCATCTCAGCCATCAGCGGACCGCGCGCGCGTTCCCGAAAGCGGACGCGACTCTGCAACTGCTGACCGGCTGGACTTGGTGGGGAGCGGACGGACAAACTTGCGATGTTGACGGCTGTTTTGCGCCTCACTTCGGCCCTTTTTGACGGTCGGCCTCGTTCCCGAGTGCGGACCTCCGGCGCGCCTTCCTGCTTGGGCTGGACGGACGGCTGTCATAGGTTAAGGTGCTCGCGTTCGTACCCGGCGAGTATGTCCTGGACAGTGGTGAGTCCTGCGCTGCGCCGCCAAAGTTCCTGCACGCGGGCTGCAGGCCGATCCGCATCGGATACGGCATCGGCCGGTACCCACCAACGCAGGATGATCCTATGGACCGAGCCGAAGACGACCAAGCGGAGACCGGAGGACACGCGCTCAGCGCTGCATCAAGCATGTCGGACGTGTCTGAAGCCGAGCGGGCAATCGTTGAAGCGCACAGCCGCCCGAACGCGGCCCTCATTCACGAGACGATACGGGCGGAGGGCGAAAGCGAACTTGGCCGGTCGGTTACGGCACTGCTGCTTTCCGGATTTGCGGCCGGGCTCACGATGGGCTTGTCCCTGATCACCGAAGGCCTGCTTCGTGCACACCTGCCCGAAGCGCCGTGGCGGGATCTCGTGAGCAAGGTCGGTTACGCGGTCGGGTTCCTCGTCGTAGTGCTCGGGCGGCAGCAACTCTTCACCGAGAACACGCTGAGCCCGATCTTGCCGCTCCTGTACAACCGCGACATGCGCACATTCGGCCGCGTCGCGCGGCTTTGGATACTTGTCCTCATGGCGAACGTTGCCGGCACCTGGGCTGTGTCGGCTGTCCTCGTCGGAACCGACCTTTTCCCTCCCGAGATCAGGGAAGCCTTCACAGCCATCAGCCAGCACGCCGTTGAGGCTGCCTTCGGGAGCACGGTCCTCAAGGGGATCTGCGCGGGCTGGCTGATCGCGCTGATGGTATGGCTGATGCCCGGATCCGGGGGATCGCGGTCCGCCGTGATCGTGCTTCTCACCTGGCTGGTCTCGCTTGCGGGATTTGCCCACGTCGTTGCCGGCTCTGTCGATGCGAGCTTCCTTGTTCTCTCAAACCAGGCGAGCGTCGCCGACTACCTGTGGCGCTTCTTCGCGCCAACACTGCTTGGAAACGCAATCGGCGGTGTGACCCTGGTCGCCGTCCTGAACTACGGACAGGTGGCGAGCGAAGTGCAGGCATGACCCTGGTTCTCGCCGAAGATCAGATCTCGAACACGAACGTCCGCTTATGCCCGCTGCTCGCCCGTAAGCTGCCTGACTGCTCTCGGCCAAAAGCATCGGGTGAGAAGGCTAAGGTGCTTGCCTCGCGGCATGCCCTACGCTGATTGCCGCCTGTTCCTGTGCGGGCTACTCGGCCAACATCACCGCCACCGTGGCGAGTAGCAGTAGCGCCATCGCCACGTTGAAGGTCCGAAGCCGGGCCGGGTGACGCAGCAGCCGGGCGCCGCTCGCGCCGATCAGGCCCCAGCCGCCGAGGCAGGGCACGCTGACGAGGGTGAACACCAGCCCGAGCAGCGGCCCGAACACCAGAACGTTGCTGCCGGGCGGCAGAAAGGTGGCGGTCCCGGCAACCGCCATGATCCAGCCCTTGGGGTTGACCCATTGGAAGGCGCAGGCACCCCAGAAGCTCAGCGGCCGCGCGGCAGGCAAATCGCCTCGCACGGGTGCTGCCGCGATCTTCCAGGCAAGCCAGGACATCCAGACGGCACCCGCGATCTGCAGCAAGCGCTGCAGCATCCGGCTCTGCGCCAGCGGCACGCCGAGGCCGCAGGCAACCAGCGCTACCATCAGCCCGAAGCCGATCGCGACACCGGCCAGTTGTGGCAGCGTCCGCCGCAAGCCGTGGGCGGCGGCGGCGCTGAGCATCATGATGTTGTTGGGTCCAGGTGTGGCCGAGGCGCTGAAGGCGAAGCTCAGCAGCGGCAAGAGTGAGAAGCTGGCCTCTGCGGCGAGTCCTGGCACGGGTCTGTTCCTGTTCGGAGCCGGCGGCTGGGAGCGGGCGGAAGAGAAGCCCCGGCCGGACCGGCGGGGCTTCGGGAGGCGGTTTAGGCCCGAGGGCCTTAACGCGCGTGCTCCCCAACCCCGCCCGGGGCGATAGTCCAGACAACAGGGGCGGGAGCGGCGAGCATTGAACGAACGCTAGAGCAGGATCGGCGGGTGGAACAAGCGGTTTCAGCCTTGCCAGATGCTCGCAGGAGGTTGTGGTACTCGCCGGCGCCTCCGGCACCTGGGCAGGATCGGCCGCTTGGCACTGCGTCCGCTTCTCGCTGTTTTCGTCCGAAAGCCGACAGTCGGGTATCGGCCAGCCCCACCCACAGCTGAAATGCGTGCAGCTGATGAAAGGCGACTGTGGACTGCTCCGGCCCACAGGTCAGTTCAGCTAGGATGGCCCGACCGAGCCCGAGCCGCGCGATCACCCCGAGCACGTCATCGGCCATGCTTCGGCGGTCGTAACGCCCATCAGCAAGGTTGAGCCGTTCCAGCCGCGCTGGTTGGTCACGACACAGCGGGCCTCACCGCCCAAGTATGCGATGACCTTGCGCCACATCGTCGCCGACCCGCTTCAGTGGTGCAGGAAGATCAGCGGGGGCCGCCCGTGGGCAACGCCACCGTGGTCCTCAATGCGGAGGGCTACCCCTCCGGTCCGGAGTATGGGCGGCATGTCCTGTTTTCACCTCCGTATCTGCCGGCGACGTCCTGCGCTCGGGCCTTCAGCTTGCATGCCAGCGATGCCGTCCCCGGGCCCCCGGGCGCTTTCAGCCATCAGGATGGCGTGCAAGCGCTCGGTCTCCTCGTCCGCTGGGAACATGCACTCGACGCGCAGCTCCTGGGCCGCGACCGTCTGCGGATCGCCTACCGTGGTGACCATGGAGAAGTAGTTCAGCACGTCCCCGTTCTTCACGAAGCTCAACGGGATGACCGGCATGTGGGCGGGCATGGCGGCGTCCCGGGCGCAGTCCGCTCCGGGGTAGGCGAGCAGGGCGGCGACCAGGGCCTTGCTCCTCATGTCGAGGACCCGGCCGACGGCCTCGCGGCGGACGCGGGCGAGCAGGCTTCGGGCCACGCCTTCCCAGTTCGCGATGAAGGGGCGCATGCCGTCCGGGTCGAACATCAGGTGCAGCATGTTGCGGGGAACCGGTCGCGCCGACAGGTCGACGAAGCGGCCGAAGAAGCGTGGCGCGGCGTCGTTGGTCAGGACGACATCCCAGTAGCGGTCCATGACGATGGCCGGAAACGGCTCGTGCTGGCGCAACATGCGGCGCAGGGCTGCGGCAATGCTCGCCATCTCGGGCGCATCCCATGCCGGCTTGGGATAGGCGGGAGCGTAGCCTGCGGCCAGCAGCAGCGCGTTTCGCTCCCGGAGCGGGACGTCGAGCGCCTCGGCGACCTGCAGCAGGGTTTCGCGGCTCGGGACGCTGCGCCCGCTCTCGATGAAGCTGAGGTGCCGCTGCGAGATGCCGGCGTCGAGCGACAGGTCGAGCTGGCTTCTCCCGCGGAGGTCGCGCCAGCCACGGAGCAGGTCCCGCAATCCGCTGGGCGCCCTTTCCGGGTGGAGGCCCGTCATGGGCCGCCCGCCGCGTTCCTTCGGTTCCACGCCGCCGACCGAGGGATGTCCCTGTCGCGCGGGACCGCAGTCACGTGGCGGCACGTACGATCCGGCCGCACGCCGCCGACAACTCCTGCCCGAAGCCGGCCAGGGCAGGGTTGCCGTAGCGCCCCAGCGCGATGGCCGGGTCGGCGGCGCGAATGGAAACGGAGCCATCGGGCATCTCCAGCACGGCAAGCTTGAGCGGCGCTTCGACGACGGCCGAGGAGTCGATCCCCAGCAGCCGGGCGAGCAACTGCGGATGAAAGAAGAACAGGAGGCGCGCGCCGCCGATCACCTGGTCGACGCTGCGCAGCGCGCCTTGCGGGTCGATCTCGTGCAGCACCTTCATTCCGGCTTGGTCGATGGCCTGCCGCAGGGCGGTCAGGACCTCAGGAAAGGGGCGCAGGCTGGTCACGTCGAGCTGGAAATCCGCGGCTGCGGTGCCGGGCTGTCCGAAAACGAGGGTCATGTGTTCGCTCCTGCGTTGGACCGCCCTGCTAGCCCCATGCCGGAGCCCTCTCAATTACCTCGGACGTCATCGGGGCACCGCAGCCCGGCGAACGAACCGGCACAGGACGCATCACCGAAGCCGCGCCAAGCGCCTGACATTCTGGGGGGAGAACCCGAAGCGGCGCAGGAAGGCCCGCCGCATGCGTTCAGGGTCCACGAAACCGACGTCGCACGCGATCGCCTCGATCGGGTCGGAGCCACCCTCGATGCGCTGCCGGGCCAGCTCGGCGCGCAGGCGTTCCACTGCCCGCGCGGGCGTCTCCCCAGTTTCCGCCACGAAGGCGCGGGTGAACTGGCGGGGGCTGAGGCAGGCGACCTCCGCTAGCCGTTCGGCCGAGAGCTGTTCGTGCAGGTGCTCGCGCGCGAAGCTCAGGACCTTCCTGATCCGCTCCGATTGCGGATCGAGGTCCAGCAGGGTGGAGAACTGCGACTGCCCGCCGGGCCGGCGATGATACACGACGAGGGTGCGCGCCGTGGCGCGGGACAGGTCGGGGCCGAGATCGTCCTCGATCAGGGCCAGCGCGAGGTCGATCCCGGCGCTGATGCCGGCCGAGGTCCAGACGGACCCGTCCCGGGTAAAGATGCGGTCGCCATCGACCCTCACGCGCGGGAACAGGCGCTGTAGCAGGGCGGCATACTGCCAGTGCGTGGTTGCGTGGCGCCCGTCGAGCAGCCCGGCGCTGGCCAGGGTGAAGGCACCCGTGCAAACGCTGGCCGTCCGGCGGATGCCGGGCGCGCAGGTGGCAACGATCTCCGCCTCGTCCGAGGTTTCGGCCGTGCACTGGCCCGGCGCGCCGCCCATCACGACCAGGGTGTCGAAGGAGGCACCTTCGGCGGGCTCGGTGATGATCTCCACTCCGGAGGAACTCCGCACCGTGCCGCCGTGCCTCGACACGACACGGAGCCGATAGGGTTCCCCGGTGGCGAGCCTGCCCGCAACCTGGAATGCCGCCAACGGGCCGCTCAGGTCCAGGAGCTGGAACCCCGGGTGGACCAGGAAGCGGATTTCCCGCGTCATGCAGCTCCTTGCAGGACAGCGGCGCGGCTCGCCCGCATCCAGGCGACCGTCAACGCGGCTGCGACGACCAGCATGGGGAAGATCACCGCGTTCAGCTCCGCCCAGCCGAACCGCTCCAGCACCGGCCCGGCAGCCAGCGTCGCCGCGGCCGTGAAGCCGTAGCGGACCATCTCGGCCATGCCCTGTACCCGGGCGCGCTCGCTGGGAAGGTGGGACGAGGCGAGCAGCGTGGTCCCGCCCACGAACATGAAGTTCCAGCCGATGCCCAGACAGAGCAGCGCCCCGTAGAACGCGACCAGGCTGGTAGAGGCCATGGCGACCACCCCGCATGCCGCGCTCAGCGCCATGCCCGAGAACAGGACCGCCGGCATCCCGAACCGCTTGATCAAACGGCCCGCGAAGAAGGAAGGCGCGTACATACCGACCAGGTGCCACTGGATGATGTTCGCGCCGTCGTCGATCGAGTGGTGGCATCCGACGGCGGCCAGCGGCGCCGCCGTCATCACGAACATCATCACCACGCCACCGATGACGTTGTTGGCCAGGGCCGCCAGGGAGATCGGCTGGCGGAACACGGTCCAGAGGCTGCGCACCGCGGGCGCGGTGGCGTCTGCCGGGGCGCCCGGGGCTTCCACGTCGCGGTAGCCGGCCGCGATCAGCAGCGCCGAGAGCAGGCCCAGCGCGAACACCATCAGGTAGGAGCCTGCGAATAGGGTGGGGAACAGGTTCTTGCTCCACGCTGCCAGGGCGGGCCCGAGCACGGCGGCGACGACCCCGCCGGCGAGCACCATCGAGATGACCCGGGCCTTGCCGTCGGTTTCCACCGAGTCGGCGGCGGCCAGCCGATAGTATTGCGCAAAGGCCTGGAACACACCCACCGCCGCCGTGCCGAGGCAGAACACCCAGAAGGTGCCGTGGAACACCGCCCAGACGGAGACCAGGCCGCCCGCGGCGCAGGTCGATGCGCCGAGCACGAAGCCCCGGCGCCGCCCGATGCGCTGCATCAGCAGGGAGGCGAACAGGGTGGTGACGGCGCCCGCCACGGTGATGAGCGCGAACGGGAGGGTGGCAAGGGACTTGTCGGGCGCGAGCTGGTAGCCGGTCAGTCCCGTCAGCGTCAGGTCGATGGACACGGCGGCGGTGAACAGCCCCTGGGCGACGGCCAGGACGAGGGCGTTCGAGCGTCCCACAGGCGCTCGGCCCGGCGCGAACACGTTTCTCGACAGGAAAGCCCGAAAGGACGACGTCGCGGATGCGCTCATGACGCAGGCCGCCCAGACCATGCTACGCTGATTGCGGTCCTGACCTGCATTGCTTCCCGCCTCACTGCTCGAAAGGGTCGTTCTCGCCCGGATCGAACGCCAGAGAAATGACGCAAATCCCTCGTTTCCGGCCATCACCGCCGTTGATGATCAGGTTTCAAGACGCCCGGTTCAGGTCGACAACGGCGGATCATGAAGCCAACGGACAACGTCCATTTTCAGCAGTCGCCTCCTCGGAACCGGACCGTCCGTTATCGGCCACCCATGTGGGTACGCATGCTGAGGGTGCGTGCTGCGGTAGCTTCCCAGGCGGCGTGGTGGGATATCTACCCCGCCCCCTGCGCCCTCCGCACCCCGTCCAGCACCGCCTCATGCGTCGCCAGTATCCGCCGCAGAGTGGGCTTCCCTTTGTCGCTCGCCTCGGCGATGCCCTCGTGCATTTCCTCGATCCCCGTCGTCATCTGCTCGACCAAGCCGGATAGCCGCTCCTGTAGCTGCTCGCCGTCGTCCTTGAGTTCAGCCGTCCAGATCGCCAGGACGCGAGAGAGTTCGGTGGCAGCGCGGTCGGGTAGGACGCCCGCTTGCAGGAGCTTGACGAGGGGGACCAGGTCGGCAGTAGGGGAGCGGGACATGTGTGGGAACGTAGGTAAGCGGACCGTGGGTGGCTACCCCTGAGCTTGGGGGCGATGGGGAGCTGCTTTGTGTCGATAGCCATGGCAATCCGGCAGCGGCGACATGTCCGCTTTCCCCCGCGAGGCTTCTCCGAACCGGACGGTCCGGTTTCGGCCAGAGGTCAGCTTTGCCGTGCCAGTATCCAGCACAGCACCCTCTAACCGTCCGCGCTATGTGGCTTCTATCCGCGTGAAGATGGCGGACAGGGGAGTCAACCCTTGCTCGCCGCGGGCCGACCGACCGGTCGTCACCAGGGCCGCTGCACCACCGCCAAGATAGGCCCGCCTGCTGATCGTCCTCGGCTCTCCATGGTGGCCGGGTTATGTGCCCAGTCATGCCAGCGTTGCCGCAGGCCAGTTGCGGGCTGCGCGGCGCTGGCCGGTGCGTGCCGACTCCGCCGCATCCTCGACCAATCGTGCGAGACGGACGGCGTGGGGGAAGCCGGCTGCCGTCGATGTCCCGGCCGCGATGTCGTCCCGGAGCTGGGCATAGGTCGCGCCCACGTTCAGCGCGGCATCGGGCAGCGGCGCCAGTTCGCCTTCGTCCACTGCCTGCGGCGCGCCGTTGAGCAGAAGGGCCAGCCGCCCCGACTGGAAGCCCCGCGGGGCCCCGCCGACGAGCGCGACGGTGCCCGCCTCGCCCACGATCTCGAACCGGAATGGGGTGGGGGCGGGACGCCCACCCGCGACCTCGACGGCGAGCGGCACGCCACTGGCCAGCCGGGCCTGCAGCAGCACGTGATCGAAGGTGCGGCGCTGCTGCGGCGACCCGTCGCCGATCGTGATCTCGGGGAACTGCGTGCTGGCCAGTGCGGACAGGTCGGTGAGGCCACCCAACAGGGCGATCGCGAGATCGACCGTATGAGCCGTCTGGATGGTGAGGAGGTTGACGCCGGTCGCGGGATCCTCGGTGTAGGCGACGGCCGGAGGCGTGCTCGGCCCAAACCCCGCCGTGGTCGAGACAATGTTGGCCGTCAACGGTCGCCCGATCGCGCCAGCTCCCAACAGGGCGCGGGCCTGCCTCACAGCGGGGCTTGCCCGGGTCTGCAGGCCGATCACCGCATGTACGCCCGCCACCCGCGCCGCCTCGGCAAGCTCCTCGCTTTCCTGCACATCCAGCCCGAGCGGATACTCGCAGTAGACGTGTTTGCTTGCCGCCAGCGCGCCGTCCAGGAGCGCACGGTGCGCGGGAAGCGTGACGGCGATCGTGACCAAGTCGATGTCAGGATCGCCGAACAGGTCGGCGGCCCAGCCGTATGCCTTGGGTACCCCGAAGGCGCGGGCAGCGGCGTCGGCCGATTGCTGCGTCTTGCCGCCGACTGCCACCAGTTCGAACCCGGGCAGTAGCCCAAGCGCCGGGACATGGGCCTCGCGCGCCCACCCGCCCTCTGGGTTCGCGCCGATCAGTCCAACCCGCACCGTCTTGCCCATTGCGTTCTCCTTCACCGGCCGCGAATGCCGCCAATGCGACTTATAAGGGAGCGATCGCTATTGCTGAGAACGCCAACCGTTTGCTCAATGCATGTGTGAGCAATCAATCAACAGAACCCAGTCTGGCGGCCCTGCAGACGTTCGTGCTGGTCGCCCGTTACGGCAGCTTCCGCCGGGCCGCTTGGGAGAAAGGCGTGAGCGCCTCGGCGTTCAGCCATGTCATTCGCGGACTGGAGGACACGCTCGCGGTTCGCCTGTTCCACCGGACGAGCCGCAGCGTGCGGCTGACGGCTGCGGGCGCCAGCCTGCTCGGGCGGATCGAACCTGCCCTGGGCGAGATCGCCGAGGCGCTGAAGAGCACACGGGACGCGGGCGGGACGCCCGCCGGTTCGCTCCGCCTCAATATTCCGCGGATCGTCAACTCCCTGGTCATCGAGCCGCTAGTGGGCCGCTTCCTGGTGGCATACCCCGACATCCGTCTGGAGATCGCGAGCCATGACGGGCTGGTCGACATTGTCGCCGAGGGGTTCGATGCCGGGATCCGGCGGGATCGGCGCCTGCAACCGGGGATGGTCGCGGTGCCGGTCGGGCCGGCCCGGCGCTTCGCGGTGGTTGGCGCCCCGTCCTACTTCGCCGGCCAAACCCCTCCGGCCTCGCCAGCAGACCTGCAGGCTCACCGGTGCATTGGACGGCGCTTCCCGGACGGGTCGCGTTACGCTTGGGAATTCGAGCAAAATGGAAAGGCAGTGGAGGTCGAGACCACGGGGCCGTTGATCGTGGACGACACCGCATTGATGAGACGAGCCGCTCTGGACGGTGCCGGACTCGCTTTTATGTTCGAGGAACTTGTCGCCGGCCCGATCGCGTCGGGTAGCCTCATCCGGGTGCTGGAGGATTGGTGTCCGCCAAAGCCGCAATTCTACCTGTTCTACCCAGGGCGCCGGCAGGTACCCGCGCCCTTGCGGGCATTCATTGACATGATCAAGGAGATGACGAGCCACGCGGGCGAATGATGGCGGGTGCCAAATCACGCCAGGTCCATGGCCGCTGAAAAGGAACTCGCGCATCTTGCCGCGCTTTCGGCGTCAGATACCCAAATCGCCTGGATCTGCCAGACCCGTTGTTTGGGTATACGCCTCCATGATCGGCCAAGATTGCCGTTCGACAGCGTACATGGATTGGGCCCAGCCGGCGAGGCGGTCCTCGCGTATGTCCGCTTTCTCAAGTTCTCGCTCCATAGCCGCCAGTCTGCTTCCGGCCAGTCGAGGCAGCGCAATGCGTGCAGTGGGTGGACGGCGGATTCTCGCCTATCCTCCAGCAAGGTCCACGGATGTCTGCGCTCGCCTGCACTCGACCATTGGCAGGCTGACAGGCTTGATGGTGAAGCGGCCGTGTCGGCAATTACCAGCCAAGCACGGCCAACTAAGCAATTCCCGCTTTTCCGTGCAGGTTATACCAACCGCCTTAATGGCTGACCGTCACCCAAAAGCGTCAGGTGACGGAGGCGACATGGTTGACGACGGTCAGCGATAAGGGCGGTTGGTATTAGGCCATTTCGGGAAAGCTGAAGCGGGAACAGGTTTTGGGAAAGTGAAACCAGCCCGTGGCTCTCCACCGAGCGTCGGGGCAGGTTTCCCGCTGCACGTTCCCTTCTGGGAAGGCTGGGTAGGAAGCTCGCCCCTCGCGTGGCGTGATCCTAAAATCAGGTCTTCATTCCGAGGCCATACGTGACCGTATCCGTGCGGCACTGAGGAAGCGTCGCAACGCCGGATTGTCATTGCGAGGCGACCAGATCGCGCTGAAGGGCAGTCGCTCGTCGAGGATTTCTGCGAAAGCGACACCGGGATAACCGATTGCCGCGTCGGCGCTCGTCGTGATCGTCAGGCCCATGCCCAGCCCGACGCAATGCATCAGCGCTTCGCGACCGACGTCGATCATCCGAATCGTGGGACTATTGCCGAGTTGATATAGCCGGGTGGTCAGGAAGTCGCGGATGTCCGGCCCCGAGTTACGCGTGCTCACGATGAAATCAGCTTCAGCGAGCTGAGCGATCCTGCAGTGGGTGTGGCCTGCATACGGACTATTGCTTGGCACCACAGCGAACGCACGGTCAATCCAGAGTTGCTCGGCATCGAGACCTTCGTGGGCGACCGAACTCAGCTGAAACGAGAGATCGAGTTCATGGGCGAGCAGCGCTGCGGCGTGTTCGTTGGGGGCGCCTTCGACCAGATCGACGGCAACGCGGGGATGCTCGGCGTGCCAGGCGGCAATCAGCTCGCGCACAAACCCGGAGGCGATCGACGCGGTGATGCCGATCCTGACGCGTCCGGCGGCTGCCTCCCCCGCCGCCTGCGCCCCGACGACCGCAACGTCGAGCTGCGAGAGCGCGATGCGGACCTGTTCGAGGAACCGGGCACCGGCTGCGGTCAACCGCACACCACCCCGGCCACGTTCGACCAACGAGACGCCAAGTTCGTCCTCCAAGGCCGCGAACCGTCGGCTGACGATCGATTGTTCCACCCCGAGCTGCCGAGACGCCCTTCGGAAACCGCCGGTCTCCACGATGGCGATGAAGCATCGCAGGTCCTTCAGCTCCAACCTTGCACCCTCCCAACACAATGCTCGCCATGATGCGATTTTTACCTCGCATGATGCTAATCGGCCATCACTCGGAGCGCGACCGAATTGTGCACGGCCTCGTTTACCCACCGACTGAGTGGAGCATCCGGCAGCATGGCCCTTGAGATCGAGCACAGAACGGTGAATGCGAACGGCGCGCAGCTTCACGTCGCCTGCGCGGGAGAGGGGCCTTCGCTCCTCCTGCTGCACGGTTGGCCGGAATATTGGTGGACATGGACGCCGGTCATCGAGCGACTCGCCGACCGCTTTCGCCTGATCGCGCCCGATCTGCGCGGGTTCGGCGACAGCGACAAGCCGGCGGGCGATTACGGGCCGGCACGCCATGCCCAAGACGTGGCGGCCTTGATCGAAGCAATGGACCTAGCACCGGTCGGGATCGTCTCGCACGACGTCGGCGCGAGCGTGGCGCAAGGACTGGTCCGGACGAAGCCGGAGCTCGTGTCCGGCCTATTCTTCTTCAATCTCGTCTACCCGGGCATCGGCGCGCGCTTCACCACGCCCGAGCACCTCCGTTTCGTGTGGCACACCTATTTCAATCAAAGCGAAATCGCGCCCGCCCTGTTGCGCGGCGGGCCCAACGGCATCCGGCTGTTCATCGAACATTTCGTGACGTTGTGGGCCTATCGCAAGGAGGCTATCGACGCCGACCTGATCAATGCGCTCGCCGCGAACATGGCCAAGCCCGGCAATCTGGAAGGCGGGTTCGCCTATTACCGCGGCGCGGCCGACGAGCGAGCACAAGCAGCCGCGCGTGGCGAGACTCCGCAGCCGATCGCCTTGCCGACCTGCGTGCGCTGGACCGAGCGGGACACCGCGCTCCGCATCGCCTGGGCGGACCGGCTGTCCGAATTCTTCACCGACCTCGATTTCGCGCCCTTCCCGGACGCCGGCCACTTCCCCCATCACGAGCAGCCCGATCGGGCGGCGGCCGAGATCGCGGGCTTCTTCGACCGCTTGGCGTCGAGACCATGACCGCCATGACTGCGACGGCCAGTGACTGGAGCACAAACCGCGGGCTGGTCGCCCTCGCGGTCGGCTATCAATGGTTCTACAACGGCGCCAATTTCCTGGCCTTCAAGGTCGCCGGAAACGCACTGCATCCGCTCATGGTCGCGACGCTGCGCTTCTCGCTCGCGGCCCTGATCCTGCTGCCCTTCGCGCTGGTCCGCTGGCGGCGCTCGCCCGTGTCCACCCGGGAACTGGGCGGTGCGGCGGTGATCGGCGTCACGATGCTGGTGGCCAGTCAGGCCATGGCGATCTGGGGAACGCATTTCCTTCCGGCCGGGGTGGCCGCGGTGTTCGGCTCGTCCTCGCCGCTCTTCCTGGCGCTGTTCGCGTGGGGGGTGTTTTATCAGCCGCTGACGCGCCGACAGGTCGCCGGCGTTGCCATCGGCTTCGTCGGCCTCGCGGTGATGGGCTGGACGTCCGCCACCGGCGGCGATTTCCAGCCGATCGGCGCGGTGCTCGCGCTCGCCGGGTCGGCGGCCTGGGCGGCCGGGTCGCTGCTCGCGCCGCGACTGGCGCTGCCGCGTGATCCCGTGATCGGGCTTGCCGTGCAGTTGGCGGCGGCGGGCATGGTGCTCGGCGCGATCGTCACCGTGTCGGGGATCGCCGCCACGACCCACCTCGCGCGCGTTCCGCTGGCTGGATGGGGGGCGCTGGCCTTCCTCATCGTGGCGAGCACGCTGATCGGTTACGCCGTGTTCCTAACCCTGAACGCCAACGTCTCGCCGACGCTCGCCAACACCTTCAACTATGCCGCGCCGGTGATCGCGTTGTGTCTGTCCGCGCTGCTGCTGCACGAGCCCCTGACCGTCGTGAAGCTGGTGGCCGGCGGCATCGCCTTGCTGGGCGTCGCGCTGATGATCGATCGCACGACGCCCGACCCATGGCGACGGACCACCGTAGCGACGAAGACATGACGGAGTGCCTGCTCATCCCAGCGCCGATCACGGTGCCCGACGCGAACGATGCGCGAGCGCTCAGCAAGCGTTTTTCAGGATCGAGCATCATCTGAAATCAACCGGAGTATTCGGCCATGACAGACCCGCTTCAACCAACGCTGGTTTCGCGCCCGTTCAGCACGGCTCGCCACACAACGCACACCATCGAGTGCGGGCCGGCCGACGGACCGCTGATGATCTTCCTCCACGGCTGGCCGAGCATCGGTTTGATGTGGAGCGCCCATATGGACGCGTTCGCCGCCGATGGCTGGCACTGCGTCGCTCCTGATCTGCGCGGCTTCGGCGGCTCTTCTGCCCCTGCGGCTAACGACGCCTACACTACCGAGGACGTCGTGGCAGACATGGCGGAGCTCCACGACCATCTTGGCGGCAAGCCTGCGATCTGGGTTGGCCATGACTGGGGCTGTGTCGTGGTCGGTGCATTGGTCGCGCATGAACCCAGACGCAGCCGTGGCGTCGTGCTGACCTCGCTGGCGTATCAACCTGACGGGCACGCCTTGCGCACCATCGTCCCGCTGGTCGACCGCACGATTTACCCGGTTGACCAGTATCCGGATGGCCAATGGGACTACTACCGCTACTACACGACGCACTTCGAGACGGCAGTCGCTGACCTGGATGCAGACAAGACGGCATCGCTGGCGTCGATCTTTCGGTCAGGCGACCCCGCCGGCATTGGCAAGGTTTCGCCGAATGCGGTGGTCACGCGCAACGGAGGGCGTTTCGACGCCGCGCACCGCGCCCCGCCGACGGAAGCTGACCCGGCTCTCTGGCCGCCGGCGGACTTCGACGTGCTGGTGCAGTCGTTCGAGGCTCACGGCTTCCGCGCTTCCTGCGCGTGGTACCTAAACGACGACGCCGACGTCGCCTACGCGCGCACGGCGTTCGATGGCGGCCGCCTGTCGCAGCCGGTGCTGTTCGTCAACGGCGACTTTGATCAGATCTGCAGCATCACCGGAAATCGCCAAGGCGACCCGATGCGCGCGGCCTGCGCAGACCTTACCGTGACGAGTCTGCCTGCCGGACATTGGTTGCCGCTGGAACGCAAGGCAGAACTTATCCAGGCCATCCGCACCTGGCTCCAGACCAAAAATCTTTGATGGCGGCAGTGGGAGTGACGTCTCACACGGGGAGCGGTTGCCCTACGCTGGTTCAGCCGCTCCGCCACGTGCCATTCGCCAGCGGCAGGCTGGCTTTCCCGTTTCTGGATCCTTTGCGGAAAAACGCGGACCGGCAGCTACCACCCAAACTCGGCTGTTAGGATTGCCGCCAGGAGAGTCTCATCTGGATCGACAACAACGGAATGCGATGCATAACGGTTGATGTCCGCTATTCCCAGCTACTTCCTTAACAGCGGACCTTCCGCTTTCGGCCACATCCGGCAGATCACGTGACTCATACCTTTTGTTTTACCCGAGACCGCCGGTGTCCAACGGTCGCGGTCGCCAAGGGCGGCGTGCCATCCTCGGTCAGAAGCTGCAGCTGAGACAGGTTCTTCCCGCTTGCCCGCTCTGGTTCCTCATCAAGAGGCACTGGCCAGAAGCACTCGACATGACCTTCCTCGCCCCGCAACGCCAGGAACACCACCCGGTCCACACCCTCTGCCGCTCCAGCTTCCAGCGCCAGGCGGAACACCAGGCCGTTGGCCAAGTCCTCGCCAAGTGCCATGTCGAGCTGCTGCGCCTCGTTCTGCTGTCGACGCAGCGTGCGTGCCGTCGGCTCGTCTGCCGAGCCTCGGAAGAAGCGTACCGGCACGTTCTGGATCAGGAAGACGAAGTGGTTGCTCTGGTCGAGCACGCTCAGCCAGTTGTAGGTCTTGTTCTCTGCGACCCGGCGCATGCGCTGCTGCCCGAAGGCGTAGGCCCGGCAGCCAACCGACCAGGTGGTGTCGCCCATCTCGTAGCTGGCCATGCGGATCGCGTCGCGCCGCGCGTTCGCCAGCAGCCGTGCACAGATGCGTAGGCGATCTTCGCTCAGGGCCGGGTGGATATCCCAGGGCAAGCGGCGCGAGGTGTCGGGAACGGGCATCGGGCTCAGGATAGCACGGCACCTGCGCCTGCTTCACCACGCGGTGGCGGTGAGCATCTCCGCCACGCTGGTGGTGTAGCGCTGGGACAGTCTCTCGTGCCGGGTCGACCAAGGGCGAGTGATCCCGCTTGCCAAGGGTCGCAGCGTGCCTCGTCCGTAGCGCGCGTTCACGACGTCCAGCGCCGCCATGACCTTCGCCGACCGGATGGGGTCTCGCGTGGCGAACAGCATGCGCGGCTGCTCGTGCAGCGGCACCAGGTCGTTGAGCACCACGCCAGCCTTGAAGTAGCGGTGTCCGCCACGCCAGAGCGGACGGAGCATGCGTAATGCCTCGCTGATCAGCGCCAGGGTGTCCGAGGTCGGCTCGATGCGCCCCGCCCTCTGCCCCGAGTGCCAGAGCTCGTCCGGCTTGTGCGGATTGGTCTGCAGGAACACTACCATGTGGCACGCCTGCAGGCCCTCAGCCCGCAGCTTTTCCCCAGCTCGTGTGGCGTAGGCAGCAACCGCCTCGCGCATCTCTGGCCAGGTGGTGACGGGATGGCCGAAGCTCCGGGTCACGGCGATCCCCTTGCGGGTGGCGGCAGCCAGGGCAAGCGGGAGGCAGGACACGCCACGTAGCTCAGCCTGCACCCGCCCGCCGACCACGGTCAGCATGTCGCGCACCATGCGCGGGTCCATGACCAGGAAGTCGGCGATGGTGATGACGCCGGCCTGCTGCAGCTTCTCGACTGTGCGACCGCCGATGCCCCATACCTCAGCCACGGGCAGGCGGGCATAGTGGCCAGCGCGCACCTCGGGATCGGTAAGATCGCACAATCCCTGCAGCTCTGGGGTATCCTTGGCGTTGGCCAGCTTGGCGATGGTCTTGGTCGGACCCCAGCCCAGGCAGGTCGGGATTTTGGCGATGCGCAGCACGTCCTCGCGGAGCTTCCGGCATCGGTCATGCAGATTGCCCGGCAGCCCGGCCAAGTCTAAAAACATTTCGTCGATCGAGTAAGGCTCCACCCGGGGCACCCGGTCGGCCAATACCTGGAATACGCGTCGGGAAAGATCTGCATACAACACATAATTAGATGAGAACCATTGCACATCGCTTAACTCTCGCTTGCTCCTTACAAGGTGCCAGGGATCGCCCATCTTGATGCCGAGACCCTTTGCCTCCGATGTGCGCGCGATAGCACAGCCGTCGTTGTTGGACAGCACCACCACGGGCCGCCCCCGCAGCCCGAGCGCGAACGCCCGCTCACAGGAGCAGTAGAAGCTGTTGCCGTCGATCAGCCCGTAGATCCGGGCCACGGCTAGACCTGGGTGCGAACGAGGGCGGCCACGACCGCCCAGATCTCCGCCTCGTCGGCGACCAGCAGCGGCGCCTTGCCGACGCCGGAGGGGCGCAGCCACCATTGCCCGTCCCGGTAGGCCAGCTGGCAGACCAGCACGTCGCCGTGGATCATGGCGATGACCACCCGTCCGGCTGCGGGTGAGGCGGCCGCGTCGGCGATCAGGATGTCGCCGTGCTGGATGCCGCGCTCCACCAGGGCATCACCCTTGACCCGGACCGGGTAGCGGTGCGGCCGGCGCAGGTCGAGCACCTCGGAAAGGTCGATCGGCCCTTCCAGGCTGTCGCCGGCTGGGCTGACGAACCCCGTGGTGTTGCCGCCGTCGTAGTCGCGCGCCACCTCAGGCTACCTGGCGGCAGACGGCAGACCCTGCTTGGTCGATCCTCCTTATGCCTCCAGCTTCAAGGCAGGCGATCTGCGAGGGAGGATCGGCAAACGGGATGGGCGACATTTGTGACATGCGATGGCCTTGAACTTCCTATATGAGAACATAACAGGAACTTCAAAGGCAAGGATTTGCTGCTGCCCTCGTATTGAGCGTTGCCTACATCCCCGGGCTGACGCTGCGCGCAGCGGGCTCCGCTGCCCGTGCCCGTTCGATCTCTCTCTGCTTCTCAAGGGCTGCCACGGCGTCCCTCACTCGGGTCCGCACGTTGCCGGGAAACGCCTCGATCGCCGTAGCCAGCTCCTGGATGGCTGCTTCCCGGCGGTCCAGCGCAGCCGTGAGAGGCTTGATATGCTTCTGCAGCGCCCGGCGCACCTCCTGCTCGCGCAGCCGAGCGCGCAATTCTGTGCCGTGATCCCGCCCAGCCGTCTTCTGGGTGAACACCCGGTGCTCGGTGCGGATGAAGCGATCCACGTCCGCCTCCTGCCCGCGCTCGATCGCCGCCACAAGATCAATGCCGAGCGACTTGTAGGGCTTCTCGCTCATGTCCGCAGCTACCTGGTCCCACAAGTGCTTGGGGGTGATCTCCGTCCGATCGCCAAGCGCCCGCTTGCGCTTGACCGCCTCGAAGGTTGCCGCCTCCGAGATGATGGTGTGAACCTGGGACACGTGCCGGCTCTCGGCCACGTAGCTTTTGAACGCGGTGATGCCGGCCGTGCCCCTGGGCAGGGCGTTGATGTGCTCGCCCGACGTGATGCCCTGGGCGCTGTCGATGGTCAGGGCATGACCGAAGCCCAGCAGCAGCCGGCCGGACTCGTCGTCCCGCAAGGTAGCCCACCGAACGTCTCCCACCCGCCCCTCTGCATCGCGCAGCTGCAGGCCCTTCTCGGACTGTCCCACCACGTCCACAACGTCCCCGTTGTTCCCGACGAAACCAGGCTTGCCATTGATGATGGCGTAGGTCCTGCGGAACAGACGCAGCTTGTCCCCCGTGGCGATCGGCAGGTCATACGTGTCGCTTCGTTGGTCGACAGCCGCGTGAACCCTTTCATCGGTGCCGACTTCGCCACGAGCCTTGAGCCGCTCGCGCACTGCCCGGCTGATGTCGGCCGCATCCTGGTTGGTCAGCGCAGAGATGGTCACCCCAAAGTTCGAGCAAGCCGCCCGAAGAGCGTCACGACGCTGGATGTAGAGATCGGCGATCTGTCCAACCACCTCGTCCTGGTCGCCGCCGACCATCCGCACGGTGCCGTCCTCCTTCTTCATGGCGAGTGCCTTGGCCGCGTTGCCGGCGCGGAACAGCCCGGCGATCTCCCGCCCCCGTGCCGTCTCCTGCCGCACCGTGGTCAGCAGCTCCGGGATAGAGCCCTGCGGGAGCGCCCTGCTCATGATCTCCATGGTGTCGCCAGCCTCGATGGCCTGGCACTGCTCGCGGTCGCCCAGGCCCTTGATGGTCAGGTCGTGCCTGGCCTGCAGCTCCAGCAGCTTGAGGAAGGAACGCGGGCCGATCTGGCTCACCTCGTCGATTACCAGCACCGTGTTGCGGGAAAGGACGATGCTGCCGTCCTCGGCGCCACTCAGGAAAGGACCCAGCGCAGCGGTGCGCTTGATTCCGGCACCCTTTAGCGCATCGGCTTGCCGCCAGGCCGTCGACAAGCCGATCACCTCCCGGCCGCCGGCATCGAGCCGGGTATCGGCATGCCAAGCCGCCACAAGGGGCTTGAGCAGCGTTGTCTTGCCGGAGCCGGCAACCCCCGTGACGAAGCCGAGCTTGCCGCCGGTGCCCAGGCTGTAGATCGCCGCCTTCTGCGCCGCCCCGTGCTCGGGCTCACGATCGAAGTTGAGGCCGGAGCTGTCGATCGCCGTCTTGAGGGTGGCGACGGAGAGCGCGTCCGTCCTGTCCGCGGCCGCCTTCTGGGCGTGGCTGGCAAGCCGTTCCTCGATGTGGACCTGAGCCGCCGTGGTGACACGCACCTTCATGGTGGTGATGCCTGCTTCCAGGGCTTTCCTGTCGGCGATCTCGCCGACGATCAGGGAGGTTGCCTTGCCGCGCAGGGTGATGCCCCGCTGCTCGAGGAGCTGGACCACGCGGTCGATGTCCTCCATCTCCGCGATCCCGGTAGAGATCAGTCCGCGAGCGGCGTAAGTCCTGATCTTGGCGTGGTCGATCACCGCGGCAGTCTGGAACTCCTCGGCCAGGTGCCGCGCCGCGAACTCGTAGGCTCGGTCGAACCGCTCGGCCGCGGTCAGGGTTGGGGTCGTCGCGCCCTCCAGCACTGTCGTGTGCGTCCAGCCGATCGCTTCGGCCTGGTCGCGCCAGGTCTGCCTCTCCGTCCGCCCATCCCCCTTGGAGCGGCGCTCGGCCACGGCGGCTGCAGACAGGATGCCGAACTTGCGCTCGGCCGAGAGCCCCTCCCAGTCCAGTCCCTGACGTTTGGCATAGGCCTGAGCGTTGCGCTCGGTCTGCTGCCGCCCCTTGGAGAACAGGTCCACCGCGGCCTGCGGGATGGCGGTGATGAC
>JAABUM010000719.1_pt1 | contig 55121 bp, 63 predicted proteins | sample 5559161 | NCBI WGS metagenome assembly JAABUM01 (sample SAMN10711868, study PRJNA513369) | rock metagenome | isolation source: Antarctica rocks | place: Antarctica: Victoria Land, Siegfried Peak nord
GACCGGCCAGCGCCTTGTCGGCCCCAGCCTTGTCGACCAGCTCCACGGCGAAGCCCATGTGGATCACCACCCAGTCACCCGTGGTGAGCCCCGCCTGCTCCTCCTCACTCAACATGCCGATGTTGACCCGACGCTGGCAACCCAGAACGTCGACCAGCGCGAGCTGCCCGCCGTAGCCGTCCACCTTCTCAACCACCTGGCCAGGGATCCCGAGACACATCAGTCACTCACTCTCCCCACGCTCGTCAGACCGACCAGACCGTTGACCAGCGTGGTGACTGCGGCGACGGCCTCAGCGACCGCTCCGCTCACCGGCTCGCTGAGCCCCATTCCCTCGGACACGTCCAGCGGCACGCAGCCGACGACGTAGGTCGGGGGCAGCGCACCGCCCATCGAGCCAAGGCTGGCCAGCACCGACACCGGCTGCATCCCGTGGGCGTCGAACTCACCCTCGCCGAGGTCGTCCGGCCCCACCTGGAGCACCGTGATGGTGCCCGGTGCGTCGGCGCCTTTCCCAGGGATCGCGTCGACCACCACCAAGGCCCCGACCTCGTCCAGAAGGTCGTAGGTCAGGTGCATCCCGCGGATGCCGTAGTCGACGACGCGGACGCCATCGGGCAGCCGCCGGCCGTCGGTGGACGACAACATCGCGGCCGCGACCGCAGGACCGAACCCGTCGTCGCGAAAGAAGATGTTGCCGATACCGGCGACCAGAACCCGTGTCTGCACCTCAGCCCTGGTCCTCTCCCTTGGGGTTGCCCGGCGTGTGGGCGGGCCCGGTGGTCGCTTCCTCGGACTCGCCGTCGGGCGTGTTCTCCGCCGGCTGCTCGTCCGCGGGCGACGCCACGCGGCCACGCTCGGTGTCCGACGGGTCAGCGGCCTTCATCTGGTCGTCGCTGACCGGCGCGGTCGCACCACCCGTGCGGGCACCTTCCTTCTCCGTCTCGGTCTCGGTGTGGGCCTCGGTCTGTCGCCCCTCGTAAGGGGGAACCGGTGCCCCGCTCTCGCTCGTTGCCATGGTGGGTTCTCCTTGCTCAACTGGTGGGTGCGCCGACTAGGCCGGCGGCAGATAAATCGGCGAGACGGATGACGAGTCCTGAGGGTCCACCGAGCTGGCGGACTCCTTGTCCGAGATAGCGGTATTCCGGTCGGCGGGTCCGGCGTTGGGCTCGTCCGAGCCGGTATCCCGCGACCCCGGAGCACCGCGCTCGGCTTGCGGTTCCTCGGTGAGATGCTTAACTGGTGTGTCGGTCATGGTTCCTCCTGGTGGTCGGCGAGCGCTACATGCGGCGCATAGCCAAGTAGCGCTTGATGTCGGGGATCGAGGCCACGCCCACGGCGACGGCGACGGCGACGAGCACGCCGGCGGCGGCGGTGGAGACAACTCCTACGTTTCTCACGTTCGACTCTCCTTTCCGTTGTCAGCATCCGCCGATGACAACGGGGGCCCGGAGATGGGCTCGAGCTCGTCAGGGGCGAAGTAGAAGTAGCGGCCGGCCAGGTCGTGCAACTCGGCGGCCGGGTCATCGACCAGCAGGACGGCGACGTGCGTCTGACCGTCCACATCGGAGTGCACCGCGAACACGCGGGCGATCTGGTCTTCGAAGAACAGGTCCTGCGCGTCGGCGCCCCGCGATGGGTGGACCCGGACGGTGCTGCCGTTGGCTACGGTCACTCCGTCGATGACGACCTCGTCGGTCCCCGGCGACACGCTGCTGTCGACGGCCGGATCCCACCACGGGACCTCGCCATCGAAGCCGAAGGTGTTCGTGAGGTCGATGTCGGCGAGTCCGGGCGGCCCCCGCACCCCGTCGAACGGCTCGTTGAGCATGTCGTCCCACGACTCGCCAACGGCTCCGGCCAGCGCGTGCGGGTCACGCAAGACGCCGTGCATCTGTTGCATCGCCTCAGGGCTCAGGGCGTCGCAGCGATCGATGATCTCCGCTGCCCGTGGATCGGTCGCCCGCGCCACGGCCTTCTCCTCGTCGGTCATGGTCATCACCCGCAAGCTCAGGATCTCGTCGATCTCGGTGGAGTCGAACAACGCACCAGCACTCTGCGGCGCCAGCTCAGGATGGTCGGGCAAGATGATCGGCGAGACGAGCAGTACGGAATTGTCCCCGTCCGGCCCGGCCAGCACGGGCCAGCAGCGATGTTGCGCGCACGCCGCCGCAGCAGCTTCGACTCCAGCCGGCGGGTCGGTCATCGAGGTGAACTCGCCGTCGTCGACCTCCAGCAACAGGTGCGCACCGATGAAAGAGGCACCGATGGCCGCCGCCTTGTCTGTGGCGGCACCGACGGCCACATTCTCGACGCGCACGGAAACGCGGACGAGTCCGGTGGGCTCGTCCACCCGCTCGGCCCGTAGCTGCAGCTGCGCCTGTAGGTCTCGGCGGTTGCGCACCAGCCGCCCGGCCGCGAAGCCGTCGCTCACCGGCTCGACGTCCGTACCACCGGACACCAGGACCGGCTCGGTGCGTCCGGCTTCAAGCTCGGCCAGCGGCCACGGACCCAGCGTCACCTCGCGTTCGACCGCCTCGTCCCAGGTCAGCCACCGCTGCCCACCCACGACGAGCTCGGCCACCTCGTCGTACTGCCCGGCCTGGTCCAGCTGCTGGGCGCTGCGTTGCTGTAGCTGAAGCAGGCGCAGACGGACGGTAAGGACTGGTTCACGAGCGTGGTCCAACCTGCGGAGCAGGAATTGCGATGCCACCGCGGGGTCCTCGCCGTATCCCGCTTCGGCTGCTCCGGGCGGTCCGAGCACCCCGAACTGCCATCGCGACATGTTCTTGCTGGAGGTGGCGCGGTAGGGGTACAGGAGGTAACCCTCGTACAACACCGCGTCGGCTACGGCCCGCGCGTACTCGAGGGTCGGGACGGCGCCGGTCACGACAGTGCCCGATCCGGGCTGGGCAGCAGCGCATGCAGCGTCTCGTCCCAAGTCGTCAGGCCGTGCTCGGCCTTGTACCGGGCGAGTTCCTCGATCACGGCGCGGTCCAGCCGCACCCAGCCCGTGTTGGGGTAGTTCTCGTTGATCATCTGGCGCCAGACCGCGACCGGCATGTCGTAGCGGGCCTCCCGGTCCCAGGGCACCTGCTCGACGCCGAAGCCGTTCTTTCCACGGGTGAACACCGTCCCCGAAAACAGCAGGATGACGCTGACCGCGCCGTCGCGCAGGGCGTGCAGGTACTTCGACGCAGTCACCTCGAAGTCGTAGGTGCACGGCAGGGCCAGATCTACCTCCGTGGCACCGGTGAAGCCCTGCACCATGGCGCTGGTCTGCATCCACATAAATGGCTTGAGCGTGTCGTACCACCGCTCGCGGGGGCCGAACAGGTCGAGCAGACCGCGTTCCTCCTCCTCGGTGTAGGGCCGTCGTTGGGGCTGGATGCGGATTTGGGCGCGCAAGGCCATCGCGTGGATGGTGGTGCCGGTGGACTCCTCGATGCGCAACCGCGCAGTGAGCTGTGGGGCCACGGCGTAGGGCTCGGCGAACAGGTCGACGACCGAGAAGGAAAGGTCACTCATCGCGTTGCCCCCGCCTGCGTGGCGTCCGCGGGCCCGGCATCCATGGCAGGCGCCGGCTTGCTGCGCTTGGCGACCATCGCGAAGAACCCGTCGATTTTCGCCCGCGCGTCCTGTCCACCGTCGAAACCCCGCCATACCGACCGCAGCTGACCGACCAGCTCGTAGCAGGCATCGATGGGGACCAGGTGGCAGCTGACGTCGCCGCTGCCTCGGCCGGGTGTCCGCACCAGCACCGCCTCCACGTCCGGTGCCAGCAGGCCCAGCTGCGCGTTGTCTGACGTCACCGAGTTCCATGCGTCCAGCGGCAGCTCGGACTCCGTTGCACCTGCCGGCCCGGGGTAGAACGCCATGGTCCGGCCCAGGACAGAGTTGTAGAAGAAGAACGCCAGCCCTACCGGAATCTCCAGCTGGTCCCACTGGCCGGGACCGAGCCGGAAGTCCGGAAAGGCGAGGTAGCGGTCGGGCACCGCGCGGTAGCGCAGCTGGGCACCGTCCGCGGTGAACAGCAGGTAGCACGCGCGACAGGTACACATCAGGGACCGACTGGTCAGATCGGCGACATGCTGGTGCGTCTCCGCGATCGCTTCGTCGCACATCTCGCACGCCTCCCCTGCCGGCGGCGGTGGGGGCAGCGTCGCGATCCGCCGCAGGGCGGACAGCGGTGCGTTACTCATGCCGCGTCCACGGGGCGGCCCTGTTGGCAGTACTCACGACGCCACCGGGGTGGGAACCGCGATCGACGTGGCGCCGTCCCGGACCAGCACCGGCAGCGGTTCGAGGTGCTCCTCGAGGTTGTCGAGGCCGGCGCCGGCCAGGCGCACGTCGTAGTGCGACCGGCAGCTGGCACAGCGCAGCACGCCGGTACCGACCGGGTCGCCCAGCCGACGCTCCACGACACCACCGGCGAGGCTCTGCCCACAGTGCGCGCAACGATCCCGGAAGCAGAAGATGTCGTGCCCGATTCGGCAGGCACAGACCCCGAGCCCAGCCACCTCGAAACCGGCAAGTTCACCAGGGGTCAATGACTGCAGATCGGGGACCGCGACCCACGTTCCCTTGCCCGAGTCCGGTGGCGGGCCGATGTGGGAGAACAGCGAGTCCACGGAGATCACCGGTCCGTCTTGCTGACCGCCTTGGGCGTGACCGTCCCCAGCGCTCGTCTCCACCTCGATGCGCGTCATCTCCGGCGCGGCTGACTCCACCGCGTCCTTCACCGCGAGCTCCAGGGTGACCGAAGAGGACGGACATCCGTCGCAGCTGCCGAGCAGCCGTAGCCGCACCACGCCATCGTTCTCGACGCCGAGCAGCTCGACGTCGCCACCGTGCGAGCCGAGATAGGGCCGCACCGTGTCCAGTGCGCGACCAACCCGGGTCTCCACGTCGTAGGGATGCAGGTCATGCACCAACAGCAGGCTGGACACCAGCTCGTCACCGACCAGTGCGTCCAGGGTGGACGCGTCCAGCCGCCCGGTCTCGTCGAGTATCTCCAGCACCCGGCCCAGGCCCGCGCCGTAGAGGCCGGACACCGCCCCGACCAACTCCTCGGCGCGGGAACGAGCCGCGGTGCCACCGGCGGCGCTGGCCTCCAGCAACGACTCGATCCGGTCGCCGGTCGCCCGCAGGGAGTCAGCCGACTCTGGTGCGGTCTGCTCGCCGGTGCGCATGGCCTGGCCCATGTCTGTTACTCCCCGGTCACGGACTGGGTGGGGGAGTGCAGTTTCTCGAGGGTCTTGCCCTCGCCCAGGTACATGTGCACCCCGCAGGGCAAGCACGGGTCGAAGCTGCGCACCGTCCGCATGATGTCGATGCCCTTGAAGTGCTCGCGGTCGTTCTCCTCGAAGATCGGCTGACCCTGCACCGCGTCCTCGTAGGGGCCCGGGGTGCCGGAGGCGTCCCGCGGACTCGCGTTCCATGGGGTCGGCGGGTACGGGTGGTAGTTCGCGATCTTGCCGTCCTTGATCACCATGTGGTGGCTGAGCACGCCGCGCACGGCCTCGGTGAACCCGCAGCCGACCGCCTCCTCCGGCACGTCGAAGGTTTCCCACGTCTTGGTGTGGCCAGCCCGAATCTCCACCAGTGCCTTTTCGGCGAAGTGCAGTGCACAGGCCGCGGCGTACGCCTGGAAGTAGGTGCGTGCCCGGTTGCGCTCGAGGGTGTTGCTCCACTGCGGGACCTTCCACTCCAGCTCAACCGGTCCCTTGAGTGCGGTCTTCGGCAGGTTGATCTTCACGCTGTGCCCGGTCGACTGCACGTAGCCGACGTCCACCAGGTTGGCCAGCGCGGTGGACCACAGTCGGGCCAAGGGACCGCCACCGGTGTCCAGCGCGAGGTTGTCCTTGCCGTCGAACCAGCGGGGTGACATCACCCAGCTGTACTTGTCGTCGAGGTCGCGCTTCTGCGGGCGCGGGTTGGTGTGCTGGTTCCAGGGGTGGCGCCGGTCGACCGGGTTGCCCAGCGGGTCGCGCGTCACAAACGTCTCCTGGCCCTCCCAGTCCTCGTAGTACGAGCTGCCGAGCATGATCCTGATGCCGAGGTTGATGTCGACCAGGTCGGTGGTGACGAGCTTGCCGTCCACGACCACACCGGGGGTGACGAACATCTTGCGTCCCCAGTTGGTCATGTCCTTGTACTCGAAGTTGCAGTGCTCAGGGTCCTGGAAGGCACCCCAGCAGCCGAGCAGCGTGCGCCGAAGACCGACCTCCTCGTAGCCCGGGAGGGCGTCGTAGAAGAAGTCGAAGAGGTCGTCGTGCATTGGCACGACCTTCTTCATGAACTCGACATAGCGCATCAACCGAGTGATGTAGTCGGTCATCAGCTGGATGGTCGCCACGGTTCCGACCCCACCCGGGTAGAGCGTCGACGGGTGGACGTGCCTGCCCTCCATCAGGCAGAACATCTCGCGGGTCAGCCGGCTCACCTGCAGCGCCTCGCGGTAGAACTCACCCGTGAACGGGTTCAGCGACCGCATGATGTCGCCGATCGTGCGGTAGCCGTGCTCGCCAGCGTGCGGCGCCTCGGTGGTGTTGGCGCGCTCCAGGACACCTGGGTTGGTCTCGGCGACCATCTTCTCGCAGTAGTCGACGCCGACCAGGTTCTCCTGAAAGATGCAGTGGTCGAACATGTACTCCGCGGCCTCGCCGAGGTTGACGATCCACTCGCCGAGGTTCGGTGGTTTGACGCCGTACGCCATGTTCTGCGCGTAGCAGGAACACGTGGCGTGGTTGTCACCGCAAATGCCGCAGATCCGACTGGTGATGAAGTGCGCGTCGCGTGGGTCCTTGCCCTTCATGAAGATCGAGTAGCCGCGGAAGATCGATGACGTGCTGTGGCACTCGGCGACGACCTTCTGCTTGAAGTCGATCTTGGTGTAGATGCCCAGACTGCCGACGATGCGGGTGATCGGATCCCACGCCATTTCGACGAGGTCGTCCTTGCTGCTGCCTGTGTTGCTGGTTCTGGGGACTGTCGACGTCATGACGGCGCCTCTCTGCGTTTGGCGGGGGATACCGGGGACGGCCACGATCTGCTGGTCGCCTGGGACACGAACGGGGGAACTACCAGGTGCGTCGGGCACCGGTAGTGAGCTCGCGGCCCTTGGACCGCCACTTCGGTTCCTTGTCGACGGTCTGGCTGGTGATGTGGCGAAGGCTGCGTACCGCCTTGCCGTACACACCGACCGCCGTGGTGGACAGCTTGCCGCCGGGTGGCTCGTCCATGAACGGCATGAACTTGTCCGGGAAGCCCGGCATGGTGCAACCGATGCAGATGCCGCCGACGTTGGGGCAGCCGCCGATCCCGTTCATCCAACCGCGCTTGGGTACGTTGCACTTCACCACCGGACCCCAGCAGCCGAGCTTGACGAGGCACTTGGGCGAGCCGTACTCGCTGGCGAAGTCGCCCTGCTCGTAATAGCTGCCGCGGTCGCAGCCCTCGTGCACCGTCTTGCCGAACAACCAGGTCGGGCGCAGCGCGTCGTCCAGCGGAATCATCGGCGCCTGGTCGGTGGCCATGTAGAGCATGTAGGTCAAGGTCTCCGACAGGTTGTCCGGCTGGATCGGGCAGCCCGGTACGCAAACGATCGGGATCCCCGCCTTGGACTTCCAGTCCCAGCCCAGGTAGTCGGGAACGCCCATCGCGCCGGTCGGGTTGCCTGCCATCGCGTGAATGCCGCCGTACGTCGCGCAGGTGCCTGCCGCGATGATCGCCGTGGCCTTCGGCGCGAGCCGGTCGAGCCACTCGCTGGTCGTCATCGGCTGTCCGGTGGCAGGGTTGTTGCCGAACCCACACCAGTAGCCCTCGTCGTGCAGCTGCTCGTTGGGGATGGACCCCTCGACCACCAACACGAACGGCTCGAGCTCACCGCGGTCGGCCTTGAAGAACCACTCGAGGAAGTCATCCGCGCCGCCGTTGGGGCCGCACTCGAAGTCGATCAGCGGCCAGTGCATGGCAATCTGCGGCAAGCCGGGCAGGGCACCGAGCGCGATCTCCTCGATGCTGGGCTGAGTGGCGGCGGTCAGGGACACCGAGTCCCCGTCGCAACTGAGTCCGGCATTGATCCACAGCACGTGGATCAGGGTTTCTTCCGCTTTGATCGCCGCGTCTGTGGGCATGCTCGCCGCTCCCCGGAACTCACGGTTCCTGGTCACCGGGACCGACTCTCGATCTGCTTGTGTGACCTATATCACGGTTTACACCCAACCGAAGATCGTTGCAAGAGCCGGACTCTCGACTCAGCGGTCGGTTTGCCTCAGCCACCGGTACCAGCTGTCCAGTCCCTCGCCGGTGGTCGCAGAGACAAGCAGAACCTGAAGATCCGGATTCACCAGGCGTGCGTTGGCCGTACACGCGGGGACGTCGAAGTCGACGTAGGGCAGCAGGTCAGACTTGTTGATGATCAGCAGGTCCGCGCCGGCGAACATCTGCGGGTACTTCAGTGGCTTGTCGTCGCCCTCGGTCACCGAGATGACGACGACCTTCGCCGCTTCCCCCAGGTCGAACATGGCCGGACATACCAAATTTCCGACGTTCTCCACGAACAGCAGCGACCCGTCGGATAGGTCGAGGTTGTCCAAGGCACGGCGCATCATGTCGGCGTCGAGGTGGCAGCCGGCTCCGGTGTTCACCTGCACCACGGGCGCTCCGGTGGCATGGATGCGGTCGGCATCCAGCAACGTCTCTTGGTCGCCCTCGATGACTGCGACCGGGACGTCAGCTTTGAGGTCGCGGAGAGTGCGGACCAGCAGGGTGGTCTTGCCCGACCCCGGCGAGCTCATCAGGTTCAACGCGGTGATGGCGCGCTCGGCGAGCCACTCCCGGTTGGCGGTGGCCAACGAGTCGTTCTTGGCCAGGATGTCCAGCTCGAGGGTCTGGGTGCGGGTGGGTGGCGCTTGATGCGGATGCGGGTGGTCGTGGGCGTGCGGATGGTCGTGCGGGTGCGCGTGCATGGTGGAGACCCGCGTCCCCTCGTCGTTGCCGCATCCACAGGTTGCACACATCTCAGACCACCTCAATCGACTGCACGGTGAGCTCTCGTCCGGAAGTCACGTCGACGTCCGCACTGCCGCAGGGGCACAATAAGATCAGGTCGGACAGCTCGAGATCAATACCGCAGGTCCGGCAGTGTCCGGCGCCCGCAGGCTCGTCGATCACCAATGTTGCCCCTTGCAGACCAGTGCCCTCGGTGACCAGCTCAAAGCAGAAGCGCAGCGCGTCCGGGACCACCCCGGAGAGCTTCCCGATCCGTAGGTGCACGCTCGCCACTGGTGCGCCGTCGGTGTGCTCTGCCACCGCGTCGACGACGCTCTGGGTGATAGACAGCTCATGCATCGAGATCCCCTCGTCGCTTCGACTCACCGTAGGCCGCGATGTCAACTGGTGGGGCGCATCGCCGTCGCCGGTTCGCCGCACTCGACCTATCGGAGGAATGCTGGCGCGGCCTGGCGGCGCCACCGTCCTGCACTACGTCACCGACTACGAGCCGATCGCTGAGGTCACGGGCCAGTCGATCCGCTGGCTGGTTCCGCCAGGGACGCTGACCTGGCAACGGCTCAAATCCGCGCGGGCGCGAGCCGACGGAACGCCAGCAACCCGCACAGCGCAAAGCCGACGGCGTTGGCCGCGCCGTGGGTGGCCACCATCCAGGTCAACGACAGGTGCGGCAGATCAGCGGCCTCACCGAAGGCGTAGCTCACCGCCAGCAGCATCGTGGCCACCAGCGTCACCGAAGACACCGCCAGCAACAGCTGCGTCGGCCGCTGCTTGGCGTGCGTCCGGAGCTGTGTCCAGACCAGCCAGCCCACGCTCCACATCCCGATGGTGAGCACGGTTGCGCCGGCGAGCTCCACCCAGTCGTTGATGAAGTAACCGACCAGGACCAGCCCGGTACCTGCAGGCACGCTCAGGGCGGCGACCGTGCTGAGCGTCCCCGAGCCCGCCGTGGCCCGGCTGACCAGCCCGGCGATGAGTGCGGCGGCGAACCCGGCGTAGTGAAAGTGCGGCACCGTCAGCTCCAGAATATCCAGGTCGAAGCCGAACAACGTGTGGCCGCTACGTTCCGCCACCAGCGCCAGCGCGGCGATGGACGGGCAGACCAGCGCCGTGAGCACCGCTATCTCTCGGGGTGCGAGGCTGCGACGCTGCACCAGTCGGGCTACGGCCACCGCCACCAGCGCGACGGCCGCCACTGCGTACACGCAGGCCAGTCCCACCGACAGATCCCCACGCGGCAACCAGAGTGTGATGGCGCCGATCACAGCGGGCACGGTCCACCAGCGCCGCACGAGCGCCAACCCCGGCGCGTCGATGAGCGCAAGTCCGAACGGGACGATCAGCAACATGCCCAGGGTGACGGCGAAATTCGCCAGGACGCTCACTGATGCTGCACGGGGCGGATCTGCAGCTCCCGCAACAGGTCGCGGGTGGACGCGGCGATCGCGTCCACCGCGCGGTCGAAGGCTTCGGCGTTAACCTTGGCCGGGGAGCGCATGCCGCTGATCTTGCGCACGTACTGCAGGGCGGCGGCCCGCATGTCGTCCTCTGTGACGTCGTCGGCGTACGGGGGACGCAGGGTCTTGATGCTCCGGCACATGGCGTTCAGCGTAGGCCCCGCGCGAGGCACATCCGCCAACGAATAAGACGAGGCAGAGCCGCAGCTCGGCCTCGTCTTGAACCGCTTGGGGTGGAGCTGAGGGGATTCGAACCCCTGGCCTCCTCGATGCGAACGAGGCGCGCTACCAACTGCGCCACAGCCCCGGGTACAGCGAGGGAAACCCTAGCAGGGTTGCCTACTGGCCGGACGCTCGCGGTAGCTCCATCAGCGCATCGGGCACATGCTCGTCCAGCTCGACGAACGCGGGGTCCTCATCATCGATCTCGAGCACCACGGCTCCAGGACGACGCAACCGCTGTGGGACGGCGCCGTACTCGTCATCGACCTTGGAGTCGACCCCCAGGCGGGCTCGGCCCACCCGGGACATCCGGCGTTCGCGGATGTCCTCCTCGATGCGGACCTGACGACGCAGGTACACCAGGTAGCCGACCAGACCGAGGTCCACCGCCACGTGCAACCACCAGAGTCCACTGAAGGCGACCGCAGCCAGAATTGCCGTGAGCACGGCAGCAACGAGCAGTCCGAGCACCATGCGCTGGCGGAAGGCGTAACGCGCCATCCGGGCGACAGCGTCGGCCTCGGGGTCATAGCCGCCGCGCCCGCTCCGACGGCGTGCAGTCTCGTGCTGCTCGTCGGCCGTCTCGTCCTCGTTCGCTGGTAACTCCACAGTTGCCTCCTCATGGTCGTACTCGAGATGGTCGTGCTCGAGCCAGTCCGGGTCGCTGCGATGCCCCGCCGCGGGCCCCGGTCGCCGCAGCCGCAACCCGCTCCCGCCGCGGTGCAACACCCGGGCGGCCAGCGCGCCGTCGCCGGTACGCCGAATCTCCTGACGGTGCTTGGCGACCATGGGCACCAGCACCGCCAGCCAGGCCGCGACCAGAACCACAAAGATCAGCGAGCTCGGCACGACGACCTCCCCACGGGCGCTACGACACCTGGATTTTCTCCTGGCTGATCACGCTAGCCACAGCAGACCCACCGATGCGCCAGGCGCGCCGCGCTTCATTCCCATTGCGCGCGGCCCGACCGCACCAGGGCACCCGTCGCACTGCCCGGCATCTCCTCGGCGGTGAGGGCCACCAGCAGGTGGTCGCGCCAGTCTCCGTCCACGTCGAGGTAGCGCCGCAGCAGGCCCTCCTCACGGAAACCCACCCGGGCGAGCACCGCGCGGCTGGCCCCGTTCTCCGGGCGCACGGTGGCGTCCACCCGGTGCAGACCCATCGGACCGAAGCTGTGGTCCACCGCGAGGGCCACCGCGGCCGTCGCCACGCCGCGCCCGGTCAACGCGGTCGAGACCCAGTAGCCGACCCACGCCGAACGAAGCGCTCCCCGCACCACGTTGCCGATGGTCAGCTGCCCGGCGAAACGGCCGTCGACTTCGATGACGAAGGGCACCAGCACCCCTTTGCGCGCTGAGGCGCGCATCGCCGAGCACACCATCGGCCACGCGGCGGCGCTGTTGCGCGAACGCCACGGTCCCACGCCCGTCGGCTCCCAAGGCAGCAGCTGCGCCTCGTCCCGGACGCGCACCGAGCTCCACGCGCCCGCGTCACGCAGCCGAACGGGGCGCAACCGGACGGACCCACCGACCACGCGGACGGGGCCGCACCGGGCGGGCCACCCGGGATGGCGGTGGTGCTGCTCGCTCATCGCGGCGCGTCAGGCCCGTTGGGCAAGGAACGCAACCTGCACCTCGTCGCCGGTGCGCACCTCGGTCACGTCGGGGTCCACCAGCACCAGACAGTTCGCCTCGGCCAGCGTGGCCAGCAAGTGCGAGGACGATCCCGGCGCGCCACCGAGCGCCTGCACCAGGTAGTCGCCGGTGCTCTCGTCCCGCATGAGCTGCCCGCGCAGATACCCCCGCCTGCCCTCGATGGAGGTCACCGGCGCCACGGTCCGCGCCGTCACCACCCTGCGCATCGGATTGCGCTTGCCCAGCGCCACGCGCACGAGGGGGCGCACCATCACCTCGAACACAACCAAAGCGCTCACCGGGTTGGCCGGCAGCAAGAACGTGGGCACCCGCTCGCCGCCCAGGCGGCCGAAACCCTGCACCGATCCTGGGTGCATGGCCACCCGGTCGACGGTGACCTCGCCCAGGTCGGCCAGCACCTCGCGCACCTGCTCCGATGCACCACCGCCGACGGCTCCGGAGATGACGACGATCTCCGAACGGATCAGCTGCCCCTCCACCACGTCGCGCAACCGGCGTGGGTCACCTGCTGCGATGCCGACGCGGGTGACGGTGGCCCCGGAGTCCCTGGCCGCTGCGGCGAGGGCGTAGGAGTTGACGTCGTAGACCTGACCGGAACCGGGCGAGCGGTCGATGTCCACCAGCTCGCCGCCGACGGAGATGACCGCCAGGCGCGGCCGGGGGTGCACCAACACCTTGTTTTTGCCCACCGCCGCGAGCAGCCCCACCTGCGCAGCACCGATCACCGTGCCCGAGCGCACCGCCACATCGCCGGGCTGCACGTCATCGCCGACGTGACGGACGAAGTCACCGGAGCGCACTGCGCGGGTCACGGTCAGCCGAGCGGCATTACCGTCGGTCCAGCTCAGTGGCAGCACCGCATCGGCCAGCGTGGGCAGGGGCGCGCCGGTATCCACCCGTACCGCCTGACGCGGTTGCAAGCGGGTTGGCTGGCGCGAACCGGCCGACACCTCACCGACCACCGGCAAGGTGACTAGGGCTCCTGGATCTTTGGGGGGCTGAATGTCGATGCTGCGCACCGCGTAGCCGTCGATCGCCGCCTGGTCGAAGCCGGGCAGCGGGCTTTCCGTGACCACTTCCTCGGCACACAGCAGTCCTTGCGCCTCCGAGATGGCCACCCGGACCGGTCGCGGCATCACGGCGGCGTCCAGCACTCGGGCCCGCTGTTGTTCGACCGACTTCACGAGGGTGTCCCGTTCTGCAGACGAAGCTCCAGATAGGTCCGCAGCTCCGGCCCATAGGTGGGGTCCTCCAGCGCGAAGTCGACGGCGGCGCGCAGGTATCCGCCGGGATTGCCCAGATCGTGCCGCTTGCCGCGGTGTACGACGACATGCACGGGGTGGCCCTCATCGATGAGCAGCTGCACGGCGTCGGTCAGCTGCAGCTCGCCGCCGGCTCCGGGGGTGATCCGGCGCAGGGCGTCGAATACGGCCCGGTCGAGCAGGTAGCGACCGGCGGCGGCCAGCGTGGAGGGCGCCTCGTCCGGTTCCGGCTTTTCGACCATGCCGATGACGCGCTGGATGTCGTCACCGTCGCCGCTGTCCTGCACGGTGAACACGCCGTAGGCCGACACCTGCTCCCGCGGGACATCGAAGGCACAGAGCACCGTGCCCCCGTGTTTGGCCCGCACCTGCGCCATCTCGGCGAGCACGCCGGCAGGTAGCACCAGGTCGTCGGGAAGCAGGACGGCGACAGCGTCCTCGTCCTCGTCCAGCGACTCCTCGGCGCAACCCACCGCGTGGCCCAACCCGAGCGCCTCGGTCTGCAGCACCGACTCGACGTCGAGCAGGGCAGGGCCGCGCAGCACCTTCTCCAACAGCTCGGCCTTGCCCCGCGAACGCAGGGTCTCCTCCAGCTCCGGGTCCGACCGGAAGTGCGCCACCACCCCGTCCTTGCCCTTCGAGGTGACGATGAGCAGCCGCCTCGCCCCCGCCTGGGCCGCCTCATCGGCCACCAGCTCGATTCCCGGTGTATCCAGCACGGGCAGTAGCTCTTTGGGCACCGTCTTGGACGCAGGGAGGAAACGGGTACCGAGCCCAGCCGCAGGCACGATGGCCGTTCGGAACTGGGCGGGGGTTGCAGAGCGGGTCATACCGGCCACCTTATCGGCGGGGCAAGCCAGGCACCGGCAATGATGGCGGGGTGGTCGTCACTGCCAAAGTCGCGCTGCGCCGTGCGGTGCTCACCGCACGGCGGGCGGTGGACGATGCCACGCACGCCCGCGAGGCCGAGCAGATCGCTGCGCTGCTCACCCGGCTCTCCCGCAAAGGCGAGGTGACCTGCGCGTATGTACCTACCGGCACCGAGCCCGGTTCGCTGAGGATGTTGCAAGACCAGCACGCAGCGGGGGTACGCGTGCTGTTGCCGTTGGCGGGTGCGGACGGCGAGCTCGACTGGGCGGAATTCACCGGCTCGCAGGACCTACGACGGGGCCGCTTCGGCCTGCTCGAGCCAACCGGACTGACGCTGGGTCCCGAGGCGATCACTGACGCCCACCGGGTTGTCGTCCCGGCGCTCGCCGTGGACCGCCGTGGTACCCGCCTGGGCCGCGGTGCGGGCTACTACGACCGGGCCCTGCGTCGGGTCCCTGAAGGCGTTGCGCTTCTTGCGGTTGTGCGTAGCGAAGAGGTGTGCGCGCAGGTACCCCGCGAGACCCATGACGTCGCGGTGCATGGCGCCCTCACGCCTGCAGGACTGATCCGGCTGGATGCGGCGTTGTAATATCGCGGTTGGCACTCCAGCTGTGGGAGTGCTAGCGGCGCACCCGCCCCGCCACAGCAGACCCTTCGCGGAGGACCTCAGTGCCTACCTACTCCTATGCCTGCACCGAGTGCGGTCACCAGTTCGACGCTGTGCAGGCGTTCACCGATGCCAACCTCACCGAATGCCCCACGTGCTCGGGCAAGCTGCGCAAGCTGTTCAACTCGGTAGGCATCGTGTTCAAGGGCAGCGGCTTCTACCGCACCGACAGTCGGGCCGGAGCCGTCGGCGCCAACGAGAAGTCCGACAATGCAGCCGCCAAGAGCGAGGACGGCGCCAAGACCTCTGGTACGGAGAAGTCCAGCGACGGCGCGAAGTCCAGCGAGGGCGCAAAAACCGGCGGGGGCGCGAAGAAAACCGAGAACAGCACCTCCACCGCCAAGCCAAAGAACGACAGCGCCCCGGCCAAGGCCGGTTAGCGCCGAGTTGTCCACAGGGTGTTGATCCATCCACACCCGCCCGCTGCAACAGCGTCGAGCACGGGGATCGCCCCCTAACGTCGTAATCCCACGCACCAGGGATGAGGGACGAATGGCGAACCACACGACCGGCGGCCGACGAACAGCGACCGCAACACGATCGCGGCGGAGCAGCCTGGCGCCGTTGTGGCGCGAGCAGCTCGCCCGGTTCACCCGCCCCGGCTGGGCACGCACCATGCATATCCGCCGCGCCGTGGCCGCGCTTCTCGTCGTCCTCGCCGGCATCCTCGCCCTACGGGGCAGTCCTGCTACCGTAGGCACCACGGTGGTGGTGGCTGCGCGTGATCTTTCGCCTGGTCATGTGCTCGTGGCCGAGGACCTTCGTGTCGTTCAACGGGAGTCGCACACGGTGCCTTCGGGGGCGCTCACCGCCGGTCCGGATGCCACAGGCCGCTCACTGGCGGCCCCCATGCGCAGCGGTGAGACGTTGACCGACGTCCGACTCCTCGGGCCCGCTCTGGCCGCCGCGGCAACCGGTGTGCGCGGCGCCACGTCCGTCCCGGTGCGACTGACCGACGGAGACATCGCCGACCTGTTGCACCCCGGCGACGCGGTCGACGTCCTTGCGCTCGGGGAGAAGCGGGGCGGTGTGGCCGTCATCGCTTCGGGCGCAGCCGTTCTGACCGTCCAACCAGGGGACCCCAAACGCCGATCTGAGGGACGCGTCGTGGTTCTGGGGTTGCCCGCCGAGCAGGCAACGACGGTCGCGGCTGCGTCGCTTTCCCAGTCGATCACCGTTACATTCCGTTGAACGCTGACCGGGACGGCAGGTTGGTCGCTGCACGCACACTCTCAACGGGAGACACTCAATGCTCAAGGGCTTCAAAGAGTTCATCATGCGCGGAAACCTGATCGAGCTCGCGGTCGCGTTCGTGATGGCCGCCGCCTTCGGCCTGGTCGTGAAAGCCTTCGTGAACATCATCATGAGCCTGATCGGGAAGATCGGCAGCCAACCGAACTTCGACAACATCGCGCCGGGTGGCGTACCGGTCGGTGCGTTCATCACCACGCTGGTCGCGTTCGTCATCCTGGCCGCGGTGGTCTACTTCGGCGTCGTGATGCCGTACAACACGCTGCAGGAGCGCCGCGCCGAGGGCGAGGAAGCGGAGCCGCCGTCGGATGACGTCGCCTTGCTCACCGAGATCCGCGACCTGCTCGCCCGCCAAGGCGGCGCCGGCTCCCGAGATCAAAGTTCAGGACAGCACGAGCGGTGAGCCACGCCACTCGTTCGAGACTCGGCAAACTGTGCCTACACCGCTGCCCTGCACCCCAAATTGTCGAGTTTCGAACGGGTGGGTAGGTGTGCCTAGGTCTGGCCGTGGTGCGGGGGAACGTTGCGACGCAGCTCTCGTTCGGACGCCAGCTCTTCGTCGGAGTCCGGCTCCGAGCGGTCCCGGCGCTCGTCGCGGGTGGCGTCCGGCAAGACCGCCCCGAACACCCGGTCCAGCCATTCCCGTTCGTCCCTGCTCGGCACGTCAGTCCGCGTCGAGGCCGGAGAGCTCCTCGATGACGTGCGCCACCAGAGGCGTCAGCGTCGCCATCCCGTCGCGCACCGCCGCCCGCGAGGCCGCCAAATTCACCACCAGGGTGCTGCCCGAGACCCCGACCAGTCCCCGGGACAGCCCCGCGTCCACTGCGCCTGCCGCGAGCCCCGAGGCCCGCAGCGCCTCGGCAATCCCGGGTACGGCACGGTCGAGCACGCCGGTGGTGGCATCGGGAGTGACGTCGCGGGGGGACACCCCAGTGCCGCCGACGGTCACCACCAGGTCCACTCCGCCGATCACTGCGGTGTTCAGCGCGTTGCGGATCTCCACCGGATCGGCGGCCACCGCCACCGTCGCGTCAACGTGAAAACCCGCCTCCGTCAATAGTTCCGAAACCAGCGGACCCGTTGCGTCGGGCTGATCGTTGTGGGCCGTGCGGTCGTCGACGATCACGACGAGCGCGCGTCCCAGGTGCGGGGTATCCAAGTCCATGAGGGTCACCGTAATGCCCACGGGCACTCCCGACCGAGTGCCCCTGGGCACTGTGGCGAGCCGCACCGTCAGTTCCCCGCTTTCACGGTGGTGCCCTGCAATGTCGCTTGCACGGTGCGCGTCGGCCCGTTGGCACCGGCGAGAGTCAGAGTGACGGTGTCGCCGGGCGCGTGGGATCGAATGGCCGCGACCAGCGAGTCGCCGTCCGGGATGAGCCGGTCGTTGACCTTGGTGACCACACTGCCCGCGGTGACGCCAGCCTTCTCGGCCGCCCCACCCGGTGACACCGCGGCGATCGTGGCGCCGTTGGACGGGGTCGCGGCCCCCTGAGCGCTACCGGTGACACTGACACCGAGCACCGCCTGGGTCGCGGAACCGCTCTTGATCAGCTCTTGGGCAACGCGCTGGGCCTGGTCGATCGGAATGGCGAAGCCGAGGCCGATGGAGCCGGACTGTCCGCTGCTGGAGCTGCCACCCAGGGAGGCGATGGCGGAGTTGATTCCGATGAGCTCGCCGTTCATGTTGACCAACGCTCCCCCGGAGTTTCCGGGGTTGATCGCAGCGTCGGTCTGGATGGCGTCGAGCACGGAGCTCTGGCCGCTGGTCTCACCACTCGCCCGCACCGGCCGGTCCAGCGCGCTGACGATCCCCGAGGTGACGGTGCTGGACAGTCCCAGTGGGGACCCGACGGCCACGACGTCCTGGCCCACCACGAGGTTCGACGAGCTGCCGATGCCGATGGGGGTGAGATTGCTCTGATTGGCCATCTTGATCACGGCGATGTCCGAGGAGGGGTCGCGGCCGACGATGCTGGCTGAGGCCGACGTGCCGTCCTTGAGCGTGACGGTCAGTTTGCCTGCGCCACCCGCAGCACCGGCCACCACGTGGTTGTTGGTGAGAATCAGGCCGTCCGAGGACAGTACGACTCCGGAGCCCTCCCCACCCTGGCTGCCGGAGATCTCCTGAATCTGCACGACGCTGGGCAGCACCTTGGCCGCCACCTGCTCCACGGAGCCGGGGACCGTCGCCGCCGGCTGCGCCTTGACGGTGCTCGTCGTACCCAGCGCGCTCACCGCGGCGGAGCCGGTCTGGCTTTGGTTCAAGGTGTAGCCGACACCGCCGCCGACACCGCCCGCGATCACCGCCAGGGCCACCGCGCCGGCGACCAGGGGGCCACCGCGGGAGCGGTGCCGCCGCGGCGGCGCCACCAGCGTGTCCCCACCCGCACTCTGCTGCTGCCCGGCGTAGGGGTACCCGGGGGGATAGACCGGGAACTGCTGCGTCTGCCGCTGCTGGTAGGGGTTGTACGCCTGCTGCTGGTTGGGGTACTGGTGGGCCTCGCGGGACCACTGCGCGGGTCCCTGCTGCGGGCCGGTGCCGGGCTCGGCGCCCGAGTCTGCTCCGGGGCGGGGGGTGGACTGCTCTTCGGGGAAACGCTCGCTGCCATCTGTCATGGCTCAACTGTGCGCCGCGTGGCTGAGAGGGCACTGAGACATTGCTGGGCATTTGCCATGGACATTGCTGGGGTTTGGCCATGAACTGGACGGCTATTCGGGATGGCCTGCCAGGCGCAGCCGCACCCGGGCCCCGCCGCGGTCGGACTCTTCGGCCCACACCGCGCCACCGTGCCGTAACGCCACCTGTTTGACGATGGCCAAACCCAAGCCGGACCCGGGCATGGAGCGCGAGCTCGTCGAGCGGTAGAAGCGCTCGAACACCAGCGCGCGGTCCTCCGGAGCAATTCCGGTGCCTGCGTCACTCACGGTCACCTCGAGGTGGGTGGGATCGACCTGGGTCATCACCACCTGCACGCTCTCCCCCGCCGGGCTCCACTTGGCCGCGTTGTCCAGCACGTTCAGCACGGCCCGTTCCAGTGCCGCGGCATCGCCGACCATCCGCCACGGTTGCAGCCAGCTCTCGAAGACGACCTCACTGCGGCGTCGCCGTACCCGCTCTACTGCGTGTTCGACCAGCTCGGCGAGCTCCACGTCCTCCTGCACCACTTGGGGTGCTTCCTCACGGGCGAGCTCCACCAGATCACCGACCAATGTGGACAGTTCCTCGATCTGGGCGATCACGTCCTCGCGCAGCTCGCTGCGGTCGAGCTCGGACAGCGCGGGCGCACCAGGACGGCTCGAGGCAATGAGCAGTTCCATGTTGGTGCGCAGCGAGGTCAACGGGGTCCGTAGCTCATGCCCGGCGTCGGCCACCAACCTCCGTTGCCGGTCGCGCGACTCCCCCAGCGACAACAGCATGGCGTTGAAGCTGCGGGTGAGACTGGCGAGCTCATCGTCGCCGGTCACCTTGATCGGGGAGAGCTCATCGGTGCGCGCCACGCGTTGCGCGGCCGCCGTCAGCCGAGCCACCGGCCGTAAGCCGGCGCGTCCGACCGCCGTGCCTGCCACCGCGGCCAGCAGGATGCCAACGCCACCGGCCAACAACAGCACTACGCCGAGGTTGCGCAGTACCGCCCTGGTGGGAGCCAGCGGCTGGGCCAGCACCAATGTGGTGCCGTTGTCCGCGCGCTGGGCCAAAACCCGGTAGTCCTCGGTGGTGCGCAACGACCGTGGGGTCCTGCCCGCGGCGACGTCGAGCTCCGGCTGGCCGACCGGCGCGCTACGTCCCGAGTACGCGATGGTGCCGCTGGGCAGGATCACCGCGACGCGCACCCCGGAGGAGAACAGGGTGGCGATCTGCAGGTTCTCGTCGCTGATGGCGATCAGCAGGTTGCTGTTCAGCACGGTCTGGGCCCGAGTGGCGAGCTGGTTGTCCACGTCGTCGTAGAGCGCGCGCTGCACCACGAAGAAGGCCGACGCAGCCATCAGGGCCACCGCGATGCCCACCACCGTCGCGGCCAGCAGGGTCACCCGGGTGCGCAATGACACGGACCGGGTCAGCGGCATGGGATCGCGCATGCCCGGGGTGTGGAGCTCTTCGGTCACGGCTTCGGTGTCATGGGGCGGTGTCAATCATGGAGCGGTCTCGCGCAGGACGTACCCAACGCCGCGGACCGTGTGGATGAGTCGGGGCTCACCGTCGGCTTCGGTCTTGCGACGCAGGTAGCCGACGTAGACCTCCAGCGCGTTGCCCGAGGTCGGAAAGTCGTAGCCCCACACCTCTTCCAGGATCCGACTACGGCTGAGCACCCGGCGGGCGTTGGTCAGCAGCAGTTCCAGCAGCGAGTACTCGGTACGGGTGAGGCTGATCTGCCGCTCGTCCCTCGCAACTTCCATGGTGACCGGGTCCATCGTCAGGTCAGCGAAGCGCAGGACCTCCGAGTCGGCGTTCGCGTCCGGCGTCGAGCGACGCAGCAGTGCCCGTAGTCGCGCCAGGAGCTCTTCCAGGGCAAATGGTTTGGGCAGGTAGTCGTCGGCGCCGGCGTCGAGTCCGGAGACCCGCTCGGAGACAGTGTCGCGCGCGGTGAGCACCAGGATCGGCAGGTCGACGCCGGTGCTGCGAAGCCTGCGGCACACCTCGAGACCGTCCATCCTCGGCATCATCACGTCGAGCACGAGAGCGTCGGGCTTGTGCTCGGCGATCTGCTCCAGCGCCGCCAGGCCGTCCCCCGCCATGTCCACTGTGTACCCGTTGAAGGTCAGTGAGCGACGCAACGACTCACGGACCGCTCTGTCGTCGTCCACCACCAGGATGCGCATGGCCTCCAGTGTGGACGCCGCGCCTGAGACCCGTCTGAGAGGGGCCGTGCAGACTGGCCCCTACCTGCACAGTCTCCGCGATCACCGCGGAACGGGCGCGTTCCAGTGTCGCCACAAGGCAATCCAGCGCAGCGCGATGGCCAGCGTGGCACCGAGCGCCGCGGCCACGCCGGGATGCAGCCCCGCCGCCGTGGTGGCCACGACGACCGCGGCGCCCGCCAGTGCGGCCAGCGCGTAGATTTCCTTACGCAGGACGTAGGGCACCTCGCGGAGCAACACGTCGCGTAGTGCGCCACCGCCGATGGCTGTCGTCATCCCGATCACGCAGGCCGCTGCCACCCCCGCGCCGTGCTGCAGAGCGGATGCGGCGCCGCCGGTCGCGAACAGGCCCATCCCCGCCGCATCCAGGACCAACACGCCGCGCCGTAGGCGGGCAATGCGGGGGTGAAAGCGGAAGACGAGCAACGCCACCACAATCGGCGTCAGCAGATAGCGCCAGTCGGATACCGAGGCGGGCGGGGTGATGCCGAGCAACACATCGCGCAGCACACCGCCGCCGAGCGCGGTGGTCGCTCCCAGGACACAGACCCCGAAGATGTCCAGGCGTGCCCGCACCCCGGCCATCGCGCCCGAGGCGGCGAACGCCGTGATACCGACGAGGTCGAAGATGAGCAGGAGCACGCCTCATCCTCGCCCGGCTTGTGCCGCGAAAGCCACATTCACGCGACGTGCGCTAACGCCCCTGCCACACCGGCTGACGCTTCTCGATAAACGCGCCGATGCCCTCGGCCACGTCCGCACTGCTGGTCACCTTCGCCATCTCGGACTTGCTCAGCGCCCAGGAGTCGCGCTCGGCCGGGGTGGTGCCGTCGACAATTCCGCGCGCCACCCGCTTGCTGGCCTGCACCGCCACCGGTGCACACGCGGCGACCTTCTCGGCCAGCGCCAGCGCGGTGTCGAGCACGTCGGCCTGGGGGACGACGCGGTTGACGAAGCCCCAACGCAGTGCATCCGCCGCCGGCATCGGCTCACCGGTGAGGATCAGCTCCAGCGCAATGTGTTTGGGCAGCGACTGGGTCAGCCGGAACACTCCGCCTGCGGCAGCCATCAGGCCACGGTGCACCTCGGGCAGCCCGAAGCTGGCGGTGTCCGCGGCGACGATGAGGTCACTGGCCAACGCCAGCTCGGTGCCACCCCCCAACGCGGAGCCCTGCACGGCGGCGATGATCGGCACGCTGATCGGGTGATCGACCATGCCGGCGAAACCCCAGTGTTTGGTGGCTTCGGGCGTCACCCCCTCGCCGCCCTTGGCGCCCAGGGCTTTGAGGTCGGCGCCGGCGCAGAACACCCGCTCACCGGTTCCGGTGAGCACGACCGCGCGGATGTCGGACTCGCTCTCGGCCCGTTCCAGAGCCTCGCCGATCAGCTGGTGCACCTCGGCATTGATGCTGTTGGACGCCTTGGGGCGGTTGATGGTGATCACCAAGGTGTGCCCGCGCCGCTCGGTGAGTACCACTGCCTCGTCGCTCATCTGCTGCTCATCCCTACTCGGTTATGCCCACGTACACACTATCGACGCTGACCTGCACCGTGCGCCCGACGCGCTCGCCGTGGTCCAACGAAAGCACACGAGCGCTCACCGTGTCACCGGGTGCGGTCTGGGCCGCGATCCGTTGGCCCTGCCCTGTCCGTCCGACCAGAAAACCCGTTGCGGGCTGATCATCGCGGTCGTACTCCACCGTCGCGGTCTCCACGATCACCTCGCCCGGATGCACCGACACGAGCTCCGGCGGCTCAAGGGGGGTCATCACGACCGGTTCCGGCTGTCCCACATAGCCGTCGGCGTGCGGGGCGTCGCTGAGTACCACTGCGTGCTGATAGGTGACGAAGCCACCGTTGCCGTGCACCAGCGCCACGCCGCCCCCTTCCCGCAGGCGCTGGGCGACGGCGACCATCGAGAACAGGGTGTAGCTGTTCATCGGTCCCCCGAACGCGGAATGCCCGCCGGTGACGCTCAGGGCGGCATCGCGAGGCAGACCCAACGCCAAGCACGCGAGCTTGGGCACCACCGGAAAGCAGCTGTACACGTCGACGATGTCCAGCTCGGCCGCTGTCGTTCCCGCGGCGGCGAGCGTCCGATCCAGCGTGGATGTCATGGCGGGTGAGCTGCCGAAGCCGTCGCGGTGCAGGAAGTCAGTGCCTTCGACCGCGCCCGCACCACCCCACACGTAGACCAGCCGGTCCTCGGGGATGCCGTACTCCCGGGCCGCGGCCAACGAGGTGACGATCACTGCCGCAGCCTGGTCGACCTGCGGCATCGCGTTCATCGACAACGGGTAGGGCTCGCACACCATCCGGTTGCCCGGTCCCGGAGTGCCGATCTCGTCCGCCCGTCGGTGCGCCGGGTTCCAGGCCGCCGGATTGACGGCGGCGGCTTGGGAGAAGTCCGCGTACATCTGCGCCGACCAGGCGTTGGCCCGCTCGGGCGTCTGCCCCAGCTCGTAGCGCAGCCGGTTCTCGAACAGCGGGTACACCCGGGTCGGGAAGATCAATCCGGCCGCCTGGGCCTGGGCACTGCCGAGCAGGTTGGCATCGAAGGGCGGCGGGCCGCCGGGTTCGGCGCTCCACCCGGCTTCGGCAACCGGCTCCACGCCTGCCTTGGCCAGCACTCCCACCGAGGACTGCGCCTCCCCGCCCACGAGCAAGGCGACGCGGGCGTCCCCGCCGGCGATCCGGGCGGCCGCCTCATCGAGCAGCCGCGCCGGCCACTGTCCGCCGATGGGACTGGCGAATCGGTGCTTCGGGTGCGCCCCAAGGCGAGCGGCCAACAGACCCGGTAGGTCGTCGTAGATCCAGCTGACCACGTTGACCACGTCGATGCTGTCGGCATCCGCCAACAGCCGGGGGGTTCCGGCATCGCGGGCCGCCCGTGCCAGCGCGTCCAGCATCAGCTCGGCCGGCTCCCGGGCGCCGGCGACGGTGCGCTCGCGGTTGTTGCGGAGTTGTCCGACGCCGACCAACACCGGCACCCGTCGCGGGTCCTGCACGGGCACACTCCCCTCGGACGGTGAAACACAAGTGCCTGACGCTATTACAGATACGCCCGACGCGCAGGGACGACTAACGTCAGCCGCCCTTGGCGACGTTCAGCATTCGACCTCCCCTGCGGCAGCACTAGGCTGCGGTCCGAGTTCCCCGCCGATTGTTCGCGGGCACCGGTCTTCGTTGCGGATCCATCATCGGTGGTGGGATAAACCAGGGGTGGTCGTCGTCACCGGGAAGCACTTCCCAGAGCGCTTTGTGGATGGCAGCGAGTCCGTGCCGAGGCACGGCGATGACCTTGGTCGGGCAACGTATCACGTTAGATGTGTCAGGTGATGCGTTGGCAGAGGAGTCTTCGACTTGATCCAGAGCCGGAGAAGCGACTGCAGCGCGCGGCAGCCGTACAGGGTGAGTCGCTGTCGGAGTTCATGCGCCGCGCTGCCGCGGATCGCGCTGACCGCGTCTTGACCGCGAGCGGCAGCGAGTACTTCGCCGATGTACTGGGGGCCGTGCACGGCGGGGGTCGGCGAGCCCGCCGGACTGGGGAAGCGTTCACCGAGATCGTCAGGGAAGCGATTTCGAAGGCGTGACGCTCACCGACGCCGGCCCGTTGGTGGCGCTGATCGATGCCGACGAGGCTGATCATCGAGTGTGCACGCTCGTCCTGGACGGCCTCCGCCTCCCGCTGGTCACCACCTAGCCTGCATTCACCGGGGCGATGTACTTGCTTTCCAGGGCGGGTGGCCAGCAAGGCAGCGGTGCCTTGCTGGAAGCTTGCCTTGAGCGGATGGCTGAACATTGCGGCGCTCTCACCCAAGGCTCTGGCGCGGAGCGCCCAACTGATGGCGAAGTACGCGGACCGGCCAATGGATCTCGCCGACGCAACGTTGGTCGCCCTCCCCGAGGAGCGCGGGGACCGGCGTATTTACACCCTGGACAGTGACTTCGAGATCTATGGTCTCCACGGCCGGCTGCGATTCGCGATCATCCCCGGCTGAGCGGCGATAGCCGACAAGGCTGTCGTCCTTTTCGGAGACCGGGTCGATCCCGGTCAACTGAACGACGTCGGCGGCTATGCACGATCGTTTCTCACCCCGGAAGACTTCGAATGGCTCGCGAAGCTGTGCCACCGGGTCAACGTCGAGATCATCCCGCCGTGGTGAGCCGGTACTAGTTGGTCAATGCGATGTACTTGACCTCGAGGTACTCGTTGATCCCCTCGGAGCCGCCCTCGCGGCCGAAGCCCGACTCCTTGATCCCGCCGAACGGACCGGCAACGTCGGAGACCACGCCTCGGTTGATGCCGACGATGCCGCTCTCCAACTCCTCGGCCACCCGTAGTCCCCGGTCCAGACCCTGGGTGTACATGTAGGCCACCAGGCCGAACTCGGTGTCGTTGGCCAGCGCGACGCCCTCTTCCTCGGTGTCGAAGCCGGTGATCGGGGCGACCGGGCCGAACACCTCCTCATGCAGGATCCGCGCTTCCGCGGGTACGTCGCCGAGCACCGTCGGTGTGTAGTAGGTTCCGGGTCCGTCCGGCGCCGACCCTCCACACAGGACCTTCGCGCCCTTGGACACCGCGTCGTCGACCAGCTCGGTGACCGTGTCGACCTGGTCCTGGTTGATCAGCGGGCCCACCTCGGTGCCCTCTTCGCTGCCGCGGCCGACCTTCAGCGCCTGCATCTTCGCCACCAGTTTGGAGGTGAACTCCTCGCGCACCGCGTTGGCCACGTGGAACCGGTTGGCCGAGGTACACGCTTCGCCACCGTTGCGCATCTTCGCCAGCATCGCCCCGTCCACCGCCGCGTCGACATCCGCATCGTCGAAAACGATGAACGGTGCGTTCCCGCCCAGCTCCATCGAGGTGCGCAGCAAGTTCTTGGCGCTCTTTTCCACCAGCGACTTGCCTACCGACGTCGAGCCGGTGAAGGTGAGCTTGCGCAGCCGCGAGTCATTGATCAACGGCTCGGTCACCTCTGATGAGTGCGAGCTGGTCACCACCGAGAACACGCCCTTGGGCAGCCCGGCCTCGTTGAAGATCTCGGCCAGCAGCAACATGGTCAGCGGGGTGGCGCTGGCCGGTTTGACGATCATCGTGCACCCCGCCGCGAACGCGGGCCCGAACTTGCGGGTGCCCATGGCCAGCGGAAAGTTCCACGGCGTGATGGCCAGGCACGGGCCCACCGGCTGCTTGGTGACGAGGATGCGTCCGGTTCCTGTCGGCGACGGGGTGTAGCGGCCGCTGATCCGCACCGCCTCCTCGGCAAACCAGCGCAGGAACTCCGAGCCGTAGGTGATCTCCGCCTTGCTCTCCGACAACGCCTTGCCCATCTCCAGGGTCATCAGCAGCGCGATGTCGTCGGTGCGCGCGACGACCAGCTCCCAGGCTTTGCGCAGGATCTCGCCCCGCTCCCGCGATGGGGTTCCCGCCCACTCCCGCTGCACGGCGCAGGCCGCGTCGAGCGCCTTGGTGGCATCCTCCGGGCTGGCGTCAGCGATCTCGACCAGGGTCTCGCCGGTGGAGGGATCGTCGACCGCCATCGTGGCGCCGTTCTTGGCGTCGACCTGCTCGCCACCGATCCAGAGCTTGGTGGGGAGGGAGTCGATGAGCTGCTGTTCGCGCTGGCTGAGACCGGTCACTGGGGCTCCTCGGGTTCGCTGGGGGTGTCTCCCTGCCTATCACGGACGACGGCGGGTGGCATGCTGACGAGCATGGGCAAGCTGGGGTTGGTGCTGTTGGTGGCTGCCGCGGTGGCGCTGGTGGGGTGCAGTACGCGAGACCTGCCCGCTTCTCCAAGTCCGGTTTCCTCAGTTTCCGCGGTGCCTCCGCTGGGCGTCTCATCCTCCGGCGTGTCCGCTAGCGCACCCGTTTCCTCTCCTGCTCCGGTGTCTTCCACTGCCCCTGCGCCGTCGGCGCCGAGCTCTGTCCCGCGACCGTCCAGGACGACCGCGGTTCCTCCCGTCGCCTCAGCCACTGCGGTACCCGCTCCCGCTCCGGGAGACGCCGCGTTCCTCGCCCAGCTGAAGACGTTGTCGGTGCCGGTCGCCGGTGAGCAGGCCACGGTGGCGCAGGGTCATCGGGTGTGCACTCAGTTCGGCGAGCACGTCGGCTATGACCAGGTCGCGAGCGGCGTCATCGGCTACAACTCCGACGACGCCCGAAACGTGATCACGGCCGCGGTGCTCACGTTGTGCCCGCAGTACGGGAGTCTGGTCGGCGGGTGAGTCGCCGGTAGAAGTTCATCAACGCGCCAGTGCCGAGATCTGCTCCTGTAGCGCAGCGGTGAGTGTTGCCGCATCGGTCGGGCGCACGGTGGAGGTAGCGCCGTGCACGGTGAGGTAACGCCCGTCGTCGGGGCGGTCGAACCAGCGCAGGGTGTCCAGCTTTCGCGCGTCGCTGTCGGTATCCAGCGCGGTCACCACAAACTGCCCGGCACCGCTGAACGGGCCCTCGACGAGTCGCTGAAAACGCTCCGTGGCGCGCTGAGCAGCGGTGTGCACCACATTGATCGAGCTGTAACCGGCACTGCTCGGGCTTACCGACATCGACGCCGCCGCGATACCACCCGGTTTCGCTGCGGGCAGAGCGCCGACGACCGCCTCCGCCAGCCGCGAACCCGCGACCGTACTGAGGATGACCTCCCCACCCACATCGTGTGCTGGGCCCGCCAGCTGCACGGCCAGCACACCCGCGCCTCCGGCGTGCGCAGCCCTGATCCGGACCAGCTGCTCAGGGCACGGCCCGTAGAAGCCGAAAGCGGTGCAGCAAAGCAGCGGTTGCGCGAGCGTACGCAGCGCGTTCTCGAGGTCCGCGGCGATGCGTCCGCAGGCCAATACCCCGCCGCGTTCAAACCGCTCCCGTGTGATGCGAGTACCACTGGACCGCTCGTCCATTGACGGAGCGGACTCCCGCAGCTGCAGGGGAAACGGGATCCGAGCGATACCGACGTCAGACCACAGCAGCAGGAACTCGTCCGGCGTGAGCAGCCACCGCATCGAGCTAGGCACCGATGACCGGCGGGGACACCGGCGGCAGGTCGCCGACGATCTCCGATCCGTGCTCCTCGGTGATCAGGTACGACGGCGTGTTGTGCTCGTAGTCGTCCTCGCCCCGTCCCCGTCCGCCGCCTGCACCCATGCCGCCCATGCCGCCGGAGCCACGGGCACCACCGGAGCCCCCGGCAGCGCGAGCCGCAGCACCCTGTGCGGCCGCCGCCGACCCACCGGGACCGACACCGCTGGTCGCGCCCCGTCCCATGCCAGCCGCTGGGCCGCCTCTGCCCGAGCCTGAGCCGGTGCTTCCTGCGCCGTATCCACCACCCGAGCCGCCGGAGCCTGCGCCCGAGCCGCCGTAACCTCCGCCCGAGCCGCCGTAGCTTCCGCCCGCCGCGCCGTACTCACCAGGTAGGCCCCCGCCAGCGCCGCTTGAGCCGAACGCGCCGCGTGGGCTCGCCACGTAGTCGCTGGCACCACCCGCGGTGCCGCCGCCGAGTCCGCCGACACCGCCGGGGAACTCACCCGACGCGCTCGCCGGGGCGACGCTGTCGAAAGTGCTCCGGCTGGGCACCCACCCATCGCTTCCCACACCCGACTGCGGCCCGAACCCACCGGACCGCGCCCCGAACCCACCGGACTGCGGGCCGAACCCACCGGACTGCGGGCCTGACCCGCCGGACTGCGGGCCCACCCCGCCGGACTGGGGCCCGAAGCCAGCGCCGCTGACGCCACCGGCCGCGCCGGCAGGACCACCGCTCGCGCTACCAGGGCCAATGCCCGCGCCGCCAGGGCCACTGCCCGCGCTACCAGGGCCACCGCTCGCGCTACCAGGGCCACCGCTCGCGCCGCCAGGGCCACTGCCCGCGCTACCAGGACCAGTGCCTGCGCTGCCAGGGCCACCAGCCACCCGGTTGCCCGGTTCCCCGACACCATCCGGTTGCCCGACACCCGGTTGCCCGACACCAGCCGGTTGCCCTGCACCACCTGGGTGGCCGCTACCGCCCGATGGTCCGTCAGACCTGAGATGGCCGCCACCGCTCGCGCCGAACTGACCGGCGGGGGCAGGCACCGTGTGGTTCGCCGGCGCTGCGGCTGCGAACGCTTCGCTCCGCGTCTGAGCCGGTGGCGGTGCGTAAGACCCAGCGCCCGTCCCGATACCCCTGCCATTCCCTTCTCCCCCGGTCCCCGGTCCGCTGCCAGGTCCACCACTTCCCGGATCGCCAGTTCCCGGCCCACCTCCGGGCCCCCCACCTGGTCCAGCGCCCGAGGTAGGCGCGATCGGTGGAGGAAGAACCGGCACGCCCGCATCCGACTCGACGTACCCAGCCGCGTAGACCCGTTCCATCGCGTCGACCGCTTTCAAACGCGCCTCTTCGGCAACACGTTGTTGAGCTTCCAGGTCCATCTGCCCGGCCAGGGGGTTCTGCGGATTCATGCTCCCGACGATCAACGCGTGCGTGGGGTCCACCGGGATAGGCGGTGGGACAGCAGCCTTGGCCGCACTCGCGGCGTCGGCTGCCTCGGACAGCTTGGAGCCCGTCACCATCATCGCGGCACCGAGCTCATCACCCCGCGCCGCATACGCCGTACTCGCGGCCGTGGCCGCCTCGGCCCCGTTGCCCAACCATCTGCCCCGAGTGGCTTGATTGATCGCCAGGCCGACACCGCGCATGTCGCCGCCGATATATTGGCCGCGGTCGATCCACGCGCTGGCCAACTCGGTCATCGACCCGGAATTCAAGGTGTCAGCGGCGGACTTGAGCGCTCCATGGTCCCAGGAGGCGTAGTTGGTTCGATTGGTGATTGCGGGCGGATCGAATCCCGCGTGCGCCCGCTCCGCCACTGGGGCCTGCTGCGCTCCGTAGTCGGCGCGGCCGCCCAGACCCGGTGATGGAGCGGCAGGCTGCGGAGGCGCACCGTCGGGAACTACCCCCATGCCGTCTCCTGGAAAAGGAAAACCCATAACTCCCCCTTAGTCTATTTCTTCTTCAACAGGACTGGAGCGACCTGCTCCATCACTTTGATTGCCGCGGTACACGAGTCGGTGCCCACCGCCGCCTCGTGCTCGAACTTGATCCCCAACGCAACGACGATCGATCCTCCTGGAACGTCGGACACGATTCTGCATCCGCGCGGGTCATGCGGAAGCTGAGCCGTTAACGACGCCAACCCGCCGATCGTGAGCGGTCGGACACCGACTAAGTCAGTACGCGCCGTGTACCTTGCGACAGTGACGTCGGTCGCCAACACGTCGACCAACGCGTCCGTCCCCGTCCACCCACACCCCCGCTCCGACGCACCCGGCCCCCGGAGGTCCGAGTTCTGTTTACTCGAGGGGTCGAGACCCAGCGCCGCTACATCCGCCGGTGTGAGATCGACGCACGGAGATATCTCCGCAGCGGTCCGGGGCCCCGAAGCGACCGAAGAAGTCGTCAGGGGCTGTGCAACACCTATGGAGGATTCAGCAGCGGGTTGCCCAGGTGTCGAAGAATTACCGCACGCAGCGAACACCACGATCACCACGCAGACGCCCACTGCGGCACCTAAGGCCCGCGGGACCACCCCGGTCAACCGCCACCGCCGAACTTACTGCTGTTGCCTACATCCGCGTCCACATATGCTTTGCCCGCTGCACGATAAGTGTCGCGCATGTCGGCCAACACCTGTTGGTGCGCCAACAGAACTGAATATGCTTCATCCGCTTTAGCGCGAAACTTGCCAGCCAGTTGCTGCCCCTCGCTGGGGCTACCGAAGCCGTCCACAAAAGTGAGCTGTCGAACCTGCCTGAGGTGACCTTCGATCTTTGCTATGGCGTCTTCACACGCCTTCGCGCACTTCTCCGCCGCCCCGGGCTCGAAGAACAGCTCGCCCGCCCCCGCGGACGCTTTGAGCGCTGTCCAGTCTGACTGCGACGCCTGCGTACCCGCGGCCGCCTTCGCGATTGGATCCATAGTCCCGCCCTACCTCAGTCGTCACGCACTACGACGCGACCCCACCCCATCTGGTTCCATCCTGCCGCATGACGTCGACGGGCAGGAATCAGCGTTGTTCACCGCTCCCCAGCTCAGGCCGGTCGGACGCACCGTCGGAGTCGGGGCCCTGTCCCAACCCACCCCGCAGCGACTCAAAGATCGCCAATCCCTGCCCGACCAGCCCGGTCGCCATCTCCCCCAAACCGTCCGCCCCGTTGAGCACCGTGAGGTTCGCCCCCGACAGTCCCTGCGCCGCCTGCTTCACGATCTCCGGCAGCTGGTCGATGAGCATCCGGTCCAGTGCCACTCGATTGTGCGAGGCCGCAGCCTCCGCCTGGATTTTCATCTTCTCCGCGTCAGCCAACGCCAAAATGCGCACCCGCTCCGCCTCGGCTTCCGCGGGCTTCACCACCTCGGACACCAGCTGCTGCTGCCGCAACTCAGCCTGCCGCTGAGCCAACTCCGTCTGCGCGGCAAGCACTTCCCGCGTGGCCTGCGCCTGGGCCAGCGGCCCGGACTGCGCCGCCTCGGCCTGTGCCTTGTCCACCTCCGCCTTGTACTGCGCCTGCACAATCGAGGTCTGCCGCACGAACTCGGCCTGGTTGCGCTGTGATTCTTGCTCCGCCTCGGCCGCCGCCTGGTTCGCCCGCGCCTGCGCAACCTGAGCCTGCTGCTGGATGGCGGCGTTGTGCGGGGCGGACATGGCCAGGATGTAGCCGAGCCGTCCGTCATCGATGGACTGGATCTGCAGCGCATCCACCGACAAACCGATCTTCACCATCTCGCCCTTGGAGCCGTCCAGCACCTCGGTCGCCAGCTTCTGCCGCTCCTTGATGATCTGCTCCACCGTCATCGAGCCGATGATGCTGCGCAGGTGACCGGCGAAGATTCGCCCGGTGAGCACCGACATCTGGTCCTGGTCGGAGAGGAACCGCTGCCCGGCGCTGACGATGCTCTCACTGTCGTTGCCCACCTTGAACGCGATCACCGCACGCACGTTGAGGCTGATGCCCTGCTGCGTCACGCACGTCTCCTCCACCTCGGCCTCACACATCGCCAAGGTGAGGAACCGGGCCTTGCGGAAGAACGGGAGGATGAATGCGCCGTGCCCGGTGACCACGCGAAACGGTGCGTCACCCCGGTTCTTGCCGCCGGAGATGAGCATCGCCTCGTCGGGTGAGGGCACTCTGTAGCCGAACATCTTTCGTTCTCCTTGTCGTTAGAGGTCTGTCCACGGAGTGACGTGCACCGTTCGGGCGCCGCGCTCATCGATCACGAGGACGACGGTGTCTTTGGGCAGCGGCTCATCCGACCACGCCAGGTAGGCCTCAGTACTTCCCCGCACGGTCACCACCACTTCCCCCGGTCCCGCGCTTCCCCTGGTCGCCACACACAGCGAACCGACACAGCCGATCGCCGAGGGGTCAGTCACTCCCGCCATCTTGCACCTTCTGCCGACGAATCGGGGCGTGTTCTTCGGGTCTGCACCGACTTTGCGCCCCGATGTGACAAGAATCGGCAGTGTGAAGGCCAACCGGTGGGAGCTGCGCACTTGTGCGCGACGAGGACATATCACCTACGCGCCCGACGACGACGCGTTGGCCGAACGCCTCAGCGGCAGCACCGGACAGGGCGAGGTGTGGCGCTGCCTGCGGTGCGGCGACTTCGTGCTCGGCGCACCGCACGGCCGCGGCCATGCCGACGATGCGCCGTTGGTGTTGCGCGGCAAAGCACTACGCCAGGCGATAATCGTGCGGGCGCTCGCAGCGGAGCGGTGGTTCCGGGCCGTACTGATCGCGTTGGCAGCGTGGGCGGTATGGAAGTTCCGCGGTGCGGAGGGTTCCATCCAGGCAGCGCTGGACCGTGATCTCCCACTGCTGCGGGGCACCGGCATCAAGGTCGACCAGCTCGGCGCCGTCCGCGAGCTGGAGAAGGCGTTGGCCACCAAACCGTCCACGCTGACCCTGCTGGTGTTCCTGCTGATCGCCTACGCCGTGCTCGAGCTGGTCGAGGGCCTCGGGCTGTGGCTGCTCAAGCGCTGGGGCGAGTACTTCGCTGTGGTGGCCACCGCCATTTTCCTGCCGCTGGAGGTGTACGACTTGACCAGGGGCGTCACGGTGACCCGCCTCGGGGCCTTCGTCATCAACGTCGCCGCGGTGGTCTACTTGCTGATGTCCAAGCGGCTGTTCGGTCTGCGGGGTGGACGCAAGGCCTACGACGCCGAGCGCCGGGGCGAACAACTGCTCGACATCGAGCGCGCCGCGACCAACGTCTGAGGAGTCCCATGCCCGACCCCCGCCTGCATCCCCTTACCGCCACCGAGCGCACGCCGCAGCAGCAGCGGCTCATCGACCAGGCAGGCGGCGAGCTGCGGGTGTTCACCACTTTGGCCCGCCACCCTGCGCTGTTCGAGGACTTCCAACACCTTGGCGGACGCCTGTTGCACCGCTCGGCGCTGAGCGGCCGCGAGCGCGAAATCCTCATCCTGCGCACGGCTTTCGGCTGCCGCGCCGACTACGAGTGGGCGCAGCACCACCGCATCGCCACGGCGCTGGGCATGGAGCCCGAGGTGATCGCCGCGCTCGGCCACTCGGAGCCCGAGCTCGCGGCCGATGATGCACTGCTGGCCCGCGCTGCCGATGAGCTGGTGAACGAGCATCGACTCGGCGACGCGTGCTGGGGCGCCCTGACCGAGCGGTTCGCCGAGGTGCAGGTGATCGAGCTGTGCATGCTGGTCGGCTCGTACACCATGCTCGCAGGCACGCTGAACTCGATGCAGGTACAGCCCGAGCCGGGGCTGGCTGTTCCCCCGTGGGCGCAAGACTGACCCCCCGGCCCACTCGCAGCTCGACGATCCGGAACTCGTTGGGTGTCGGCGTGGCGGTCGGCGTATACGGATTCGCGTTCGGCGCCGCCTCGATCGCGGCGGGCCTGTCCGTGCTGCAGACCTGCCTGTTGTCGTTGTTCGCGTTCACCGGCGGCACCCAGTTCGCTGTCGTCGGGGTCCTCGCCGGCGGGGGCACCCTGGCCGCGGCGCTGTCCAGTGGCCTGCTGCTCGGTTTGCGCAACACCCTCTACGCGATGCGCCTCGCCCCGCTGCTGCGTGTGCGGGGTGTGCGCCGCCTCCTCGCCGCGCTCGGCACCATCGATGAGTCCACCGCCATGGCCATCGGTCAGCCCGCACCCGAGCTGTCCAGGGTGGCGTTCTGGTGGACCTTCGGCAGCGTCTTTGCAATTTGGAATCTCGCGACTCTGTTGGGCGCGGCAGGCACGAGCGCGTTGGGCGACCCGAATCGCTTCGGCCTGGACGCCGTGGTGCCCGCCGCCTTCCTCGCCCTGCTCGCGCCGCGCCTGCGAGAGGGCGGCGTCGAGCGGCGCGTCGGCCTCGGGGCTGCCGTCATCGCACTCATGCTCGTCTCGTTCACGCCGCCGGGCATCCCGGTCCTGGCCTCCAGCGCCGCGCTCCTGCTGGCCGGCCGGGTCCGCAAGCAGGACGCATGAACCTCTGGGCACTGGTGCTGCTGACCATTCTCGGCTGCTACGCGCTGAAGCTGGTGGGATACCTGCTGCCCGCTCGCGTGCTCGAGCACCGACGGACCCGCCGCCTGGTCGAGCTGCTGCCCGTGGCGCTGCTGGCGGCGCTCGTCGTGGTGCAGGCGGTGGCCGTCGGCGAGCACCTGGACCTCGACGTGGCGCGGCTGATCGGATTCGGGGTTGCCGCCGTGGCGATCTGGCGCCGGGCACCGTTCCTGGTGATTGTCGTCGTCGCTGCGGCTACCACCGCCCTGCTGCGGTTAGCCTTCGGGCTGTCCTGAGTGCTCGACAACCGCCCGAGTGCTCACTCCTGGGCCAGCTCGTCCGCCAGCTCGCGCAGCTTGTTCTTGGCCACCTTGTCCAGCGTGGCCCGCGGCAGCTCGTCCAGAAAGTGCACCGCGCGTGGACGTTTGAACTCCGCCATGCCGGCGCAGCCGTGCAACACGATCGTGCGGACCTCGTCCTCGCTCAACGCGCAACCCGGCCCGCGGACGGCGAACAGCACCGGTACCTCGCCGAGCATCTCGTGGCGCTGCGCTACTACTGCTTGGGCGTCCAGCACCCCCCGGTCGAGCAGCCCGAGCACGAAGCCCTCCACCTGGCTGGCGGACACGTTCTCGCCGCCGACCTTGAGGATGTCCTTGTCGCGGTCGCCGAAGTAGAAGTAGCCGTCCTCGCCGAGCCGCGCCATGTCGCCGCTGCGGAACCAACCGTCGTCAGCGAAGGATGACGCCATGGCCTCCGCGTTGCGGTAGTACTCGAGGAACATTTGCACGCCGCGGGTTCCGCGCACCCACAGGTCGCCGTTGACGCCCACCGGACAAGCCTCGCCGGTGTCCGGGTCGAGGATGGCGAACTCGTACCCGGGCGCGGGCACACCAATGTTCAGCTCCGGGGAGTCCTGCAGGATGTCGCCGCGGGTGGCGTGGGTGACCGTCTCCGTCATCCCCCAGGTCGGGAACGTCGTGACCTTCCAGTGGCTCTCGATGGCGTGCAGCTTGACGCCCGTGCCCCACGTCTTGTAGCTGTGCTCCGGAACGGGCTGTGTAGCAATGGCTTTGATGCAGAACGGGATCATCGAGGCCCGGGTGCAGTGGTGACGCAGGGAGACGTCCCAGAAGCGGCTGGCGGAGAACTTGGGCTGCAGCACCACGGTCCCGCCCACCCACATCGTGGACCAGAAGCTCCAGCTCTGTGCGTTGACGTGAAAGCACGGCAGGAACACCAGGTAGGTGTCGTCGCTGGTCATCAGCAGGTTCTGCGAGCCCGACCGCCCGCCCCACAGCGCGTTGGCGTGGGTGTGCACCACGGCCTTAGGGCGTGCGGTGGTGCCCGAGGTGTACTGAATCCCCACCGGCAGCATCGGTTCCGCGGCCCGCGTCGGGGCTTCGTCACCGTCGCTGTACAGGCTGTCCCACGTGGGGTGGCCGTGGTCGAGCTGCTCGGCGGGGGCGGGTTCGCCGGAGTTGTCGTCGGTGACCACGAACCAGTCGAGGTTGCTGGCGTTGGCGGGGAGCTCGGCGACGAAGCGGGGCTGGGTGACGGCGCCGACGGCCTGGGAGTGCTCGGCGAAATACTGAAGCTCCTCGCCGATGCAGCGGGTGTTGGTGGTGACCGCAACCGAGCCGACCAAGGCCGAGGCGTACCAGGCGATCATCATTTCCGGGCAGTTCTCAGCGTGGATGAGCACTTTGTCGCCCTTGACCACTCCGCGGGCGAGCAGTCCGCACGCGACCTGATTGATCTCCTGCCAGAATTGGGCGTAGGTCCACTGTCGACCTGCACCCTCGCGTGGTTCCCAGACGAGGAACACCTTGTCCGGCGTCTGCTGCGACCACAGCCGCACCAGCCATGGCACGTCCTTGCCGGCGAAGGCGTACCGCTCGGCAGCGGCCCGTGCGTCCAGCGAGGGCGTGGCCATGGTCGCAAAGTGTAACCTGTTCTACTTTCGCGCCGGGTGGCTCGACACGCAAGGATCGGGGCATGAGCACACAGGGCTACACAGGGCAGCAATTTGCCGGCCAGGTCGTCATCGTCACCGGGGGTGGCTCGGGAATCGGGGCGGCCACCGCGCATCGCTTCGCCGAGGAGGGCGCCACTGTCGTCATTGCCGGTCGCACCCTGGACAAGCTGGCGAAGGTCGCAGCGGACGCGCGGGGGGACGTACGCACCAGGCAGGTCGACGTCACCGACCGGGTCGCGGTGCGTCAGCTCATCGACGAGGTCGCTGCCGAACACGGCAAGCTGAATGTACTGGTGAACAACGCAGGCACTGACTCGCCTGGTGACGTCACGCGCACCAGCGACGACGACTGGGCTCGTGTACTGCAAACCAACCTCGACGCGGTGTTCTACGGCTGCCGCGCCGCCATGCCGCACCTGCTGGCCAGCGGCGGCTGCATCGTCAACGTGTCCTCGGTGTCCGGGTTGGGTGGTGATTGGGACAACGTCGCCTACAACGCGGCCAAAGGTGGGGTGGTGAACCTGACGCGGGCGCTGGCCATGGACCACGCCGCCGACGGGGTGCGGGTGAACGCGGTCGCGCCCTCGCTGACGGTCACGGACATGACAGGTGGCATCACGGGAAACGAGGACGTGATGGTGCGCTTCCGCGAACGCATCCCGCTGGGTCGACCCGCGCAACCATCGGAGGTCGCCGCGGCGATCACCTTCCTTGCCAGTGCCGACGCGAGCTTCATCACCGGCGTCAACCTGCCGGTCGATGGCGGGCTCGGCGCCTCCAACGGGCAGCCTCGACTGTCGTGAGCACCGACGCGTGGGGCATCTCGCACACCTGGCTGGACGACGACGAGGTGGAGCAGCATCCGAGCGACGACACCGTGCGGGTGTTGCGTGAGGTGATCGGTAAGCCGCCTGAGGACCTGGAAGATCGTGCGCCGCTGGTGATCGTGGTCGGCGACGCCGTGGACCTGCCTGCGGGTGAGCTGGTGTGTGAGGACGGCACGGTGCTGCCGACGCCCACGGACCAGTTGCCGTTGGGTTATCACGAGCTGCGTCCGACCAACGGTTCCTCCCGACTAGTGATCGTCTCGCCCGGCCGTTGCTACCAACCGTCGGGGCTGCGGGAGTGGGGCCTGGCGGTGCAGCTGTACGCGGCACGCTCACGAGACAGCTGGGGGGTGGGTGACCTCGCCGATCTGCGCGCCATCCGGCAGTGGGCGCAACACCGCGGTGCCGGTTTTCTGCTGGTCAACCCGTTGCACGGCGTTGCGCCAACGCTGCCGCAGGAGACCAGCCCGTACCTGCCCGCGACTCGACGCTTCCGCAATCCGCTGTACCTGCGCGTGCCCGAGGTGCCCGGCGCCGAGCATCTCGACCCGGGGGACATCGCCGACGGAGCGGCCATCAACGCCGGGGACACCGTGGACCGTGACGCCGCGTGGACCCAGCACCGCCGCGTGCTGCACGACGTGTTCGACGGTGGTCCGCCGCGCGCATTCGACATGTGGCGCGCCGAGCAGGGCGCGCCACTACAGGAGTGGGCCACCTGGTGCGTGCTGGCGGAGCAGCACGGCGACGACTTCCACGACTGGCCGAGCGAGCTGCAGGACCCCGCCGAGGTCACCGCCGACGAGCACGAGGTCGCCTTCCACGCCTGGCTGCAGTGGGCGCTGGAGCTGCAGCTGACCGAGGCGTGCGCGGGAATCACCGTGCTGCAAGACCTTCCGGTCGGCGTGTCCGGTGGCGGCGCGGACGCGTGGGTGTATCAGGGTGTGCTGGCCAACGGAGTGAGCGTCGGTGCGCCCCCGGATGACTTCAATGGGCTCGGGCAGGACTGGGGATCGCCGCCGTACGTGCCGTGGCGCCTGCGGCTGGCCGGCTACGAGCCGTTCATCCGGTCGGTGCGCGCCACGCTCGCCGGCGGCGGGGGTCTGCGGGTGGACCACGTGATGGGGCTGTTCCGGCTGTGGTGGGTTCCTCCGGGCGGTGATCCCACCGACGGCGCCTACGTGCGCTACCCGTGGCGGGAAATGCTGGCCATCGTGGCGCTGGAGAGCCACCGGGCGCAGGCGCTGGTGGTCGGCGAGGACCTCGGCGTGGTGGAGGACGGGGTCCGCGAGGCGATGGCGGAGTTCGGGCTGTTGTCCTACCGGCTGCTGTGGTTCGAGGACGATGCGCCCGCGCAGTGGCCGGCCGATGCGATGGCGGCTGTCACCACGCATGACCTCCCCACGGTGCCCGGGCTCGTCGACGGGTCCGACGTGGCTGAACAGCGGGGGCTGCGCCTGGGCAGCGACGACGAGCTGAGCGCCAACCGCAGCGAGATGTTGAGCAAGGTCGGGGACAGCACTTACCCGGATGAGGCGGTACTCGCTGCCTACGGTCAGCTGACCCGGGCGCCCTCGGCGTTGCTGTGCGCCACCTTGGACGACGCGGTGCTCGCGAGGCGTCGTCCGAACGTGCCGGGCACCACCGAGCGGGACAACTGGTGCATCCCACTGCCCGTGCTGGTGGACGACCTACCGTTCTACCCGCCCGCGCGCGCCCTCGCGAAGCTGCTCGACGGGGCAGTACATCCGTGAAGACCGTCGTCGTGATCACCACCGGCGGCACGATCGCCAGCCGCAGCGACGCATCGGGAGCGAAAGTCGCTGGTGTCGCCGGGGCAGAGCTGCTCCGCGCTGTTCCGACGGGCGTCGAGCTGCAGGTACGCAATGTGCTGTCGCTGAACAGTGCCGCACTGACACTGTCCGACATGGACACCGTGCGGCGAGCGGTGGCCGATGCGCTCACCGCGGGGGCGGACGGCGTGGTGGTCACGCACGGCACCGACACGATGGAGGAGACCGCGTTCCTGCTGGAGCTGGTGCACGACGACCCGCGGCCCGTGGTGTGCACCGGCGCGCAGCGCAGCGCAGACGATCCGTCCAGCGACGGCCCGGCCAACCTGCGCGATGCCGTGCTGGTCGCCGCATCGCCCGCGGCGGGGGAAATGGGGGTGCTCGTGGTGTTCGACGGCGCGGTGCACGCCGCGCGGGGTACCCGCAAGGTGCACACCCTGGCGTCCTCGCCGTTCGCTGACCCCGATCTCGGACCGGTGGGACACGTGGTGCTCGGGGAGCTGGTGGTGCACCGGGCGCCCGCCCGTCCGCCTGCATTACGCGCCGTCGCCGACCTTCCGCGGGTGGACATCGTCGCGCTGTACCCGGGGGTGGACGGCACGGCGCTCAATGCGTACGTCGCGGCCGGGGCGCGGGGCCTGGTGCTCGAGGCGCCGGGACTGGGCAACGCGCACCCCCTCGTCGTGCAGGCGGTGCGTCATCACGTGGCGGCGGGCGTGGTGGTGCTGCTGTCCACCCGGGTGCACGCCGGCCCGGTGCGTGCGGTCTACGGCGGCGGGGGAGGCGGCGTCGACCTGGTGGCGGCGGGCGCCCTGCTCGCCGGGTATTTGCGGCCCAGTCAAGCCCGCGTGCAGCTGGCCGCCCTGTTGGCCTCGGGTATGGGGGCGGCGGAGATCCAGGCGGCATTCGATTAGGTGCGGTACGCGTCAGCGCGGTGACGAATGGCCGTGACCTCGACGATTTCCGCAACGTCGATGAGGTACAGGATCCGGTAACCGCCGCGACGAGCGGTGTCAGACCCCAGACCTAAGATCAGCGGCATGACACTTGCGGGCGCGGATCTCGATCTGGCCATGGACGCCCACCGACGCGAGCTCACCGGATTTTGTTACCGCATGCTGGGCGCAGGATCCGAGGCCGAGGACGCGGTGCAGGAGACGATGGTGCACGCGTGGCGCGCCATCGACAGCTTCGAGGGCAGATCGTCGTTGCGCTCCTGGCTGTACCGCATCGCGAACAACGTCTGCATCGACATGCTGCGGAGCCCGCAGCGCCGCGCCCGGCCGATGGATCTGGGCCCCTCCACCGCCACCGTGAACGTCGTCCTCGGCGAGCCGTCCCAGGAGAACGTCTTCGTCCAGCCCATCGCCGACAGCCGCGTTATCGCCCTCGACGGCGATCCGGCGGAGGTTGCGCTGGCCAAGGAGTCGATCCGCCTGGCCTTCATCGCCGCGTTGCAACACCTGCCGGCCCGCCAACGTGCGGTGCTGATCCTTTGCGAGGTGCTGCGCTGGCAGTCCGCTGAGGTGGCCGAGCTGCTCGACACCACCACCGCATCGGTGAACAGCGCGCTGCAGCGGGCCCGGGCGACCCTGGCCGCACTACCCCGCGAGTCACTGGACTCCACTGTGGACCCGCAACAGGCGGCACTGCTCGAGCGCTACGTGGACACCTTCGAGCGCTACGACATCCCCGCGCTGGTGCGGCTGCTGCGCGAGGACGTCGTTCTCTCCATGCCGCCCTGGGACATCTGGCTGCGGGGACCGCAAGAGCTCGCGGCCTGGTTCCTCGGGGAGGGCAGCGTCTGCGAGCACGGCCGTCTGCTGCCCATCGCGGTGAACGGCACCGCGGGCTTCGGCAACTACCACCGGGTCGCCCCCAACCGGTGGGAGCCGTTCGCCATCCAGGTGATCGAGACAGCAGACGGCCGCATCGTCGGTCACCACAACTTCCTGTACCCCGAGAGCTTCGCCGCGTTCGGGCTGCCGGACAGTATCGAGGTCTAGACGAGCAGGTGCGGATACTCCGCTGCGCGGTGCTGGAAGGACAGAATGCTCGCGTTCTGGATTACGCCGTCGCGAATCTCGATGGCGCGCCTGATGGTCTCGCTGGCCGCCCACTCGTCAGCGCCGGAGAGCACGGTCGGCAGATGCGGGAGCAAGGCCGCACTGATCTCCCAGGTCGCGGAGTTCCACAGGTAGGACGGGCTGTGGTCGACGGCGTAGTAGTGCACGTTGCGGCCGACCACAAAGCTGGGATCGTCGAACGAGTTCGGCCGCGCCCAGCTGAACCCCATACCCTCGTCGCAGGACACGTCGACGATCAGACTGCCCGGCGCGAACCCCTCCAGGTCACACTCCCGCAAGAACGTCAACGGAGCGTCGGTGTCCTGGAGCACGCAGTTGACGACTATGTCGTTCTCCGCGAGGAAGGGCGCCAGTTCCACCCTGCCGCCATCGGTGATGGCGAAGCTGCGCTGGGGCTCACCCGCATCGTGGTCGACCTGGACGATGTGCGCCGAGTGGATCGGTGAGCCGACGGCCGTTACCTGCCGGTTGGTCAGCACCCGGACGTCGTCCACGCCGTGGGCGTTGAGCGCGGTGACGGCACCCCGCGCCGTAGCCCCGAAGCCGATGACCGCTGCCCGCAGGCGCCGGCCGTAGTCGCCCGTCGAACCGATGAGCTGCAAGGCGTGCAGCACCGAGCAGTAACCGGCGAGCTCGTTGTTCTTGTGAAAGACGTGCAGCCCGAAGCCGCCGTCACTTGCCCAGTGGTTCATGGCCTCGAAAGCGATAAGCGTGAGCCGGCGGTCGATGGCGTGCTGGGTCAGCGCCGTGTCCTGCACGCAGTGCGGCCAGCCCCACACGATCTGACCCGCACGCATGTCGGCGAGGTCGCTGGGCTGGATCTTGGGCAGCAAAATGACGTCGCACTCGGCGATGAGCTGCTCCCTGGTGCGCAACCCGCCCACTTGGGCAGCCACCTCGTCGTCGGACACGCCGAAGGGCTCGCCGTAACCGTGCTCCACGAACATCCGCGCGCGCAATGCCGCGTCGATCTGGGGAAAGTGCAGCGGGTGGATGGGCAACCGTCGTTCATTTTCCTTGCGGGAGCGGGCAACGATGCCGAGACTCAGCGAGGAGGGCGTCAATGTTTCTTGACGTTCGCGACCGGCTCGACGCTGGCGCCGCCGGACTTCGCCTTCTTGTCGGCTCGCTTCTCCTTGAGGGACTTGCCGGACTTCTTCGACATGGTGGTGCGAGGTGACTTGTCGGACATCGCAGGTCCCTTGATTGGGAACCTGAGCGGTCCCGGTAGTGGTGACCGTACGCCGCCACGGTCGCCTCGTGCGGCTAAAGCATATGACGTCGTGGCGCAGACGCATGATCGTTGTCGAGTACATATGATGTGTGCATGACGACGACTCGGGCCAAGCTGACCAGCAGCGGGCAGCTCTCGCTTCCGGCTGCCATCCGGCACCGCTGGGCGACGGGTGCCGTGCTGGTCATCGATCAGGGTGACTACGCCATCGTTCGCCCCGTCCCCGCCGACACCGTGGCCGCACTCCAGGGCGCCTACGCAGGCCCCGGTCCCGGCCTGGACCAAGCCCGCGACGAGGAGCGGCGCACGAGCGAGGCGCACGACCAACGCAGCCGGTGACTATTCTCGACGCCTACGCAGTGCTTGCCTACCTACGAGGCGAACCGTCCGCCGACCAGGTCGCCGCCCTGCTACGCCAGCCGACGGCCCTTACCGCTGCCAACGCCGCCGAGGTGGTGGAACAACTGGTTCGGGTCTTCGCGTGCGACGCCGACGACGTGCACGGTGACCTCCTCCTGCTGGCCAACATCGGGATGGAGATCGCAGCCGTGACGGTCGAGGTAGGACTGCTCGCCGGACGCCTGCGGGGCCGCCACTACGAACGCAACACCATGGCGGTGAGTCTTGCCGACTGCATCGCCGCAGCGACCGCACTGACCCGCCGACAATCCCTGGCCACGGCCGACCCCGCGCTGGCCAGAATGCTCCGGCGCGAAGGCGGGACGGTCCATGCCCTTCCCGACAGCAGGGGGCGGCTACCGTGAGCATGGCTAACGAGAGGATACTGGCACCGTGCTGGACAAACGCGTTGCGTCGTTGGCCGCGGCCGTCGATGGGGTGCAGGACGGCGCCACGGTGCTGATCGGCGGCTTTGGCAACTCCGGCATCCCCGGCGAGTTGATTCAGGCGTTGATCATCCAAGGCGCCCGCGAGCTGACCGTCGTCACCAACAACGCGGGCAGTGGCGAGACCGACATCGCTGCCCTGCTCCGAGAGGGCCGCGTGCGCCGGATCGTCTGTTCCTACCCGCGGTCCAAGGGCTCCACCTGGTTCGAGGAGCTCTACCGCGCGCGCAAGATCGAGCTGGACCTGGTCCCGCAGGGCACGCTCAGCGAGCGGATGCGGGCCGCCGGCGCCGGCCTCGGCGGATTCTTCACCCCGACGGGTGCAGACTCGATGCTTTCCGATGGCAAGGAGGTTCGCGTCATCAACGGTCGTAACCACGTATTCGAGGAGCCCTTGCGCGGCGACGTTGCCTTGATCAAGGCCGACCGCGCCGACCGTTGGGGCAACTTGGTGTACCACTCTGCCGCCCGCAACTTTGGGCCGACGATGGCCACCGCCGCGGCCCTTACCGTGGTGCAGGTGCGCCAGCTCGTCGAGCTCGGCGAGCTCGACCCGGAGTGCGTGGTGACGCCGGGCATCTTCGTCAACCGCGTCGTCGAGGCCGTGCCGGGCGTAGCCCAGTGAGCTGGCAACGGCTGTCGCGGCCGGACATGGCCCGGCGCGTGGCGCAGGACATCCCCGACGGCTCCTACGTCAACCTGGGCATCGGCTTGCCGACGTTGGTCAGCAACTACGTGCCCGAGGGCCGGGAGATCATCTACCACAGCGAGAACGGCATTCTCGGGCTCGGCCCGGCGCCGCTTTCCGGGGAGGAGGACCCCGAGCTGATCAACGCGGGCAAGGGTCTGGTCACCCTGGTGCCCGGCGCCTCCTACTTTCACCACACCGACTCGTTCATGATCATGCGCGGGGGCCACCTCGACGTCTCGGTGCTCGGCGCGTTTCAGGTCAGCGCCGCAGGCGATCTGGCGAACTGGGCCACCGACGACGAGGGCTTCCCGCCCGCGGTCGGTGGCGCGATGGACCTCGCCGTCGGCGCGAAACGGCTGCTCGTGCTCACCACCCACGTGACCTCCGGCGGTGAGCCGAAGCTGCTCGAGCATTGCACCTATCCACTGACCGCAGCGGCGGTCGTCGACCGGATCTACACCGACCTGGCCGTTTTGCAGGTCACGCCCGAGGGCCTGCTCGTGCAGGAGATGGTCGCCGGTCTGAGCCTCGGTGAGCTCCAAGAGCTCACCGGAGCCCGGCTGCACATCACCGCGGACGTGCAGGTGCTGTCTCCGGGTTAGAGCGCGGCGTTGGTCTCAAACTCGGCCGAAAGCTCCTTGGCAATCCGCTTGAGCAACGGCACGATGCGGTCGGCAGAGTTCTTGGTCACCCGGGCGGCGGGTCCGGAGACGGAAATCGCGGTGAGTGTCGGCGCTTCCGGCACCGGCACCGAGAAACAGCGGACACCGACCTCATGCTCCCCCTCGTCGATGGCGTAGCCGCGGTGCCGGCTCAGCGTCAGGTCGGCCAGGAGCGCCTCGACGTCGGTGTGGGTGTTCGCCGTCTGCGCCGGCAGGCCGGTGCGGGCGGTCGATGCCGCGGACCGTGCGCAGCCCGCCCACCGTCGTCGGCAGGCGCCGAGCGTTCACTCCGGCGCGCAGCCAGACGTTGCGCAGGTGTTCTGCTTGTACACCGGAAGTGAGGGTGAGCATCAGCGATCCCCACAGCAGGTGGAGTTCTGCCTCCCGGGTGTCGACGTTCACGGCGTTCAGACGGGCGCGTTGTTCTCCGGCGGTTCCGCGCGAAACCGACACGATCTGTGTGGTGACGGGCGGGATCGACATGCTGCACCCCAAGGCAAGAGCGCTTCCGTGGGCTGATCAGGCCCGGTGAGTTGGTAGGTCTCACGGTAGGGGCTCGCACCGACAGAAACCGCCCACCCCAGCATCGCCCACCCTTCCCGCGGCACCCATGCTGAGTGCCTCAGCGGTGGGGTAGCGGGGTGTTGTCCCCAACGGGGCGGGGTGTCCACAGTCAGCGTGACAGTGGGGCCGGTACAGGTCGGTCCTGGGTGATGATCGGACGCCAGGAGGGTTTCGTCATCCGGGCGGGGCCTGCGTCGTTGAGGAGACCATGCCGTGATCACACGGACTCTTACCGCCGAACAAGCCACCGCCCCCACCGCGGCCGGGCGCGAGAACAGCCGTGGGTGCACCGCCGACAACGCTATTGCTGCCGCCCTGGACTATTTCGCCGCCGCTACTGCCCCCACACCGGGTCTGGAGGCGCACACCATCGCGGAAACCCTCCTGGCCGGGAGACCGAAGTGATCGCCGGCCCCGGGTATGACCGCTGCGGTGTCTACGCGGCGGAGGCCACCGCCGGGGGGCTGCAGGCGGTGCGCGACCATCTCGCTGCCGAGGCACCCGGCGACGCCGAGTGAGTAGGTGCGCCGGGTGGCTCCGCCGTCACCGGAGGGCGGAGCTGGGGCGGTCGACGACGCAGTCGGCCAGCTGTTCGGCGGCTACGGGGTCTTGGTAGCGCAGGGGTCCTCGGGTGGCGAGCTCGGCCAGGCCGGGGCTGTCTGCCCGAGCCGGGGACTGGTGCGTGTCCGGTCCCCGGCCCGTTCCCAGTTTCCTCTCAGGTCATGAGAGGAGTCGTCCCCACCGTTTGTCGACCAGCGGGGCGCCGGCGATCGCGAGGCACTTCCACAGGGTCACCGCGACCGAGTCCAGGACAGGGACCGCCGACTCCGCCTCCACAGTCTGCACAATGTGCGCGCCGTATAGGTTGGTGCACAGATAGACGAGCGCGTCCGGAACCTCCTTGAGCAGCTCGCGGGACGGCGGCAAGAGCTCCTCGGGCGTCACGCGGGCAAACGACTCGTTGTCGGACAGCCCGAGGGCGCGGTCGGCGACGACCCTGATGCCTTGCTTGCCGTACTGTGTGCCGACCTGCTGGTTGACGTCCCGCGTGTACGGCGTCAGCAACCCCACCGACCGGATGTTGAACCGTTCGAAGGCGTCTAAGTAGGCCAATGTGGACGTCGTCGCGGGCACGCCCGTCGCGCTCGTGATCACCGTGGCGATGTCATGGTCGTGCTCAGGACCGACCCAAGAGCCGGAGGTCCCATTCCAGGCGATGACGTCGACGTCCGCCGTCGCGAGCAGCTCGGCCGCCCGGCACATGCCCTCGACGTCGAACTGGTTGTCCGAATCGGAGTCCAGGGCGATTCTCGTAACCGGGATGCGCGTGGAATGCACCGTTACGTCATCACGCTCGCCGAGCATCCGATAGGTCATCGGCTCCAGGCACGTGTTGGACGACGGCACGATCATGCCGATCCGCCGTGGCCGCTCTCGCTCTGACATGGTCACGCTCCTCCGGTGATGGTCGTTGCCAGCTTCGGTACCTCTGCCGCGGGCCACTGCGCGTCGTGGAACCCGCGTCGTGTCAGGTAGCGACCCACCGGGCCGGGATCGTGGAATCCGTCGCCATCGAGCACGACCCGCCCGCCGGAGACGACGACCTGCGGCCATCCGCGGAGCCGGCGGCCATGGAACGGCGAGAAGTCGGTACCCATGTGGAGCGCCCTCGCGTCCACGGACCGTTCCTCCTGTGGGTCGAGGACCACCAGGTCGGCGTCGTAACCCTCGGCGATCATCCCCTTGGCCGGGAGGGCGTTGATGCGGGCGGGTGCGGCGGCGAAGAGCTCCACGAACTGCTCCAGGGCCGAGTCGCCCGGCCGTCCGGCGGCCTCTGCCTGCTCGGTGAGGGCGGTGAAGGCGACCGGCATACGCGTCTCGACACCGGGCAGGCCGTGTGGCATGAAGCGAACGTCGTCGGCCCGTTCCCGCTTCTGGGTGAGGTCATAGCAGGAGTGGTCGCTGGAGACGGTGTCGATCTTCCCGTCGAAGAAGCGGGCGCGGAGCGCCGCCACCGTCGTCGCGGACCGCATGGGCGGGCAGCACGCGAACCACTCGGGAACCGGGCCTAGGTAGGCCGTGTCGTCGAGGGTGACGTAGTGGGGGCAGGTCTCGGACAGCACCTCCTGTCCCCGATCACGTGCCTCCGAGACGAGGTCCACGGCACCCGGAGTCGACTGGTGGACGAAGTAGACGGGAGCGCCGGTGTACTCGGCCAGGGCAAGCACCTCGCGGACCGACGCCTCCTCCGCCAGCTCAGGGCGCGTCCGGTGTAGGTGCTCGACGCCGATCCGGCCGAGGCCGACGTGCGCCTCGGTGCAGTGGTGGATGACGGCGTCGTGCTCGGCGTGAACGTAGGTCAACCCGTCGAGGCGGACCATCTCCCGGAGGACGTTCACCACGGTGTCTGCGTCGGCCATGGTCGAGCCGCGGTTGGTCATGTACAGCTTGACCGACCTGATTCCGAGCTCGGCCATCTGGTCGAGTTGGCGAGGCACGGTGCAGTCCCATCGGATCACGCAGCCGTGCAGTCCCACGTCGCAGCGTGACTCGCGCATCAACTCGAGCTTGCCCAGAGCCGCGTCGAGCGGTGACTGCGAGAGGTTCCGAGGGATGCCGAAGTCGAGGATCGTCGTCGTGCCGCCCCACAGGGCGGCCTTTGACGTGACGTCGAAGTCGTCGAGCGTGCGATAGGCGCCGGTTGTCTGGGCCACGTGGCAGTGTCCATCCACGCCCCCGGGTACCACCACCCGCCCTCGGGCATCGATGACGCGGTCGGCTCGGGGGACGGGAGCACTGTCGGGGATTACGTCGATGATTTGACCCCCTCCCACAACGACGTGGGCACGCCGGCGGCCTCCCGCGTTGACGACCAGCCCGTGGGCGACGACGAGGTCAGGCGTCATGGGACCCTCCCACCGCGGTCGCGGGCCTGCGGTTCCGAGGGGCGACACCTGTTTGGGCCGTGTCCAGGGCCGCGTCCAGAGATCTGGAGAGCCCATGTCGAGGTTTCAGTGGGGGCGCCGCGAAGGCACCCGCCCGGCGCGGGCCCGGAGCGAGCCAGACCAGTGCCTCGGCGAAGCGCATGCCCGCCGCGACCCCGTCGACCACCGGCACCGGGATCTCCTCGGCGACCTCACGCGCCAGACCCGCCAACGGCGCCCCCGCGAGCACGACGACGTCGGCGCCGTCGGTCGAGACAGCCGTCGTGGACAGTTCCACCAGCGTGGAGCGGAAGTCCGATTGCACACTGCCGATCCCGCCCAAGGCCTCCTTGATCGACCGGATGGACGCCAGTCGGCCGCCGAGACCGAAGTGCTCAACGCAGTCCCGGTACCACGCGGTGATGCGGTCGGAGATGGCGATGATCGAGAACCGGTGCCCCTGCAACGCCGCGGCGCACAGCGCAGCCTCGGTGATGCCCAGGACCGGAACGTCCGTCATCTCCTTGAGCGCCGGCAGTCCCGGGTCTCCGAAGGCCGCCACCACCACCGCGTCCACGTCCGGTGTCTCGGCGATGACTTCCGCAACCGCGCCGGCGGCGATCATCGCCTCGAAGCGGGTCTCGATGTATTCGACGCCGTAGGGCGCAGTGCGCAGCACCAGTTCCGTGTCACGACTGCAGGACCTGCGCGCTTCAGCGCCGATCAGCGCGGTCACGTCCTCGTTGATGTTGGGGTTGATGACGAGAAGTCTCATGATGATCCTCATTTGGTCGGTCGGGCTGACGACGCCGTACCGGCGGCCGCGGGCAGCTCAGACGGTGTCTGGGAACTGCTCCCTGTACTTGTTGATGTGCATGATCGACTGTTGCGCTGCCCGCGCCGGGTCTCCGCTCGCGATGGCCGAAAGCAGGTCGCGGTGCTCTTGAACCAGTTCGCGCAGATCGGTGACGTGACGAAAGAGCCAGTGCATGCGACCTTGGAGCGGCTCCAGCCCACTGCGTAGGAAGGTATTGTCGGCGATCCGGGTGATCTCGTCATGAAACTCACTGTTCGAGCGGTGAGTCTCCAGCAACGCACCACGTGCGAGGGCGTCCTCGGCCCGGTCGACGAGCTGGGCGAGGGTCCGCAGGTCGCGGGGGGTCGCCCGCTCGGCGGCAAGGCGTGAAGCGAGAACTTCGAGGGACTCGCGCACGTCGAACAGGTCGCGAACGTCCTTCTCGCTCAGCTCGGCGACCACCAGACCCCTGGGCGCTCGCTCGTCCACGAGACCTTCTTGGCGCAGCATCCGGAGTGCCTCCCGAACCGGCAGGCGGGAGACGTGGAACTCTACGGCGAGGTCCCGCTCGATGAGGCGGGACCCCGGCGGATAATGGCCCTCGAAGATCCGTGTGCGCAACACGTCCCGGATGTCCTCGCGCAAAGGGCGGTTGGATTGTGCCGCTGCTGGCTGGCTCATGTCCTCGATCTCCTTGGTGTGTCTGCCTCGTCGACGGGTGCCCTGCAGGCGGGACCGCCACCTTCACAGTCCCACCCGGGGGCGTCACACCGGAAGCCGCCTGCTGTAGTCAAGGGTGAGCACCGATACACCCATGACGATCGCAGAACCGACGAAGTAAAGCAGTGCCCAGGTGTAGCCGCCGGTGGCTCCCACAATCAGGCCGACCGCGATGGGCGTGATGAATCCGGCGACGTTGCCGCCAAGGTTCATCGCCCCACCAAGCACACCGGCATTGGTCCGGCCGCCCAGAGTCGCTGGGACGGCCCAGAACAGGCCTACCCAGCGCAAGAAGAACAGCACGACCGACAACAGGATGACGGCGGTGATGGGCTTCGGCACGACCGTCACGCCGATGAGCCCTGCCGTCACCGCGAGCGCCGCGAAACCCAGGAGCGAACGCATGACCAGGTTGGTGTCCAAACCACGGCTCCGCAGGTGGTCGGCAAGGGCGCCGGCGAGCAGCTCGCCGACGAAGCCCGCCCCGAAGATGACAAAGGTCGACCAGCCGATCCCCTTGAGGTCAAAGCCCTTGGCCTGCGCCAGGTAGAGCGGTCCCCAGGTGAGCAGGCCGTAGAAGACACCATTGAACCCGAACCAGCCGAAGCACATTGCCCAGAACGACCGGTACTTCAGGTACGGGAGCAAGGCCCGGCGTCCTTCGCCGGGAGCGACTCCGGCCGCGCGGTCTTCGGCTTCGTGGGACGCCTCGATGTAGCTGGCTTCGGCCTCGTTGACACCCGTGTGGTGGCGGGGGTTGTCCCGCACGTACCACCAGATGATGCCACCGAGGATCGCGGTCGTGATACCGGCGATGATGAAGGAAGCCCTCCAAGAGCCGGTCAGCCCGATTAAGCCGGTGATGGCGATGGCGCCGACGCCGGCGCCGAGCGGCGCCCCGGAATCGAGGATCGTCGCACCCCGACCACGTTCTTTCGCATGCATCCAGAGGGCGTTGAGCTTGCCTCCCGACGGCATCACCCCCGCCTCGGTAACCCCGATTGCGCTGCGGGCGACGAACATGCTGAGGAAGCCTGCGGTGAGTCCGGAGGCTGCGGTGGCCGCTCCCCACCCCACACACGAGGTGGTGATGACTTTCCGCGCTCCCCACCGGTCGATAAGCCAGCCCACCGGCACTTGCATGAGCGCGTAGCTCCAGAAGAACGCTGACAACAGCAGCCCCGTCAGCTCAGGGCTCAGCCGGAACTCGTTCTGAATGATCGGCAACGCGACCGAGATCGAGCCGCGATCGACGTAGTTGACTGTGACAAGGATGAGGAGCAGGCCGAAGAGTTTCCAGCGGACGTTGGTCCGACGTGCGGGCGGCGCCGCGCTCTCGACCAGGTCGGTGCGGGCGTCGGTGTCAAATGTGGACATGAAGTCCTCCTCGAGGACAGGGACGGATGTAGTGCCGGCTTCCGCTGGGAGTCGGAAGAAGTGCCTCGCTGCCGATTGGCCGAGTGGTCGGCGACGGGACGGGCTGTGGTTGCCCCATCGCCACTGTTGGGATCCCAGGTTGGGATCCCAGTAGAGGCAATCTAGAAGTTCGCCTCTAGCCGCGTCAAGGCTTCTGGCGAAACTCGCAATACTCATCTCAGTCCGGCCGTCCAGCGCGGCCTCGATGTCAGCAATCTTCGGCACAACCAGGATGCTGCCCGGCACTCGGCGAAATCCGAGAGATTCGTAGAAGCGGATAACGACCTCGTGGAGCGCGTCCACGACGATTTGAATCGCACTGGCTTGGTTGGAGTCTCCATCGTTTGGAATCGAGGATGGACTCATGCCGAAGGACACCACCCCGGGGAAGCCGACGGCGCGTCGCTACAGCCCTGAAGAGAAGGCCGCTGCGGTGCGGATGGTCAGGACACCGAGCCGAGCTGGGCACCGATCACGGCACTGTGCAGCGGGTCGCGACGCAGCTGGGTTACGGCCTCGAGTCGGTGCGGTCCTGGGTCCGCCAGGCTGACGTCGATGAGGGCCACGTGGCGGGGGTCAGCACGAGTGACGTCGCGAAGATGACGGCGCTCGCGCAGGAGAACCGCGAGCTGAAGAGGGCCAACGAGATCCTTAAGCGGGCAGCCAGTTTCTTCGGGGCGAAGCTCGACCGCCAGCACAAGAAGTAGCCGCGTTCATTGACGCTCACCGCGTTGATGTCGTCGCGGGCCGGCGTCTGGGGGTCGAGCTCATCTGCAGCCAGCTGCAGGTGGCCCCAAGCAGCTACTACGAGGTCAAGGCCCGCCAGCAGCGGCCACCGTCGGCTCGTGCCCAGCGCGATGCTGTGATGGCGCCGGTGGTGCTCCAGCTGTGGGAGGACAACTACCGGGTCTACGGCGCCCGGAAGATCTGGAAGGCCGCGCAACGTGCTGGTTACGGCATCGGTCGCGACCAGGTCGCCCGGCTGATGCGCAGCGCCGGGATCGAGGGCGTGCGGCGGACCAAGCGGGTCCGCACCGCCCGCCCCGAGGCGGGAGCGCCGCGGCACCCCGACCTGGTTCGCCGGGAGCGCACCGCCATGGCACCGAACCAGCTGTGGGTCACCGACTTGACGTTCATGCTGACCTGGGCCGGCATCGCCTACGTGTGCTTCATCATCGACGCGTGCTCGCGGAAGATCGTGGGCTGGCGGGTTGCCTCGCACATGCGCACCACGATGGTCCTCGACGCGATCGAGATGGCCAGGTGGTCTCGGGGCGCCGTGCTCGCCGGCCTGCGGTGTCACAGCGACGCCGGGTCGCAATTCACATCTATTCGATACGGCGAGCGGCTCGCCGAGATCGGTGCCCTCTGCGTCAACCTGGGTTGACACAGAGGGGGAGCCTTAAACCTGGCACGACCCGCCAGACATCACCCAAGCCGGTCCAGGCGCTGACTGTCAGCGCCTGGCACCTGCGCCCAGTGTCGACCGAAGGCGGGCACAAACCCCCATCACCGCGCCGAAGTTCGTGCGCATTGCGGAGGTCAAGCACCCACCCCTGAATGACATCGGTTAGTACCAAGCACGGTACGGCCAGCCGCGCAACGATGCTAAGCCATACCACGGCGCAGTAGACGCCCTGTAGGCTGTACGCTGTCGATCTCCGCTCCATGTAGGAAGGTTTTGCGGACAACCCCAGATAGCGTCTTATCCGCGTACGCGGTAATCGGGTTCTTGTGGTGGAGCTTCTTTGGATCAACCACATATGATTGATCCGGCGCAAAGATGGACACGTCGGCGTCATAGCCTAGGGCCAGTTTGCCTTTGGTGGTTAAGCGGGCCAACTCCGCCGGGCGCGTAGACATCCACTCAATCACTTTGTCGAGGCCAATGCCGCGACGCCGGGCTTCGGTCCAGATCAGCGAGAGTCCTAACTGCAGCGAGGAGACGCCGCCCCAGGCCACAGCGAAGTCACCGTTTTCTAGGTCCTTCAGATCCAGTGTGCTGGGCGAATGATCTGAGACAATACAGTCGATGGTGCCCTCTTGCAGGCCCTTCCACAGCAGTTCCCGGTTTCCGGCCTCTCGGATTGGTGGACAACACTTGTATGCGGTTGCCCCGTCGGGGATCTCTTCCGCCATCAGGGTTAGATAGTGTGGGCAAGTCTCCACCGTGAGACGGATCCCATCGCGCTTTGCGGTTGCTATCATCGGCAGCGCATCTGATGAGGACAGATGCAGGACATGGGCACGGGCCCCCGTCCACCGGGCGCGTTCGATGACCTCGGCGATGGCAACATTTTCCGCACCTCGGGGTCGAGAGGCGAGGAAACGGTCATAATGGTCACCCGCCGCCGACGGCGCCCGGTCGATGGCCCGCGAGTCCTCGGCATGGACAATCATGATTGAGTCGAAGTCTTTGAGGAGAGCCATGTCCTCTTCCATGTCGTCTGGCTCCAGGGGTGGGAACTCATCCACACCGGAATGCAGCAGGAAGCATTTGAAGCCGAAGACGCCCTGGTCGTGTAGCGGTCGCAGGTCGGCCTTGTTGCCGGGTATGGCCCCGCCCCAGAAACCGATATCGACGAAGGCTTGGTCGCGTGCGACGGTCCGCTTCACCTCGAGTGCTTCCACGGTGCAGGTCGGCGGGATACTGTTCAGCGGCATGTCGATGATGGTGGTGACCCCGCCGGCGGCGGCGGCGCGGGTAGCGGAGGCGAACCCTTCCCACTCGGTACGGCCGGGCTCATTGACGTGCACATGAGTATCCACCAAGCCGGGCAGCAGCACTTCGTCCCCGTCCAGCTCGATCACTTCGGTGCCGGAAAGGTTGTTCCCTAGGGGCTCGATGGCCGTTATCCGGCCATCGCGGATACCGATCTCGCGGGCCACTTCCCCTGCTGTAGTCATGATTCGTTGACCACGGATTACTAGGTCGTAATTCCCGCCCACATTGCGCGTCTGGTCGGTCGTGCTCATTGTTTTCTCCTATGCCGATCGTGACTAAGCTGTGTCTTCGAATACAATGCTTCTTAAGCCGTTCACGAAACAAATCGATCGCTGCAACCGGCCCGGGAGCTGTGCCGGAACTCCGGCGGAATGGATCACTTACTAAACTCTGTACCGATACGTAGCGCCGGGCTACGCACTGACAGCAAGCGTTGCGTTAGCTGAGCGGCCAGCCGATCACTTGTTTAGGCCGGGGCGGGGCGTAGGTGCGAATCTTGGATGTTGACAAGCCCATCCGAACCAGGGACTCGGCGATGGTCACGGCCGCGGCCACACCGTCAACGACAGGGACACCCAACCTGCTACGGATCTGCTCGTCGAGTCCCGCCATGCCGCCGCAGCCGAGCACAATTACTTCCGCTTTGTCGTCTTTCACCGCGCGCTCGGCTTGGTCGATGATGGCGGCAACCGCGCGGGCAGGCTCTTCCTCTAGTTCCAGTACGGCCAGCCCACTCGCCCTCACGGAGGCGCACCGCGCGTCCAGCCCCGCCGTTTTCAGCCGGTCTTCGATCAGTGGAACGGTCCTGTCGAGCGTGGTTACCACCGAGTATTTGTGTCCGAGAAACATGGCGGTGCTGGCCGCTGCTTCGGTGATGTCCACCACTGGCACCTCTAGCAGCTCCTGCAGCCCTTCGCGACCGTGTTCTCCGTAACCCGCCTGAACGATTGCGTCGAATTGTTCGTGGTAGGAGACGACCGTATCCATCACCGCGATTGCCGCGAGGTAGCTTTCAAAGTTCCCCTCACAGGATTCGGCCCCAATACGTGGCGTCAAGCCCACTATCTCGGTCCCGGGCGCCGCAACAGCGCGGGCCTGGGCGGCAATGG
>JAABUM010000721.1_pt1 | contig 55025 bp, 56 predicted proteins | sample 5559161 | NCBI WGS metagenome assembly JAABUM01 (sample SAMN10711868, study PRJNA513369) | rock metagenome | isolation source: Antarctica rocks | place: Antarctica: Victoria Land, Siegfried Peak nord
GATGATAGCAGACAGCGTGGGCGCGACCGCGGCCGGCTGGAAGCCGGCGCTCCCAGTAGACCCGACGGCGGGATGCCGGCACTCCCAGTGACGCCAACTGTGCAGCGTTCGCTTGACGGACTACTAGTACCCTTCGCTGGAAATGGTTCCGCACGTTCAGTAAGCGTTTCGAGGAGTCATCACGCACGTTGTAGCGTGCCGAACATGCGGAGAAACTTCCAGCTAGCGGTACTAGGCATGGCGCTACATCACGTCAACTTCCATACCTTGTACAGCAAACCCGTTTTCGAGGATGGAACCTAATGAGTACATGATGCGGGCGTGTTTGCGCACTACCCTACACGAGCGCAAAATATTATGCCCGGTTTGGGAGATTATGCCGACGCATGTACACATGATTATCGAGGACTTCCCCGACTTACCGCGTTCCAGGATCATGCAGTACATCAAAGGTGACACGTCGCGCGCATTCTTTGCTAACTTCTCGGAACTACGCCTTGACTTGCTCGGCGGCCATCTATGGATGAAGGGCTACTATGCCGTACATAGCGCATCATATCATCAGTTCCTGGCTACAATTCGATATATCCGTACAAACCGTGAACGTGCCGATCTATTGCCACCAGTACCTCTCGAACCCCATGGGATAGAGTGCGAGGAGGCAATCAAGTAGTGACTTCCCGGCGCCACAGTACCCGTGGTCTGCCATGCGACCGCTAGGGTTGCTCAGACACCATCACGCCCTGGAACTTCCCGGCGCCACAGTGCCCGTGGTCTGCCATGCGACCGCAGTCGCAGGCCCGTGCTATGATAGCAGCATGAGGAAGCAACACACGCGAGCGATACGATGTACGGTGACGGTCCCAGCCGAACTCTTCGACTGGGCCGAGCAGGAGCGCGAAGAGCAGGGCATGAACCGCAGCGAGTTTGTCACCTCGCTATACCGTCAGCGCCGGGACGAACAGATCCTGCGAGAGCGGGAGGCGCGCTACAGGGCCGCCTATGCCAAGCAGCCAACGACGCAGGAAGAGCATGAGTGGGCGGCTGCCGGAGGGGAAGCTTTGGCTGCTCTCTACAAAGACGAAGCGGATTGAGGCTATTGCTGCCCCCCGCCGCCGAGCGGCGCCCAGCCCATCGTCGCGGGCGCATCGTCGCCGGAGGGCGGCTCATCGGAGGGGGTCACCTGCACGGAGACGGAGAGGTCGTTGTCGGCGCGGCCCTTGTACACACCGTGCGTCGGCGGCACGTCGTCGTAGTCGCGTCCGACGGCCACGCGGATGTGGCGCTCGCCCGCGATCAGATCGTTAGTGGGATCGAAGCCGATCCAGCCGAGCGGGGGCAGCAGCGCCTCGACCCACGCGTGCGTGGCGTCGGCCGCCGAGCGGTCGTCCGCGTCGCGGTGCGAGAGGTAGCCGCTGACGTAGCGCGCCGGGATACCTGCCTCGCGCAGCAGGGCGATCATGATATGCGCGAAGTCCTGGCACACGCCCTGGCGCGGACCCAGCGCGTCCTCGATGGGCGAGTTGGCGCTCGTGCGCTGTGGCTTGTACTCGAACGCGTCGTGGATGGCCGTGTTGATCGCACGCGCCGTGCCCAGGGGATCGTCGCGCCGGCCCAGGCTCAGGTCATCAGCGAGGCCGCGCAGGAGCGGACTTGGCCGGGCGAAGCGGCTCGGCGCCAGGTAGTCCCAGTACTCGTCGGCGGCCGCGAGGCGATCAAGCTCGTCCCACGCGCGCGGCTCTAACCCGTCGGAGAGCGGTGGGCCGGGCGCCAGCGAGACGAGCGCGGCGGCGGTGATCGTCAGCGTCGTGTGGCTGTCCGGTACGTCGAAGTGGTGGACGGCGTTGCCCTCCGCGTCGCTGTAGGCCGCGACGGCGGCGCGCGGAGACGTCTGCAGAGCGAAGCTCAACAGGTGCTGCCGGCCCTCATTGCGTGGGCGCATACGCACCTCCATCATGCTCTCCCTGATGGGGGCGCTGTAGCGGAACTTGCTGACGTGACGGATGGAGTAGTACACGATGGTCAGTCGATGGTCGATCGTCGATCGTCGATAGATACCGTTTGTTGTTGCTGCATCTGATCCTCATTGTAGTCGCCCGACGTGTCTAACCGCGTCTGCGCCAGGGGGGCGCCCAGCGCTGTCGCGGTGTCTTCATTCCCACGCCGTGGCGCCGGTTCCTCGACCCACCGCCGCCGCCCGTCGAGGTGTTGCTGCAGGATATAGGTCTGGTAAACGGCCGCGTGGATCGCCGCGCACTGGCGCCCGATATCCCCCAGGTAGGGATGCATGGCCTCGCCCATGATCTCGTCGATTCCACTATAGTCTAGCGTGGCGCGCAGGCGGCCGGCCAGCCGCTCGGCGCGGCCGGCGCGGACGACGCCGGTGGCGCGCGCGATAGCCTGCAGCCCCACCTGTATCGCCGCGGCCATGAAATGCAGTGAGTGCGGGAACTCGGCGTCGAGTAGCAAAAACTCCACAATGCGTTCTGGCCGCATGTCGGCGGTGTAGACCTTGCTGTAGGCTTCAAACGCCGTACACGACTTGAGGAGACTAACCCATTGTTGATACGCGAGGGACGCATCGTCATCCGGCGGCGCCTCCAGAGGCGCCGCGACGTAGGCGTCGAGCAGAGCCACGGTGGCGCCGGCGCGCTCGATGTAGCGCCCCAACTGGATGAAGTGCCAGCCCTCGCCGTGGCTCATCGTGGCGTCGGTGATGCCCTGGAACAGGTGCGCTCCCTCGCGCACCATGCGGTAGAACTCGTGCGGCTCGGCGTGCCAAAGCTTGTCCATATCCGCGTTCTTGACCTGCAAGTAGAGACGGTTGAGCTGCTCCCACATCTCGGAACTGATCTGCTCACGCACCTGCCGGGCATTATCGCGCGCCTCCTCGACGCAGGCCACGATCGAGGAGCCGTTCGCGGCGTCAAAGACCAGAAACCGCGTGATACCGTAGGGGTCGAGTCCCATCACGCCCTCCAATCCTGCCCTTGCCCCCACTCCTGCCCCCGCCATCACTTCAGGCCGCTCCACGACATAGGCGGGAAGCTGCGGCGCACGCAACGCCGCCAGCATCCGCTCCCAGCGCCGCTCAGCGGAGCCCGTGCGCTGGTCTAACCCCTGATACTGCTGCACGTCGAGCAAGCGCGCCGTGTGCTCGGCCCGCTCCAGGTAGCGGCTCATCCAATACAGACAGTCGGCAACGCGCGATAGCATCAGTCCCTCCGAATCAGTTGCCAGTTGCCAGTTGCCAGTAACAGGGTAGTCGTTTCGTTGCATCATGTGCGAGATCGGTACGGCGACACCCCGCGCCTCCACACTCCAAACTGGCAACTAGCAACGGACTACTGGCAACTTAGTCGTACAGCACCCACGTATCCTTGCTGCCGCCGCCTTGCGATGAGTTGACGACGAGTGAGCCACGCTGCAAGGCGACGCGCGTCAGGCCGCCCGGCACGAGGGCGATGCGGTCCCCACACAGCGTGAACGGGCGCAGGTCCACGTGCCGCCCCTCGACCCCGCCGTCGACGTAGCACGGCGCGCGCGAGAGGGCCAGCGTGGGCTGCGCGATGTAGCCGCGCGGGTCGGCGATGATGCGCGCGCGAAACTCCTCGCGCTGTGCGGCTGTGCTGTGCGGGCCGATCAGCATGCCATAGCCGCCCGATTCACCCACCGCCTTGACGACGAGCTGGTCGAGGCGCTCCAGCACGTAGCGCCGCTGCGACGCGTCGTCGAGCAGATACGTCTCGACCTGCGGCAAGATCGGCTCTTCACCGAGGTAGTAGCGGATGATGCCCGGCACGTAGGCGTAGAGCGCCTTGTCGTCGGCCACGCCCGTGCCGATGGCGTTGGCGAGCGCCACGTTTCCCGCGCGATACGCGTTGAGCAGTCCGGCCACGCCAAGAGACGAATCGGCGCGGAAGGACAGCGGGTCCAGGAAATCGTCGTCGACGCGCCGGTAGATCACGTCGACACGGCGCAGCCCTGCCGTCGTGCGCATGTACACCACGGTGTCATGTACGAGTAAGTCACGCCCCTCCACCAGTTCGACGCCCATCTGACGGGCCAGGAAGGCGTGCTCGAAGTAGGCCGAATTGTAGACGCCGGGCGTGAGCAGCGCGATGGTCGGGTCGGGCCGCTGCGGGGGGGCCAGCGCGCGCAGCGTCGCCAGCAGCGCCTGCCCGTAGCGGTCAATCGAGCGCACGCCGTAGCTATCGAACAGGCGCGGCCACACGCGCTTCATGACCTGCCGGTTCGCCAGCATGTAGGAGACACCACTGGGCACGCGCAGATTGTCCTCCAGCACGGCGAAGCGCCCGTCGTCGAGCCGCACCAGGTCAGTCCCGACGATAGAGACGTAGACATCGCGCGGCACGCGCACCCCGCGCATCTCGCGCCGGTAGTGCCGGCAGGAGTAGACGAGCGCACGCGGCACGACGCCCGCCGCGAGGATGCGCCCCTCGTGGTAGATATCGGTCAGGAAGTGGTTGAGCGCGGTGAGCCGCTGCGCCAGCCCGCGCTCGATCGTATGCCACTCGGCGCCGGTGACGATGCGCGGCAGCAGGTCGTAGGGCCAAATGCGCTCGGTACCCTGCTCGGCGCCGTATACGGTGAAGGTGATACCCTGGTTCAGGAAGGCCGCGTCGGCGGCCTGCTGGCGCTGCGCGAACTCACCGTCGGGCATGCGCAGCAACTGCCGGTAAAGCTCACGATACGACGGGCGCGCCATACCGGCGGCGTCGAACATCTCGTCGTACGCCCCATCGAGCTGGTAGCCGGCGAAAGGTGGCGCCGTCGTATCGCGCAAGGGGCTAGCAGGCACATTCATAACTAGTAAGTCTACCCCACTCGCGACTGAAGTCACATGAAAAGTTGCATGGAAAACAACAGCAGGGTCTGTGAATTCTCCAAGGGGTGGGACCCGCGACCGTAATCGCAACCGTAGAATCCACAGACGGTGAAACCAACAGCCGCTGAAGCGCCGACTAGCTACGCGCCAGATCGTATACACGATGTGACGAGGATGCTAAGCGAACAGATTCACGATGGGATAGGTGAAGCCAGAGACTACATCCTCGCCGTCAAGCGTATCACTTTCAGCGAGTGTCGCAACGGGCCGAAGCGCATTGCTGGACCGCCACACGTCCACCGTCCGCCGATGAGGCCACACCACCCACACCAAGCTCGTGCCGCCGCGCAGGTAGCGCCGTGACTTGATATCCATGGCTTCTTGTGTCTGCTTGGGTGAGGCGACCTCGACGGCTAGGTCAGGGGCAAAAGGGTAAGGCTGGTCGTCTTCGACCAATGATTCGCGGAAAGCGTAGTAAAAGCCGATGTCGGGCAGTAGCCCGGTGTTCGGCTGCCCCGTGCGCTCAAAGTCGTACACGCCATCCGGCGGCGTGGTCGCTCCGAGGCCATGCGCCTCCACGAAATCACCGAGCGCACGGTAGAGGCGATCCGTGACACGGTTAGCTTTTGGCCTACTCCCTGCCATGCGGACGAGCACTCCCTCCACGACTTCGTAGCGATATCCGTCGTCCGGCCAATCCAGCAGGCCCTCGACGGTCATGGGGCCGACGCCAGGCACGATCTCAGCCCATGGCGCGAAGGGTTCCAGCGGCAGTACGTGTGCTTGACTCATGATCATAAACTCCCCACTCTCGCATAATATAATCAATCGCCGTCCGGACCATCGACCAGGGCGCGCCAGGCAGCTTCGACCTGCCGGCGCGTGTCATCGAGCGCGCCGGAGTTGTCGATGACGAGGTCGACCTGATCACGCCAATCCTCCAGGCGCGGCTGCGCGGCCAGACGGCGTTCGGCGTCCTCCCGCGAGGAGTGACGCAGCTCGACCAGGCGGCGCCGTTGCTCATCTCGGCTCGCCGCCACCCACCAGCGCGCCGTACACAGCCGCGCCATATCGCCCTGCAACAGCTTGACCGCATCGACCACGGCCACGGCGTCGGGCGGCGCCGCGTCCAAACGCCGCCGGACCTCCGCGCGCACCGCGGGATGCACCACCTCTTCGAGCCGCCGCAAGGCCGCGGGATCACCGAAGACACGCGCCCCGAGCGCGCGCCGGTCGATCGCGTCGTCGGGTCCTAGGATCGCGGGGCCGAACAGGGTCACGAGTCGCTCCCGCAACTCACCTGAGTCGCGGTAAAGTTCGTGCACAACCTGGTCGCCGTCGATCACAGGGTGGGCCCCCAGTTCGCGCAGCATGCGATCGACGGTGCTCTTGCCCGTGGCAATGGGTCCGGTGACGCCGATGGTGATCATGGCTATAGCTTACCGGAAGCTACAGGTGTTTTTTCGCAGAGTATACATTTCTCTAAATAAGCGTCCTAATGATCTCGTCGGCCACACGGTTCCCGGTTGCCATCGCCCCGTGGACGGTGCCGGTATGCCCGTCCGTATTTGTGGCTTCACCCGCGAAGAAAAGTGTATCAGCCACCGGTTCCCCTGCCTTGCGTGGCGCCTCTATACCGCCCACGCGCACATAGCTGTAGGCTCCGCGGGAGAATGGATCGGCGGTCCAATTGTGCATGCGCCACCCCTGCAACTCCGCCTCAAGGTCCGTCCTGGGCACGCGTAGAATACGAGCAAGCGCATCGAGGGCGTGGCCGATAACGTCCGCGTCCGTCTGGATGACAAGTGGAGCAGCGCGCGGTCCGGCGACCCAGGCGGTCAGTAGCGGAGCGACAAGAGGATAGCCTGTCCACCAGGTGCGAAAGACCTCATCAGGCGCGAACAGGAATGACAGCCGTGGCAGATACGGATAGCCTGGAGTTCTCCGCTCCCAGAAAGCCGCACGAAATCGCAATAGCGCCTTGATAACGTGTCCCATCGCAAGGCCGTTGTACGCCGGACGCTTGTGCGGTAGGTCAGGGACAAAGCGCACCGCGCCGGGATCTTGATCGGCGGCCGTCAAGACCCCAAGGGGGAGGGTGATGACGGCCGCACGGGCGGTCACCGGCTCGAGCATCTCTCCCGACGGGGCATGGCACGTGATCAGGACCTGTCCCGGCGTCCACTGAATCTCATGGGCAATCGTGTTCAGGCGCAACAGCGCTCGGTCCGGGGGCAGCCCATCATGGAACCAGGAAATTAAATGGCTGTAACCGGATGCCAGGCGAAACTGCCGGTTCCCGTCGATACTCTCGGCGGCTTGCTCAGTCTGCGTGAGCCATTGGATGCTCACCGTCTCCGGGTCAGCGGCGTCAAAACCCTGGACATAATCTTGGATGAGCTGGCGGGCAGCCGCCTGACGCTCTCCGGCAACATGATCATCAAGAAAGGATTGTAGTGAGCAGTCGGCGCCCCGCCATGCGGACATCTCTTTCCAAACATATTCCATACTTTCCCCCCGATCACGCGCGATCGCGGGCTGCCAGTGTCCCTGGCTCCCCGTCCACCTCTCACCCTGAACCTCGTACAGGGCGAAGGCGGATGTAGGCAGCGAAAAGATCTCCGCCGGCATGCCATGGATGAACTCCGCGCCTAATTCCAGGGGGATCGTCGTATCTAACTGCCGCGCCGTTGAGATGCGGCCACCGAGGCGATCGCGCGCTTCCAGGATGGCGACAGAGAACCCGTGATCGGTCAGCCGGCGCGCCGCCGTCAGCCCCGCCGCTCCGGCGCCAACCACAACGGCATCGACGTGTATCATGGGTTCTCTCTTCCGCGATTATTGACGAGCAGATGAAGAGATTTTTAGTCCTGGCCCTCGCCCTCGCGCCGGAGGCGTTCGACGACAATGTAGGTGACGGTATCCCACGCATTGTGGATGCCGATGAACAGGAACAGGACCGTCGCCGCGCCGACGACGAACAACGTTGGCGCCGGATTGCTCGGCAGGGCCAACGCAGCGGCGACAAGCGCGACGTAGGAAACGAGCGGGAAGACCACATGCCATAACCAGTCTTCCAGTACCGGTTGATAGTCCGCCTGACGGCGCATACGCCGCGCGACAATGACGACGTACGCCGCGCCCGCGAGACCGGAGAGGCCGAGCAGGAGGCCCGCCGGCCAGAGCGCCTGCCACGGCGCGCTCAGGGTCGCGGCGACGCCCAGCGCGGCGCAGAAATGCACGACCGTTGGGGTGCTGAAGGTCGCGGTCCCATCACCCGAGAGGCGCTCCCGCGTCCCCGCGACCAACGTGATTACCACGAACACCAAGCCCGTCAAGGCCGCGGCGGATGACCCGATGATGACGTAAAAGTTCTCCCATGCGGTCAACGGCGCCACCGTAGCCTCGTGCATGATATATTCCCCTTCGTGGTAGGATGAACGCTTTCATTACTATACCGTCAATCGCGGCTTGGCTCACCAAGCAGGGCGCGCCAGGCCGCTTCGGCCTGCCGACACGTGTCGTCGAGCGCGCCGGAGTTGTCGATGACGAGGTCAACGTCGAGTCGTCGCCTTGTGGTCGGGGATCATGCTATCTTGAAGTAGAAACGCGTGGGAAATAGAAACACGCGCATATCCCGCTGGGAGGTACAACGCCAATGAAGTTGCTGATCGAGATCGTGTTGTCGCTCGTCCTTCACCCACTCGCCGTCGTCCTGACCTGGATCGACATCCTACGGCGCTCCAACCTCGGCGCGGTCCAGAAGATCCTGTGGCTCGTCATCACCACGTTTGCCTGGGGCATCGGGCCGATCTGCTACATCCTGTTCGGCGACGGCACACTCTGGTAGGGCGTCGAGTCATACCAACCCGGCGTTCGTGAATTATGTGACTCCAACGAGCGGAGCCGCCCCGCCACATTGACGCGGCGCCGGAATCGTCGGGTGCTGACCCGGCACGCTATACGATAGCGCCATATCGATGAGCCACCTGTCTTGCATCCATACGACGCCGTACCAGCCGCCGAACCGGACGCTCGTCCCGCTCGTGCTGTTGGCCCGGATGCCAAAACCGACACAGGTTACGGCGCGCCCGTCGGCCGTCGCTAGGCGATAGTCCGCCGCCTTGGCGTAGAGCAGGTCGATAGAGTTGGTATACGCATAGCCCCGCGCCAACCGGGAAACGTTGGCCGGCGTGACGGACGCGCCGGCGATATAGCCGTACGCGCGCGCATAGTCGTGACCATTGACAGCATCGAAGTATCCCCGCACCACCACCGCTGGATCGTCGACAACGTTAGCCGTCAACGCCGGCGTATCGGTAGGGGGCGGAGTTCCGGTCGGAGCAAGCATCGGCGTATTCGTTGGGCTGGCTACCGGCGTATCCGTTGGGACGAGCGTCGGCGTGTCCATTGGGGTGAGCGTTGGTACCTGCGTGGGGACCAGCGCCGACGTCTGTGTCGGGACAAACGTCGGCGTGTCCGTTGGATGTGACGTGGACATAGAGACACCCACCGGCGTGCTCGTCGGGGCGCCCGGTCGTGGCGTCGTTGACGCGGCCGCTTGCGGGGCAGGCCCTCCTGCTTGGGCCAGTAAGATATAGCGATCCGCGACCACGCCGCCTGCGAACATGACAAGCAACGTCAGGATGATGATAACGCCGATCAGGATACGCCGTAGCACAACCGTGTCCCCCTAACCGGCCGCGTCCGTCGGCTCGGCTGGATCGCGCGGGGCCGGCGCCGGGTGCGGCGTCGTCGGTTGGTCGAAGTAGACCGTCTTGAGTTGCGTAAAGAACTGCGCCGCCGCCTTGCCCTGCTCACGGGAAAACGACGAGGACTCTTTCATGCCGCCGAACGGAACCTGCGGCTCAGCCCCCGCCGTCTCTCCGTTGATGTGCACGATGCCGGCCTGTATATCCTGGGTAAAACGCAGCCCTTTGGCGATGTCGCGCGTAAAGATTGACGCCGCTAGCCCGAAGCGCACGCCGTTGGCGATACGCACCGCCTCCTCGTAATCGTCGGCGGGAATGATCCCGACCACCGGACCGAAGATCTCCTCTTGCGCCAGCCGGCTCTCAGGGCGCACGTCGGCGTAGACCGTCGGCCGCACGAAGTAGCCGCCGTGGTTCTCCGGCCCCTCCAGCAGGCCGCCGCCGGCCAGCGTCTTCACGCCCTCCGCGCGCGCCAGATCGAGGTAGCCTTTGACGCGATCACGCTGCGCCGCCGACACAATCGGGCTCACGTTAGTTGTATCGTCCGCGCCATCGCCCGTGACGAGGGCATTGACGCGTTCAACCACCTTGCGCGTGAAGGGTTCCAGCACGGCGCGCTCCACGATGGCGCGGCTCGTCGCGGTACACTTCTGCCCCGCCGACATCATGGCGCCCTGCACCGTCAGCGCCGCCGCCTGGTCGAGGTCGGCGTCGGCCAGCACCACCACGGGGTTCTTGCCTCCCAACTCCAACTGGGCTTTACCGCCGCGATCCTCCACGCCGCGCTGGATGGCGCGGCCCACACGGTTGGAACCGGTAAACGACACGCCCGTCACGCGCGGGTCGCCGGTGAGCGCCGGCCCGACCTCATCGCCATAGCCGACCACCATATTGAGCACCCCCTTGGGCAGCCCGGCTTCCTCCAATATTTTCACTAATTTGGTAGCCGTGAGTGGGGTCAACTCGGCCGGCTTGAACACGACGGTGTTGCCGTAGAGCAGCGCCGGCGCAATCTTCCAGAGCGGGATAGCCACGGGGAAGTTCCACGGCGTGATGACACCAACGACGCCGAGCGGGACGTGCATGGTGTAGAGCATGGTCCGTGTGTTGGCCGAGGGGTAGACCTCACCGATGGGCTGAGCGCCCTCGCCGGCGTAGTAGCGCAGGATAGCCACGCCGCGCAGGGTCTCGCCCGTGGCCTCGCGCCCTGTCTTGCCCTCTTCGCGCGTCATATCAGCGGCCACCTCAGCGACGCGCGCTTCCAGCAACGCGGCGGCGCGCAGCAAGATCTCTCCGCGCTTGAGCGCGGACGTACCAGCCCAATCGGGCGCGGCCGCAACGGCCGCGCCGATCGCCGCCGTCATGTCCTCGGACGTCGAGCGGGGCCATAGGCCAATCAGGTCGGAGGGATTGGCTGGATTACGGTTCTCGATCGTCCCACCGCCGCGCGCATCGATCCACGCGCCGCCGATGTAATTCTGATAGGTTTGCATGCCCGCCGCTACCACTGTTCGCCTCCTCGTGAGCTATCAGCCGTCAGCTTTCAGCTTATCGCACCAGCCAGGCGTTTTGCAGACCCCGTTAGGCAAACGGGTGCGCCTCTCACGATTGTAATGGCGGTCGCCGCTGGCCTGACCTTTCAAGGTCAGGCCACCTCCCACAATCGCGGGGCGCATCCGTTAGGCGAACAGGTCGGCCAGGGCATAGGTGAAGCCAGGCAGCACGTCGGCCCCGTCCAGCGTGTCGCCAACATGCAGCGTCACGGGTACGTCCTGGCCCCGCGTCCACACATCGACCTGCCGGCGCTTGGGCCAGACGACCCACACCAAGCGCGCGCGGCGCTGCAGCCACACCCACGCCTTGATACCCATCTCTGGCCGATATTGCGAGGGGGACACGATCTCCACGGCCAAGTCGGGCGGCCCAAGAATATACTCCTCGTCGTCGTTACCTTCGGGCTCTGGCGGCACGCGCTCCGTCCGTAGGAACGCCACGTCGGCGCCGAGCACGGTTTGCTTGGGTTCACCCGGCAGCGTCAGGTCGAAACCGGTCTCTCCGACATAGACACGACCCATCCCATGCGGCTTGACGTGGGCGCGGATCGTAGCGCCAATCTCTAACTCTAAATAGCCATGATAGCTTTTTGGAGGAGGCATACGGACTACGCGCCCCTCGACCAACTCATACAGCCAGCCGTCCTCTGGCAGGGCGGCCAGATCGGCGGTGGTAAGTATCCGCCCGACATAGGACGGCGCCAACTCCGCCCACGGCGCCAGCAAGATATCGTCGACATCGGCCATGCTACCACTCCTCTCCCCCCTACTAACTCATCGCATTTACCATCAGCATACAGCAGTTTGCTGTGTTGGTTTGACCACACGTCAAGAGTTGACGGTGACCGTGTTGCGCAGCATGCCGAGCCCCGAGATCGCGATCTCTACCACATCCCCGGCCTGGAGCGACACGTCGTCCGGCGGCACGATGCCCGTCCCCGTCATCAGGAAAGCGCCAGACGGGAAGGCGCCACAGCGGCCCAGGTAGGCTACAAGGTCGTCCAGACGCCGGTGCAACTGGCCGGTGTTCGTCTGGCCGGCGAAGAGTTCACGGCCATCGCGCGCGATGCGGCATGTTATGTCGAGCGTGTAGGGGTCGAGCGCGCCAGTGGGCACGATGACGGGACCGAGCGCGCAGCAACGGCCATAGACCTTGGCCTGCGGCAAGTAGAGTGGGTTGCGCCCCTCAATGTCGCGCGCCGTCACGTCGTCGCCAATGGTGTAGCCGGCCACACGCAGCCCCGCGTCGAGCAGCAGCGTAAGCTCCGGCTCAGGGACCGACCATGAGGCGTCAGGGCGCGCCGCGACGCGGTCGTTGGGTCCGACCACGCGCGAGGCCATGGCCTTGAAGAATAGCTCGGGCCGCTCGGCGTCGTACACACGGGCGTAGACGTCGGCGCTGGCCTCGGACTCGCCCATGCGCGCCTCACGGCTGCGCGTGTAGGTCACGCCGGCGGCCCACACTTCCTGGCCGTCGATGGGCGCGAGCAGATGTGGCGCGAGCAGATGTGGCGCGTCGGGCGCCGGCGCCCGGTCAAGGTCCGTGTAGGCGTAATCGGGCGCGACTCCCGCGTACCGCGCCAGGACATCGCGCAGTGACAGTGCGGGAGCGGCCAACAGCGCCGTGAGCGACGCGCAGACCGCGGGCTCGCGGGTCGTCAGGTCGACCACGCCGCCATCATAGACGCCGCCCAGCCGCGCGCCGACGCCGGGCGCGAAAAAACGGCAGAGCGCCGGCCCCGCCATAGCCATCCCCGTCTCCATCATCGTGACCTCCTATTGACTTTTGCCTTGATAGTATACCCCTCACCCACGGCCTGCCTTAAAAGGCCATGGCCGCGCTTCGCCCTGTACACTGAACTCTAGACGGCCCTGCCCTATTGCCCCGAGTTTTGTGGAGACACGCCTGTTGCTGCTGGAACGCCTGACCCTCGACCATTATCGCAACTACACACGCCTGGAAGCGCGGTTCGGCGAGGGCGTGATCGTCCTACAAGGAGCCAACGCGCAGGGTAAGACGAACCTGCTCGAAGCGATCTACCTGCTCGCCACCACAAGGTCGGCGCGCACGCGCACGGACGCCGACCTCATCACCTGGGGACCACCCGACCCCTTCTCACCTACCGCGTTCGCGCGCATCGCAGCGCATGTGACACGCGACAGGGGCCCGGTCGACGTGGAGATTTTGATTCAGGATGTCTCCGGCGCGTCTGGGGCTGATCGCGCCCTGGCCGCTGGGCGTGGCTCCGCTAGCGGCAGCGGTGGACGAAAGGTGGCTGTGCCCATCGGCGCCGGTCAGAGCGCCCGCAAGCGCTTCAAGGTCAACGGCGTGCCACGCCGCGCCGGTGAAGTGCTGGGGCAGGTCAACGCCGTGCTGTTCGCGCCCGCCGACGTCGCCATCGTGGATGGCTCGCCCTCAGCGCGCCGCCGCTACCTCGACGTCATCCTCTGCCAGACGCATCCCTCGTACTATCGCGCCCTGCAAAACTACAACAAGGTATTGGTGCAACGCAACAGCCTGCTGCGGGGGATACGCGACCGTGTACAGCCGCCCGAAGCGCTCGCCTTCTGGGATGGCAAGCTGGTCGAGTATGGCGCGACGGTCGTGGTGCAGCGCGCCGAGGCGCTGGCCTACCTTGCCGACGCCGCGGCCGCGCAGTACGGACGCGTCACCGGCGGACGTGAGCGCCTGGATGTGGCCTACCTCTCGTCGATCCCATTAGAGGGCGTGGCGTCCGCGACGCGAGGGGTACGTGAAACGTTCGAGGCCGAGTTGACGACGCAGCGCGCGCGTGAGATCGCGGCCGGCGTCTCGCTGGCGGGGCCGCACCGCGACGACATCGGCCTGGCGGTCGGCGGCGTCGACGTCACGCAGTTCGGGTCGCGCGGGCAGCAGCGCTCGGTCGCGCTGGCCCTCAAGCTGGCCGAGTTGGCCTACATCCGCCGCGAGACGGGCGAGTGGCCCATCCTGCTGCTTGACGACGCCACGTCCGAACTCGACGCCCCACGTCGCGCCGCCGTCCTGGAGCTCACGCGCGAGATCCCGCAGGTCTTCCTCACCACCGCCGAACCGGACTACCTTGCCGGTCTCATGAGCCGCGCCCCGCAGGTGTGGCAGGTCGAGGATGGCGCCCTCAGCGCCGCATTATGACGTGGGTGGCATGAGATTTGCCCCTGATATCGGTGTAAAGCGATGCGTAAGGAGTTAACGATGGCGAAGCAAGGCCAGCACAAGCATGACGACAACGATCAGAACGTGTCCAAGGGTCACAATAACCCGACCAAAAGCCAGGACATCGTGACCGGCAGCTACAAGAAGCCGGAGACCTACCAGAAGCAGGCTGCGCTGCATCAGGACCCCGGCAAGCAGGGACAGCACGCCAAGGCGCCTCATATCGACGACACGCGCGACACGGCTAGCCACGCGGCGGTGTCCGAGTTGCTGGAGCAGGAACCACACAAACGTAGCGGCAGCGATCCAGACACCGCCGCTGGATCGCGGGGGTATTAACATGCATAAAGATCAAGCGCGTACGCAGCCTCAGCATCCCGATCCACGTCCGGACAAGATCAACCCCGACATGCCGGATGGCCCGTACCAGGGTGACCTCAACCCGCATATGTTCGCTGGCGAGAACTACGGTACGCAGAGTCCGCACCCTGAGAAGGACGCCCGCTCCGCCTACGCCATCAAAGAGTTGCACGGCCAACTCGCCGACCTAACGGACGCCGAACTCAAGGACATCGAGATCATGCCCGAGGGCGCGCGGCTGGAGCAGGGGGCCACGTACGTCGACCTGCGGCATCTCGACCGGGGCGAGTTCACGGCCCTTGGGAGCATGGAGGCGGGTCCCGACAACTACTACGTCCCCAAGAGCGAGACCGACTACCAGCTCTGGAACCGCCTCATTGGCGTCACCGATCCCTCGCGGTTGGACGACGCGGGCGGTCGCTAATCCATAAAGAGGCCGCCGTTCACGTCCAGGTGCGCGCCATGGATGTAGGAAGCGGCGTCCGAGGCCAGGAACACCACGGCGTTGGCGATGTCCTCGGGCTGGCCCAGCCGGCCGAGCGGGATGTTTTTCTCCTGGATGTCGCGCTGGCCGGGCGGCCACGCGTCGACCATAGGGCTCTCTACCGGACCGGGGTTGATCGTGTTTACGGTGATAGCGCCGGGACCGAGGACACGGGCAATCGACTTGGTCAAGCAGTTCACGCCGGCCTTGGACACAGAGTAGTTCGCGCCCGCGGCTAGGCCGCCCACCTGGCCGGCGAGAGAGCCTACGTTGACGATGCGCCCGCTGCCCTGCCCGCGCATGACGCGCACGGCGGCCTGGCAGCACAGGAACATACCGGTGAGGTTCACGTCGAGCACGCGTCGCCAATCCGCCGCCGAGAGGTCGTCGAAAGGCACGGCCTGAAATATCCCAGCGCAATTGACGAGCACGTCGAGGCGGCCACGTTCGGTGACGACGCGCCCGACCACGGACGCGACGTCGTCCTCGCGGGTGACATCCAGGGTCATACCATAGACAAGCTTACCCTGCCCGGCGCACTCTTCCACCGCCGCCGCGACCGCGTCCCGCGACATGTCGGCCACGACGGCCGTCGCCCCTTCAGCCACGAGGGCGCGCGTTATCGCCCGCCCGATCGCCCCGGCGCCCCCCGTGATGACGGCAACCTTGCCGGCCAATCCTGTCTGCATAGTTATCCCTTTCGTTATCTCTTCAACCACGCGCCCACGTTACACTCCCATGATAGACGACGCTCAGTAACCTTTCCCAAACGCCGGACGTTATGTTCTGTAGAGCCCCGCAAAAACACGCGGGGCTTTTTTATGCGCAAATATAGAGGAGCGCTTATTATGACCCATAATAGAATAGTGGGCGTGGCCGGCGCGCTCGGCCTTATCGCGTTGCTCGGCGCTCATACGACGGCGACGAACGCGTCGACGCCCTCGCGGGTGGCGGCGCCTACCAAAGCGCCGGTTAGTGGAGTGGGCTTGCTGGATGCCGTCGCCTTCCGTACAGCGCAGCGTGGCTGGGTCGGCGGTGTGCATGCGATCCTCGCCACGAGCGACAGCGGCCGCTCCTGGACACAACAGTACGCGGGGGCCGAGACTATTCGACGGCTCTCGTTCGTGAGCGACACGACGGGCTGGGCGCTGGGCGTCAACACCCTCCTGCGCACGACGACCGGCGGCCAGACCTGGGCTCCCGTCGGTGAGCCGTCACAACCACTACAACTGGTCGACTTCCTGTCGCCTACGCTGGGCTGGGGCCTCGCCGGCGCTAACGCCGTCCAACCGCTGACTCTCTACCGCACGGAAGACGGCGGCCGCTCCTGGCAGCGGCAGGGAGCCCCCTTCGCCGCCAGCAGTGTCTGCTTCGCCGACGCGGGGCGGGGCTGGCTAACGAACGCCTACACCGGCGCGTCATCGCGCGCCGCGGTCGCCGCCACCACCAACGGCGGCGCGACGTGGACCGCGACGGCGCCGCTCCTGGGCAACACGCAGGCAGGCGGCTTCACCACACAAACGCTCGCGTGCACGCCCTCGTCGTCGTCCGTCTGGGACCTCGTAAACTACGGCGGCTACGCGGGCGGCGAGGGCTACGCGCTCTACCACAGCGCCGACGGTGTCCACTGGCGCGCTGTTGTGGCGAACATGGCCGCGAGTTCTATTGGAGCGGCGGCGGGACCGGGGGCCACTCCTGGCGACCTAGCGGTGGCCGCGCCGACGACGGCTTTCCTCTCGGGGACCTGCGACGCGTGCGGCGCGGACGGGACGACGACGGTCGGAGGAACGACCGACGGCGGCGGCCAGACCTGGCACAATTATCTCGTGCCCGACCTGTCCGCCGGGCAGACGGCGCTCTCGTTCCCTACGCCACAGGACGGCTGGCTAGTCGCCCAGCAAGTAACCTCCCTCACCCCGTTCCAGCAGCGGAGCGTGGTCCTATCCAGCACGAACGGCGGCCAGACGTGGCGGCAGCGCTATCCGGCCTCAGGACCTACGATCAGTGGAGTTCGGGTGACGTTCACGCTGTCGCTCTATGGGACCGTGCCACCGAACGAGGAATTTGGGCTGCAAGGCCCGCTCATGTCCAGCGGCCAGCGGGGCGAAATCCCCTTCTGTACGACCATTGCGGCCAATGTGGGGCCGGACCATCCAGTGTGCCGGGGCGCCGGAACCGTGTACAGGCGGACCGCCGTAGTCCCGCAGGGGAGCGTCGTGCGTTTCGCCTACGAGCGCTACATCGTCCCCGCGCCCAATCACCTGCTCACCGACACCTTCTACCAAAGCAGCAAGCGCGTCTACAAAGACACCACGATTGACGCCTACTACCGCTTCGGCCGGTGATAGGCGACGCCGCTCTCGCTATGGTATCGTGAGATGTGCCAGCGCCGTCACGCCAAAAAGTAGGAACTATGCGCTACAGCCGTAACGAACATCTATCAGCCCATCGCCCAGCCAGCCAGCGCCAGCAACTCCAGCCACCTACTGAGGGATCTGGATAGCCGCCGCGTGCCTTTTGTCGCTATCGACCGCCAGATCCACCGCGATCTGGCGGTCTTTCTATTTTGTGGGAGGATCGCATGTCCGCGACATTATTTATCCGCGGCTTCCTTATCGGGCTGTCTGTCGCCGCCACGGTCGGCCCAATGGCCATCCTGTGCATCCGGCGCACGCTCACCGACGGCCGCCTCGCCGGACTGGTGACCGGTCTCGGCGTCGCCACAGCCGATGGCTGTTATGGCGCCGTGGCCGGGTTCAGCCTGACCGTGGTCTCCGGCGCGCTGCTCGGCGCTCAGGTTTGGCTCCGACTCATCGGGGGCGGCTTCCTCTGCTACCTGGGCCTCAAAACTCTGCTGGCCGCGCCCGCCGAGCGGCCTGCCAATGCGCCCGCCGCGAACTTACCCCGCGCCTACGTCTCGGCCTTGGCCCTGACGCTCACCAACCCACTCACTATTCTATCGTTCGCGGCCATCTTCGCCGGACTCGGCGCGGCGACAGGGGGTGGGTATAAAACGGCGGTGTTGCTCGTCCTCGGCGTGTTCGCCGGCTCGGCCTCCTGGTGGGTCATCCTGACCGGCGTCGTCACGACGCTGCGCGCGCATCACGACGCATGGCCTACGCTGGGTCAACCACGTATCGGGCGCCATCATCTTCGGCTTCGGGCTCATTGCCCTGATCAGCCTACGGTAAGATTGCCCGCGCGCCCATCACACCGCCTGGCGCAATCCCTTGTGAGCCGTGGCGGCGATGGCGAGCAGAAGTTGCGGCGCGAAGAGCAACCAGATCGTGGCATTAGGCCCGAGCGTCTGCAGCAGCAGGCCGGCCAAGGCCAACCCGAGCGGCGGGCTGCCGAACGAGATGAGGCGGAAGACGCCGTTGACCCGCCCTTGCAACGCGTCGGGGATCAGCGCCAGACGATAGGTATACTGCACGGTCATGTAGAGCGTGGCCGTAACGAAGCCGATTGCGTTGGCTACGCCAAGCACAAACCCGTTCGGCGCGACGGCGTAAAGCGGCCACGTCAGCGCCCATGCCCACGTCGCCAGGATCAGCGTCGGGCCGACGCCATAGCGGCGCTGCAATGGGACAGCGATAAACGAGCCCACGACCGTGCCAACCCCGCTACTAGCCAGGATAAGGCCAATGGCGAGCGGCGCGGCGTGTTCGCGCTGCGCCAACACAATAATGATCAGGGCGTAGCCGATGCTGGACAGCATGAGCCCGCCGGTGAGGAAAGCGATGAAACGCATCAGGCGCCGCTGCCACAGCCACACCACCCCTTCCACGATCTCGGCGCGTAGATCCGCCACCGCTACCGGCCGCTCCTCCTGGAACTCAGTCTTGATGAGGGTCAGCGAAAGGATTGAGGCCGCATACGAGATGGCGTCGACCAAGAAAGGCACGGCGCGCCCCACGCCGTAGAGGATGCCGCTCAACGCCGGTCCCAACATGGTGGCGAGCGCGTCGACGATCTGATTCTGGGCCACGGCCGCCGGCAGTTGCACGGGGGGAACAACGCGCGGCAGGCAGGCCGACTCGGCGCTATTGAAGAACGTGAACAGCGTACCCTCGACCAGAGTGACGAGATAGAGTTGTGGGAGCGTCAGCCGCCCCAGCGCCAACGCGATAGGGACGCTGGCCAGAGCTACGGCACGTCCCGTGTCGCTCAGGATCATCACACGCTTACGGTCCCAGCGGTCGACCAGCGCGCCGACTGGCACGGTCAGCAACGTGAAAGGCAGGGCGCGTAGGGCTCCCACCAGGCCGGCCTGTAGCGGCGAATGTGTCAGGGCCAGGACGAGCAGCGGGAAGGCCAACTGCGAGATCTGCCCTCCGACGGATGATACGATCTGGCCGGACCAGAGCAGCATATAGTCGCGGTTGCGCCACAACGGCGGCGGCCGATCCGGCTCGATCTGTTCATGCTGTAGGTGTGGCGGGTTATCCTGAATGGTCGTCATCGTGGCGCACTCCCAATGGGTAAATAGGACGCCGCCCGGCCCGGCATCGCGGTGTCATAACACGCGTGGGTAATAGGGGGAGCCCAGCCGCACAGGCCGAGAGCACGATGGCAGAGGGATCGAGGGCGGGGAGAGCGGCATTCGACGGTGCGGACGTGGAACCCATGGGAGTCTGGCTTATATAAAGGCCAACCCGCGCGTGGGTGTCTGACAGTCGAAGGCGCCGATCTCAGCCGCGTAAGCGAGTGCGGCGGGCTTACGCGGCTGAGGGGCTTGTATCGACAAAAAACTCCACCATCCGCATGAATACGTCTTGCATGGGATGGCACAATGACTTGCTGCTCATGATTAGGAGGGTACCAGTGTTAGGGACGCGCGGTCAAGCGCGCTACCCGTCGTTATCCGTGTCGTCGGCGGCGAGCGCGCGTATCACAGCGCCGGCTGCGCCAAGCGGCGTGGCGGCCGCATCATCAGGCGTCGCGTCACTGTCGTCCGCCGCGTCACTAGCGGCGACCAGCGCGTTCGTTATATCTGGCTCATCGTCTTGATTCGTACGGGTCTCATCGTCCATGGCCTGGCAATCCTCCTCACATACAAGCTACGTGTGGCGCTCAGCGTGCGCGCCCTGCGCGGGGGCGTCGAGCGGGCCGGGGTGTTCGTTGAAGCGTTCGGCCGCCTTGGTGGTCCACGTCAGGATCGCGTCGAGCAACCGTGAGTCCATGCCCTCGTGCACGTCCATACCCCGCTTGAGCGCGGCGCCCTCGCTGGTTGACTTAGGCAGGATCAGGCGGTTGACTAGACCAAGTAGGTTAGATGTCGTGCCTGGGAACAAGCCATGAAAAAGAGAGATCAGCAACGCGGGAAGCGACAGTATCTTCTCGGCTTGGCCGCGCCGGGCCGCCGCCACGATCTGCCGCGCCGCGCGCTCGGCGTCCATCGACACGAAGGCCAGGCTGTCGCCGGCCGCGAACCAGGCAAACTCGCTCTCCTGCCGCCCCGCGAAGAACGCGTTGAGCGGCGAATCCGTGCGCATCAGACCCGGCGCGATGGTGGTGACGGTGACGCCCGTCCCGGCCAACTCGGCGCGCAGCCCTTCGGAGAAGCCTACCGTGGCGAACTTGGCCGCGCTATAGGGCAGCAGGTGCGGCACGCTGACCTTGCCGCCCACCGACCCGATATTCACGATGCGCCCGGCCCCGCGATCCAGCATCGACGGCAACACGGCTAGCGTGGCATAGACGCCGCCCCAATAGATGATGTCCATGGAGTTCTCGAAGTCGTCCAGCGTCATATTCTGGATCGGCCCGACGGTGATGATGCCCGCGTTGTTGACCAGGATGTCGACCCGACCGAAGCGCGCCGTGGCCGCGCCGATGAGCCGCTCGACCTGCGCGCGGTCCGACACGTCGCAGACGACGGTCAGGACCTCGACGCCCGCAGCCTCGCGCTCCAGATACTCCCGCGCGCGTCCTAACTCGGCCTCATCACGCGCGCAGATGACCACGCGACAGCCCTGGCGCGCGAATTCGCGCGCCAGCAACAAGCCCAAGCCGCGCGAACCGCCCGTGACGACGGCCACCTGCCCCTGAAGGTCAGCCACGCGCACGCGGGACAGGACACCGCGCCCAACCAAAGCGAGCCCAAGCCCTCCGGCTGTGTATAAGGTTTTACGACTAGTCAATCGCGCGGCGCTCCTCTCTACCTACTGTCAAGATTAGGCTAGGGTGAAAAGCAGGGCACGAAATATGCCACCGGGATAGGCTGGGTTAGGTAGACGGTGAAGTGTAGAGAGGATGTTTATAAAAGATGCGCAAGACGATCGACGAGTTGAACAGCTATCCCAAGGGACCAACCGATCCAAAAGAGGGACAGTATCGCCTACGAATCTACGAAGACCAGGGTAAGGAGCCGGTCATCGTCGTTACCGACGCGACGCCGCAAGCGCCACACCTGGCCTGGATCAGCGGGCACGCCCCGCAACTGGTGACCACGATCGCGCGGGCGCATCTGCCCGCGGCGCGCACGGCGCAGTGGCTCAACGCCTATTCCGCCCCCGATGTGAAGGCGAGTCTCTTCGAGCAAACGCGCTTCGAAATGCTAGCCGACGGTCAGGCCGTGTACCGGCAACACTTTCGCAAGGCCGAGTCCCCCGCGATCCAGCCCCAGAGCAAGCTACTATCGGATTCCGATGCCGCGTCGTTGCTCGGACAGCCGCTCGACTGACAAGTGGAAAAGGGTGCGCATCGCGATTGTGATGGTGAGCGCCGTGGAAAAGCATTTCTTGCGAAAAGTATCGCCCCATGATACTATCTCGATATCGCCCCAGCGTGTCGTGTAGCGGCGCGTGGCCGCTGTTTGACAGCCCCCCTACGTGTTACATTACACGTAGCATGTAGCAATAGCCAGCTCAATGCCCCGTCTAGCAATAGCCAGCTCAATGCCCCGTCTACGTCAGCCCTATGTGAGCGGAAAGGTGTGACCGATGGCCACGAACGGCCGGGTAGAAAAGCGTAACCTGTTCTGGCGGCTGGGCAATAGCCCGCAGCCCTTCAGCCCCATGTCGATTGCCAAGCACTCGCGCCTCGACGGCGCGACCAAGGTCGATAGCGTCTGTCCGTATTGCGCGGTCGGCTGCGCGCAGCAGGTCTGGGTCAAAGAGGGCCAGATCATCGACATCGAGGGCGACCCGCGCTCGCCCATCAATGAGGGCACACTCTGCCCCAAGGGTGCCAACACCTTCCAGTTGACCGTTAATCCGCATCGCCAGAAGACGGTGCTCTACCGCGCGCCGTACGCGACGGAGTGGGAGGAGAAGCCGCTGGACTGGGCCATGGAGCGCATCGCCCAGCGCGTCAAAGAGACCCGCGACGCCACCTTCGTGGAGCGCGACGCGGATGGCGACCTCATCAACAGCACCACGGCGATGGCCCAACTCGGCGGCGCCACCCTCGACAACGAGGAGAACTACCTGATCAAGAAGCTGCTCAACAATCTGGGTATCGTGTCGGTCGAGAACCAGGCCCGCATATGACACAGCGCCTCGGTGCCCAGTTTGAGCACCTCATTCGGCCGCGGCGCGGCCACCAGTTTCCAGGAAGACCTACAGTACTCCGACTGCATCCTGATCATGGGCTCCAATATGGCCGAGGCGCACCCGGTCGGGTTCCGCTTCCCCATGAAGGCGCGCGAGAAGGGCGCGCGCCTCATCCACGTCGACCCGCACTATAGCCGCACCTCGGCCTCCTGCACCGACTACGTGCCGATCAGGGCCGGGACCGACATCGCCTTCCTGGGCGGCATCATCAACCAGATCCTGACACAGGAGCGCTGGTTCAAAGACTATGTGCTGCCCTACACCAACGCAGCGACGATCATCAACGAGGAGTATGTCGACGCCGAGGACAACGGCGGCATCTTCTCCGGCTTCGACGTCAAATCGACCCTGTATAAGCCCAATGAGTCCAATTGGCAGTACGCCGGCGAGCCGCCCCCGTCGCCGACCGAGGCGCCGCCCCACGCCGAAACAATGGCGCGCAGCCAGACGCTGGGCCAGGTCAAGGCGGGCAAGCCCGATACCGACCCCACGCTGCAAAACCCCATGTGCGTGCTCAACATCCTGCGCCGGCACTACGCGCGCTACACGCCCGAGATGGTCGCCGATATCTGCGGCTGCACCAAGGAGCAGTTCATGGAGGTGGCCGAGGCCATGATGGCCAATTCCGGCCGCGAGCGCACGGGGGCGATCGTTTACGCCGTCGGCTGGACCCACCACACCGTCGGCGTGCAGATCATCCGCACGGGCGCGATCATGCAGTTGCTGCTCGGCAATATGGGCCGGCCCGGCGGCGGCATTATGGCGATGCGCGGGCACGCCAGCATCCAGGGCTCGACCGACATCCCCACGCTCTACAACCTGCTGCCCGGCTATCTGCCGCAGCCGGCCAAGACGCACGGGAAGAACTCGCTGCAAGACTACCTCGAGCAGCAAAAGGTCGAGCGCGGCCTCTGGGCGAACTTCCCTAAATACATGGTCAGCCTGCTCAAGGCCTGGTACGGCGACGCCGCGACGCAAGAGAACGACTGGGGCTTCAACTGGATCCCCCGCGTCACCTCGAATCAGTCGCACCTACCGACGATGATCGACATGGCCGAGGGCAAGGTCAAAGGGTTCTTCCTGATCGGCGAGAACCCCGCCGTGGGCACGCCCAACGCGCGCATGAACCGCGAGGGGCTGCGCCAACTCGACTGGCTCGTGGTGCGCGATTGGTTCCTCATCGAGAGCGCCACCTTCTGGAAAGAGGGACCCGACGACCCCGACCCCGAGCGCATTGGCACCGAGGTCTTCTTCATGCCCGCCGCCAACGGGACCGAGAAACCCGGCACGTTGACCAACACGCAGCGCCTGTTGCAGTGGCACCACAAGGCGGTCGATCCGCCGGCGGACTGCCGCTCCGACCTCTCCTTTATGTGGAACCTGGGCAAGCGCATGAGAGAGTTGTACAAGGACAGCACGGCCCCACGCGATCAGGGCCTGCTCAACATGACCTGGGACTACGCGATGGACGGGCCCGAGATCCTGCCCGACGGGTCGCGGAGCCGCCTGACCGACGAACCCGACGCGGTGAAAGTGCTCAAGGAGATCAACGGCTACACCGTCGCCGACCGCAAGCAGCTGTCGACCTACGAAGATCTCAAGGACGACGGCAGCACGGCCAGCGGCTGCTGGATCTACACGGGCGTTTTCCCCGAAGCGGACTATAACCGCTCCGCCGAGCGCGAGAGCACGCCCGGCGCGCACGTCAACCCCAACTGGGCCTGGGCGTGGCCATCCAATCGACGCATGATGTACAACCGCGCCAGCGCCGATCCCGAGGGCAAGCCCTGGAGCGAACGCAAGAAGTACGTTTGGTGGGACGAGGAGCAAAAGAAGTGGACAGGGCTTGATGTGCCGGATTTCCAGCCGACCAAGCCGCCTAGCTATCGGGGCGGCGACGACGCGCTGGGCATGGACGCTATCGACGGGGATACTCCCTATATCCTTAAGCCGGACGGCAAGGGCTGGCTTTTTGCTGCCGGTGGCATCAAGGACGGGCCGCTGCCCACGCACTACGAGCCGCTAGAGTCGCCGGTGGGCAACGCGCTGTACAAGCAGCGCGACAACCCGACGGTCATCTACGACCAGGTACCACTCAATCCTATCGAGCCGATGAGCCCGAACTTCCCGATCGTGCTGACGACGTATCGGCTCACCGAGCACTACCTGTCCGGCCCGATGAGCCGCTTCGACTCGTGGCTCAACGAGCTGCAGCCGGCCATGTTCGTGGAGATGAGCCCCCAACTCGCGGACGAGAAGGGTATCGCGCACGGCGATTGGGTGCTGATCTCGTCCCCGCGCTCCACCATCGAGGCGCGCGCGATGGTGACGCCGCGCCTCAAGCCCCTGATGGTCGATGGGCATCCGTTGCACCAGGTCGGGCTGCCGATCCACTTCGGCTACACCGGCGAGGTCACCGGCAGCTCCGAGAACGAGTTGACGGCGATGATGCTCGACGCCAACGTGAGCATGCACGAGGCCAAGGCCTTCGTCTGCCAGATCCAAAAGGGACGCCTGACGGAGCCCTCGGACATCCCGTCCGTCCCCGTCGCCCCGCGCGCGCAAGAGGCGCCGATGGCCGGCACCGCGACGCAGGCCCAACCAGAAGGGAGGACGGCGTGAACATTAACGAAAGTCATGGAGCCATCGCGCAGGGCAACGTCAAGCCGACCCTGCTCGAGGGAATTACCATCTCCTCGCCGCCGCCGGCCGAGGAGCCGATGGGCTTCTTTACCGACTCGACGATTTGCATCGGCTGTAAGGCCTGCGAGGTGGCCTGCAAGCAGTGGAACGCGCTACCCTCCGACGGCATGAAGTGGTCGGGCCAGAGCTACGACAATACGCTGCATCTTTCGGCCACGACGTGGCGGCACGTCAGCTTCACCGAGCAGGCGTTGCCCAATGGCGACGTCAAGTGGCTCTTCAATAGCGACGTCTGCAAGCATTGCACGGCCGCGCCCTGCCAAGAAGCTTGCCCCACCGGCTCGATCATCCGCAACGAGTGGGACGACGTCTACGTACAGACCGACATCTGCAACGGCTGCGGTTACTGCGTCAGCGCCTGTCCCTTCGGCGTGCTGCAGCGCAGCGAGGCCGACGGCGCAGTGCACAAGTGTACGCTGTGCTACGACCGCCAGCGCGGCGGGATCGAGCCTGCCTGCTCCAAGAGCTGCCCCACCGACTCGATTCGCTTCGGCCCCGTCTCCGAACTCAAGGATTATGCCCGCCGGCGAGTTGACGAGTTGCATACGAAAGGTGAGACGAACGCCTATCTATATGGGGCCGACGAGGCCGGCGAGTACAAGCCGCTCAATGCGTTCTTTTTGCTCACCGAGGAGCCGGCCGCCTACAACCTGCCCGAAGCGCCTCCGCATCCGTCGTCGCGCATGCTGTTGCGCTATGCATGGAGCGCGGCGGTCGGCATCGGGCTCACCGCCGCCGGCGCCCTCGCCGTCGCCGCGGCCAGGGGGGAGGAGTAACCATGGCGCTACGTGAACTACCCCTAGTGGATACCAACAAAGCCAATGCCCCTGAATCGAGCAACGGGCGCTACGGCGCGGCGCACGCCCGCGCGCGCGACGCCTACCGCGATGTGCCGATCCTGCAAAAGCCGCCGTGGAAGAATGCTATCTCGGCCTATTTCTTTCTGGGCGGCGTTTCTAGTGGCGCGTTCGTGCTGGGGACGCTGCTCGATACGCTTGATGGCGAGCGGCGGCAAACGCTGGCGCGCACCGCGCACTATGTCGCCTTCGCCACGATGGCCCCCTGCGCGCCGCTGCTTATCTACGACCTCGGCAAGCGTTCACGCTTCCACCACATGCTGCGCATCTTCAAGCCGTCGTCCCCGATGAACCTGGGGGCGTGGGCGCTCACCGTGCACGGGGCCTTCACCACGGCGGCCGCGCTGCGCGATCTAGCCGGTGAGGGTGCGCTGCCCGGTGGCTCGGCCCTCAACGACATCGTGGCGCTGCTGCCACGACGGGCGTTGGTCGTCGCCGGCATGCCGTCCGCGCTGACGTTGGGCGGCTATACCGGCGTGCTCATCGGAACCAGCAGCGTCCCCGTATGGTACAAGAGCCCGTTGTTGGGCGCGCTGTTCATGGCCAGCGCCATGAACACAGGCGCGGCCGCCGTGAGCCTTGTGTCGAGGCTCACGGGCCGCGCCGCGCCCGACGAGCACCGCATCTTCACGCCGTTTAACGTCACGCTTGGCGCGACAGAGACCGTACTGCTCGGCGCGTACCTCGCCACGTCGGGGCCAGCCGCGAAGCCTTTGCTGCGCGCCAAACTGGGTTTGACGACCGCCATCGCGGGGGCCAGCACACTGGGCGCCACGGCGCTCGACGCGGCCGGCTTGCTGACGGGCCAGAACAGGAGCGGCCGGGGGACCGCGGCCGCGGCGCTGACCTTGCTCGGCGGCGTGGCGTTGCGCTGGGGCACGGTCTTCGCCGGTCACACCTCGGCCGCGGACCGCGAGGGCACGGTCGAGGCGATGAAAGGCACGGCCAAAGACCCCGGCTGGAGCGCACGAGCCCATTGAGGTCCATTCAGGGGGGCGTCAGAGCTTGCGCAGCTTGACGCCCCGCACTGAGTGGTCAGAATCTTTCTCCAGGATCAGGTGAGCGCGTTCGCGGGTCGGCAGGATGTTCTCGCGCAGGTTGACGCCGTTGATGGAGTCCCAGATGCCGCTCGCGACCCGCACGGCGTCCGCGGGGGGCAGGCCGGCGTAGCGGTGGAAGTAGGACGCCTCGTCCTGGAACACGGTCTGGCGCAGCTTCATGAAGCGCTCGACGTACCAGCGCTCGATGTCGACGGGGGTGGCGTCGACGTAGATGGAAAAGTCGAAGAAATCGGACACGAAGTCGCGCATGGGCTGTTTCTGGCGGCCGTCCCCCGTCTGCAGAACGTTCAAGCCCTCGACGATCACGACGTCGGGCCGCCGCACGACCTGTTTCTGATTGGGTAAGATGTCGTAGGCCCGGTGCGAGTAGATCGGGGCCACGACCTCGGGCTTGCCGGCCTTGAGGTCGGCCATGAAGCGCAGCAGACGGCGCAGGTCGTAGCTCTCGGGGAAACCCTTGCGGTCCAGCAGGCCGCGCGCGGTGAGCGTGCGGTTGGGGAACAGGAAGCCGTCGGTCGTGACAAGATCCACGCGGGGATGGGCGGGCCAGCGCGCCAGCAGGGCCTGTAGGATGCGCGCGGTGGTGCTCTTGCCGACGGCGACGCTGCCGGCGATACCGATCACATAGGGCGCCTTCGCCGCCGGGTGACCCAGGAAGGTGTCTGTGACCGTGTAGAGCTTCTGCGTAGCGTCGACGTAGAGGTTGAGCAGGCGCGAGAGCGGCAGGTAGATCTCCTCAACCTCCCGCAGCGAGACCGACTCGTTGAGCCCTTGGAGGGCGGTCAGGTCGGCCTCAGTCAGCGTGAGCGGCGTGGCGGCGCGCAGCCGCATCCACTCTTCCCGTGTGAACGACACGTAGCGCGAGAGGCTACCGACGCCAGTTGGCCCCGGCGTCAACGTGGCTGCTTCGCTCAACATCGGCGTGGGACCCCATCGTCCAACGCTATCATGGCATAGTCCTCGTCGTTTACAAGTGATAGGGGCATGACACTGTAGACACCGCGTAAAGATTCCTGTTGCTACAGTGTACACAACGGGCGGGGACAACGGCGGCACACAGCCTGCGAGGCGTTCCGCCCAGATGCGCACGTTGTCGGTGACGTGACAGACGTAGGCGCCCGCAGACCAGGTGAGGTCGGGATGGCGCTGTGAGCCGTCGCTGTCCCCCACCAACGCGGCATAGCGGGCCGGGATCGCCGCCATTAGCGACAGAGCAGCGTCAGGCGAGATGGACCAGTCGTAGCCGCACTCCCGACATGGGTTGCCGTAAAGGTCCCGACCCAGTTCATCATGAGCCTCCTTCGCCGCCACGATTAATTGGGTTCCTTGGAAGGGCGCGATCGGAACGTGACTCTATCGAATCCCCGACGCAGCGTACTTAGAGCCTGCTGTGGGTCACTCCGCAGCCACACGAGCGTCGAGAACGCCGCCACTGGCTTGAGCTTCCTCTTCCGTCATCAGGCGTTCGATTGTGTATCCTTCGATCTCCAGCGCGTTGTCGATCTCACCGGTTTCCCACCACCGCCAGAACGCTACCCTGATTTGGGGGTCCGCGCACGCCAGCCGCTCCGCGACCTGCTCGGCGACGGGCGGCTTATATCCGAACTCGGACGTCAAGCGCGGCAGTAGATCCGCCACATCGAAGTGCGAGGCCTGTTTGACGCTCATCCTTCACCTCCGTATATGCCAGCCTCTATTCTATCCCCGTACGCCCATGCGTCGGCTTCCACAGGCTGGTTCCTGTATCCTACCGGATCGTCGTCGGGGTCGATGTATCCGGAGTCGTGTATATTACCGCGCCGCGATCAGCCGTAGCGCCTTTTGCCGGCGGCTCAACCACTCCAAGCCGTGCGCGCCGACCAAAACGTTCTCTTCTAGCGACACCCAGCCGTGACCGGGCGCGCGGCATGGCACAGCGAACTCTAGCGCGAAGACGTTGCCCTCTTCCACGAGCAGCTCCGGCGTCGCGCCGTAGCGCGGCCAGCGGGGGCCCAGTGTGCCGCCGCCGTCGTGCGCGGTGCGCCCGAGGTGGTGTCCGAAGGCGAACTGCGGCTCCGCATAGCCCGCGTCCACCAGCGCGCCGCGTGCCGCCGCGTCGACCTGCCAGTGCGCCACGCCTGGTCGCAACGCCGCCGCGCCCGCGTCGATAGCCCCGAGTAGGGTGTCGAAGGTATCTTGTACCGCGGCTGGCGGACGCTCCTCGTCGGGGTGGAGCAGGTAGAAGGTACGCTGTAGGTCGGAGCAGTAGCCATCGAGTCGCACACCGAAATCGACGAAGATCAGGTGGCCCGGCTGGGCCGCGATGTCGCCCGGCCCGACGTGTCCGAAGCCGGTATCCGGTCCGATGGCGACGTGCGGGCAGTGCCCTTGGTCCCAGGCCGGCTCCAGCCCCTCGGCGCGCAACAGGTCGGTGACGAACGCATGCGCCTGCCGCTCGGTCACGCCGGGACGCAGGAACTCTTGCAGGCGGTCGAAGATATCCTCGGCGCGCGCGACGGCCGCGCGGATGCGCGCGACCTCGACGGGCAGTTTGCGCGCCCGTAGCGGGGCGAGCAGCGGCGCGGCGGAGACGAAACGTTCGGCGTAGGGCGTGCCGTCGAGCAGACGCTGCCACAGCAAGAACATGCCGTGGGTGATGCCGTCGGCGGTGTGGTCATCGGTCGAGTAGTTGAGCGCGATAGCGCGCGGGTTCAGGCTGTCCAGCACGCGCAATAGGTCGGCGCGAATGTCCTGCACGTAGCCAATCACCTCGGCGTAGCAGCCGGCGCGGCGCGCCTCCTCGGCGTCGCCCGTCCCGACCAACGCGACGGTCCGGCCATCGCGGGCGATCAGGAAGGCCGAGGGCCAGGTCACGGTCGCGCCGACCAGCAGGTCCTGCGATGGTTCGGGATGCAGGCCCGTTTCGCGGCCGAACTGCGCGACCCACAGGTCAATGTCATGCTCCCGCAGCAAGTCCACGGCCTGCGCGATTTTCTGCTGTACTAACGTATTGGTCATCGAATCCTCCTCTTTGTTTTTGTTGACGTTCGTCATGCGCCCGCGGTTTAACCGTCGCAAGTTCCGTGTTATCTGATTGATTTGGTAGTATCCTACCAGGCAGACGTCTTTGTATAGTTGGTGAGTAAGTTATGAGCGCCCGTCCACCCTTCACGCGGCTCGTCCAGGATCTCCCTACCACCGTCCCTTTCATCGGACCCGAGGCCCTGGAGCGCGCGCGCGGCCACCCTTTTACGCTACGCCTTGGCGCCAATGAGAGCAACTTCGGTCCGTCACCGCGCGCCAAGGAGGCAATGCGCGCCGCCGTCGAGCAGGTCTCGTGGTACGGTGACCCTGAGAGCTACGAGTTACGGTCCGTGCTGGCGCGCCAGCACGGAGTGGGCGTCGAGAACGTCGTGGTGGGCGCCGGCATCGACGACCTGCTGGGCGTCGTCGTGCGGACGTTTCTCGAGCCCGGCGCGGTGGCCGTGACCTCGCTCGGCGCCTACCCCACGTTCAACTACCACGTCGTGGGATATGGCGGCGTGCTGGAGCGCGTGCCCTACCGCGGCGATCACAACGACCTCGATGCCCTCGCGGCCACGGTTGTCCGTACCGGCGCGCGTCTAGTCTATCTGTCCAACCCCGATAATCCGACCGGCGCCTGGTACACGGCCGGCGACCTGCGCGCCTTCATGGACCAGTTGCCGCCCGATTGCCTGCTGCTGCTGGACGAGGCGTACGTCGAGTTCGCGCCGGCCGACGCCGCGCCACCGATTGACGCGTCCGACCCGCGCGCGCTACGCCTGCGCACGTTCTCCAAGGCCTATGGTATGGCCGGCGCGCGCATCGGCTACGCCGTCGGCGACGCTGTGACCATCGCCGCGTTCGACCGCGTGCGCTTGCACTTCGGGGTCAACTCGATAGCCGAGGCCGGCGCCGTGGCCGCGCTGGCCGACCCCGGCTATCTGCGGGACGTAGTTGACGCCGTGGCCGTGGGGCGGCGTGAATACGAGGAGTTGGCGCGCGGACTGGGCCTCACCACGTTGCCGTCGGCCACCAACTTCGTGTCCTTCGATATGGGTGGCCCCGTGCAGGCGCGCACGGTGCTGGAGGCGCTGGCCGCGCGCGGCGTCTTTGTGCGCATGCCGGGCGCGCCTGGACTCGACCGCTTTGTCAGGGTGACAGTAGGCACGCCGCCTGAACGCGCTCTATTCGCCGAGATCTTCGCTGGCGTGTGGGCATCGCTGCGCGCCGCGCGATGATACGCGCTCACTCTCCGCGCTGGCGGCGCGATTGGGCGTCCAAGTCCGCGATCAGCTGTCGCGCCTCGGCCAACTCCCGCTCGACTGGACCCGCGCCGTCGCATAGACCTCTTTCTTGAAGCGAAGGTCGTTGCTCCACGTCGATTTGCTCGCCACCTCCGCGATGAAGAGCGGGACGCCGGCATCGACGAGGGAGATCCCCGAGATGTCGTCGTCCGGCAGGGGCTGGGGCAGGACCATAACGTCGGGCTTAGGGTCATATGGCTTCCCGTCGGGGTAACGCGCGCCGCTATCCAGCAGGGTGATGCCCCGCGCGACACCCCATGCGCGGCCATGGCGCCGCGCGACCTCGACAAGCATGCTGGCCAAGATGTACGGAGACCGCGTAGTCGCCGCCGGGCATCCACGGATCGGCCGCCCAGGTAGCATAGCGTTCGGCTAAACGTAACCCCGCGGCGGCGGCCAGCGCGTCGTACTGGTCCAGGGTGATGGCATAGTCCAACTGAAAACCCGCGATGAGCAGGCCGCTCGGTGCGAGGTGGCGCGCCATGGCGGCGACCACATCGCTCTCGCTACCTGGCGCCAGGAAGATCATCACGTTGCCGGCCAGCAGGACCACGTCGAAGGTACGGCCGAGGTCGATGACGCGCAGGTCGTCGAGGCGCCAGTCGAGGTGGGGCGCTTTGCGCCGCGCCGTCGCCAGCATGTCGGGGTCGCGATCGACCCCGACCACCTCGACGCCGCGACGGGCCAACTCGCGCGCGACCCGGCCGGTTCCGCAGCCGGCGTCGAGGACGGAGCGCGGGGCGAAGCGTTGCACGAACGACGCTTCGCCGTGCACGTCCTCGCCCGCCGCGTCCCGTTGCTCGAACACCGCCTCGTAGTCGTCGCCGCTATTGGCGCCGTTTAGCCACATCGCGCCGCCGTCCGCCTCACCGCTCCCGGCAGCCTTCATACCGCCATTGCTTGCAAATTCGCCAGCGAGCGGCGCGCGCTTTCCAGGGATGGGATGGTGGGCGCGTCGTTCTCGACGATGTACCAGCGTGCGCCCGCCACGCGCGCGGCGGCGATGATGGCGCCCATATCGAGCGTGCCGTTGCCCACTTCCGCGAAGGTACGTTCGGGCGTCATGTCCTTGAGGTGGACCAGCGGGACGCGGCCGGTCCGGCGCTGTAGGTAGGCCACGGGGTCGGCGCCGGCATAGGACGCCCAATAGGCGTCAAGCTCCAGCGCGACCAGCGCGGGGTCCGTCGCGTCCAGCAGCAGGTCAAGCAGCGCTGTCCCGTCGGCGTGCCCCGCGAATTCCCAGTCGTGGTTGTGGTAGCCAAAGGTAATGCCTTGCTCCTGACAACGCCGGCCCAGATCGTCCAAGCGCGGCGTGAGGGCGCGCAGGGCGTCGGGGTTACGGTGGTCGTTAGGCAGGCCGGGCAGCACCAGATAGCGGCAGTCGATTGCCTTGCAGTAGGCGATAGCGTCGTCGGGCGTATGCGCGAGTATGTCGAGGCCCACATGGGTGGAGGCCGCGGTCAGCCCCGTTTCCGTGAGCAGGTCACGCTGCTGCTCGGCGGAGAGGCCGCCGTAGCCGGCAAACTCCACCGCTTTATAGCCCATCTCGGCGACGCGGCGCAGCGTGCCCGCGAAGTCTCGCGCGGTCTCGTCGCGCACTGTGTAGAGTTGTAATGCGACTGTATCAGTGTTCATCTTTCCCCCCTTTTCTAAAAGCCTGCCTGCGACTGCCTCCCCACTGCGGTGGGGACTCCGATGGCAGCGCTACGCCGACTGCGGTCGGGTGTTCTTGACACCGCAGTGTCCGTCTTTGCCATGCGACCGCAGTCGCAGGCATCGGAAACAGCCATAGGTTATGCGTCCAGCGTCCCCTCGGTCAAGCCCACCGGCAGCGGCGCGGGGCGCGCGCAGGTACTGCCGATCGTGATATGCCGTCCCTCGTCGGACGCCTCCTCGAAGGACTGCATGACGTCGAGCACATGGTAGGTCAACTCGCCGCTCGCCCGTGGCGCCCGGCCCGAACGTAGGGCGTAGGCCATATCGGCTACGCCGAGCCCGCGGCTGTTGGCGGCGTATCCATGTGTCAGCGGCGCCTCGTTCCACTCGCTCTCCCCGGCGCGCCGTACGCGCACGGGACCGCCGAAGGTGTTGGGGTCGGGCAAGCTCAACGTGCCGGCGCTGCCGTAAATCTCGAGACGCGGCGTTTCCGCCGCCCACACGTCGAAGCTCGTCACGATCGTGCCGATCGGGCCGGACGCGAAGTCCAACACACCCGCGAGGTGCGTCGGGACCTCCACGTCAATAGTCTCGCCGTGGTGAGGCGCGCTGGTAATGGTACGTGTGGGGAACGACGCGCGGGTCGAGCCAGTCACACGGCGCACTGGACCAAGCAGGGTGATCAGCGCGGTCAGATAGTAGGGACCCATGTCCAGCATCGGACCAGCTCCACGCTTATAGAAAAAAGCGGGATCGGGGTGCCACGACTCAGCGCCGTGACCCAGCATGAACGCGGTCGCGGCAACCGGCGCGCCGATCGCGCCATCGTCGATGAGCCGGCGGCAGGTCTGCAACCCCGCCCCCAAGAATGTGTCGGGGGCGCCGCCCAGCAGCAGCCCCCGTCGATGGGCGCTCTCCAGTAGCTCACGGCCAGCCTCACGGGTGATGGCAAGCGGCTTCTCGTTGTAGAGGTTCTTGCCGGCCTCCAGCGCCATCAGCCCCACCTCAAGGTGCGCGGCTGGAATAGTCAGGTTGATCACGAGTTCAACCGCCGGGTCGGCTAGCAACTCCTCCACTGCGCACGCGCGCGGCACATTGTACTCCGCCGCCCTGGCTCGCGCCCGCTCTACGTCGATGTCAGCGCACGCCACGACCTCCAGGATATCTAGCCGTCGGGCGTTCTGTAAGTAAATCCCGCTAATGTTGCCGCAACCAATCACGCCCACGCCAACTGGCTTCGTCGCGTGTTCCTGCATCTGTCCTCCAAGTCGATGGTCGATGGTCGATGGTCGATGGTCGATGGTCGATGGTCGATGGTCGATGGTCGATGGTCGATGGTCGATGGTCGATGGTCGATGGTCGATGGTCGATGGTCGATGGTGAATTTTACTGATACTGCTGGCTAGTCAAGCCGAACGAAGTCGCCTGCGGCGCACCCATGGCCGCCATACTTGCCAACCGCTCCTACTATCCACCATCGACCATCGACCATCGACCATCGACTTCGTCCCGCGCCGCCCACAGCAGCCCCCGCAAGCACAGGCGCAGCACCTCGGGCTGTTGTACAACATCAGCGTGGTGCCCGAGCGAGCAGTAAAAGACGCGCCCCTGCCCCCAGCGCCGCGTCCAGGCGACCGGCATGTCGACCAGCCCGTTGGCGGCGTGCGGTCCGTCGACGAGTGGGAAGCGCGTTGTAGCCAGCACATGGTTGGCGGGGTCGACATGCATGTAGTATTGCTCGGTCGTGACCGTGAAGCCGCTCATGCCGCGCGTGATGTCGTGCGCGTCGTCCACGATCGCGACGTTGTAGGTTACACCATCGTTGCCGGGATGGGCGACCCATTGTCCACCCGTCATGAACTGATATAGGGGCGCGGCACGGAAGGCGTCACACATACCGCCGTGGCAGCCAGCCAGTCCCACACCGCTCTCGACGGCCGCGTCGAGCCCTGCCAGCTGCGCCTCTGTGATCGCCCCCATCGTCCACACTGGCACAATCAGGTCCAGCGCCCGCAACGCGTCGCGGTCGAGCAGGGCATCGAGGGTGTCGGATACGGTGACGTCGAAGCCGCTGCCGCGCAGCCCCTCAGCGAAGACGCCGGCGACCTGCTCCGGCTCGTGGCCGGCCCACCCACCCCATATAATCAGTGCCTTTTTAGGCGCCACATGTATCTCCAAATTATCGTTTATCGTTTATGTAGATGGCGGGCGCGACAGGATAACCAGGCGAGTCGGTCTGGTGCGCGCGGAGCAGCGAAAGGCGCATGTTGTCAAGGACGCTCCCAAAATCGGTCAGGACGCGCCTGTTTTCGGCCGTGACGCATGTAAGGATCTCCTCGCCCTCGGGGGTGAGTGAGACCAGGGCGCGCCGGCGGTCGGTCGAATCCTGCACCCGATATAGCAGGGGCGCTGGTTCCTCGTTGACCTTGCGGTTGACCGCGCGGTCGACCAGGAGCGAGGCGCTATGGTGGCGTACCTGCAAATGCTCGGCGATCTCCGTGATGTTGACGGCCGGATAGGACGGGTGCCCGCGCACGGCCAACAGGAGCAGATGCTGCTGCGGCGTGATGCCAGCCGCACGAGCGCTCTCTTCGGAAAAGTGCAGGAAGCGGCGCATCGCGTAGCGGAATTCGGCTTGGGCACGGAAGTCGACGTCAGTCAGCAAGTATCAGTGTTCCTCTCCTGCCTATCCCGGAGTACCTTTAAGGACGATCAGGATGAGGACAGTGTGGAGGGCGGCGGTCACGACAAGCAATGCCGGCAGTCCATACATAATCCACCGCGATAACTGATCATCCCCGTTCTCGTTGTTGTGCCACCATTCACGCCAGTGCGGATCATCAGCCGGCGGCGGCGGTACGTCATCATCACGATAAAACGCGGGCGGGATGTCGATGTTTTGCTTGGAAGGCGTCTCTATATCGATCATGGCGCGAAGTCTTTCACTGAGGGGCGTGCCGCGTCTATGAGTTGGCGCGTTAGTGATTTTCTTTAGTGTAGCACCACCGCTCACCTTCGTCCACACGCGCACAAATACAGGGGTGCACCTCGACATAGTGGAACGTGACCTGCGACTGAAGTCGCATGGCAAACGACGGACACTGAAGTGTCGCTGACGTGGCCACCCTAAGCGACTTTAGTCGCCGTGCTTTGCCATGCGACTTCAGTCGCAGGCGTCGCACGCGTGATTCCACTATGTCGAGGCGCACTCCAAATACAGGGCGCGCCCCACGATGGTGAGACGCGGCCATCCGTGCGCCCGGGGCGCTAGACGCGCGCGGCACGGGCCGCCCGCACGGACCGCGCGCCCGTGCACCGCGCTCAGCCCCCCGACCATTTCTCGTGCAACGCCGTGCATCCGCGTCGCGCCCCCCGGCGACCCGCCTGCGGAGGACGCGCGTCCTCCTACCAGGACCATTGTCGCAGGGATGGTGGGGATGTCAAGGAACACGCCCGCCGCCTACCCCACGCGTCCTCGTCCACACCGGCGGCGCGGCGACACGGACAGGACCTTGGGGCGGGCCAGCCGCCGCGCCTGGCCCCCGCACAATCGTGGGGCGCGCCCGCAAATACACCAGGGCCATTTATTTTCACCCCCACCCCCACCCCATGGGATTGGTCTCTCTCCGCTGCGCTCCGACAGCCCACCCGGCTCTCCCGCAAGGGGCGAGGGTGGCGCCATGCGCCGCGGCAGGATGGCTCCCCTCTCCCGCAGCAGGGAGAGTCGGGTGGGGATGAGGGCCGCGCCTAGTGAAGGATGAAGCGCGCGTTGTGGCATAGGAGTTGCAGGGCAGGTTACCGCCATCTACCGCCATCCACATTGCCTCGATGTCTCGGTGGCGCGAGGACGTTCATGCTACGACTCATGTTATGACAAATAGTAAGTGCGGAGGTTCCCACCATGGCCGAGGCTGATCACGAGATCGTGCTGACCTGGCTGAATGATGCGTATAATGTTGAAAACGCGCTTGTGCATGTGCTGGAGCGACATGCCAAGGAGGCCAAAGAGTTTCCCGACATGGAGGCCAAGCTCGAAGAGCACCTCGCGCAGACGCGGCGCCACGCGGAACTCGTGGCTGGCCGCATCACGGCGCTCGGCAGCGCGCCTTCGATCCATAAAGATCGTTGGGCCGGTGTTCTTGTCCCTTTAGAAAGTCTGTTCACAGGCTCCGCCGATGAAGAAAGCCTCCTCAAGAACAGCATCAACGACTACGCGTCAGAGAATTTTGAGATCGCCACGTATCGGGCGATCATCACGGCCGCGCAAGACACCGGCGACACAGACACTGTGCACGTCTGCCAGCAGATTCTGGGCGATGAGCAAGCGATGGCGCGTTTCCTCGACGAGCGCATGCCCGCGCTCGTCGACCGCATCGTCCGGCAAGCCATGTCCGCGTCAAACTAAGGGGCAGCCTATGCGTTCACGGATAGGGTGTACCATTTCATGTCGCCCCATGATATATTGTAGCGAGTAGCGGCGCTGACGCGGGCATGGATGTGTATACAATGACCCACGATGTGCTACGCTAAGACATAGTGTGAGCGCGGCGGGGCGACAAGCCAGCGGCAGAGCGTAGCGGATTGGATGAAACGGTTTATGTAACAAGCAGCGTGACGACAGTGCCCTGAAGCGAGACAGACCGTCCGTGCCCCATTAGAACATCGGCGCCTTATCATCCATCCGTATGCGTACGCTGGAGTTCGCGGAACGCTCATACGGTGTATGTGAAAGTACGCTGATATGGAAGATAGTGGTGTAGAACGATGGGGGCAGCGTGTTAAGTCAATACATGGTCCATCCTCTATTGCTGGCCAATGGCGATCCTCCTACCGGACCGAGCGGTGAGGGAGGGGGGTTGTTGAGCCACTCCGTGTTCAACCCCATGTCGCCGCAGGCGCAGGCGATATCGAATCTGACCATCTTCCTGATGCTCCTTGGCCTGGTGATTAGCGTGGCCATCACGGGGGTGTTGATCTACGCGCTCATTCGCTTCCGTGCGCGTCCAGGCCAGGAAGGGGAACCGCCGCAGACCTTCGGGATCACCAGACTTGAAATCGCCTGGACCGCCACACCTTTCGTCCTCGTGACGCTTATCTTCTTTGTCACGGTGAGCGCGATGCAGCACTCCTCGCCGGGCCAGATCTCGCTCAACGACGGCGCACGGACCGAGCCTCGTATCACGATCATCGGCCATCAATGGTGGTGGGAAATACGGTACCCATCCGGCGTCGTCACCGCTAGCGTGCTGCACCTCCCCGTCGGCCAGCGCTGGGTCGCCGCGATTAAATCGGACGACGTTATCCACAGCTTCTGGGAGGCGCAACTGGGCCCCAAGATCCAGGCGGTGCCGGGGCAGACCAACTATATCTGGCTGGAAGCGGATAGGCCCGGTGTCTACCATGGCTCCTGCGGCGAGTTCTGCGGCGCGGGCCACGCCTGGATGCTCTTCGATGTCGTCGCCGAGCCGATGGCCCAGTTCAAGGCCTGGGAACAGCAGCAACTCCATCAACCCGCGCCGCTACAAAGCCGGCCACCGGCGATGGGATATACGTCGAGTGAGATCACGGCCGGGGCAAAGCTCTTTACGTATTACTCGTGCCAGAGTTGCCACTACGTGCAGGGCGTGAACGGGGCTAGCCCTCAACCGACCGTCGATTACGCCCCCCCACTGACGCATGTGGGCAGCCGTTCCATTATCGCGGCGGGAGCGATCAGCAACACCGCCGCTCACATGGAGCAGTGGCTAATGAACCCCGATACCATTAAGCCCGGCGTCCATATGCCGAACTTCCAGTTGAGTGAGACACAAGCTCGCGACTTGAGCGCCTACTTGGAGAGTTTACGATGAGTGTTGTCATAAACCCGACCGCGCAGCCATCGGTCCCGGAGAACGAAGAGCCGCTGCCGGTTATTACGCGGTCCAATAACGGTCTACTGGCCTGGCTCTCCACGGTCGACCACAAGCAGATCGGCGTGATGTACCTGTGCCTGACCTTGTTTTTCTTCATCGTAGGCGGTATCGAGGCGTTGCTGATTCGGCTGCAACTCGCGTCGCCCGACAACCGCGCTATCACGCCGCAGGCGTACGACCAGATTTTCACCATGCATGGGGTCACGATGATCTTCCTCGTCGTCATGCCCATGTTGATCGGCTTCTCAACCTATTTCGCGCCGATGCAGATCGGGGCGAACGACATGGCTTTCCCGCGCCTCAACGCGCTCTCGTTCTGGCTGTTCGCTTTCGGTGGTATCCTGCTCTACTTCAGCTTCCTGGCCACCGGCGCGCCCGACGCGGGCTGGTACGCCTACGCTCCGCTGTCGACTGAGTTCAACTACACCGCCAACCCAGGGATGAACTATTACGCCGTCGCGCTGATCGTCACGGGCATCGGCACGATCGGGGCCGCCGTCAACTTGATGGTGACGATCCTGACTATGCGCGCGCCGGGCATGACGCTGCGGCGCCTGCCGCTCTTCACCTGGATGACCCTCCTCAACGGCATCCTGCTGCTCCTGGCCATCCCCGCGCTCAACTCCTCGCTGGTGATGATGCTGTTTGACCGGTTGCTCTCGGGCAACTTCTTTAACGTCGCCAAAGGGGGGCAGCCGCTGCTGTGGCAGCACGCCTTCTGGTCGTTCGGGCACCCCGAGGTCTACATCATGATCCTCCCCGCCTGGGGCATGATCTCGGAGGTCATCCCGGTCTTCTCGCGCAAGCCGATCTTCGGCTACCAGTTCGTGGCCGGGGCCACGGCCGGCGTGGTCTTGTTAAGCTTGCTCGTGTGGGGCCACCATATGTTCGCGGCCGGTATGGGCGAGACGCTCGACATGGCCTTCAGTGTGGGCAGTTTCCTGATCGCCGTTCCGACGGGGATTAAAATCTTCAACTGGACCGCGACGTTGTGGGGCGGCAAGATCCATTTCACCACGGCGATGCTCTTCGCGCTGGCCTTCATCCCCCAGTTCGTCCTCGGCGGCGTCACCGGCGTGATGTTCGCGGCCTTCCCCATCGATTGGGAGTTGACGGCCAGCTACTTCGTGGTAGCGCACTTCCACTACGTGCTGTTCGGCGGCACGGTGTTCGCCGTGGCCGCCGGCGCCTACTACTGGTTCCCCAAGATCACAGGGAAGATGCCCAACGAGAGGCTCGGCAAGTGGAACTTTTGGCTGATGCTCATCGGCTTCAACGGCACGTTCATGCCGCAACACTTCCTGGGCTTCATGGGCATGCCGCGCCGCGTCTATAGCTACCACGACTATCCGTGGTGGGGCCTGCTGAATTTCGTGTCGTCGATCTCCGCCGCCATCCTGGCCATCGGCGTGCTGTTCTTCCTCATCAATGTCGTCTATAGCTTGCGCTATGGTGAAACGGCCGGCGACAATCCCTGGGAGGCCTGGACGCTGGAGTGGGCCACGCCCTCACCGCCGCCGGTGCCGAGCTTCGAGTATGTGCCGCCGGTGCGCAGCCGCCGCCCACTGTGGGATATGGCCCATCCTGAGAACCCCGACTGGAAGAAGCGTCGCGCGATGGAGGGAGTATAGAGCCATGGCGGATAAGTATCGGCTGGGCATGCTCCTTTTCCTTGCCTCCGAGGCGGTCTTCTTCACCGTGTTGATCCTGGCCTTCGTGTTTTACCGCGGCTCACCGGCCAACGCAGGCGGTCCAAGCGACTTCAATGCGCTGGACGTAGGGCGGGTCGCGATCTTTACGGCCTGCCTGTACGCCAGCAGCTTTACCATCATCATGTCTGAGCGCGGCCACAAAAAGGGCAAGGACGGCGCGATGAAGATCTGGCTGCTCCTGACCATTGGGCTGGGCGCGACGTTCCTCTTCGGCGAATCGACCGAGTATATCGATCTGACTAGCCGTCTGGGTGTGACGCCGAACCGCGATATCTTCGGCACGACATTCTATGCGTTGACCGGTTTCCATGGGTTTCACGTTCTGATCGGACTGCTGCTGCTCACGATCATGTTTGTCCTGGTCATGGGCGGCAAGTTCCGCGGCGGCGCCCATCCCTCCGCGTACAATACGGTCGCCCTGTACTGGCACTTCGTCGACGTGGTGTGGGTCGTGATTTTCCCCACCGTTTATTTGTGGTCGCTGGCTGGTCCGATACACTGAGCCGTAGTTTTTGTGGTCGCTGGCTGGTCCGATACACTGAGCCGTAGTTCTGGTAAAGCGGTAACAGGATGACAACACAACAGCTATTACTCACCGCCTGGGACTGGGAGCCCACCGTGCTGATCGGGTGCGCGGCGCTGCTCGTGGGCTATTGGGTCGAGGCGCGTCCCATCATCACCGCGCGGGCGGCCCTCTTCGTAACGGCGGTCGTGGTGATGCTGCTGGCGCTGATTTCGCCGATCGATACGCTCGGTGACGGCTATCTCTTTAGCGCCCATATGCTGCAGCACCTCTTGTTGGTGCTGGTCGTGCCGCCGCTGCTACTGTTGGGTATCCCGCCTCAGGTGTTCGAACGGCTGTTGCGCTGGACGCCGGCGGATAAGAGTGAGCGCGTACTGGGACGACCCCTCCTCGCATGGTCGCTGGGCATGGGCACGTTATGGGTATGGCACGCGCCGGCGCTCTATGACCTGGCGCTGCGCTACCAAGGCGTCCACGTCCTGCAACATCTATGCTTCCTGGTGGCCGCGACGATTTTCTGGTGGCCGGTCATTGCCCCCCTTCCAGAGCGGCGCCAGCTGCCGGCGCTCGGCGCCGTGGTGTATCTGATCGCCGGCGGGTTGACCAGCAGCCTCTTGGGGATCATCATCACCCTGGCGCCGCTGGGTTTGTATCCGGCCTACCTTCACCCGGTGGACCGGTTGGGCATCTTGCCGCTCATACGCGGACGGAGCCAGTGGGACTTTTCGGCGCTGGCCGATCAGCAGTTGGGCGGCGTGCTGATGTGGATCCTGAGTAGCCCCCTCTATCTGTTGGCCTCCGCGGTCGCGTTGGCGCGCTGGTATGGCGAGCCCGAACCCGATGAAGAGCTAGAGGACCTACCGGTTCCCGCAGCGCAAGGGGGCGCACGCCTGCCCGCGCCGCAGGCTCACGGGGGCTAGGATGCGCCGATGAATAAATGGATAAGAGTTAAAGCCTGTATGTGTTGGTAATGGACGACTCGGTGTAGTGGAAACGGATGGGGATGTATGTGGAGAGTATTGATTAGCCTTGTCACCGCGGTTGGCGCGCTGTTCGTGGCGCGCACGTACACCCAAGAGCCAACGCGCACACCGGTCACGGCCGGTACGGCAACCAGAGCAGGCGGGTTGACCGCCGAGGAGCACGCGCCGGATCATGAGATGGAAACGGCGCCACAGCCCGGCTGGAGCAGACCCAAGCCGGAAATTATCCCCCGCGCAACCTATTGGCCGATCCTATTTGGAGGCGGTATCGCGTTTATTTTCTGGGGCATCATCAGCGACGTGTGGATGTTCGGCGCCGGGCTGATTCTCGCCATCGCGTCCATCATCGGCTGGGTCAATGATTTGCTCAATGAGTAGAGGGGCGTTGCTGTGAAAGATATGAAACAAGAGATCGGGCGCGAGGCGCACGACATCGTGCGGGGCGCGCTGGAGTTCAAGCAGGAAGAGCCGTACTCCCCGGAGCGGCGCAAGTTTTTGGTCCTGGTCATCTTAGGCTGTGGCGGCATTATCTCGGCGATAGTGGGCTTGCCCCTACTAGGTGTGTTCCTACAGCCGTTGTTGCAGACGCCCAAGGACGTGTGGCGGGTGGTGGGCAAGGTCGATGACTTTGCCATCAGCACCACGACCCAGGTCGTCTTCCAAAACGCGTATGACCATGCCTGGGATGGCGTTTCCACCCACGACTCGGCGTGGCTGCGGCGCGTCAGTTCTACCACTTTCACGGCTTTCTCCGAGTATTGCCAGCACCTGGGCTGCCCCGTCCGCTGGAATAGTGACGCCCAGTTGTTCTTTTGCCCCTGCCACGGCGGCGCGTATTATTCGAATGGTCAGGTTGCCGCGGGACCGCCGCCGCGGGCTTTGCAGCAGTACCAAACACGCATCCGCGATGGGTATGTGGAGCTAAAGACAGGCGCGATCCCGTTCGCATATTGAGTGACGAGTGACGAGAACTAGCCACTCGTCACTCGCCACTCGCCACTCGGGTAGGGGGACAATATAGTATGGGCATGATGAAACGCGCGTACGAGGCCTTCGAGGATCGTACCGGCCTTGTCGCGATTAGCACGAAGATGGCGACGCACCCCGTGCCGCCCACCCCAGGCTGGACCGGGTGGCTGTATGTCTTTGGCGCCGCCACGTTGACCTCCTTCATCGTGGCGGTGGTCAGCGGTATCCCGCTAGCCTCACAGTACGTCAACTCGACCGATGGGGCCTACGCCAGCTTGCAGTGGATCACCAATGGCGCTTTCCTGGGCAATCAGATACGCGGTATCCACTTCTACAGTTCGATGATGATGCTGATCTTCATTGGCATCCACGTCCTACGCGTCTTTCTGACGGGCGCGTTCAAATACCCCCGTGAGCTCAATTGGCTCTCGGGCGTTGTCTTGCTGCTGCTGACGTTGGGTATTGTTTTCACCGGCCAGATCCTGCGCTGGGATCAGAACGGTGTGTGGACCATCCTGATCATCGCGGGGCAGGCGGCGCGCTTCCCTGTCATCGGCAACTGGCTGGCCTACTTCCTGATCGGCGGCAACTCACTCAACGGGACGACCTTGAGCCGTTTCTACTCCATACACGTCTTCATTTTGCCGGGCATCCTCTTTGGCATCATCGGGTTTCACCTCTTCCTGGTGCTGAAGATCGGCATCTCGGAGAACCCAGCGCTGGGCCACATGGTCGATCCGAAGACGTATCGACAGTGGTACGAGGATATGATCAAGCGCGTCGGTGTGCCCTACTTCCCCGATGGGCTCTGGCGCGAAGCGGTCTTCTCCACCGCCCTCATCGTGGCCGTCCTGGCGCTCACGCTCACCATCGGTGCTCCGGCGCTGGTCAGCCCGCCTGATCCATCCAACGTCATCGCCGAGCCGCGTCCCGATTGGTATTTCTTATGGTATTTCGCGGCGCTGGCGCTCCTGCCGAAAGACCTGGAGGACACGGCCATGATCGTGTTTCCGGCGCTCTTTTTCCTGGCCATGTTCGCGCTACCCTTCGCCTTCAACAAAGGCGAACGTAACCCATTGCGACGGCCCTGGGCCGCGTTTATCGCCGTGATGTGCGTAGTCATGATCGGGGTCATGACAGTCTCCGGCGATATAGCGGGGTGGTCGCCGCGCTTCAATGCCACGGTGTTGCCGCCAAACCTGATCGGCGCCCCGTCCAATTCGCAGATCGCCACGGGCGCCCAGTTGTGGCATACGAAGTCCTGCGAGTACTGCCACATGATCGACGGACACGGCGGCATCCGCGGCCCCGATCTCTCCGGCGTAGGCAGCCGCCTGACCTCGTCCGATATCACGATCCGTATCCTCAATGGCGGCGACAACATGCCGTCGTTCGCGCCGACCCTCCGGCCGCAAGAGGTCAACGACCTCGTCGCCTTCCTGTCGTCGCGCAAAGGTTACCATGGCAAGTATGCCACGGGGCAAAATCAGGCTCACGGCAGCGCCGCGGGCGCCGCGACCGCGCGCACGCGGCCGTCGACGTCGCCACACCACTCAGGGAAAGGGTGAACCAATGCTGCAAACTAACCTCTTACGTAGCTGGTTGGCCGACGCCTATGGCGCGGAGGTCGCTCTCGTCGATGTCATGGAGACGCAACTCGCCGATCTTAGCAGCCAGCACGAGATGGAAGCCAAGTTTTTTGAGTACCTGGATATGCTCCAGCGCCACGCCAACATGTTGCAGGACCGCATCATGGATCTGGAGGGCGAGACAAACGCGCTCAACAAGGGTGGTATGACGAGCTTTATAAACACCATGAAAGATCTGTGGGTTAGACCTGTCAGTAGTAGGCTGGTCAAGCACGACATCGTCGATGGCGCGTCTATCCATTACCAAATAGCGCAGGTCAACGCGCTGCGGGTCGCCGCGCATGGTAGCGGGCACGCGGAGGTCACGCGTACATGCGAGGACATCCTGCGTGACAAGCGGGAGATGGTTCAGTGGCTCGATGACTACTTGCCGACGCTCGTCCATCAACTGACGAACACGGTGGACGGAGGAGAGGACACGTCTGAGGATGAGCACAGCAAGGTCGCGAACGACGGTACGCTCCAGAGGCGACATCTGTATGCCGTGGTCGACGAGGAGCGGCAAGCGCGGGAGGTGACGCAAGCCCTCAAAAACGCAGGCGTCGACGTGGATGTCCTCAAGGGACGGCGGGAGGCGGAAACGTTGACCAAGGAAGCGCAGGGTCCCACCAGCCTAGTACAGAAGACGACACGTTTCATGAAGAACGCCACCGGCGAGAAACAGCAGGCCACGCACTACGCCACCCAGGTCGAGAACGGACGTATCGTCCTGGCCATGTCCTGCCCGGATCGCGTGACGGTGGACACATTGGTCGCGATCATCAAAGAACACGGCGGCTACGACATGACATACTTTAGTGAGGGCACGATGGAAAGTATTGAGTAGCTGATGATGAAGATGAAGATGAAAAGGATTTTCTCTGGTCTGACGGCCTGCGCCTTGGTCGGGGCGGCCGTGCTCGGCGCCCCACCATACAGGAGCGGCGCGACCACCCGCCCCGGCATAGCGGAAGCGATGCGCTACGGGACGGCGCTACTGGCCCCACGCGCGAGCAACACCAAGAGTAGCGCGGCCGGCGCTTTGGCCATCATAGCGGATGTCAATAGCCTGAAGCTAGCGCTTTCTGTCGCGCATCTACGGCCCAAGACGACCTATGGCGCCCTCATCTATACCGGCTCGTGCGGCGCCAGTAACCTGGGCGCAGTAAAGTATATCTTGCCCGACATGACGACGGACGCGCAGGGTCGCGCGACATTGGTGACGAAGCTTATAGCGTCGAGTGTGGGCGACAATTGGTATGTCGACGTGCCGGTCAAACAGACGGACCAGACCAAGGCGCCTGGGCCAGGCGTGGTGTGCGGCAATATCCAGCGGGTCGGCGTCGATGTCCCCCTGGCGTCGCCACAGATCGCTGGGGGTGGGTATAAGGCGGGGGGGCATGCCCTCGTGACGCGACATATCACCAAGCAAGGGGTGGTCGATATGTCGCGAACCCTGGGCACGGAGATCGCGGTCTACGCCGACAAGCTGTCGCCACGGACGACGTACACGGCAGGCATCGTCACAGGTCGTTGCGGGGGCGTGACGACGCTCAAATACCGCCTGTCCGGGCTTGTGTCGGACGCCGCAGGCGAAGCGGTTGCCGTGACCTACTTTTCCTTTTCGGTCCCCCATGTAGACCTAGCCGTCGAACTCGAGGACACGCATGGACATGTGGCGACCTGCGGCGCCTTCCCTGGCTACGGATTGATGCAACCGTCATCACGTTCATAGGGTATGACGCCTGTTCCTATCCGCCTTGCCGCCGCGCGCCGGCGTTATGGCTGGCGGGCGCTCGGCCTGAGCGTGCTGGCAATGGCGCTGATCGCGGCCGCGCTGGTCGTGCAGGCGCCACCGTCCCTACGTCACGGCGCCGGCGTGCTGGCCCTCATTCTTGTCGCGATGTGCGTCGGTGTGGGCGGGTTGAGTTTGGTGTGGACGTGGATTATTATATGGCCGGTCGAGGGACGGCGGCTCACCGGCGCGGAGCGCCTGTCTACGCAGGCGCCATTGTCCGCCGCCAGTCGTGAATCACTCAGGCCGCTCGCCGTGCTCGTCGCCGGCGGCCTGCTTATCGACGTCTTGCTGTGGGGTTTGCTCAATACAGTGGGATTGGTGGGCGCGCCGATGCTGTGGATCGTCGCGGGTGTGATCAACGCGGAGGTGGCGCGACGGGTGCGGCGCATCGAGCGCGCCGCGCATGTGGCCTACTACGAAACGCCCATGACGTTTCCTTTTAAGGGTGGTCAGCGTTTGTTTGTTCAGCCGCAGCTAGCTGTCGGCGATCAGCCGTCAGTGATCGGCAAGCAGCCGTCAGCGCATAGTGGTCAGCGGGCGACAGGTCGTTCGCGGCAGCCTGCGGCCAGTCACCGAAAAAGAGCAACATCGAGTAAGCCGCGCCGCTAGAAACGAAGCCACGGCATAGAGACAATAGAGCGGAATTATAAACAACTGACAGCTGATCGCTGACGGCTGATAGCTACACAAAGGATGGTGTACGATGGGATACGAAGCGACGCGCGAAACGATTATGGCTTATACACGGGGTGGGACGGAGTCATATGGTCACGACAGGACTCAACTCGCCGACGACGCCGTTTTTACGCTTATAAGCACGGGGAAAACATTTCAGGGACGTCCCGAGGTCGAGAAACTGCTTGATCTGTTCTATGGGCAGGCGTTCGAGGGCCGTGACGAGATACAGACCATCATCGTCGAAGAGACACATGCCGTGGTCGAGGCGCTGTTCCTGGCCAAGCACATCGGCGAGTTCGACGGCGTCGCGCCGACCGGCAAGCAAGCCCAGGTCCCCTATTGCGCCGTGTACACAGTCGAAGGAAACAAGGTCAGAACCGGCCATCTCTATCTGGACGTCGACATGTTACGTAACCAACTCGTGTCTGAGAAGGAGCACAAGCTGGCGCCCGCGCGCAGAGTGGTTGAATAGAATTCATCGCCATTCTCATGCGCAAAGCCCCACATCGCGCCGCCGGGCGCAAGAATTCCATAGCCTGTAGGCGTAGGCATGGAAGGATCAAAATGAGTGCAACACGCTTGTGCCAGCCCAAACGAGTATCCCGACGACTATCACGCCTAAGAGGACGATGAACACCAGCGTCCATTTCACAACGGTTGCTACTTCCTCGGATGCGGTTCTACTGTCTTCACTTATCCGGCTCATAATCGTCTCTACCCTCCCTACCCATACATAGCGTCATAAGCATACTGTACTGCAAATCGCGGTCCACGCGCTACCATAACCGGCAGGGTCATGTAGTTCTTACCGCGCAGGCGCGGCCCTCACCCCCACCCCCTGGCTAACTGGCCCCTCGGCTGCGGCCGACGGTCCAGCGCCCTCTCCCTGACGCGGGAGAGGGGGGCCGTCTGTCGTGGCGCGTGGCGCCACCCTCGCCCCATGAGGGAGAGCCGGGTGGGCTGTCGGAGCGCAGCGGAGAGAGACCAATCCGCAGGGGGCGGGGGTGAGATGCTCCGCGTCAGGTAGATCCGGACGTTCCCAACGCCAGATAGCCACTCGTGTACAGCGCGAAGACAACCAATGGTCATAATAATCGGAGAACAATCGCATGACGCCGACCAAACCCAACACGGCGCGCGACCACCTGGCCAACGAGCGCACCTTCCTGGCCTGGGTCCGCTCGTGTATCGCCATCATGGCGTTAGGGTTTGTGGTGGCCCGCTTCGGGCTGCTCATCCGCGAGTTGGGGCCGAATGCACCGCGCCATACGCCAGTTGGGCTCTCCACCGGCTTTGGCGTCGCGCTGGTGGTCTGTGGCGCGGCCCTGATGATCCTGGCGACGCTGCGCTACCGGGACGCGGCCCGCGCCATCGACCGGGCCGACTACCACCCGTCCCCCACACTCATCCTGTTGCTCTCCGGCGGGCTCGTCGCCGTGGGCGCACTCCTGGTAGCCTATCTGGTCCTGGCCGCGTGAAGCGTGAGCGCTGGCATACGCTTTGCACCCGCTGTGCTATATGTTTGCTCCGCGCGTTGTAGTGGGCCGCCACACCCCCAACCCCGACATTGCCCCCGAGGAGGATCGCGCCATGACCGCCACGACCATTAGCGATGCTGACCCTGCCCTGACCGTCTACAAAGACGAGCCTTTCAACGCCGGCACCCCCCTCGACGTGCTGCGCCGCGACTTCACGACTCCCCATAGTCTCTTCTACGCCCGCAACCATGGGTCCATCCCCACCATCGATCCCACATCGTACCGCTTGACTATCACGGGTGACGTGCGGACAGAGATCTCCCTCTCGCTCGACGAGTTGCGGCGCGACTTCCCATCCGAAACGGTGATGGCGACACTCCAGTGCGCGGGCAACCGGCGCGCCGAGTTGATGGACATCAAGGAGATCCCAGGGGAGTCGCCCTGGACGGCAGACGCCATCGGCACCGCGACGTGGACCGGCGTGCCCCTACGCGCGGTGCTGGACGCCGCCGGCGTGGGCAAGGAAGCGCGCCACAGCGCCATCTGCACACCGGCGGATGGCGCGACGATAGCGGCGGGGCGAGTGCGGGTCGCGGGCTACGCCTTCGCGGGCGGTAACCGCGACGTGGCGCGCGTGGATGTGTCCGCCGATGGGGGGAAGACCTGGACGACGGCCGGCATGGCGCCGGAGGGCTCATGCTGGACGTGGCGCTTCTGGGACTGTACGCTTGACCTGCCGGAGGGGTCGCACACGCTGGTAGCGCGGGCCTACGACACCGCCGCCAACACGCAACCGGAAGACCCCGCGCCCCTGTGGAACTTCGGCGGATACATGAACAACGCCTGGCATCGCGTGACGGTGCAAGTCCGCTGATCAAGGAGATAGAGGTACTACGGTACGGCGACGATACCACGAAATTTGTAGAGGGCCCGCCTCATGATTGTGATGGTGAGCGCCGTGGGCCTGCGACTGAAGTCGCATGGCAAACGATGGACACTGAAGTGTCTCTACGCGCGGCGCCTCAAGCGACTTTAGTCGCCGTGGTTTGCCATGCGACTTCAGTCGCAGGCCGCGGCTCACAATCATGGGGTACACCCAATTGTAGAAACGCGCTTGTGGTGAACGCCTACCCCTGCTACGGTAGTTATGTCGCCTACATGCCGTGTGGCTGATGGCGCCAGGTGATAAAGCTAAGGAACGTAGGGCCAATTATGATCGGGACACAGCCGCCGCCGCAAGCATGGCAAACACAACGGCCGCCGCGCATTCTGGGCTTGCCGCTCGTCGCCTGGCTGGTGGCGCTGATCGTGGCGTGCCTCATAGGCGGCGTACTCTACGTCCTGGGCAGCAGTACCCCCACGCTCGCCCTCCCCGCCGTCACGAGGCCGCCACAAGCCAGCGGCGCCGGGGCTAGCCAGACGACGCCGCAAATCGGCAGCAACCAAATTACCACCACCGCGCTCTACCGGTCGACGGCGTCGCCCGCCGCCGTCATCGCCCACTACCTCCGCGTCCTACCCGACCATGGCGGCAAGATCGGACGCTTCACCATCCCCATGCATAGCGTCGATCCCGCCGACCTCCCGACGGCGCTGCCGGATCTGCCGCGCTCTTTCGCGGCCGCCGCCGATTACACCTTCACCGAATACTCGGACGGCGCCAACGACGTCGGCATCGCCGTCGACCTGCGCCACCCACAGGGCCCGACGCTCGTCTACGTCGAGATGCTGTCGAACTAGCCGGCATCCCCGGTCAGAAAGCTGTTCCATGCCCAAAGCCCCCAAGCCGCCCTACGAGACCGCCGCGCCGCCTCCGCCGCTCGACGACGACGCTGAGAGCGGTGACGCAGGCGACCTGACCTACGCCGACAAGCTATTCAACGCGGCCGACCTACTGCGCGGAGCCGTCGCGCCCTACGACTACAAATACATCGTGCTCGGGCTGATCTTCCTCAAGTACGTCTCCGACGCCTTCGAGGACCGCCACGAGACGCTACGGCGCCAGCTGCGCGACGAGCGCTCTGACTACTACGTCGAGGGCGCCAGCGAGGAGGATATGCGCGCCGTGGCCGAGGATCGCGACGAGTACACCTCCGTCAACGTCTTCTGGGTACCGCCAACGGCGCGCTGGGCCTACATCCAGGCGCGGGGCGCGCAACCCGACATCGGCGTGATCATCGACGACGCCATGCGCGCGATCGAGGCCGAGAACGCCGTGCTCAAGGGCATCCTGTTCAAGAACTTCGCCGCTACGCAGGTCGCCCCGCACGCCTACTACGAGTTGATCAGCCTCGTCGGCGCCATTGGCTTCGGATCGGCCTACGCGCGCGAACGTGACGTGCTGGGCCGCGTCTACAAGTACTTCATCGGCCGTTTCGCCGAGACCGAGGGCAACGCCGGAGGCGAGTTCTATACGCCGCGCTCAGTCGTCAAGCTGCTCGTAGAGATGCTGGAGCCGCTGGAGGGACGTATCTTCGACCCCGCCTGCGGTTCGGGTGGCCTGTTCGTGCAGAGCGCCCGCTTCGTCGCCGCGCACACGGGCAACCCCGGCGCGATCAGCGTCTACGGCGAGGAGAGCCTGGAGGCGACGTGGAAGATCTGCCGCATGAACCTGGCTATCAGGGGCATCAGCGGCACGATCGCGCTCGGCAACAGCTTCCACGACGACAAGTTCAAGAGCCTGCGCGCCGACTACGTGCTGGCCAATCCGCCCTTCAACATCAGCAAATGGCGCGGCGGGCTGTTGCGGGACGACGGGCGCTGGGTCTACGGTCTGCCGCCAGACAACAACGCCAACTACGCCTGGATCCAGCACTTCATCTACCACCTGGCGCCGTCCGGCCGCGCCGGCTTCGTCATGTCCAACGGCTCCATGTCGGCCGGCAATGTCGAGGGCGACCTGCGCCGGCGCATCATCGAAGACGACCTCGTCGACTGCATGGTCGCGCTGCCGGGCCAGTTGTTCTACACCACGGGCATCCCGGTGTGCCTGTGGTTCCTGGCCAAGAGCAAAGAGGGACGGGGGCAGCGCGGCCACCGCGGAGAGACCCTGTTCATCGACGCGCGCAAGCTGTTCCGCAAGGTCGACCGCACGCACAACGAGCTGACCGCCGCGCAGGTCGCGCGCATCGCCGATACGTACCACGCCTGGCGCGGCGAACCCGGCCTGCCGGCCTACGCCGACGTACCGGGCTACTGCCGCGCGGTCACGCTCGACGAGATCCGCGGCCACGGCCATGTGCTCACGCCCGGCCGCTACGTCGGCGCCGAGGCGGTCGAGGACGACGGCGAACCCTTCGAGGACAAGATGACCCGCCTGGTCGAAACGCTCGACGAGCAATTCGCCGCGAACGCGCAACTGGAGCAGACGATCCGCCAGAACCTACAAGAGCTTGGCTATGACAGATAGCATTTATCCGATGCGTCGCCTTTGATGTTGGGGTTTCTCTCCTAGTAGTCCGTCAAGCGAACTCTGAGCAGTTGCTCCTGGGACCGCCGGCATCCTGCCGGCAAGCGTTTGCCGGCAGGATGCCGGCGGTCCCAGGGGGTACGACCGGCCCAACTGTTTAAACCGGGCTTGACGGACTACTAGACTGCGATCACCGAACTCCACTACCCGCACCAGTTGGATTTCCCTATATCGCTATTCCAAACGTCCGAGATGGAAGGCTAGATCTTTCGGAGGTGCGACTAATCTCCAAAGAAGATTTCGACTCATGGACGCGTAAGACCAAGCCTAAGGCTGGCGATATCATCATGACACGTCGTGCAAGAGTAGGGGATATTGCTGTTGTTCCAGACAATCTGGTATGCGCGATAGGCCAAAATCTGGTTATTTTGCGTTCCGACGGGAAACAACTTGACCAATCCTATTTGCGCTGGGTACTTCGCGGTCCTTTATACGAGGAGCAGAAGCAGAAGTTTCTTAACGTGGGCGCGGTATTCGATAGCCTAAATTGTGGAGATATCCCCAAGTTCGAGATACCAGTACCTACGCTACCTGAGCAGCGCGCCATCGCCGCCATCCTTGGCGCGCTCGACGACAAAATCGAGCTCAACCGGTGCATGAACAGGACGCTGGAGGCGATGGCGCGGGCTATCTTCACGTCCTGGTTCGTGGACTTCGACCCCGTGCGCGCCAAGATGGAGGGACACCCGCCGTTCGGCATGGACGCGGACACCGCCGCGCTGTTCCCCGACGCGTTCGAGGGCTCGCCAGTGGGCGATATTCCACACGGCTGGAAGATTGTGAGTATCGCTGATCTCGCGGACTACGTGAATGGCAAGCCGTTCACCAAGTACGCAACCGGCACTGGCCGGATGGTTATTCGAATCGCGGAACTAAACTCTGGTCCAGGAGCATCCACGCAGTATAGTAACATCGACGCCTCTCCAGAAAATACAGCGTATCCTGACGACATTCTGTTTGCCTGGTCAGGCTCGCTCGATGTTTACCGCTGGCATGGTGAAGAGGCCATCATCAACCAGCACATATTCAAGGTTATTCCGCACGACTTGCCCAACTGGTTTGTCTACTACCACTTACGTTTTGCTATGCCATTCTTTCAGTCAATCGCGGCTCACAAAGCAACAACAATGGGCCACATTCAGCGGCATCACCTGTCTGAATACAAAGTCACGTTACCGTCCAAGCATCTATTGGATCTCAGCAACCTTCTAATCGGTCCCGTCTATTCGCTGATACATGCAAACGAGCAGCAGTCTCGGGTACTTGCCGCAATTCGAGATAGTTTGTTGCCGCATTTGCTGTCAGGCGAGACCAAGGTTGAGAAGGCGGAGGTGCCAGGGTCGCTAGCGTAAAACAACCAAAAGGTTATGGTCAAGCTGGATTCCTCCCAAACAGGTAATGGTAACTCCATTATCTACGTCTACGGGGCCCTCCGCGACTTTTTAGCACATAAGTTCTATAATAATTGTGGAGGGGATGATACTATGAATAGCCAGGTGTTTGACAAAAATGGCGGCGTACGAAATGGCATGAGGTTCATCGGTACTATGGGCGATGTACTCGTCAAGCTACGCCTTTTTCTGTGTTCCTTTGCGCCACTATTCCTAATTTGTGGAATACGGTTTGAGAGTTTTTGGCTGTCCTTAGTATGCTATCTATTGACTGCGATAGGCATCCTGTTAGGATTGCTAGTACTTAGGGCAACCAGTAGGATCACTCCCACGGATTACATTGTCAAAAGAGTCGAAGATCGAGGCCCGGAAGTAGCAGGATACCTAGCGGCGTATTTGCTACCTTTCGTTACGGTATCCCAGCCGGGTACGCGCGATGTCATTGGATATAGCATCTTTTTAATAGTGATGGCTGTAGTTTATATACGATCCGAGATGCTCCAAATAAACCCTACGCTTTATCTTTTTGGCTGGAAGGTGATGGCTATTACAACATCCAGTGGCCTATCAGCGTATCTACTTACAAGGCGTAGCGTCCTAATCGAGCCGGAAATTAGGGCAGTGCGCTATAAAAATACGCTCCTTGTTGAGCATTAAGGGGTAAGTGTGGTTGATGTTATCGTTGCGCCATTCAGGCTTGATGGCTTACAAATCCCTCCTGCAATGACGTTCATGGTGTTGTGAGGGCAGGGTAAACGGCTGAATCGAGCACAAGTTCCAATTGCCGAGCAAGTAACGGCGCATCTGCAAGAGGCATGCAAACGCACGATCGAGCAAATCTCGGCAAAGGAGTTTCGCACGTATAGCCCCGATATGCACCTTGAGCAAGAGGAATGCAGTGTCATTACCGATGAATCACTGATCAAATCATCCCCTATGGGAGCCGCGCTGTTCTCCGATGAGCCTCTACAACTAGTCAATGCCCACGATCTCGACAAGCACAAGATATCGCTCTACGCCTTGTTGATAAGTTCCACGATAGGGCAGGTAGGATTTGCCCGTAGGACAGATCCGCGCGTCACTGCAAGGGTGCGCGCCACATTTTGATACTGTTGGCGAATTGTCGAAGGGGGTCGGAGGGGCAATCGGGCGGACGGGACGCGCGGCAATCGGGCATACTGAGGGCAAAACGCCGTCGTCTAGAGAGTAGAGAG
>JAABUM010000722.1_pt1 | contig 55011 bp, 50 predicted proteins | sample 5559161 | NCBI WGS metagenome assembly JAABUM01 (sample SAMN10711868, study PRJNA513369) | rock metagenome | isolation source: Antarctica rocks | place: Antarctica: Victoria Land, Siegfried Peak nord
GCTCCTCGCGATCAGCGATAATGTCGAGAAGTTAATCTACAGCAGCAATATCGGCACGCGGTTCAAGCAAAGCGAACTGGTCGTCAGCTGCGGCGACCTGCCGCCCTCGTACCTCGAATACATCGTGAGTGGGCTCAATATCCCCCTGTATGGGGTGCGCGGCAATCACGATCATACGCAGGCGTTCCGCGAGGTCCCGAGCGGCTCGCTCGGACCCGGCACGATCGATCTCCACGCTCGCTCGGTCTACACGGAGGGACTGCTGATCGCCGGGCTCGAAGGCTCGATGGAGTACAACGGCGGGCCGCTGCAATATACCGAGGCGGGGATGCGTCTCCAGATCGCGCGCCTGGTGCCGCAACTCCTCCGCAACAAGCTCCGCCACGGGCGCTATCTCGACATCCTCGTCACCCATGCCCCGCCACGCGGAATCCACGATCAGTCGGATCGCTGCCATACCGGCTTCGAGTGCTTCCGCACCTTCCTGCACCACTTTCGCCCGCGCTACCACCTCCACGGGCATATCCACCTTTACGATCGCCTCACCCCGACGCGCACGCGCTTCGAGGAGACGATCGTGATCAACACCTACGGTTTCCGCGAATTGCAGATCCCGCTCGCCCCCTGAGAGGAAAGCTAAAGAGCGCCGGTCACGCACAACAGACCGGGGCGCGAGGATCATCCTCGCGCCCCCCTGTCTGTACCCGTGCGCTCGCGCGGCGGGCTATTTGTCGTCGGCGGCCTGTGCGGCTGGATCGAGCGGGCGCAGCGCCGGACTCGCGGCGGCGCGCGGTCCGGCGAAGTGCGCGTTCATATCCTCGTGCCCCGCCATGTCGAGGAGATCGTCCAGCACCGCCACCGCCTGCTCGTAGCTGCGCGTCTGCGGGCTGTTGAGCGCGTTGTAGAGCAGCATCGAGCGGTCACCGGTCTTGAACGCTTCGAGTTCGCGCTCCATCTCCAACAGGCGCGGCAAAATTTGCTCCAGCATGATCTTCTTCGGCAGCGGGGTCGGGCGCAGGGTGTGGATGCCGGTGGCGTCGATCCACGCCGGGAGTTCCGCCACCACGTCGTCGGCGATCCCGGCGATCATCCCGCGATTCGGCACGTTGACCTGGAAGAAGGCCCCATTGTTGTTCGTCAGTGCGTCGATGATCGGCACCTGCTGCTCGCGGGTCCGATCGGTGCCGATGAACGCGGCCACGCTCGCCGTCGGGTCTTCGGCGATCCGCTGCACCTCGGCCAGACGCTTGACCAGGTTCTCGACGTAGAAGGGGCGCGCGACCTCCGTGTCCGGCCCGCCGAACGGCTCGCCGAACCAGCGCTTCTTGGCGGCGAGATCGGCGTGCATCCACCAGCTATTGCCGCGCGGCGTGTCGCCGATCGGCATCAGGCCGTAGAGGTGGTACTGCGCGATCGTCCCGCGCGACATCTGGATGTCGTGCGTCTTCTCCGCACGGTGCGTCCGCCAATACTCCTCGCCCTGCGTCGCGATCCACTCGTCGAGGATCGGGTAGGCGGGCTCGCCATCGTAGAGGAAGTGATTGAGCCAGATCTGATGGTTGAGGCCGGGGGCCTGCCAGGTCACGCGCGCCGGGTCGAGTCCCAGCACCTCGCAGATGCCGTGGACGCCGTAGTGGCCGTGGCAGAGGCCGATCACCTTCGCGCCGGTCTCGCGCGTCATCAGCGTGCTACCCTCGAAGACCGGATTGCCGGATTGGATCAGCCAGGCGTCGGGGCAGATCCGCTCCATGTCGCGCGCGATGTCGAGCATCAGCCGGAAATTGTAGAACGAGCCAAGATCGACACCGCCATAGTAATAGCCGTGGCGCGCGGCCACCTCGCGCATCCGCCGCGCGTGGTGATGCCCCAGCACATCGGCGGTGCTGATCACGAAGTCGCTGCCTCGCAGCGCCTCCTCGCGATCGAGCGTCTTGGAGAAACGGAGATCGGCCCCCATCTCCGTGGCGTAGCGCCGCGCCAACCGATCGATCCCGTCGAGCCGCCCCTGATCGACATCCATCCAGACGATCTCACTCCCGGCTAGGCCGGTCGTGAGGATGATGTCCTTGACCAGGCCGAGGGAGAACGTCGCACTCCCCGCCCCGATCACCCCGATCCGTACCGCCTTACCCATCGTGTTCCCTCCTCATCGAGTGTCGGCCCCGGCATCATCGCCCAGCGCCGCAGGCCAATCGGTTATCGTGATGGGGCACCGAACCGGCACCATAGCCCGCGCTGGCACCCCGACCGATCCATACAACCGTTGTCGCTCAGGACGAGGCGACCCCTTGCAGATTCAGCTCACCGGCGAAATGACACGCCGCGAAGTGGCTCGGCTTGACCTCGCGCAGCGGCGGCTCCTCCACCTTGCAGCGATCCTGCACGTAGGGGCAGCGCGGGTGAAAGTAGCAGCCGCTCGGCGGATTCGAGGGATCCGCGACCTCGCCGCGCAGGACGATCCGGCGCTTGCGGATCGACGGATCGGGCTTCGGCACCGCCGAGAGGAGCGCCTCGGTGTACGGGTGCAACGGCTCGGAGTAGAGTTCGTCGGTCGCGGCCAGCTCCACCATCTTCCCGACGTACATCACCGCGACCCGGTCGCTGATGTGCTCGACCACGCTGAGGTCGTGCGCCACGAAGAGGTAGGTCAGCTTGAATTCCTCCTGCAAGTCCTGGAGGAGGTTCAGGGTTTGCGCCTGAATCGACACATCGAGCGCGGAGACCGGCTCGTCGCAGACGACGAGCTGCGGGCGCAGCGCCAATGCACGCGCGATCCCGATCCGCTGGCGCTGCCCGCCGCTGAAGGCGTGCGGATAGCGGACCATGTACTCCGGGCGTAGGCCGACCACGCGCAGTAGATCGGCCACACGGTCCTTCAACTCCTGCCCCTTCGCCACGCCGTTGACCAGCAGCGGTTCGCCGACGAGTTGCAGCAGCGTCATGCGCGGGTTGAGCGAGGAGTAGGGGTCCTGGAAGATCATCTGGATATGGCGGCGCAGCGGCTTCATGCCGCGTTGATCGAGGGTCGGAATGTCGATCCAGCCGAGCCGCCGGTCCTTGAAGAGGATCTGCCCGCTCGACGGATCGTAGCCGCGCATGATCAGGCGACTCGTCGTCGTCTTGCCGCAGCCACTCTCCCCCACCAGGCCGAGCGTCTCCCCCTCCTTGAGGGTGAAGTTCACGTCATCCACCGCCTTCACCGCGCCGATCTGGCGCTTGAAGAAGCCGGACGTGATCGGGAAGAACTTGCGGAGATCGCGGACCTCCAACAGATTCGTGTCGTCCGGCGCGGGGCCTTGCAGCTTCGTCGCCGGGGCGGTGGTCGTCGCCGTCATGCATCCAACTCCTGCGTGCGATTGCAGCGCGCCCAGTGCTTCTCACCAACCTGCACGTACTGCGGCTCATCGCAGACCCCGGGCTTATAGAAGGGGCAGCGGGTGTGGAAGGCACAGCCCTTCGGGATCGAGAAGGGGTCGGGGACCATCCCCTTGATCGATTCCAGCCGCTGGCGGCCCTTCGCCTTCTGGCCGAGGCGCGGCACGGAGCGGAGCAGCGCGCGCGTGTAAGGATGCTTCGGGTTGTTGAAGATCTCCTCGACCGGGGCCTGCTCGACCTCCTTGCCGAGGTACATCACCACCACATCGTCGGCCATCTCCGCCACCACGCCGAGATTGTGCGTGATGATCTGGATCGCCATGCCGAAGTCGCGCTGCAACTCCTTCATCAGTTCCAGGATCTGCGCCTCGGTCGTCACGTCGAGCGCGGTCGTCGGCTCGTCGGCGATCAGCAGGCTCGGCTTGCAGGAGAGGGCCAGCGCGATCACCGCGCGCTGACGCTGCCCGCCACTGAGCTGGTGCGAGTAGCGATCGATCAACTCGTTCGGGCGGGGCAGGCCCACCCGCCGCAACATCCCGATCGCCTGCTCGCGCGCCTCGGCCTTGCTCACATGCTGGTGGAGAATGATCGTCTGCGTCATCTGATGCCCGATCGTGTGGACCGGGCTGAGGGACGACATCGGCTCCTGGAAGATCAGCGCGATCTCGCCGCCCCGGATGGCGCGGATCTCCCGGCCACTCGGATCGAGCTGCGCCAGATCGACCTGTGCGGTGTTTTCGCTCTCATTCACCACCTCGCCGCCGCCGCGTCGTCGGAACATCCCGCTGCCGCTCGCCTCGTGGCGCTGGCGGTGGTAGATGATCTCGCCGCTCACGATCTTGCCCGGTCGCGGCACGATCCGCATGATCGATTGCGCCGTGACGCTCTTGCCACAGCCGGACTCGCCGACGATGCCGAGGGTTCGCCCGCGATACAGGTTGTAGCTGATCCCATCGACGGCCTGAACCGTCCCCTCATCGAGGGGGAACTGCACGCGAAGGTTCTTCACCTCCAGCAGCAGTTCGCCGGTCTTCGCCGTCGTCTGCGCCTCCATCGTCGTCGCCGTCATCGCCCTTCACCCTTCGTATTTTATCGTTCGGCCCCAACCGCTCGTCTTAGCGGCTGTACGGATCGGCGGCGTCGCGCATCCCGTCGCCCAGGAAGTTGAAGGCCAACACCGCGATCACCACGACCAGGCCGGGGAGGAGCAACCAGGGCGAGATCGCCACGGTCTGCACGTTCTGCGCCTCTTGCAACAACACACCCCAACTGATTTCCGGCGGGCGCAGGCCCAGACCGAGGAAGCTGAGCGACGTCTCGAAGATGATGATCTGCGGGATCGCCAGCGTCAGCGAGGCGATGATGTGGCTGAGGAAGGACGGGACCATATGCCGGAAGATGATGCGCGGCTCGCTCGCGCCGCAGAAGCGCGCGGCCATCACGAAGTCTTCCTCGCGCAGGGAGAGGAAGCGCCCGCGCACCACGCGCGCCAGCCCGGTCCAGCTGAGCAGCGAGAGGATGATGGTGATGACGAAGAAGATCTGGATCGAGGTCCAACTGTTCGGCAGCGACGCCGCGATCGCCAGCCAGATCGGGATGCGCGGCAGCGAACGGATGAACTCGATCGCCCGCTGGATCACATTGTCGATCCAGCCGCCGTAGTACCCGGAGACGCCGCCGAGCACGATCCCGAGCACCAGGCTGACGATCACGCTGAGGAGGCCGATCGAGAGCGAGATGCGCGTGCCGTAGATGATCCGGGAGAGCATATCGCGACCCAGGCGATCGGAGCCGAAGAGGTAGAGCGGCGCTTGCGCCCCTGCCGCCTCTGGCCCTAACCCGAAGAGGTGCCGATCCAGGGTGACGAGGCCCCACAGCTTATATTCCGTGCTCTGCGGGAAGAGATGCAGCGGGTACCACTTCGATTTGTCGGAGACATAGGTGACGCGCAACGTCTCGGTGTTGCGGGTGCTGGTCAGGCCATAGACGCCCGGACGCAAACTGAAGTTGCCGTCCTGGTCGAAGAAGCTGATCCCCTGCGGGCTGAGGTATTTGTATTTCTCCGCCACCTGTTCGGGATCCGCCGGGGCCAGCACCTCCGCGAAGAGGCCGACGGTATAGAGGAGCGCCAGCACCCAGAGGCTGAAGACCGCCAGCTTGTGCTTCTTGAACTTCCAGCGCATCAATTGCCACTGGGAGGCGACGGCGGATTTCGACTCGTTCGCGGCGGGGCCGAGCGGATCCTCCGGCGAGTCGAGGGCGTCCGCTTTCGGCGGATACGGCCCGACATCGATCGGGCGGTGCGGCTGCTCGACCTGCCCGGGGATCGCGCTGGCGTTCAACTCGCGCCCTTGGCTACTCATGGCATTACCTCTCCGTGTGCGGCGATCGGATGACAGGGATAGATCGTCGGCGGAGCTTTGGGCCGCCCCGCCGACCAAGCATCAGCTGTAGCGGATACGCGGGTCGATCCAGGCGAGCACGAGGTCGGAGATCAGCACGCCGATGATCGTCAGAGTGGCGATGATCAGGATGAACGCCCCCGCCAGATACATGTCCTGCGATTGCAGCGCCTTGAGGAGGAGCGGGGCGTAGATCGGCAGGCTGAGGACGATACCGACGATCGTCGCGCCATCGATCAGGCCCGGCAGCGCGAAGCCGGCGGTGCTGACGAAGGGGTTCAGGGCGACGCGCACCGGATATTCGTTGATCAGCTTGCGCTCTTCGAGGCCGCGCGCCCGTCCGGCGATCACGTACGGCTTGCTCAGTTCATCGAGCAGATTGGCGCGCATGGTGCGGATCAGCCCCGCCGTCCCTTCGAGCCCGATGATCAGCAGCGGGATCCAGGCGTGGCGCAGCAGATCGAAGAACTTGCCGATACCCCACGGCGCGCTGCGATACTCGGCCGAGAAGAGGGCCCCCACATCCAACCCGAGATAGCGGAAGGCGACCCACATCAGCACCAGGGCGATCATGAAACTGGGGATGCCCAGCCCGATGAAGCCGATGAAGGTGATGAAGTAGTCGCCCTTAGAATACTGGTGCGTCGCCGAATAGATCCCGATCGGGATGGCAAGCAGCCAGGTGATGAGCAATGTCGACACGGTGATCCCAAGTGTCGCGCCCATTCTTTGCCAGAGGAGATCGGCCACCGGCATCTTCCACTCCAGCGACTGCCCGAAGTCGCCGTGGAGGATGATCCGCGAGATCCACTTCCAATACTGAACGTAGACCGGCTGGTCGAGGCCATACGCCTCGCGCAGCGCATTGAGCTGCTCGGTCGAGGCCGAACTATCCCCCTGCGCCGCCAACGTCGCGGCATATGTGGTGAGGTAGTCGCCGGGAGGGAGCTGGATCAGGATGAAGGAGACGATCGAGATCGCGATCAGGGTGGGGATCATCACCAGCAACCGGCGGATCAGATACTGAAACATGCTGACCTCTCTCTCTGGACTCGCAGCGGGCCGGGAAGAAACGTGAACGGCCCCGCACTCACGTCGTGAGCGCGGGGCCGTCGCGATATTACTTCTTGAGGAACATTTGGGCCGGATTGACGAGGCCGATGTCACGCAGGGTGTCATCTGCGATGTAGCCCTCGGGCATGTTAATGAAGTTGTTGGCGACGATCACCGGCTGCACTTTCGCCCCGTTGACCCCGATCATGTACGGTGCCTTCTTGTGGATGCCGAGGATCTGCTGGAAGAGCGCGTTGCGCTTCGCCTCGTCCGGCTCGACCTGGCACTGATCCCAGAGCTTCCAAATCTCGCGGATCGGGTGGTCGGCGGGCGGCTCGATCTGCTTGTCGGCCGACTGGGCGTACCAGGCACCGTAGGCCGGGGCCCACGGACCGTCGGAGATCGTCGCGAGCCAGCGACCCGGATCGGCCTTGACGACCGAGCAGCGGTCGCAGCCCCATGCCCCGACCTCGACGTCGCTGTTGTGCCAGCGCGCCTCGTAGAGCGAGCGCTCGATGAACTTCATGTTCGTCTTGAGGCCGACCGCCTCCCAGTACTTCTTCACGCGCTGGTGCTGGTCATCATTCGCCGAGCCGGCGACGTCGGTCTGATCGACGTTCAACTCCAACAGCTTGCCGTCCGGGCGCAGGCGGAAGCCATCGCCGCCCTTCTTCAGGCCGATCTTGTCCAGGAGGTCGTTCGCCGCCTTCGGATCGTACTTCGTCCAGACCTGCTCCAGCTCGGCGTCGTACTCGGGCGAGCCCTTGACCGGGGAAGCCTGCCGCGCCTCGCCGAGGCCGTTCCAGACCAGTTCATTCAGCTCGTCGCGGTTGATCGCGATCGAGACCGCCTGCCGGAACTCGGGCATATCGTAGATCTTCGCCAGTACCGGATCGGGGCAAGTGATGTTGAAGTAGTACGCATCCGTGGAGGCGGCGGTCCACTTGAGCGTCTTGTACTTCCCCTTGGCCTCATTCTCTTTGTAGAAGGTGTACGAGCCGACCGTGACCGAACGATACTGCATGTCGATCTGCCCGGAGGTGATCCGCAGATTGAGGACATCGTTGTTGTCGAAGAGGCTGTACTCGATCTTGTCGATGTACGGTAACTGATTCCCCGCGGTATCGACCTGCCAGAAGAAGGGATTGCGCTCCTCGACCACCGGCTCGGCCGGCGTTGGGGAAACGATCTTCCAGGCGGTGATCACCGGCAGGTCGGGGTTGAGGAACCAGAAGGGGACGGCCCCTTCCAGGTCGCCCGCCTTGCCCCAGAGGTCGGCGGGAGTTTGCACCTTCTTCGCCGCCACCGCCTTCGCCAGGTCATCGGCGCTGGCGTACTTCGCGTGGAACTTCTTCAGGTAGGCGGCCGGCATGATGAAGCCCGGCTGGCCGGTCGAGCCACCGCCCTGCTTCGCCATCTGGATCGGCAGCAGCGGATAGGGCGCGGCGTACTTCACCTTGAAGGTGGTCTTGTCGACGATCGTCACCACGGCATTCTTAGAAACTGTCTGATAAAGGGCCAGAGAACGGCCTGCTGCCGCACGCCCCATCGGCTACGCCAGTACGGACGCGGGAAGACAACGAGCGATGCGGCGAGACGGCGACCTTACCACCCTCGCGCCACCCTTTATCAGACAGTTTCTATACTCGGTGCCGATACGTTGCCGCAGATAGTAGGCGGGAACCGGGCGGATGTCCTTGTAGTACTGCACATCCTCGACGCAAAACTTCACGTCGTCGGTCGTCACATCGCTCCCGTCGGACCACTTCATCCCCTCGCGGAGATAGAAGGTGTACTCCGAAGCGTCCGCGTTGGTCTCCCACTTCTCGGGCACGTTGGCGATCAACTTGATCGTCGTCGGGTCCGGGGCGGACCAGCGGATGAAGTTCTCCTCGACCTGCTTCGTCGGCCCGACCCGGTCGGAGAGGCCGCGGTAGGCCCCGCGCCAGGTGCCGCCGTGCGTGCCAACCTCTTGCAGCGGGGTCAACACGCGCGGATTCTTCGGGAGGCGCTGCGCCACCGCCGGGATCTTGCCGCCACTCACCTGGGAGGCGAGATAGGGCGAGTCCTTGTAGTTGGTGTTCGCCGCCGCAGACGCTGTAGCCGTGCCACTCGAGGGGGTCGCGTTGCCGCCATTCACCGAGATCGCGGAGGCGGACGGGGGGGCGGAGCCAGCAGGGCGTGCCGTTGGCGCGACGGTCGGCGCGGTGGAAGCACTCGAGCCGGTACTCGCCGCCGGGGCAGCCGTGTTCGTCGCGGCGGTACCACCACAGGCGACAACCGCTGCACCAGCGGCCATAGCGGCGGTCAGACTCAGGAACTGACGACGATTAAACCTTTGCGAAGTCACCCCGATACCCCTTTCCCAATCCAACCCACATAGCGAAAACCGACACCCTGCCCCACACCCACGAACCGCGCAATCTGCTAGCCAGAAAAGACGGGAACACGCGATCCACGCGGCGGAGAGCGAACCCTATGAGACCAAACGAAGTGTCAGACGTGTGTGATGATTACACTATAAATCGCGAATCACCGCAAGTCAACTGTCTGGATCGCGGGGCGTTTTGCAACTATCCTTGCAGCAGCACCACACGAGGCATAACCGTAGGGCGGGCGCTACCACGCGCGCGAAATCCTGACGGGATTGAGATGAGGGGGAAGGGACGAGCATGTCGGACACCACGGGCGGGCCGGTCTTCACCGGCATGGCCGTCCAGCGCGATCTGCGTTATCGCTATTCGTTCCTGATGCCCGAACCGACCGACAACGAATGGCACAATCTGGAACTCGAGACGCAAGAGGGGCGCGGGCGCATCTTCACCCCCGACCCCGACGATGTGAGCACCAGCCTGTCGATCGAGGCGCGCGATCTCGGCACCACGATCACCGGCGAGGATCTGGCGACGTTGCGCGAGGGGCTGGAAGAGGGCTTGCAGCAACTCCACGACCTGACGATCGAGAAGCAGGAAGACTATGCCATCGGCGCGCTCGTCGGCTTCGAGTACTGGTTCACCTTCCGCGAGGAAGCGGACGGCCCGCTTCGCAAGCGCTGGCTCCGCCTCGCCTATCAGGGGCAGATCCAGGTGCGGATGATCGCGCAAGGGGCGACGCCGGACGTGTTCGAGCACTGGCTGCCCCTCTTCAATCAGGCGATACGCACCTTCCAGTTCGCCGACTGGTGGGCCGAAATAACCGGACACTCCTGGCAGCAATCGTTGGCGGGCGACCTCCCGGATGGCGAGGCCGCAGACGAGGATACTACGGGCGACGACGCGCCCCGATGATCGGCTTCGTCGACCTCGCCCACCCGGATTTCCTGGCCGATCCCGCGCGGCGGCAGGCGCACCTGGGGCGTCGCCTCGACGTAGCCTTGCGCCTCCAGGAGATCGCCGGAACCCCGTGCCTCTACCAGCACTACAGCGCGATCGACCGTGCATTCGTGCGGCGTTGGGGACTGCGCGCGCTCGTCCTCAGCGGCATCCCCTCGCATTGGCGCGCGTACGATTGGGCGACGTTCGCGCCGCTGGCCGCGCTGATCCGCGAGCCGGAGGTGCCGATCCTCGGCGTCTGCGGCGGGAGCCAGGTGATCGGGCGCCTCCTCGGCGCGCCGGTCACGCTGATGGGCCGACTCCAACCGGGCGAGGCCGACACGGGGAGCTACATGACCGGCTGGCGCAAGGAGATCGGGTTCCTGCCGCTCGACATCGAGACGGCGGACCCCCTCTTCGCCGGACTCGGCCCACACCCCGAACTTTTCCTCTTCCACGGGCGCGCGACCAAGGCGGTGCCCCAGGGCTGCACCCTGCTCGCCTCGCGCCCGACCTGCCGCGTGCAAGCCTTCCGCCGCGACGACGCGCCGATCTATGCGATCCAGGCGCACCCCGAACTCTACGACGACGCGCACCCGGACGGGCGGCAGCTCCTCGCCAATTTCTTCGCGCTGGCAGGGATCGCGCCACAGTCGTAGCAACCGGGATTGTGTCCCCACCATCGCGATGCGTCGTGCGCGTAGGCGTGCCCTCGCCGCGTGGCGCGGCAGTGGCCGGGTTGCGCGATCCAGGCTGGCCCCGCCCCAACCGGCGAGCGTCGCCCGACGCCGACCGAATCAATCCTTCGGCGTGGCGCGTAGCGTTTCGATCTCGCTCCGGTTAATCTCGGCGGCACGCGCGAAGAATTCATTCGCGAACGCGATCTGCTCATCGCTCAGCGTTTCGAGATAGGCGGACCAGCGCGCACCGACTCGCATGTAGACGGCACCGACACGCTCGAACAGCGGCTCCGGATTGGCGACCACCATGACGCGTCGGCGGTCGTGCGGATCGCGCTGCCTGGTCGCGTACCCCTCGCGCTCCAGCCGATCGATCACCGCCGTGATCGCCCCGCCCGAGGTCAGCCCGGTCCGCTCGGCCAGCTCGCCGGGTGTGGCCGGGCCGTCGCTCATGAGCAGACCGAGGCACTGGAGATCGGTGCTATTCATCCCGGCCGACTTCGCGACCGCATCCTGGAACAGGACCGCGCGCGCCATGAATTCGCGCATGATATCCGCCATGCGCGCGATCGCGGCATCCCGACTTGACAACTCAGCCATCACATCCTAGCATCTCTATATTAGAGAGACTCTTTTTTAGAGCGTACCTTCTCTCTCTTATTGTACAGTTAGGAGGATCGCCATGTCGCACGCGCTGATCATCGGCAATGGGGTCGCCGGACCCGCCGTGGCCCTCTTTCTCCAGCGTGCGGGCTGGGAGACGACGATCTTCGAGGCCCAGCCCGCCCCGGAGACGTATGGCGGCCTGTTCTTGAACGTCGCGACCAACGGGCTCGCGGTCCTCGAATCGCTCGGCCTGCGCGAGCGACTCCTCGCCGACGGCCACCGCTCGCCGCAGATGGTGATGTGGAGCAGCACCGGCAAGCGGCTCGGGGCGGTCCCGAACGGTCCCGCCGGCGAACCGGCGCGGGAGCGTCGTCGTACGCCGTGGCTGGCTGAATGAGGTGCTGCGCGATGGCGCGGACGCGGCGGGGATTCCGACCGTCTACGGCGCGCGCCTGACCACGATCGAGGAGACCGACATAGCGGTCCGCGCGACCTTCGCCGACGGCCGCGTGGCCGAAGGGGACATCTTGATCGGCTGTGACGGTATCGGCTCGCCGACACGCCGCTGGATCGATCCGACCGCGCCAGCGCCGGTGTACAGCGGCCTGGTAGGACTGGGCGGCTTCGCCCACGTACCCGGCCTGGAGCCGACACTGGAGACACAGCACTTCGTCTTCGGGCGGCGCTCCTTCTTCGGCTACCTCGTGCGCGACGATAGTACGGTCTACTGGTTCGCCAACCTCACCAAGCCCGAGCCCGCACGCGGCTCGTTGCGCGACATCACGAACGCAGCCTGGCTCGCCGAGTTGCGGGACCTCCACGCCGGCGATCCTTACCCCGTGCCGCAGATCCTCGCGGGGGTCGAGGGGGAGATCGGGGGGTACCCGATCTACAGCCTGCCGCACGTGCCGCACTGGAGTCGCGGGCGGGTCGTCGCGGTGGGAGACGCCGTACACGCCACGAGCCCGAGCGCCGGACAGGGCACCTCCCTCGCACTCGAAGATGCGATCACCCTGGCGAAGTGCCTGCGGGACGAGCCAGACCGCGCCGTCGCCTTCGCCACATACCAGCGCCTGCGGCAACCGCGCGCCGAGCTGGTCGTCGGCTACGCCCGCGCCATCGATGGTCAGAAGCGTGTCACCAAGAGCCGGATCGGGATCGCTATCCGCGACGCGATGATGCCCCTCTTCTTACGAAAGGCCAACGACGATACGCGGAATAACTGGCTCTACAATCACCAGATCTCGTGGTGACGCGCCGCGCCCGAGCGCGTTAAAAGCAGAAAGCGCGTCGCCCCGCTCGGTACCGAGCGGGGCGACGCGCTGGTACGGGAGAGAGGAAGAGCAGCGGCCTACCCTTCGACCGTCGCCTGGCGGCGGTGCCAGTTATCGTCGTACCAGTTATCGTCGTAGGGGTTGAAGAAGATGTGCTTGCGCGGGTGGTGCTGCACCTCGTCGAGATCGAGGGTCACGCCGAGGCCGGGGCCTTGCGGCAGGCCGAAATAGCCGTCGATCACCTTGGGGTTGCCGGGCGCAAGCTTCTTGACCCAGTCCTCCGCGAAGTCGTTGAAGTGCTCCTGGATCTTGAAGTTGGGCGTCGAGGCCGCGAAGTGTAGGTTGGCGGCGGTCGCCACCGGCCCGCCGACATTATGCGGCGCGACCAGCACATAGTAGGCATCGGCCCAGGCGGCGATCTTCTTCGCCTTCAGGATACCGCCGATATGGGTGATGTCCGGCTGGATGATGTCCGCCGCCCCTAACTCCAGCAACTTGCGATACTCGTAGCGTGTGTGGATGCGCTCGCCGGTCGCCACCGGCACCCCGATCTGCTCCGACGCCTTCTTCAGCGCCGCGAGGTTTTCCGGCGGGACCGGCTCCTCGACCCAGGAGGGATCGAAGCGGGCGAGTTCGCGCGCCATCTCGATCGCCGTGACCGGGTTGAAACGCCCGTGCATCTCCAGCATGATCTCCGGATCGGGGCCGATCGCGTCGCGCACCGCCTCGACCAGGGCGATGACCTTAGTCTTCTCGCCGCGCTCCAGCTCGTAGTAGCCCGCACCGAACGGATCGAACTTCAGCGCCCGGTAGCCACGCGCGATCGCCCGTTTGGCCGCCGCATGGAACTCTTCCGGTGTTCGCTCGACGGTGTACCAGCCGTTCGCATACGCCTTGATCTTGTCGCGTACCGCGCCGCTGAGGAGCTGGTAGACCGGCAGCCCGACTGACTTGCCGAAGATGTCCCAGCAGGCCATCTCGATCGTCGCGATCGCCGACATCGCGATCTCGCCGGGACGCGCGTAGTCGTAGAGATACATCCGGCGCACGATGTCCTCGATATTACGTGGATCGTGCCCCAGGACGTGATTCGGCACCGCCTCGGCCAGATAGCCGACGAGGGCGTCGGTATGATTGATCATCCGCACCTCGCCCACCCCTTCGATCCCCTCATCGGTGAGCACCCGCACGAAGGTGAGGTTGCGCCAGGCGGTACTGACGACGTGTGTTCTGACATCGACGATCTTCAACCGTTCCTCCTCTCGTGGCGCGACCGCGCCGCCGTCCCATCCGGCGGGCAGCCCCGCATCTGCCTCGGCGCTGGCCGAGCACCATCACGTCCGATGGATTGGACTACGCGCGATCCGCACGATGCGTCCGGGGATGACGGACCCGCAAGCATCCGAGAACACCGCCCTCGTGGGCATGTTGTCTACACGCTGCTTGTTGGAGAGCGCCTATCTTCGCCTACTGTCAGGGGGGAAAGTACAGGTATCGAGCAAAAACGGGACGATAAGGTGGTGTGTAACCGGCACCCGCCGCACTATCCTGAACGAGCGTCGCATACGAGCAAACGAATTCGAGGTGGAGAGATTGGGTCGCTTACAACACAACTGGCTCAATATGCTGCGCTTAGGGCTCGCCACACTGGTGCTGTGCTCTCACAGTGTCCCTTTGACGTACGGAAGGGCCGCAGAAGCCGAGCACGAATGGCTCATGCTGCTCACCCGGCGGCAGGCGACCGGCGGGGATATCGCCGTCAGCCTTTTCTTCATCATCAGCGGCGTGTTGGTGACCAGAAGCCTGCTCCGCAACCGAGACATCCGCAGTTACCTCTCGCGGCGTTGGCGGCGCATCATGCCAGGCTTCATCGGCGCATATCTCTTCTCGGTGTTCATTGTGCCACTCATCGCCAGCCAGACGCGGGCCGAGGCGCTGATCGCGCTCACGGGAATCGGTATCCCCGTCCATCTCTTCATGCTGAGTACGCTGCACATCCCTTTCATCGATGCGTTCAGTGCATTGCCATACCCACGGGTTGTGAATGGATCGGCCTGGACCTTGCCCTATGAGGTTTGGTGCTACTTGCTCGTGCCCGTCCTGGCCGGACTTGGCATCTTCTCGCGGCGCGGCGCGATGCTCACCCTCTGGGCGACGACCCTCCTGCTCCTGGCGCTCACGCCGGCGCTAGCGGTACAGTGGCCCGACGCGCTCGTCTACCTCTTCGGGTTACCGGAGCTATGGCCGCGACTGCTGGCCTGTTTCCTTGGCGGGGCAACGATCGCGGTCTGCAAGGGGCGCTTGCCACACGGCACGGCGCTCCGCTGGCTCGCGGCGGGCGGCATCGTGGGCACGGCAATACTCGGTCAGGGATTCGTCGTGGCACTCGCGCTCGGGGGCACGTTGCTCCTGTGGGATCCGCTGCACAATACCGCGGAGCGTCCGACAACACGCAGCGCCGATCGCTCGTATGGTGTGTATCTCTACGCCTTTCCCGTCCAACAACTGATCGTCAGCCAGTCAGGCGGCGCGATCTCGGCCCTCACGCTCACGCTGCTCGCACTCCCCTGCACCTACGGCCTGGCCTGGCTGAGTTGGAGATTCATCGAAGCACCAGCACTGCGCGGTGTTCGGAAGCAGCGGCGGCAGACGGAAGTCAGTCTGGTGCCGCTCCGTGAGGAACTCGGTCAGCTGCAGCGCTGAAATCGTCGCGTTTCGTGCTACCATACGTCCGCGCGGAAACTTGTGGCGCAGGGCGGAGGAGAGAGCGGCGACATGGCGAAGCAGATCTTTACGGGCGTCTTCCCGATCGCCCCGACCACGTTCGATGAGCGCGGCGATCTCGACCTGGCGAGCCAGAAGCGGACGATCGACTTCATGGTCGACGCCAAGGTGGACGGCATCTGCATCCTGGCGAACTACTCCGAGCAGTTCGCGCTCACCGATGCGGAACGCGAGCAGTTGATCGATACGATCCTGACGCACGCCGCCGGGCGCGTGCCGATCATCGTCACCACCACGCACTACAGCACGCGGATCGCGGCGGAGCGGAGCAGGCGCGCCCAGCAGGCCGGGGCGGCGATGGTGATGCTGATGCCCCCCTATCATGGCACCACCCTGCGCGCCGACGAGGCGGGTGTCACCGAATACTTCCGCCAGGTGGCCGAGGCGATCGACATCCCGATCATGGTGCAGGACGCGCCGATGAGCGGCACGGTCCTCGCCGCACCGTTCCTGGCCCGGCTCGCGGGGGCGATCCCCCAGCTCGCCTATTTCAAGATCGAGTCGGCGGGCGCAGCGGGCAAGCTGCGCGAATTGATCGCGCTGGCGGGCGACCAGATCGACGGCCCGTTCGACGGCGAGGAGGGGATCACCCTCATGGCCGACCTCGATGCGGGCGCGACCGGTTGCATGCCGAGCGCAATGATCCCGGAGACCATCGGCCAGATCGTGCGCCTCTTCCTCGCGGGCGATCGCGAGCGGGCGCAGGCCCTCTACAACCAGCACCTTCCGCTGATCAACTTCGAGAACCGCCAGTGCAATCTCCGCGCGACGAAGGTGCTGATGGAGGAGGGGGGCATCATCGAGAGCGCGCACACGCGCCACCCCTTCCTGCCGCTGCCGGACGCGACGCGCGCCGGGCTGATCGACCTCGCGCGCCGCGTCGATCCGCTGATCCTCCGCTGGGCACACTGATCGACATCACGGGCAAAGAACAAGGGGGCGGGGTGCCGTATATGCACCCCGCCCCCTTTTGTCAGCCACTCAGGCCAGCGGGATCGTCAGCCGCGTGACCGATTGCGCCGCGAACTGGTGCGTGAACCGGTCGCCCGCGAGCGCGACCTGACGCGGCGCGCCGAGTGTCACCGTCTCCGGCGCGTCGAAGGTGTTGTGCGCGTGGATGTCGGCGTGCGTCAGGATCACTTCCTCCGCCGTGCCGGTCGCCGTCGCGCCGCGCAGATCGATCGTCGCCTCGATCGGCGCGCCGATCGCCGGGTTGACCACCGTCAGCGTGAGGGTACGCCCCTGCACCGAGGCCGACCCGGCGAGGCCGAAGAGCGCGCCGACGCCATCTGGCGCGGCGAAGTGCAGGCGGTCGGCCCCGAACTCGGCGCGCACCGCCCGCGCGCCCTGGTGCGGCGCGTAGAGTTCGTAGACGTGGTAGGTCGGCGTCTTCACGATCCGGTCCCCCTCCGTCAGCAGCAGTGCCTGGAGGACGTTGATCGTCTGCGCGATGTTCGCCATCGCCACCACATCGGCGTGCCGCCCGAAGATGTCCAGCGAGAGGGCCGCGACGAGCGCATCGCGCAGGGTGTTCTGCTGCCAGAGGAAGCGCGGGTGCCGTCCCGGTGTGGGCGGGTGCCAGGTGCCCCACTCGTCGATAATCATCCCGATCCGACGCTCCGGGTCGAAGCGATCCATCAGCGCGCGCTGCTCGGTGATCAGCGTCTCGATCCCCGCCGCCTGCGCCAGCAGCCCGTACCATTGGTCGTCGGTGTAGTCGGTGGCGGTCCCGGCGCGCGCATCGCGGTTGCTGGTGTAGTAGTGGGGCGCGTAACCGTGAATCCGCGAGAACCCCTTCTTCTCCTGCAAGGTGGTGAAGAAGCGCTCGGTCCAGTCGAGGTCGTGCCGGTTCGGGCCGCAGGCGATCAGGTAGAGCGGATCGGCGCCGAGATCGCGCAGGAAGGTGCTGAAGCGGCGATACTCGGTCGCGTACTCCTCGGGGGTGAAGTTGCCGCCGCAGCCCCAATTCTCGTTCCCGACGCCCCAATAGCGGACGTTGAAGGGCGCGGGATCGCCGTTGGCGGCGCGCAAGGCGCTCAAACTCGTGTCGCCGGGGAAGTTGCAATACTCCACCCAATCGCGTAGTTCGCGCGGCGAGCCGCTGCCGACGTTGCCGCAGAAGTACGGCGCGGCCCCGAGCGCGCGACAGAGGCGCATGAACTCGTGCGTGCCGAAGGCATTATTTTCGACCGTCTCACCCCAGTGGATGTTGATCCGGCGCGGGCGGTCGGCACGAGGGCCGATCCCCTCCTGCCAGTGGTAATCGTCCGCGAAGCAGCCGCCCGGCCAGCGGAGCACGCTCGGGCGCACCCCGCGCAACGCCGCGACCACGCCGTCCACGAGCTTGCCCACATCCCCTTCGCCGGTCCAGAAGCCGTCGTAGATGCAGGTGCCGAGGTGTTCCGCGAAGTGCCCGTAGATTTCCGGGGCGATCGTGGCGATCTGGTCGTCGAGCTGGATCGCGATCGTGGCGCCCATCCGTTCCTCCCCGCTTCCGACACAAAATCAGGCCGCGCGACGTTGTATCCACTGACACGCAATACGACTTGCTCGGCGCGCGAACGCCCCCTGCCCGCGCGCATTGTAACGCCTGCGTGGTTCGACGGTACGACACGAGATGGAGCAGCTGATGACCGCGCGGCAGCCCTTTTCCACCACGGTGCTCACACGGCGGGCCTTCTTCGGCCTGACTGCCGCGCTGGCGTTTGACCTCGGCGCGCGCCCGCTGGCTGTCGGGGCGGAGCCCGACCGGCCCGCATTGCGTGTGGGGCTCCAGGCCGGGCACTGGCAGATCGGCGATCTGCCGGAAGATCAGGCGCGCCTGCGCGACCAGACCGGCGGCGGCGGCTATCGGGAGGTGGATATCAATCTCGCGGTGGGACAGGCGTCGGCGAGGTTATTGGCCGCGCAGGGGGTGGCCGTCGATCTCCTCCCGGCGGCGGTGCCGCCCGGCTATCGCGCCGACGCCTTCGTGGCGATCCACTGCGACGCCAGCACCGACGGCGGGGCGCACGGCTACAAGCTCGCCCGCTACCGCGAGAGCCTGATCGGCGAGCGCGACGATCTGCTGATCGCGAAGCTCAGCGATGTGTACGGGCCGACGCTCGGCCTGCCGCTCGACGACGGGATCACCCGCGCGATGACCGGCTACTACGCCTACAATCGGCGGCGCTACCGGTCCACGATCGACCCGCGTACCCCGGCGGCGATCTTCGAACTCGGCTTCCTGACCAATGCGAGCGACCGGGCGATCCTGGTCGGGCAGCAGGCGCGGATCGCGGCGGCGCTCGCCACCGGCGTGCTGCGCTTCCTCGAAAGCGATCGCCCGGTGCGCGAGGCGCTGGCGGCGATCCACCGCGACCTCAGCCCCCTCGTCCCCTGACGAGCGGCACCGCCAGCGTGAGGCTACGATATGGGCCGAGGATTCGACTCCTCGGGCACGATGACCGAGGCGACGCGCCCCCCGTCGATCGGCACCGCGAGCAGCGGGACCGGCTCGATTGCGCGGGTGACACGCAGACGCTGGCGCAGGAAATCGGTCAGGACGCGCAACACGGCCAACGTGGGCACAGCGAGGATCGCCCTGGTGAGCCCGGCGATCTCGATGCCGACGATCGCCGCCAGAAGACCAGGATCGGGTGGACCCGCAACGCCTGCCCCTGGATCCGTGGCGTGAGCGATCCCCTTCGAGCTGCTGGATGCCGATGTAGGCTAGCACCACGAGCAGGACTTTCGTCGGGGAGACCCAGGCACCGAGGACGAAGGCGTAGAAGAGCGCCAGATCGGTGATCGGGATCGCGAAGCAGCGCGGCAAGACGTGGCTCAGGGCACGGACCGGGAACGAGAGCCCCGGCGCCAGCGCGAAGCCGCCGAGCACGATCGAGAGGATGCTCGGCGCGGCCAGAACCAGGAAGACCAGGGCGATCCTCCTGGCCAGGACGAGCAACTAGCGCATCCAGGGCGAGATCGTGATCGGCGTGGGCGAGTGATCGCGCCAGGATAGTTCCTCACCGGGCGTTGCGCGCCGCCACTGCATCATGCGCGTCCTTCACCCTCTGTAACTGGCGGCTCGGCCACATCCGCCGCCCCCGCCGAGGCAGCGACCTGCTCTGCCGCAACCTCGTAGATCGCGAAACAGGAATCGCCGTGACAGCGCTGCCGGAGCTGCTGCAGCGGAGGCAGCGCCGGGGGCAGACTGATGCGCGGCGAGTGCCCGATCACCACCACCGTGCCGGGTGCGACGAGCACCGAGCGCCCCAAGCGTTCGAGGAGGGGGATGATCTGCGGATCGGCGTACGGGGGGTCCATGATCACGAAGTCGTACGGCACTACGGGACGACGACCGAGAAAAGACTCGACCTTCGTCTGGTGAACCGCCGCCCGATCCGCGAACTTGGTATGTTGCAGATTGGCGCGGATCACCTCGCAGGCGTCCGCCCGCCCCTCCACGAAATCGGCCCACTCCGCCGAGCGCGAGAGCGCCTCGATCCCGACCGCCCCGCTCCCGGCGTAGAGATCGAGGACACGCTCCGGCTCGATACCGAGCGCCATCAGCATCGAGAAGAGCGATTCTTTGATCTTGTCGGCCATCGGGCGGGTGCGCAGCCCCTCCGGCGCTTTCAGGCGCGCGCCGCGCGCCTCACCCGCGATTACGCGCATGGGAAAATCCGGGCGCGCGGCGCGCGCGATGACAGGACGGGGATGACAAGGACCGCTGACATGGTTGCTCCCTCTCAGGCACAGCGACAGATACGATCGCGGGGTTGCACGAGGGCATTCAGCCCCCGTGCAGGGTAGCGTATGGAACGGCCCGCTGCCACCGCGCGTGCCTAGCCGAGTGTGATCGTCAACGTCAGCCCCACCTGTGCGCAGAGGCCGAGCGGATCGCGCAGCGTCAGGCGCAGCGGCTGCCCCGCCCGCCAGACGAGGTTGAGCGGGCGGGTGCCCCCCTGTGCGGCGATCGCGGCCAGCGACACGCTGACACGCGGCGCGGCGAGATCGTCCACGAAGAGATCGAGGATCAGGGACCGATCGAGCCGTTCGATCGGGGTGCCGTCCGCCAGCCGGACGATCAGGCGGGAGAGCCTGCCCGGTGCGGGGAGCGTCGTCGCAGCGGCGGTGGCCGCATCGAACAACGTGGCGACGCCCGCCGATATCTGAGGCACGCCGCTGAAGATCGTGGTCGCACCCTGATCGCGCGGCGCGGCGGACGCGGTCAGCGGCGCGGACGGCGGGGGGGCAGGGGCGAAAGTGCTCTTCAGCTTATCGAAGAAGCCGCTCCGTCCGCCGGTCTGCTTGTAGACGTAGCGTTGCTCGCTCAGCTGCGCCCCGGCTGGTGCCGGGACCGCGAAGGCTGCCATGCGCATCATACTCATGCCACCGCCCGCCGCGAAGGCCGACGACCAGCCGACGGGGAGCGCGTTGGCGACGACGACCGTCGCCGCGACCTGCTCGCCCGCCTCGCGGCGCACGGCGACGAACGCCGTCTCCGCGCTCGCCAGCCCGTAGCGCAGCGCCTCCGCGACGAGCAAGGCGCGCAACGTCCCCTGCGTCTCCGTACGCGCGTTCTCCTGATAGACCTTGCGCTCGCCACTCGCCGGATGCAGCGCACGTTCGGGGTCGTAGCCGAGGCGGATGAGGGCGGCGCGCAACTCGTCCGGCCCGTAGCCCGCGCCCTGCAAATGTTCGAGCGCCAGGACACGGCGCGCGCCGAAGAGCGCCTTCAGGGCGGGCAGCAGCACGGCGGCGGGCGGCGTGGTCGCCCGCGCCTCGGCGAAGGTACCGGCGCTGTCGCTCGCGCGGAAGGTGTGCGGCGTGGCGGCGGCAGGGACGCGCCCGACCGCCCAGATCGTGCGCCCGGCGGGCAGATCCCCGAGCGGCAACGTGGCGGCCCCCCCCTGCACCCCCTCGATGGTCGCGGCAGTGCCGCCGAGGCGGACATCCAGGCGGAGCGGGGCCGCCCAATCGGCCAGGATCGCGTCCAGCGCCCCGGTGATGTCCCCCTCCTCCGGGGCGCTCGTCAGGAAGCGCACTACGCCACCGCCCCGCTCGGCCAGCGCCGTGGCAAGGTAGCCGTTCGGCGCGGCGTCGATGCAGAGGACGCTGATTCGCCGCCGATTGTCGCGCCGCGCCTCGTCCTCGGCGAGGCGCAGGATGCGGTCGGCGTCCGAGACCTCGGCGTCGGTGACGATCAGGAGGTGCCGGGCGCGTCCGGCGGCGTCGCGCGGCAGGGCGAGCGCCTGTTCGAGCGCCACGCCCAGATTCGTCCCGCCACTCGCCGTGTTGGTCAGCAGGAAATCGGTCGCGCGCGCGATCGTCTCCGGTGTCGCCACCTCCGGGCGCGACGCGAACCAAGCGGTCGTATCGTGGAAGACGCCGAGCGCGAACGTGTCACGCGGCGTCAGGTCGCCGAGGAAACGGCGCGTCGCCCAGTCGGCGGCCTCCCACTTCGCGCCGCTCATCGAGCCGGAATGATCGACCAGCAGGATCGCCTCGCGCGCGCGGACCTCCTCGGGGGCGGGCATCGCCGGGGGCGCGAGGGTCGCCAGGAAGTAGGTCTGCCCCGCCGCCGCCGCATCCTGCGTCAGCACGCTGAGGGTCGGGCGCACCGCCTCCTGCTGCGGCCGCCAGATGATCACGCAATCGCGGTCGGGCACGATCGCGCCATCGCGCAGGGCAACCCGTTGGCCGCCCTCTCCTGGCGCGATCGCGAGCGGATGGGTCGGGCTGTCGATCGCGCCCGCCTCGCGGACGAGCAGATCGAGCGCGAAGCGGTGTCCCGGATCGCGCAGGACGGCGAGCGGCTGCCCCGCAGCGGCGCGACTCCCTGCCTCGTCCTCGCGCACGTAGCGCGGGGCGGTCGTCAGCGGCAGGCGAAGCGACCACCCCTCCGCCATCGGCGGGGCCACTTGCGCGTAGCTCGTCGTGACCACGATCGGCTGATCGGGGGCCAGTCCTGCCAGGCGCAGCGTGAAGACGTTGGGCGCTTCCCGCGTCACCAGCGCCGCCTGTTGTCCCGCCTCTTTCGCCGCGTCGTACGCCCGTTCGGCCTCCTCGCGATCCTGCAACTCGGCGTCGATCGTCACCTCGCCGAAGCGTACGGACACAGCGGTGATCGCCGCATCGCCCGGGAGGGGGAAGCGATAGAGCGCCTCGATCGGGCGGTCGAAGTCGGCGCGCGTGTAGCCGAACGTGTGCGTCACGCGCAGCGCGGCCAGCGGACCGGCCACCTCGCCCGCGATCGTCGTCTCGCGTAAGGGCACGAAGGCGCGCGCGCCCTCCTCGCCCGGCATCTCCAGCACGGCGACACCATCCGGCAACGTATTCCAATAGGCCGCGCGATTCAGCATCGTCTCTCCTCCATCCGCGCGCCGTATTGGCGGTGACGCGCCCATAGCCCTATCTACGCGCCGCGACCGTGCGGAGTCACAGCGGGCGGTGATCGCGACAAAGCACGGACGGGGTATCCTTGTGTACGTACACATACTCTGCTACACTCACGCCCGGAATGGCGACAACTGCGGAGGGGGCGATGGGGACGACAGGACGGGTGCGGGCGCGTGACCTCGGCATCGTGCCGGGGATCCTGCCGACCGGCCCGGCCAACGCGATCACCGATGTACCGGGCGTGACCGTCGGCCACGCGACCATCCGGCGCGGCGCGGGGGCGTTGGAGCGTGGGGTCGGCCCGGTCCGTACCGGCGTGACCGCCATCCTCCCGCACGGCGGCGACCTCTTCGCGGACAAAGTCCCCGCCGCCGCCGAGGTTTTCAACGGCTTTGGCAAATCGATCGGCCTGGTGCAGATCGCCGAACTGGGGCAGTTGGAGTGTCCGATCCTGCTGACGAACACGCTGAGTGTCGGCAAGGTCGCCGATGCGCTGGTCGGCTGGGCGATCGAGCGGCACCCGGCCATCGGCGTCACCACCGCCACGATCAATCCGGTCGTCGCGGAGTGTAACGACGGCTATCTCAACGACATCGGCGGTCGCCACGTCGGCAAGACGGAGACGCGCGCCGCACTCGACGGTGCGCGCGGCGGGGCGGTCGCGGAGGGGAACGTCGGCGCGGGCACCGGGATGTCCTGCTACGGCTGGGCGGGCGGCATCGGCACCGCCTCGCGACGCATCCGGGCCGGTGAGGCGACCTGGACCCTCGGCGCGCTCGTCCTCGCCAACTTCGGGCTCGCGGACGATCTGCTGATCGCCGGGGTGCCGGTCGGGCGGCTGCTGGCGACGAAGGCGAACACGACCCGCGAGCATGGCTCGATCATCGTCGTCCTCGCCACCGACGCGCCGCTCGACGCCCGACAACTGGGGCGACTCGCGCGGCGGGTGCCGCATGGGTTGGCGCGCACCGGCTCGCACGGCGGGCATGGCAGCGGCGATCTGGCGCTCGCCTTCTCGGTCGCCGACCGCATCGCGCACTATCCGCATGGGCCGACGCGGCGGACCGTGACGGTGGACGAGGGCCATCCGGTCCTCGACGATCTCTTCCGCGCGGCCGTGGAGACGACCGAGGAAGCGGTGCTCAACGCGCTCTGCGCCGCGACGCCGACCGATGGGCGCGATGGGCATCGGCGCGAGGCGCTGCCGCTCGACCGGGTCCGCGCGCTCCTGCATGGCTAGGCCGACCGGAGACGAAAAGGTGCACCGCCGACACGAGCGCACCGTCCAACGAAGCGACACAGGGAATGGTGGGGGCTGATGATACGGGGACGACGACGCGCGATCGTGGCGGGGCTCGTGCTGGCCGGCTGGGCCTTCGGGCAGGCGACGGTGGGGGTGCCAGGGAGCAGCGCTGCGGGGACACCGGTCGCCGTGACGCCGACCGTCACCGGGACCACGAGCGCCGCGACGGTCGCGAACAACGCTGCGAAGGTGGCGACACCGACCGTCGCCGCGCCCGCGACGACGGCAGCACCGCCCGCCGTGCAGGCAGGCTCGGACGCGCCATTCATGCGCTTCGGCCTGATCCTGATGCTCGGCCTGGCGCTCGGCAGCGGCGCGATCGTGCAATATCGCGCCACCGCCGATGCGCCGCCCTACCAGCCGAAGCCGCGTCGTCCACGCCGGACCGCCGCACTCTTCGGCGCCGCACCGCCCACCGCGCCAGGCCCGGCACCGACGAAGCAGGTAGCGGAGCCTGCGCCGACCACACCGGTCATGCAGGTGCCAAGCGCCCCGAGCGCGCCGAGCACCGCCGAGCGCATGCCGGTCTTCAGCGCCTTCCCCCGCCAGGAGCAGTCGGGGATCGTGCCCGCGCCGCAGGATCGTCCGCGGCCGCTCCGCGTGGTGGGGACCGCCACCCGGCAGACGCACGCCGAAGGGCGTTGCGCCCACGCCATCGCCGCCGCCTATCGCTACGACCGACCGGCCACCCTCGCGGCCTTCGGGACGGCGCTCGACGCCGATCCGACCCTCAAGCCCTCCGCGCTGCCGGACTTCTGGGAGATGCCCGCCGGGGGCCATGCGGACCTCGCGGTCGCCTATCTCCAGCGCGAGCAGCGCCTCGATGCGCGCTCGGTGGTGACGCTGGCGCTGCTGACCTTCCCGCACAACCGGGAACTCAGCGCCCTCCTCCGCGAGATCGATCCGTACCGACTCGATCGCCCCGCATAGGTGGCGGGCAGCGCGCGGGGGGTGGCATATGCCACCCCCCGCGCGCTTTGTCTGGACCTGCGCGCCTTACATCGTGCCGGGGCGCTCGATCGGGAAGTCCTTGAAGAGCTGGCCGGTCAGGTTGGTGATCAGCGGGATCGTGAAGATCCCCTTGGTGTAGGCCAGATATGCATAGTAGCATTGCGCCACCACTGCGAACGGCATCAGGCAGAAGCCGATGAAAACGAAGCTCAGCACGATCGGTAAAATCCAGATCGCGAGGCCGAAGACCAGCGACTGATACGCATGATACTTCAAGAACGGCTTGTTCTTCATATCCGTAGCAAGGACAATGACCGACACGATCACTACGAAGATGTAGCTGAGCGCCGCTATAATCTTGTCGTTATCCTCTTGCGGCTGTAGCCCGAACTGCGGCTGCGGCTGACCGCTCGGGGGCAGTGGATCGCTCGGAGGGGTATAGCTCATCAGCCACATCCTTTCGTCACTACGCGCGGGCGGACAGACCACACCCTGTGGCCGTTCCCCGCTCATTCCGCGCTACCGAATCTACGCACCATCCTACCATAACATTTCGGTCTGTCACGTTAAGTCGTAGTGCCGTGCTTTCGCACGGCACCGTGGCATTTTCTTCGTGTTCGCGGCGGCCCGCTAGAAGGGCTGTTGTGTGTACGTGGGAGCGTAGCGGCTCGGCTGCTCACGCAAATACTTCTGAATCAGCAGGGCCGACGCGACCGGGATAATGAAGTTGAACGGGACCAGGCAGAAGCCGACCAGGACGAACAACAGCACGAACTCGACCGCCATGAACGCCCAGAAGCCGAAGAGCATCAACAGGCCCAGGCCGGTGCGCCCGGCCCACAGCCAGCCGATCCCGGCGAAGCCGACCAGGCCGAGCAATTCGAGCAACAAGCCCGTCGAGGGCTCTTTCGCCGGACGCGGGGCGGGCAAGAACGCCTGCTCTTGCACATCGGCGTAGAACGGATCCGGATAGCCGCCCTGCTGCTGACTCGGGACAGAATATCGTGGGGGAAACTCTGGCATCGCGCGCTCCTCTCGCTCACTATTCGCTCACCATCAGATACGCACGCGCCGGGAAAACGTGTCGGGTGAAGCGGGCGAAAAGAAGACGAAACAGGAGGCACAGAGACACAGAGAACGGGGGAGAGAACAGTATCCTGGGCGTTGTGGAGGCTACCGGCCTGCCCTCTGGCACCCGGCCCGCACCGACTACCGCCCCCTCAAATCGTTCCTTCTCTGTGTCTCTGTGCCTCCTGTTCCGTATCTTTCTCGCCCACTCCGCCTACTTCAGCAGATTACTGACAATAAAGAGGATGTTGGCCGGGCGCTCGGCCAGACGGCGCATGAAGTAGGGATACCACTGCGTGCCATAGGGGACGTAGCAGCGGACGTTGTAGCCCTTGGCCGCGAGACGCTCCTGCAAGTCGCGCCGGACGCCGTAGAGCATCTGAAACTCGAAACGCGCCGCGTCGATCCCCTCGGCGGCGGCGAAGCCCTGCGCCCGCCCGATCAACGCCTCGTCGTGGGTCGCCAGCGCGGGATAATAGCCGCGTGCCAGCAGCATCTCCATCTCGATGCGGTAGGCGCGATCGGTGTCCGCCTTCTGCGGGTAGGCGACCGTGGCGGGCTCGTCGTAGGCCCCCTTCACCAGCCGCACCCGCGAGCCCTCCGCGATCATCGCCGCCACATCGTCCTGGCTGCGCCGCAGATACGACTGGAGGACCGTGCCGACCGTGTCGGCGCTGTACTCGCGCCGCGCCGCGCGGACGATCGCCAGCGTGCGCGCGGTGTAGGCCGAGCCCTCCATGTCGACGCGGACGAAGTTGCCGGTCTCGTGCGCGCAGGCGAGGACGCGCCCGAGCTGTGCGGCGCAGAAGTCGTCGCCGAGATCGAGGCCGATCTGCGTCAGCTTGATCGAGACGTTCGCCTCGACCCCCGCCTCGGCGATCGCGCGCAGTTCGGCGATCGCCTCGTCCGCGCCGGCGATCGCCTCCTCGCGCGTCGCCACGTTCTCACCGAGATAGTCGAGCGTGGCGCGGATACCGCGCGCATTGAGCGCGCGCACCGCCTCGATCGCGGCCAGACGGTCCTCGCCCGCCACGAAACGCCACGCCATGCCGCGCGTGAGCGGATTGCTGAGGATCAGCCGGTAGCCCCACGCCTGCCGGGAGAGGGTGATCAGGAGTTGTCGGAGCACGGTGCCTCCTCGTCTAGTCTGGTCGCGAGCGCGCAACGCCCGCACGCTCGGGCCGCTGTGGCGCGTCTCATCCAAGTATACAAGGGAGGAGTGCGGGCCGATGCGGGCAGATCAGCGCTTCGGTCGCCCGTAGATCCGCACCACATCGTCCTGCCAGACGACGACGCCATCGGCGAAGCCGACGCTGGCCGGGTCTTCCTGCGGGTAGAGGATCGCATAGTCGTAGCGCGCGTTCGGGTCGGGGGACCCGGCATAATCCTGGCCGTAATCGACACGGACGCGGGTGTAGATCGGGTTGTCGCGCAGGATATAGCCGAGCATCCCGCCATACGCCCCGGTCGGATCCTCCCGTGAGAGGTAGATCGTCGCGCCAGCAGGGATGCGTGCGCGGAGTTGGGCGAAGCGGTCGGTCGGGGTCAGCGCGTAGACGACATCCTGATCGAAGGTCGCCACCGCGCGCGCCTGATCGGTCGCCGCGGCGAAGGTCGCGCGGGTCTTGGCCGCGATCGCCGGGGTGAGTTGATCGTAGTGAACGATCAGATGTGTGACGCCGAGCCCCTGCAAGATCGCCAGCGCACGCGGCGTCGTGCCATCGCGCAGCTCGTAATAGAGGGCCTGATAGCCCTTCGGCGCGACGTTGCCGGAGCCATTCACCGTCGGGCGCTGGTGGTAGAAGGAATAATACTGATACTGATTATTCAGCAACTCCGCGCCCCGCTCCTTGGAGATCAGCAGCGGCACCTCGGCCAGGGTCGCATTCGGCTGCGCGGCGAGCCAACGATAGGCGGGGGGCATCGTCGCGGCGGTGGGGAGCGGCGTGAGCGAGTACGGCAACGTCAGCGACTCCGCGACGATGCCGACGATCAGCAACGCCGCGAGGGCGAGCGGCACCACCCGCCCCGCGCGACCGGTTAGCCGACCGCGCAGGGTGCCGATACGCGCCAGGAGCCAGGTCAGCCCCAGCCCCGCCAGCGCCGCGAGCACCAGCCCGTAGAGAATATTGAAGCGCGCGGGGACACGCATCGAATCGAAGCCGGGCAGGTTGACGTAGAGGAAGCCATAGGGCATCCGCGTCCAAATCCGGGTCGCCGGGTCGCCGGTGATTTGCAGCACCGGCCCCAGCATCAGGGCCGCCGCCGCGAGGCCGAGTAGCGCCAGATAGACGACCAGGCGCCGTCGCCACGCGCCGAACAGCCCGAGCGCGGCCAGGATCAGGACGATCGCGCCCGGAAAGGCGTTGCGTTCGGGGGTGTAGCGTCCCTGCTCGCGGAGGGGCGCGGTCGCCTGCCCCCAGAGCCGGTTGCGCTCATCGACCGTGAAGAAGCTGGCGAGGTTCGACGAGTAGAGGACGTTCTCATCGAGCGAGCGCTCGAACGAGAACTCCCCCTGCACCGAGCGGTAGGCCACCGCCACCGGCAGGACCAGGAGCCCGGCGAGCGCCCCCGCTACGATCAGGCGCAGCCAGACGCCGCGACCGGGGAGCTGCCGCCGGATCGCCAATTGGGTCAGCCGCAGGGCGACGAAGCCGCCGACGACCAGGATGAGATAGAGGGCGTAATACTGCGCCGAGAGGGCCTGGAGGGCGAGCAACAGGGCCAGCGCCAGCGCCTCGCGCCAGCGCGGCGCGGCGAAGAGGCGATCGAGCAGGAGGATAATCAGCGGGAAGTATTGCCCCGACAGGAGCCCGAGGTGTGGCAGATGATCGAGGTGGAACGGGGCGAAGGCATAGGCGGCCCCGGCGGCGAGCGCGCCCGGCGTGCCACACCCGAGATGCCGCGCCAGGGCGTGCATCCCCAGGCCGCTCAGGATGAAGGTGCCGAGGATAGCGACGTTGTAGATCAGGATCGGGTTCGCGGTGAAGAGGTGTAACGGCAGGGTCAGCAGCGCCGCACCAAGCAGCAACTCGTCAAAGAGGTAGGAATTGTGATAGGGGTAGAAGATGTTGGCATCGAGCACGGTGCCGGGGTGCTGTAAGAGCTGGTATTGCCCCTCCGCCACCCGCCAGACGCTGTCGAGCGGATCGAGCGGCGAGACGATCGCCGTGCCGAGTTGCATCACCAGCGGCCAGGTGAAGAGGACCGCCAGGGCGGCGTAGAACAGGGTCAGCCCCGCCAGGCGCAACGCCGTCAGCCACGGTGCCGCGCCAGCATGCGCGCCCGACGTGCGCGCGTGCGGCACGGTCGAGGGCAGCGCCGAGGGAGCGGTCGCGGTGGAGGACAAGGGTGTGTACCTGCTCATGAGGCGTGACTATAACACGCCCCCGATAGCCGTACCACGCGCGGGCGCGCGGCACGATCAGCCAGGAACGAGAACGCCCGCCTACCCGTTTGTCGGGTAGGCGGGCGTGAGCCGCGCGGCGATTAGCGCGCCGGGTCGGCCGAGGGCGGCGGGGTCGCGGTGGTTGCCGCAGTCGCCCTGGGCGTGCCGTTCCGGGCGAGCAGGGCGTCGCGGATCTCGGTCAGCAGCACCTCTTCCTTGGTCGGCGCTGGTGGTGCCCCGCCGGCGGTCTTGCGCGAGGCGCGCGCCATCAGGATATTCATCGGTTTGACGATCAGGAAGAAGATGACGGCGGCGATGATGGTGAACGAGATCAGGGTATTGATGAAGTTGCCGATCCCGAACTGACTGCCACGAATCGTGAAAGTGATCGCCGAGAAGTCGGGCGCGCCACCGATCGCCGCGATCAATGGCGTGATCAGGTTCGCCACCAGGGCATCGACGACGCCCTTGAACGCAGCACCGATCACGACCGCGACAGCCAGATCGACGACATTGCCTCGCAGGATAAAGTCACGAAATTCCTTCAGCATCGCGTTCTCCTCTTCGTCCGAGCGCGCCCCCCACGCGCCAACGATTACAGCATAGTCCGTCGAGCGATGCGACCCCGGTTGTCGGCGCGGCGCGGCACACCCGGAGTCGATACTGCGTGCGACCACTCGACGCCGCCCTTTTCACCGTAGTGGCACAGGTCATGCCTTTTGGCACAGGTCATGCGTTTTGATGGCGAGCGTTGCTCGACAACGAGACTTAAGAAGCGCATAGCCAGCGAGACGCAAGGGTGCATCCCCGGAACCTCTCCGAACCCGCCCCCAATTGTTCCCCGCCCCCACCCCATCTACCCCCCCACACCTGCCCCTTCCGTGTCGCTGCTGCTGTACAACCCCGGCACCATTGGTGCCGGGGTTGTCTCTTCGTCGTACAATCCATGATGTCGCGAGGCGTGCGGCCACGATGCGCTCCCTTCGCAAGGACCGACGCCTGCGGTACGATTAGCGCCAACGATCAGCCGGTCGCGGTGCGACCGGCGGCTACCGCCGAGTACCGTGCTTCGCGGGACAGAGGCCATGCGCCCGCCAGGGAGGGACCGATGATGGATCGAAGTTTCGGCGGCATCGGCGTGCAAGATACCGATCTGCTGAGTCGCCTGAATAATTACTGCGACCACCTGGGGCAGCGGCTGGAACAGGGGCAGGGGTGGCTGATCTTCAATAGCGCACACGAGCGCGGCACGCGGATCCTGCGGCTGCTCTCCTCGCGGCTGGGCGGATATGGCCCGACGCTCGACTTCTGCCATCTGCCGTGGCGCGACTTCGCCCTCCACACCTACATCAGCACGGTCACCCTGCCGCAGGATGCCGCGCTGATCGCCACCGAGGAGGAAGGGAGCCCGCGCCGACGCGAATATACCCTGGCGACCGGGGTGACAAACGCCACCGCGTTCCAGATCGCGCACGCCGATCTCCTGGTCCTCAGCGGCATCAATCCCACCAGCCTGACCGAAGTGCTCGCGCTCAGTCAGGCCACCGTCAGCCGGATCGCCCGGCACCGAGCGACCATCGCCCTCACCGCGCACGATCCCTGGTCCCTCGCGCGGGCATTCAACGAAGCCGACCCCACCGGGACCACCTGGACACGGTTCTACGAGGCGATGCGCCGCGCCAGCTTGATCGCGCACTGAGGCTGGTCGCAGCATTCAGCGCGGAACAATCAGCGCACAAGTCGAAAGGGAAGAAGCAATGCCCAGGCCGGGGGCCGCGACCGCGCACGCCGACGTGGGGGTACTCCTGCTCCACGGCTTCACATCGAGCCTCGCGACGGTCGATAAGCTGATCGCGCCGCTGGAGGAACGCGGCATCCCCTATACCCTGCCGACCTTGCGTGGGCACGGCACCCGCTCGGAGGATCTGCGCGGCGTCACCTGGCACCACTGGTACGAGGACGGCGAGCGCGCCCTCGATGCGCTCCTCGATCGCTGCGCGCGCGTGGTGGTGATGGGGCTCTCGATGGGCGGGCTGGTAGCCCTGCATCTCGCCGCGCTGCGCCCCGAACGGCTGGCCGGGCTGGTGCTGGTCGCCCCCGCGCTACGCTTGGATATCGCCGGGGCGGCGCTGATCCCGCTGCTCGCGCGCACCGGTCGGCATGCGGCGGTCGATCCGTTGCGCGCCTTCGCGGATCGCTCGCTGGCCGTCGGTTCCACCAATTACGCCGACGCGCCGATCGCGGCGGTCCATTCGCTGATCGGATTCGGCAAGCTGGTGGAACGCGAACTCCCGCGCGTACACGTCCCCCTGCTGATCCTCTATCCGCCGCACGATCGCGTGGTACGTCCCGAGAGCGCGCGGATCATCCACGATCGAAGCGGCACCCCCGCTGCAGAGAAGCGTCTGTTGGCATTCGAGCATTCCGGCCACGAGATGCTCCAAGACCGGCAGCGGGACGAGGTGATCGCGGCGATCATGGCATTCATCGCGGAGCGGAGCGCGGCAGGCGCGACCACCACAACCTAGCATAGTGTGGCGATGAGGCACCCGCGAATAGCGGTTGCGCCCGAACGAGCACCCATCCAACGGCAGGGTCTACACGGCGTCGGGCATAATTACGACGCAACAGCGCTCGCGCGTCCCGCTCGTGTTCCGGACGCCGACCGCTGTCCGCCCGATGGTGCGGTCGGTCCTGCCAACGGTGCCGATCGGCACCGCCAGCGCGCGGCATACCGATCCCGTCATCGACTTCGCATAGCCCCCGTCTAATGGCCCCACGTGATGACGCCGGACACGCGGACATGGCATACTAGCGCCACGAATCGACCGGCAGCACTCGGCAACACCCTGGCCGGAAACTCCGGGACGAAAGGGGATATGTCCCTACCCGAACGGCGACCAGAAGCAGCCGTTCACTATCGCCTTCCTGGTCGAGGAGTGGAGCGGCACACCGGTCGGTGACGACGAGACGTTGGAACTCGGCTCCTTCGCGTTCGACGATCTCCCGCCCGAGGACGCGATCCACCCGCCCCCACCGCAAGGCCCTCCGCGATGTCCGCGCCTTCCTGGCGAACGGCATCCCGATCGTCGATTAGCGGCGTCACGCCGCCACATTATTGTGGAGAGGACAATGAAGACCTATCGCATTCCCCTGGTTCCCGGCCCGGTCGCGGTCGCACCGGCCACACTGGCGGCCTACGGCCACGATTACGGCTCTTCGAACATCGAGCCGGAGTTCGGCGAACTCTACCGTGACACGGCGCGGCTCGTCGGCGCGGTGCTCTGTACCCGCAACGATGTGGTGATCGCGCTCGGCGAGGCGATGGTCGTCCTCTGGGGGACGATCAAGAGCACCCTCGGTCCCGGCGACCGCCTCCTCGCCATCTCCAGCGGCATCTTCGGGGAGGGGTTCGCAGACATGGCCCGCGCGGTCGGGGCGGATGTGCGGATCGTGGAGTTCCCCTGGGACACGGTGCCTGACCCGGACACCGTGGCGGCGGCGGCGCGGGAGTACAACCCGACGCTGATCACGATGGTCCACTGCGAGACGCCGAGCGGCACGATCACGCCGGTCGAGGCGGTCGGGCGGCGCTTGCGCGAGGTCGTGCCCGATGCGCTGTTCGCCGTCGATGCCGTCGCCTCGGCGGGTGGCGCACCGCTCGACACCGACGCGGCGGGGATCGACTTCTGCCTCCTCGGCTCGCAGAAGTGCCTCGCCACGGTGCCGGATGTCGGGATGGTCGCGGTCAGCCCGCGCGGCTGGGCGCGCGTCGCCCAGGTCAACTATCAGGGCTACGACGCCCTGGCCCCCTTCCTCCACGCCGCAGAGCGCCAATACTTCCCCTATACCCACTCCTGGCACGCCGTCGCGGCGCTACACGCCGCCGCGACGACGCTGCTGGCGGAGGGGTTGGCGAACTCGCAGGCGCGCCACGCGCGCGTGGCACAAGCCTGGCGCGATCAGGCCCGCGCGCTCGGCCTGGAACTCTACCCGCGCGATGAGGCGTACAGCTCGCCAACCGTCACCGCCCTCAAGATGCCCGCAGGTTTCGACTGGCCGACCCTGGACGCCCGTCTGCGCGCACACGGCATGGTCGTCGGGAACAACTATGGCCCGCTCGACGGCAAGGTCTTCCGCATCGGCCACATGGGCACGCAGGCGACCGATGATCTCCTGGAGCAGGGCATCACGGTGCTGCGCGCGGTGCTGCGTGGTTGAGCGCCCGGACGGGCCACGTCCGCGCCGACGCCGATGCTGCACAACTTCCGGCGACCCGACCTGAGACAAATATGGTATGGCGACACCCATAAGGGCCATTCACACTGAGAGGGCGTCGGGCGCTTACGGTCGCTGGTTGTCGATCGGGATGCCACCATTGCAAAAGTGGCGACGGCGAGAGCGGGGGTGGCCGACCCTCAGCCGCGCGATGGCGCGCGGCACCGACCTGCTGGCGCGCGTGGCGCACCCGCTGTCGCCTCTTAGCTGCATCCTTGGCGAACAGTCGTTACCCGAGATACTTAACACCCTCTTGGAAGGAACGTCGTAGACTTCATACCAGGTAATGCACGCGAGGACGATGGCCCGTACATGGGGCTGGCTCTACATCCGAATACTCACGTGGCATCGGGGCGAGAGCGCAGCGCCGGCACGATCGCATGTCGCCTTCGATGAGTTCGACCGCCGGATGCGGCTCTCGATCGTCCTGGCGTTCTTCGGCGGCTCACTCATCCATCTGCTGGTCACGCTCCTCGCGCCGGACAACGTCTGCGGATCAACGATACGCATGGCCATCAGGCTGGGGACGCGGTGCTGACGCAGATCGCGCGCAGCATGACCGCAAGTTCAGGACGAAACGAACTATCCGGGCGGTATGGCGGCGAGGAATTCCTGCTGGTCCTCGGCGGGGCCACGCCGCCACACGCGTTACGCCATGCGGAGGCATTGCGTGCTGCGGTAGCGCGCTACCCCTTCACCCTGCCGAATGGCGCGACGATCGCGGTCACGATCAGCATCGGCATCGCCGCCGCGCCCGCGCACGGCACACACTGCGAAACCTTGCTCGGCGCGGCCGACGATGCGCTCTATCGGGCCAAGGCCACCGGACGTGACCGTGTACGCCTCGCAAGCAGCGCCACCGCAGAACACAGCGCCGAATCGCGCGCGATCGAGCAGCGCGAACGGGCGCGTACCGCGACACACTGAACAAAGGCGCCAGTTCTGGCGCTGGCGCTTCTTGCACCGGACCGCAGCACGGCCCCACTATCAAGCGGGGCCGCGCTGCATCAGGGGGGACTGGATGGTGCCGTCGGCGCGGTGGGGGTCGGGAGGGTGCTGAAGGGCGGCGGGGTCGCGCCCGCGACGGTCAGGCGGTTGTACTGCCTGATGGCGTTCACGAGATCCCATTCCTGGGACTCGGTCAGCTTCCCGCCCCACGCGGGCATCGCGGAACCGGGGAGACCATCGCGGATCGCGGTGAAGAGATAGCCATCGCTGTGATACGCGGTGTGCGGCAGGGTGAAGTCGGGCGGCGGCGGGTTCAGCGAGACCGCCGCCGGGCCATCGCCCTTGCCCGTATTGCCGTGACAGGCAACACAATTCTGGGCAAACAGCGCCTGCCCCCGACCGATCGAAGCGGCGTCGGCGACGACCGGATTCGGCGGCTCCGGCGCACGATTGACGAGCACCTCGTTCGGCTCGCCGCTATAGAGGAGATAGCCGCCGACGACGAGCGCGGTCGGCACCAGCATCAGCAGGGCGGTGCCGAAGCCGGAACCGCTCCGAAAGAGGCGCACGCCGAGGAAGGTACAAGCGATGGCGGCGACGATGGCGATCATCCCGATCCCGCGCGTGCTATTCCACTGCGGCAACTGCGGCTCGGTGAGCAGGGTGGCATCGGCGGCGGTATTCGCCACCGAGCCGACCAGGAAGGAGAAGGATCGATCGAGATCCGACTGCCCCGTGCGGCGGGCCAGGACGCGGACATCCCACACGCCGCTCATCGAGAGATACGAGCCGCTGGCGGCGTAATGGCCGTCGCCGCGCGAGGTGGTGACGACCTCTTCCTCGCCCATATTCATCGCCGGTTCGATGACCCGCAACGTGACCTTCTCCGCGTTGGTGAGCGGGCGATCGGTGCTCGCATCGCGCAGGAAGATGTCGAAGCTGTTGTTACCCGGCTGGAGCGCGGCGAGGGTCACGGTCATGCGCACCCCATCGACCACGGTCGTCTGCGCTCGTTGCGGCCCGCGCGCCTGGGCCAGCGCCTCACGTGCGGGTGCGAAGCCGACCATCAGCGACACGACCAGCAACAGGAGGGCCGCGATCAGCACCTCGGCCCGCACCGTGCGCCCGAAGAGGCGCGTCAGACGCGGCGTCGTCGCCTCCTGCGCCGCGCCGCCCTTTGCGCTCGCGCCGCTCTTGGACGATGCCGCGAGGCGCTCGAAAAGCCAGCGCTGATTGAAGGCACCGAAGCCGAGGAGCACGGCGAAGAGAACGAGTTTCACGATCAGGGCGCGCCCATAATCGGTCTGGGTGAGTGCATCGAGACCGCCGACGTGTAACCAGACGCTATACGTCCCGGTGATGGCGAGGACGACCGTGCTCGCCACGGCGAGTTTCGAGAAGCGCGCGATCGATGCGGCCAACAGCGGTCGTGCCGCACCGCTGGCCCACAAGGACGGGATGATCAGGGCGAAACCGGCCAGGCCACCGATCCAGATCGCCGTGCCGAGCAGGTGCAGCCAGTCCAGACCGACAGCGAGCGACACCCAGAACGCGGCGGCGGCGGCGTGGCTGATCAGGCTGAGGGTCAGGAGATAGGCGACCCCGCCCGCGAGGCCGAGGGCGACCGGGAGGGGCGCGCCGAGCGCCGCCGTCCGCTCCGCATCGCGCCCCGCGTCGTCGCGCCGCCAGGCCGCTCCGAGGACCGGGGCGAGGAGCATCGCCGCCACCAGCGGTAACAGGAGGCGTGCCAGCCAGATCGCCCCGGTGCGCGTATTGAGGAGGAAGTCGCCGAGCGCGCCGCCGAAGCTCCCCAGGAACGAGCGCCCGGTCACTTTCGCCACCTGTAAGCCCACGCCGAGCAGGGATGCGACCAGGAGCACGAGCAACGCACCACCGGCCAGGAGGATGAGGCGGCGGGTGACAACGCGATCGAGCGTGCCGCCGCGCGCGATCGCGGGGGGCTCGCCCGCGCGCGACAGCGGCAGCCAGACGAAGAGCCGGAAACCGAGCGCGCCGACGACGGTCGCGGCGGCGAGGATGGTGAGCCACTTGACGAGCGTCTCGGGGATCGTTGGCGGGATGTATTCGGTAGCGGTCGGGGTCGTCGCGGCGGTCAGCGGGGGCGGCTCGGTGCCGACGGAGAAGGCGAACGAGCCGGCGGTGGAGTGCCCATCCACCGCCGAACTCGAGCGCCAACTGACCGTATAGACCCCCTGCGGCAACGCGCGCACCCCGATCGCCAGGCCCAGCGGCTCGCCGGGGAGCGGTTGCAGGGCACCCTGCTCGTACGACTGGCCGTTGACGTCGTAGACCTTGATCTCGCAGTATTTCAGCTCCGGGGTCTCGCTGAAGAGGAGGCGGAGCGTCGTCGGCGCGGTCGCGTTGGCACTCCCGGCCACCGGCTCCGAGCGGGTCAGATTGGCGTGCGCGGAGACCGTCGTGGGCCGCACCAGCAGGAGCGTGACACCGAGCAGCAGACCGAGGAGCAGAAGGACGCGCGACTTCATGGCTGTTCACCTTGCGTACCACGCCTGCTCGTGGCAGACCCTTCATCGGCGGGGACGATGGCGGCATCGACGACGGGCGCATCGTCCGGCGGCGGCTTCTCGCGTAGCACCGCCAGGGCGACCCCCAGGATCACCGTGGCCGGGATGGCGAGGCAGGCCACCTCGTCCCAGATACCGACGGCCCCATGTAACACGATCAGGTGCATCTCTACTCACTGTCCAATGTTAGTCATGCTCGCGCGACGATCAGCCCTCTCGGCGATCGGCCCTTCTCACGATGTGCGTGTCAGGGTAGGTGAAGGCCACTATGCGCCCCCACCCACGCCGACAAGGCTAATCGTCGCCCTGGCCGGACGGGCTCACCCGCTGGCGCGGCGCGGCGAGCACGGCGGCGGGCCGACGCATCAGCGCCAGCGCCGCGATCACCACGCCGAGCACCCCGAAGACGACGCCGACGAAAGCGATGTTGCGGGCCATCCCCGCCGTCAGCCGCGCATCATCGAGCTGCGCCTGGAGATCGGCGGGGGGTGTGGTGACCTGATTCGGGAACTGGATCGCGCCGATCGATCCGACATCGTTGAAGCGGCCCGGCCCGGACTCGAACGTCTCGTCGACCGCCTCGCCATTGATCGTGCCATAGATGTGGAAGCGATACTGCCCCGCAGCCGTCGGCATGAAGTACGCCGCGTATTTGCCGGGCATGTTGAAGCGCGACTGCACCACCAGATCGAGCGTCTTGCCATCGGCCAGCACCTGCGCCTTAAGCGTCTTCTCCAGGCCCTCGATCGCCTTGGCGCCGCCGTCGGTGTTCTTGTCGGTCGTACTCGTCACTGTCAGATCGAGGCCGTTGAGTTGGCCCTGGTAGGCCGGCTCGTTCAAGAACCCGACGACCGTGTGGTACTTCCCGCCGACGATGTCCCGCTGCTCGTGCGCGGACGCGCTCTGTGGCGCGATACCAAGCGTCGATAACGCCAGCAACACCATCAGACCCAGGAGCGCGCCGGTACGCTTCGCCGATCGCATCATTCTCTGCCCTTCTTCTGCCCTTTTTCGGTGCGACAATCGCCGCACACGGTCACGGCCTGCTCGTGCGACCCGGCGAATGTACGGCGCGGCAGCGCTCCGGGATTTGCCCGGACTCGTATCCGCTTCACCGATACAGACACGCGGGATCGCTCAGGCCGGGCGCGGGGGCGTGAGAAGGGGGGGCGGTGAGCACCCCTGACGAGGGAGAAAAGGGGGGATGGGGCAGCGCACGCCCCGGCGTGACAGGAGCCACAGGCCGACAGCAGCGACCAGCCCGGTGGCGCTGTAGGTATTCATCTCTGGCTGGAGCCCCGTATCGCCGCGTAGCGAGAGAACACCCGCGCCATCCTGTGGCGCATTGGCGCGCTGCTCCTCGTGCCCCACGACGGGCTGCAAGGCGGCGAACGCCTGCGCCAGGGCATCGCCGTGGTGCGCGTGGTGGACCAGGCCGATTCCGCGCGCGTTGAGCAGGAGGTGATCGTGGTACGGCAGCAGGCCGATCCAATCGTGCGTCAGCGTGGTGAGGGTGATATTTTCGAGGAAGATCAGCAACAGGCCGAGCGCAGCATACTGGGTGAGGCCCGGCGCGCGACGATTGCGGGCGCGGGGCGCGCGGAAGAACTCCCGGCAACGGGAGCAAACGGCACCCGGGCGGGGGTTGCCAGCGTGGGCGAGGATGCGCGACCGAACGCTCATGGTATGATTATACCAGAGCGGTTATGTCGAACCTATGGCCCTTTTCTCCCCTCTACGCGGCCCTGTAACGGTCGCGCCACCGACGAGGCGACACGCATGGAGCGGCTCTGGACTCCCTGGCGTATGGGGTATATCGGTGGCGACAAGGGCAGCGGCTGCGTCTTCTGCGACGCGCTCGCCGCGAACGATGACCATGCGATGCTGATCCTCCATCGCGGTCAGCACGCCTTCGTGATCATGAATCTCTATCCCTACAATACTGGCCATCTGATGATCGTCCCGTATGCACATACCGCCGAGCTTTCGGCCCTCCCCGCCGCAGCGCTCGCCGAGATGATGGCGCTCCTGCCGTGGGCCACGGCGCTGATCAAGCGAACCCTGCGCCCCGGTGGCTTCAACGTGGGGCTCAATCTCGGCGAGGTGGCCGGGGCGGGGATCGCGACGCACCTCCACATGCACGTCGTCCCGCGCTGGACCGGCGACGCCAACTTCATGCCGATCCTGGCCCACACGGCGGTCCTCCCCGAACTGATCCCGGTGACCTATGCGAAGTTGCGCGGCGAGATCGGGCGCAATCCCTTCCCGGAGATCGAGGACACCCCCGGCCTCGTCGAGCAGGGCGGCGGCATCCCGATCGACGTGGACGGGCGCGTGGCCCTGCGCCGCACCCGCAGCGGCGATTGGGTGTTGCCGAAGGGCCATATCGAGGAAGGGGAATCGGTGGCGATCGCCGCCGTCCGCGAGGTCAGCGAAGAGATGGGGCTGGCGACGCGTATCCTCGACTGGCTCGGCGATCTCCGCTTCACCTATCGCAAAGAGCGCCACGTCGGCTATTTCCTGCTGCGCGTGGAGCGCCGCCTGCCGGAATTCGCCGCGCACGACGGGGTCGACACCTTCTTCCTCGCGCCCGAAGAGGCGCTCGAGCTCCTGACCTTCGAACGCGACCGCCCGATCGTGGAGGAGGCGCTCGCGCGCGATGCGGCGATCCGCGCCGAGGAGACGCGCCGCGATGCCTGAGCGCCGCCGTCAGCCTCGCCACGCGCCGTTGATACTCCTGCTCGTGGCGCTGCTCCTGCTCGCCCCCGCCCCCCTGGCGCGACCGAGCGCCGCCGCGCCACAGGGGATCGGCGAACTCTACCTCGCGCTCGGCGATTCGCTCGGGGTGGGTCTCCTCTCCAGCATGCCCGACACGCGCGGCTATGTCGCCCTCTTGCACGACCTGCTTGAACGCAGTGCCGGACGGACGGTCCAACTCCGCAACCTCAGCGTCAGCGGCGAGACGGCGCGCTCGTTCATCACCGGTGGTCAGCTCGTCGCCGCGCAAGGCGCGCTCGCCGAGGCCCGCCGCGCGGGCTGGCGTGTCAGCCCGATCACGATCGACCTCGGCGGGAACGATCTGCGCGCCCTCCAGGGGGCGGATGACGCGGCGCGCGAGGCCGGATTAGTCCAATATCGCGCCGACATGGGCCAGATCTTCGATGCATTGGTCGCGGCGACGACTACCGATGGCACGCGAGGGGGCGACATCATCACGATGACGATCTACGATCCTGCCGGTGGCGATCCCCAGGTGGTCCGCTCCGATACCTGGTGGGTCGCGCGCTTCAACAGCGTGCTCGGCGAGGAGGCGGCCCGGCGCGGCATCGCCGTCGCGCCGGTCGCCGCGCGCTTCATCGGGCACGAGCGCACGCTCACCTGGATGCCGCTCGATTTCCACCCGAACAATGCCGGACACCGCGCGATCGCCGAGACCCTCTGGGGAACGACCGGGTACGACACCACCCCGCCCGATGTGCAGATCGTCGCCCCAACGGAAGGGGTATTGACACGCCTGGTGCCGACGATCAAGGTCCGTGCCAGCGACACGATCGGGGTGACCCGCGTCACACTCCGCCTCGACGATCAACCGCTGCCGGATCCGGTCTTCGCCCGCGATCTCGATCGCTGGATCGGCTACTGGGACGCGCGCGCCAGCGCCACCGGGCAGCACCACCTCGCCGTCAGTGTCAGCGACGCGGCCGGGAATGTGACCACACAGACGGTGCTCCTCACACGCTAAATCGCGGTATCACGGCTGCGTGAACGCCCGAGAAACTGGCTTCCTTGTGCTACAAAGTTGCAGAGGCCCTCAAGTATAAGGATCAGCTGCAACTGCTTCGCATTATTCAGGCGGCATCAACCGGTATGCCTGTCACTAATGCATAACCAGGACGAATATCCTTAAATAGCTGGTACTTTTGACGGTTTCGGATGGGAACTTCGCATTTATCACCGGCCTGGACACCGCTGCTATACTCCTTCAGCAGATCACCAGCGCCGCCGATATCCCCTTTGCCTCGGACCTGCTGTCCGGCATCGCCACCATCGGGATTGCGCCCACTCTCTCCCCCTCCCTATAATCAGCGTCACCGGACGATCACCCGGCTGACGAGCCCGCGCGGCGCGCGGGCCGTGGTGCGCGCGATGTAGGGAGACGGCGAGCGATGGAAACGACGAAACAACTGCCGTCCCCCGCGCTCGCGTCCGCGTTGCCGCGGCCGTGGCGCGGCACCTTCCTGGCCGGCGTGGCCGAGATCCTCGACCGCCTCGCGGAGACCTGCCTCCATCCGGTGATCGTCCTGCCCCTCTTCTTCGCCGCCGCCGGAGGTTCGGCGACCGGGGTCGGGCGCGCGATCGCGATCGTGCTCGGGATCGCCGCGCTCGCCGGGGCGCTCATCACGCCGCTCGCGGGCGAACGCTGGCCGCGCGCCCGCCTGATCGCGCTGATCGCCGCCACCGGATTGGCGGGCTGCCTGCTGCTCGCGCTCGCGCGCGCGGGGGACTGGCTGACCGCCCAGCGCGACGACCTGACCGGCAGGCCGCTCCTCATCCTGGCGCTGATCGGCGCGTGCCTCGGTATCGGGGCCACCCTCCGCCCGGCCATCGCGCGGATCACGCGACCCGATGGCTCCTGGCGCACCCGCTGGGGGCGTTGGCTCCTGCTCGGTATCGTCGGGACGGTGGTCGGCGGCTTTGTGGCGCGCGGCCCGGCGGCGCAATTGGTGGCACCCTTCCCGGCAGGATTTACCGCCCTCTTCGCGACAGCGGGCGCGGCGCTCCTCGTGGCGTTCGTCGTGCTGATCCCGGTGCTGGCACTCGGCTGGCGCGCGCGGGCGCGCGGGCTGCCGACGCGCACCGATCTCCTGGCGCTCCCCGAACTCCTGGCGAACAATTTGGCCTACGGTCGCTTCGTCTTCTTCCGCGCCCTCTATGCGTGCGGCGCGCTTGCTGACCCCTTCTACATCATCTACGCGGTGCACGAACTCGGCGCGACCGGCCGCAACGTCGCGCTCTACATCGTCGCGCTCGTGATCGCGCGCGCGGTCGGGGTCTTCGTCTGGCGCGGGCTGAGTATCGGCGCGGGCAACCCGCTCGTCCTGCAACTGGCGGCCTTCGTCCGTCTCCTCACCCCGATCACGGCGCTCACCCTGCCGCCCCTGCTCGGCTCCGCCGCCCTGCGCGATCGGCTGCCGGGCGGCGACGCGACGAGCCTCTTCGCGTTCGGCCTCGTCTTCATCGCTTGGGGCGTCGCGAGCGCCGGGATCGATCTGGCCGCCCCGGCCATCCAGACCGCGCTCACCACCCCGCGCGAGCGGATCGCGGCACAGGCGGTCACCGGGATCGTGCTGGCGATCGCGATGCTGGCCCTGCCGCTCGGCGGGCTGATCGTCGATCGCCTCGGCTACTCGTTCCTCTTCATCGCGGCGCTGCTCGCCGGGATGGGGACATTGCTGGCGGGCGGGTTGATCGACGAGCCGGGCGTGCTTGTCCTGCGCGCCTCGCCGACCGAGCGCCCGATACTCCGCCGCCGCAGCGCCCGCCGCGAGGGCTGAGTCCAACCGCTTATGCGTGCGTCAAGCCAGCGCCCGGAGTCGATCCAGGCACCGCAATACCTCTTTCCGGTGCCTGGCACTTTTAATCCATTGTGGAAGGCGGCTGGCAAGGCTACTATTCATATTTGGCTGACGTTCACGCAGGCTTGCGCGCACGTAGCTTTCCAAGAAAGCGACGTGTGCAATGTTCAGCGCATACAGCATATGACCGCAGCAAGGCGTCTGTAACCACAGAGAGCAGTGGAAATACCAGTCGGTGTCGTGCGATAGACGTACGCTCGTACCCTGCCAGGTGCGTGTCAGGCCGCAATTCGAACAGATCAACTGCCGTGGCGTGAACTCGGTGATCGTGGGTTCGCCCGGCAGAGCGACAACCCGCGCTCGTTGGTCACAACGCGGACAGTGGATCAAGATGTCGCCGCCGAAGTCGGTGAAGTATCGTGGGGCAGGCCGCCGATCGCGGAAGCGTGTTATCACTGTTTCCCCCTCACGCCAGGTACTCAAAACGCCCAGCGTCCTCACCCTTCACGGGACAGCCGCGCCAGCGGACACTCGTAGCAACGGCGTTCCTCGCAGAAGTGGCGGCCGAGATGCAATGCGCCCTGCTGCGCGCGACCGGTTCGCAGCCGCAGCCCCGGATCGCCGAGTCGGGCCAGCACCGCGCGCGTCGCCTCGTTGCCCCCGGTCGGCGGCGTGCGTTCCCAGAGCGCGGCGGCGGCACCGGCGAGGCGCTCGTCGCCGGACCACGCGGCGTAGGCGAGGGTGAAGGGGATCGCCACGTTCACCAGGATCTCGGCGGCGCGATCCTTGCCGACGAAGCGTCCTTGCGGATCGGCGTCGCGCGGTGGTCCGAGCAGGAACACCTGGCATTCCGCGAGACCCACCGCTGCCTCCTCCGCTCCGAATCCTTCCAGCATCGCCGCGAGCAAACCAGACCGCCCGGCCCGCGCCAGCATCGCCGCCAGACCGAGCAAACGGCGGAGCGGATGGTTCGCCGGACGACTCCGCGCCAGATACCACTCGTCCGGCGCGAGGCGTGTCTCGTGCCAGGGCGCACCAAGCTCCGTCCAGGCCCACTCGATCGCCGCCGCCTCGTCCGCGTCGAGGCCCGCGAGCGCGACGAACGCGGGCGTGAGCGGCAGGAAGCCACCGACACCCAGGAGCAAGGCCGCCGCCTGCTGGAAGGTGCCGCGCGCCGCGCCAGTGGACAAGCGCGCCTCCAACGTGGCGAGCGGCAGCGTCCCGGCCAATCGGGCCATCGGGGCGCGGTTGCGCGTATAGCCGAGCGCGTCGAGCAGTCCGGCATAGAGGGCCTGACCCGGCGACGCGACCGTGAACGCCGCCTCGAACTGCGCCGCCTTGGCCGTCAGGCGCGCATCCCCCGCACGGTCGAGCAGGGCGAGCGCGGCCGCCCGATTGGCGGGCGTCACCTGTGCCACGCACTCGTCCGCCGGGAGCGCGCCGAGCGCCGCCAGCGTCGGGTCGTGCGGCAGTGCGGCGAGCGGGCCGCGCAGCGCGGGCGCGAGGAGGAGGGTCGGAACCGCCGCGCCATCCTGGCGCAGGCACGGCGCGACCGGGCCGTCGGCGTCGAGGACGACGTGGAGGATCACGTCGTTGTAGGCCGGATCGAGATGGTGGCCGTGCTCGCGCCAGCCGGACGAGCGCAGATGGATCTCGACGTCGCCGCGTCGCAACTCCGCCCCGAACGCGATCAGCGCACCGCGAAAATCGGGGCCGAAGCCGAACGTCCAGCGCCCGCGATAGACGACCGTGACTGGCTGTCCATCGGTCGTCCGCAGGGCGTCCGCGCGGAACCAGCCCGCCTGCCAGGCGCGGCTCACCGCCAGTTCATCGACCGTGCCGCGCGATGCAAACTGTTTCTCCATACCACCATTGTGCCAGAGGGCACGGGCGGTGGCAAGCGCTCAGGAGGGCACCGGCGTGCGGGGCAAACGGCTCGGAGGACGTGGCGATCGCCGCGTCCTCCATCACCATCGTTGTCAGGTTCGCCGCCGCGCGGAGCCGCGCTAGCGGTACGGCCCTCCGCCGCCCATCAGGCGACGCCAGCGGTAACGCAGCATCGCCCGAAGGCCGCGCGGGCGAATGTCGACCACTTGGCCGCGCCACAGCGTCGAGGGGGCCGGGGCGGGCGCGCCGCTCACCTGCCGGATCAGCGGGCTGAAGAATGAGAGGAACATCAGCACGGCGCAGATCGTCGCCAGGATCGGCGAGATCGCGCTGAGGATCAGGCCGAGCAGGCCGAGGCCGAAGGTAACCCCGATCCAGATCCACCCCGCCGTCGCGCCGAACTGGTTGAAGATGCCGCGCACGCTGGCGAGACGGTCGGAGGTCGCCGCACGCCGCCGCGTCGTCGCCTGCTGCGCCTGCCGCTTCACCCGCTGGGCGCGGGGCTCGTCGCGATCCATGCGATCGAGGATCTCCGCGATCTCACGCTCGTACTTGGGTGATTTATGCGGTGACTTATCGGACATTGCACACCCTCATGGTGAGTCGTCAACACTCGGCTCGTGGTCGGCGGATCACCGCCTGCGCCACAGGTCCACGCGCGACACGAGGACTGCTGTGAAGTAAAGCAGTAGTGCGCCCTATCGTCCACTGGTCCGAGCGGATCTCCTTTATCATCGGCTGGTGCATCAAAGTCCCACGTAGCGCGCATAGAGGCCGCGCGCCAGCGCGGTATCGTCGGTGCCATGCACGATCGTGCGCCCATTCGGGAAGATCACCAACTCCTGCTCCCCCTCGGCGGGGCGGAAGCGGAGGAGGTGTTCGTTGTGGCGCACGCTCCCCGCCGCCGCCAGGCGCTCAGCCAGCCCGGCCAGCGCGAACGTTGGCGGGTTGGCGAGGGTGATCTGCACGGCATTGCGCCCGCAGAGGGAGACGCTGCGACTGGCGGTATCGGGGTCGAGGAAGGGATAGCTGTGCGGGCCATCGCCGCAGGTGGGGCAATCGGCCTGCCGGTGCGCGGGGAGGCGATCCACGGTCAGCCGCCAGACGTCGAACGCCAGGAGTTCGCGGCTCGTGGCGTCGCGCGCACCGGTCAGGATCTTCAGCGCCTCCGCCGCCTCGATCGCGGCGATCAGCGCCACGGCGGGGGCCAGCACCCCGGCGGTGTCGCAGGTGGGGGCCGCGCCGGGGGGGGGCGGTTCCGGGAAGAGGCAACGTAGGCAGGCCGTCTCGCCCGGCAGGATCGTCAGCGTCATCCCGTAGGAGGCGAGCACCCCACCGTAGATCCACGGCAGGCCCGCGCGCGCGGCGGCGTCGTTGAGGAGATAGCGCGTCTCGAAGTTGTCCGTACCATCGACGATCAGGTCGATCCCGGCGATCAGCGCGGCGATGTTCGCGGCGTTCGCGTCGTCCACGATCGGCTCGATCGTAATACTCGAATTGATCCGCCGCAGCTTCGCGGTCGCCGCGAGCGCCTTCGGGGTGCCGGTTTGCAGGTCGTCCTCATCGAACAGCACCTGCCGCTGGAGATTGTGCAGCTCCACGAAGTCGCGGTCCACGATGCGGAGGAAGCCGACCCCCGCCCGTGCCAGCGTATCCGCGATGTGCGTGCCGAGCGCGCCACACCCCACGATCAGCACCCGCGCCGCGCCGAGCGCGCGCTGCCCTGTCTCGCCGATCTGGGGATGGATCATCTGCCGGGCGTAGCGGCGCAGTTCGGGCGGATACTGGCTCATCGGTGGGACTCCTCTCGCGATGACTCGCGTAGTGTTTAGTGTTGGATCGCGGGCGCGACGGCGGGCTCGCTGTAGGAGCGCGGCCAGGGGCCTGTAGTACACTTCCTTCTTGTGCCGGACAGCGGTGCGGCACGAGGCGATGAGCGGTACAGAGAGAGACGAGAAGGCTTCAGTGACGACTATACGCTTGAATGTGATCGACGCGGGCGGCGCGATCAGCTTCATCGGCCCGGCGCACGCCGCCAAGGTGCTGACCGCCGCATGTAGCCGCCAACCGACCGATCTGGGCGAACTGTTGCGGATCGCCCGCCCCTTCGATACGGAGATGGTGGACGAGTTGATCGAGGGGATCGCCCTCTTCGACCGGCACAATCGGGATGGCGACTATACCGCGATCCACGCGCTGCTCCGCTCGCTCAACCCCACCGCCACCCCGCCCTTCCGGGTGGTGGACGACCTGACCCGTTCCACCAGCCTGACGCCGGTATCGGCCGGCCTGATCCTCTTCAATTTGAACGCCCAGCGGATCGTCCAGGTCCAGAACTCCTATTCGGCGCTCCTGCGGCAGGATCGCGGTCGCATCCGTGCGGAGGGCCGCCCGACCCGCCACCTCTACCGTTATGTCCTGCCGAACGAGTGGGCGTTGGTGCCCTAGCGGAGCCAGGGCGGGGGTCGCAAGGCCCCCGCTACTTCCGGTCGGTCCGCTCGGGGCGCTTCGTCTCGGTCTTGCCGCCGGTCTTGCTCGGGTCGAGGCGGCGGCGCAGCATCCCGCCGAAGAGCATCTGCCCGAACTGCCCGCCGATGCCGTTCTTGCTCAACTCCGATTCCGTCTCCTGCGCGAGCCCGCCATCGGTGCGCTCGGCGGTGGACCAGTCGGCGCGGGCATCACGCGCCTGCGAGAAGAACGCGCCGATCTTCTCACGCTGCTCCGGCCCCTCGTCGGCCAGGGTCGCGCGGAAAGCCTGCAACTCGGCGGTGTAGGCGTCGATCCAGCGCAGCACACTCTCGCGATTCGTCATGCAGATGTCGCGGTGCATCTCGATGCCACCGGCGGCGAGCCGCGAGACATCGCGGAAGCCGCTCGCGGAGAGGAGCTTCATGTCGCGCCAGGCGGGGCTGACGCTGACGGTGTTCATCAGCGCGCTGGACATCACGAACGGCAGGTGGCTGACGCCGCCGACGAAGCCATCGTGCTCGTCGGCGTCGATGAACTGCGCCTCCGCTTCGAGCGCGGCGACGAGGCCGAGCACCGTCTGCACCGACGCCTCGCTGGCCCGCACCGAAGGGCTGAGGCACCAGGTCGCGCCCTTGAAGAGGGTCGCCTCGGCCCCTTCCGTGCTCTGCGTCTTGCCGGCCATCGGGTGACCGCCGATGAAGCTACAGGTCGTCGGCAGCTTCTCGCGCGCCCACCCCATCACCTGCCCCTTTGTCGAGCAGACGTCGGTGACGACCGAGCCGTGCTTCAGGTGCTCGGCGATCGTCTCGAAGACGTCCGGGAGCGTCCCGACCGGCGTCGCGACGATCACCAGATCGGCGTCTTTGACCACCGAGGGCATGTCCCAGAACATATCGTCGGTCGCCTTCATCCGCTTGGCCTGCTGCTGCTGTGCGAGATCGATGTCGAAGCCGACCACCGTGACGGCCTGCTTCTCGCGCGCGGCCCAATCCCGCAGGCCCAGCCCGATCGAGGTGCCGATGAGGCCGAGGCCGATGATCGCGATCTTTTCCATGTGATCTCTATCCCTTTCCGGGTTCCTGCCGCGACACGGTGGCGGCGATATAGCGCTGAAAATCTCCACCAAGTATAGCATTAGCCTTCGGCGGCACCGGTGGTAGATACGAGCCAAGACATTCGTTACGGTGCGGTGAAGCGCCAGAGCGGACGCTCAGGCAAATTCTCTGGCGTCAGCAATACTTCTTTCCCCAACGCCCCGAGGAGGAGGTCGATGAATTGCACCAGACGATCGAGGCGCGGCTGACCATCGATCACACGTGGACCGAGATCGAACTCGATCGCATCTGCAATGAAGAAATGGCAATTCAGCCACAGCTGCCGCGCATCGATCGAGAGCGTGACACTAGCCTCTGAACGACGCGCGAAAATGGCCTCGACCAGTCCGGGGATCTGAGCTTCCGTCTCGCCGTCAACGCTGTAACGAAGTTCATACGAACTCGCCCGCAGAGCGTCGAGCAATCGCTGCCAATCACTCATGGTAGTGTCAAACACATAGATATCGAGCCAGTTGCCATCCCAGGCAAAGAGTTCTCTGTGCTGCTCCCACTCCATCCGATTCGCCCTAATCGTGGAAGAAGAAGGCGATGGCGATGATCGCGTAGGCGAGGAGGAGCTGCACCCCCTCGTACCAGTTGCTCTCGCCGTCGAGCACGAGCAGGTTGACGATGAGGACCGCGAGGCTGATCGCGACCAACTCGAACGGGTTGAAGAGCAGATTCATCCGCGTCGCGAAGAGGAGGCTGACGAAGACGAGCAGCGGCGCGACGAAGAGCGCGATCTGCGTGCTGGAGCCGATCGCGATGCCGATGCTCAGGTCCATCTTGTTCTTCAGCGCGACCGTCACGGCGGTGAGGTGCTCGGCGGCGTTGCCGATCACCGGGATCAGGATCACACCGACGAAGAGTTCGCTCCACCCGAGGACGTGCACCGCCTCTTCCAGGCTGGCGACGAGCGTCTCGCTCATGATCGCGACGCCGAGGGTCGCGGCGAGAAGAACGCCCACCCCATGCCGGATCGTCCAGCGATCCTCGTGCTCCCCCTCGCCCCCTTCGCCCGCATAGAGGTGCTTGTGCGTCCGCAGGCTGAAGATGAGCCCGATGATGTAGGAGAGGATCAGCAGACCGGCGATCACGAAGCTCAATTCCTGTTCCAGGAAATCACGTCGCACCGTGTCGGTCGTGTTGAGGGTGAAGTAGAAAGCGGCGGGGATCAGCAGGCCGATGATCGCCAGCGCCAGCTGCGAGCCGCTCGCCCCGGCCGCCGTGCGGTTGAACTCCTGCTTCTCGCGCTTCCAGCCCCCCAGGAAGAAGGAGAGACCGAGCACGAAGAGGAGGTTGCCGACGATTGAGCCGGTGATCGACGCTTTGACGACATCGACCAGCCCGGCCCGCAGCGCGAAGATGGCGATGATCAGCTCCGTGGCGTTGCCGAAGGTGGCGTTGAGGAGGCCACCGATGCCCGGCCCGACGTGCGTCGCCAATTGTTCGGTCGCGGTCCCCATCCACTTCGCCAGCGGCACGATCGCCAGCCCGCTCATGGCGAAGATCGCGATCGGCGGCCAGCCGAGCACGCGGCCCAGCAGCGCCACCGGGATGAAGAGCAGCAACAGGTTCAACGGGTTACGCATCGGCCTCTCCCTCATCGTTCGCGCCGCGACCACGTCACCCGCCGCAACAATGGATATGCTCGCCGCGGCGGTCGGCACGATGCAGTATACCCGTTGGAACTGTCATATAAGGGCCAGCGCGGCGGATACCGTTATTGCAGCAACGAGACCGCACAGCACGGTCACCGTGCGACCGAGGATCGCGACACGGTCCCCAACGAGGCGCACGCGGATCGTGCCGCCGCGCTCCGAGGGTTGTCGCCCGGTCACCGCCTCTTTGCCGAGACGCCCCCCCGGGATGGCCCGAGCGCGCAATGGGCCGAGCCGATGGCCGGGATCATTCCGCGATCCTCGCCGACGGCGCGAAGAAGCGCGAGACGAAGTCATAGCCCGCCCCGGCGGTCCCGGTGGTGACGATCACGCCGCGCGTCTCGATCGACGACAGCCACGCGAAGTCGGGCCGCACGGCGCGAACCGCCGCTTCGTCGGCCAGCTCGACCAGATAGTCCAGCCGGTTGCGCGTCACGGCGACGGCGCGCACACACAGCGCCCCCAGCAGGCCAGCGGGCGGGGACACGATCAGCAGGACCGGTTCCGCCGGGAAATCCATCATCACCCACCTGACCTCGCGACGACAGGCGAGTTCGTCCGCCGCAGTACGGAAGCGCACAGCGGCGTCACCCCCGACGAGGCCCATCCTCCCAGAGCAAGTAGGCGTTGGCGAGGATGCCACGCCCGCACAGGGCCAGTTCCACGGTCGGGGAAAACCAGCGGAGGTGGCAACGCCCTTCCTCGGCCTCGGCGGCGATGAAGACAGTCGCCGCGAGGTTGAACTCGCGGGCCACCCGCTGCATCCACGCGGCATCGCGCGGGCGTTCCAGCAGGCAGATCGCCGCCGAATTGCCCGCGAACGACGTAGCGATGAACGCCTCGATCAGGGCGACCTGCTCCGCCATACTCGCTGCTCCTGTAAGTACATCTGCCGATCGAATTGGCGCGGCAAGCCACATTTATGGTATAGTTGGCACTGGAAATTTGTCGCTGGACGTTTTCCGCACAGTATTCGGGGTGTATTATGCTGTCCCATCGCTCGTAGCGCGATTGCGGTGCTGGCCGCAGCGATACGATACCGGAAACGTCCACACGTTTCACACCCAGCGCCCCGAGCCGTTTCTCCGGCATACCCAACAGCGTTTCTGAATTGAGAATAGCGTGCGCCAGCGTCTGTTGCGGCGTTGCGAAGCACGCAAAGATGCCTTTCAGGCATCGGGAGGCAACACCATGCTGCGCGCACAAGCGCTGTCCGCTATCCGTGGCGGCGATACCCTCTTCAAGAATGTATCCCTCATCGTCCACCCCGGCGACCGCATCGCGCTCGTCGGGCCGAACGGCGCGGGCAAGACGACCCTGCTCAGCTTCCTCTCCGGACTCGCCGACCCGGAGGAGGGGCGCGTCACCCTCGATGACGGCGATACGCTGATCGCCCTCGCGCAGGAAGAGCGCGCCGGATCGGGCACCGTCTGGGCGGAAGTGACCAGCGGCATCGGCCCGATCATCGCGCTCGAACAGGAGATGGAGGCGTTGAGCACCCGGCTCGACGACGCCGATGCCTACGACCGCTGGGCCTCCGTGGAGGAGCAGTTCGGCAATCTGGGCGGCTACGATTACCGCCACCGCGTCGAGGAGGCGCTGACCGGCCTCGGCCTCGCCGAAGAGACCTGGGAGCACGAAGCGCAGGAGTTGTCCGGCGGGCAGCAGACGCGCGTCGCCCTGGCGCGCGCACTCGTGGCGCGTCCCGACTTCCTCCTCCTCGACGAGCCGACGAACCACCTCGACACCGACGCGGTCGAGTGGCTGACCGACCACCTGGGGCGCAGCCATTCCGGCGTGATCATCGTCAGCCACGATCCGGCCTTCCTCGACAAGACGACCGAGAGCACCGCCGTCCTCGACGACGAGACGTTGCGCGTCTACCCCGCCGCCTATGCGCGCGCGATGGAGCTGCGCCAGGCCGAGAAGGACCGCCTCGCCGCCCTGGCGAAGGCCGCACTGGAGCGCAAGGCGACCGACGAGGCGTTCATCCAGCGCTTCCGCGCCGGGTCGCGCGCCGCACAGGCGAAGAGCCGCGAGCGCCAGATGGAGCGCCGCCTGGAGCAGGAGGCCCCGCTGATCGAGCAGGCGGAGGCCAATCGCAAGGTCGCGCCGACTGCGATCCGCCTCGGCGGCGGTGGCGGCGGCGGCGAATCGCTGGTCCGCACCGGGCCGCTGACGATCGGCTACGACACGAAGGCGATCGTCCGCACCGCGCCGATCACCCTCGGGCGCGGGCAGAAGATCGTGATCGCCGGGCCGAACGGGGCCGGCAAGTCGACCCTCCTCCGCACGCTGATCGGCGAGTTGCCGACCCTCGACGGCATCGTGCGCTGGGACGAGCGGACCCGCGCCGCCTACTACGCGCAGGGGCACGAAGGACTCGACCGCGAGCTGACGGTGTTGGAGACGGTGCAGGATGGCCGCGCGATCGATCTGACGCGCGTGCGCGCCCTGCTCAGTCGCTTCGGTTTCGAGGCGGACGACATCGGCAAGAAAGCGGGCGTCCTCTCCGGGGGTGAGAAGAGTCGGCTGGCGCTGGCGCGGCTGGCGCTGACCGAGGCGAACCTCCTCCTCCTCGACGAGCCGACGAACCACCTCGATCCGCGCACCCGCGCCACGTTGCTCGATGTGCTCGCCCACTTCGGCGGCGCGATCGTGGTCACCTCCCACGATGAGGAACTGCTCGAACGGCTCGGCGCGACGACCTGGACAATCGACGGGGGAATCCTCGACGCCGCCGGGCGCGTGCCGCGCGAGGAGGACCACACCGACACCGATCTCCCGAACTGGGGCGTCCCGGCGGGTACGCTGCCCGAACTCGCCACGCTCGCCACGCCGGGCGAGGCGGCGCGGCGCGGCACGGCCAGGGAGGGCCAGCGCATGCCCGCCGAGGTGCAGCGCGGCAAGAAGGGCAAGACCTTCTCCACCGTCGGCATGACGACCGCTGTGATCGACCGCCCGGCGATCGACGCGCCGACGGACAAGAAAAAGAAGAAGAAGCTCTCGCGCGACCGTTCTTCGGAGGGTCGGCGCTAACCGAGGGCGCTTTCCAGACGCGAACGACGCAACGGGCGGGTGGCGATTGTGCCACCCGCCCTTTTGCGCGCCTCTTTTCGGGCGTCGCCACGAACGAGCGCCGAGAACGACCATCTTTTAACGTCCCGTTAACACACCATTAAGGGGACGTTTACAGCGGCTCGTTACCCTTGGAAGCATCGGAGGGGCGCGGATACGCGTCCCACGGTGCAGCGTACCTCGAAGGACGAGGGCGCTGCGCGATGGATGGCTGGAATCAGGAGGAGTGAACACACGTATGAGTCCGACGATGCGCGACGAGACACAGCGACCTATGCGGCGACGGGGCGGAGCGCTGCGGCTCCTGGCGTTGCCGACACTGTTCTTGGCCTTCGCGCTCCTTCTGACCGCTTGCGGCGGCGACGCTTCGACCGCGACGGTCGGCACGTCATCCAGCAGCGCGCCCGCCTCTAGCGCGCCCTCGACGAGCGCGAGCGCTGCGCCTTCCACGGGTGCTGCCCCGTCCACCAGCGCCGCACCGGCGACGAGCGCGGCCCCATCTACCAGTGCAGCCCCGACGAGCAGCACCGGCGCGAGTAGCGCTCCCGCCACGAGCGCGAGCACCGCCAGCCGCCCGAGCGGTGCGGCGACGCCCGGCGCGACCGCTTCGGCTGGCGCGACCCCGAACGCCTCGATCAACATCGCCGGCAAGCAGGGCGATGCCAGCAGCCTCAACGGCGCGGGCGCGACCTTCCCGCAGGTGCTCTACAGCAAGTGGTTCGCCGAGTACAACACCGCCACCGGCGTGCAGGTGAACTACCAGGGGACCGGCTCCGGTGCGGGCAAGAACGCCATCCGCGACAAGACGGTCGACTTCGCCGGGTCCGACTCGCCGATGACCGACGCCGAGCTCCAGGCGGCGAACGCGGGCTGTGGCGGGACGATTCTGCACATCCCGACGACCCTTGGCGCGATCGTCATCTCCTACAACCTGCCGAACGTCAGCCAGAAGATCAAGCTGGATGGTGATGTCTTGGCGAGCATCTTCATGGAGCAGACCAATAAGTGGAACGATCCGAAGATCGCCGCCCTCAACCCCGGCGTCACCCTGCCGAACGAGGACATCATCACCGTCCATCGCTCGGACAGCAGCGGCACCACCGATAACTTCACCTCCTATCTGGCGGCGGTCAGCCAGCCGTGGGCGAACGGGCCGAAGAGCGGCTCGACGGTCCAGTGGCCGGGTGGCATCGGTGCCAGCGGCAATCCCGGCGTCGCGCAGGAGATCAAGAACAACCCGTACGCCATCGGTTACGTCGAGCTGGCCTTCGCCAAGCAGAACAGCCTCCCGTATGCCGATATCAAGAACAGCACCGGCCAGTTCATCACCCCGAACGCGGCCTCGGTGACGGCGGCGGGCCAGGCGTTCGCGCCGCAGGCCCCGGCAGACCTGCGCTTCAAGCTCGTCAACGCGCCGGGCGCGCAGTCCTACCCGATCACCGCGATCACCTGGATCCTCGTCTGCCCGAACCAGACCGATCAGCCGAAGGCGATCGCCCTCACTCGGATGCTCTGGTGGGCGACCCACACCGGCCAGCAGTACAACGAGGGGCTCGATTACGCCCCGCTGCCGGCCAGCATCGTGGTGCGCGCCGAGTCCTTCATCAATAGCATCATGGTCAATGGGCAGAAGGCATTCCCCGGTAAGTAAGGGGCGGTACGGCGGGGCGGGCGGCGCAGGGCCGCTCGCCCTATCGTGCCATTAGCGGAAAGAACAGTGCGATGGCGACGCAGGCAGCGGCACCACGGAACGGGCGACAACAGCCAGGCGGCGGGCGACTCGATCTCGGCGCGGGTCGGGGCGGCGCGCTGGGCGACCGTTCCTTCCGCCTGATCACCTTCATCTTCGCGGCGGCCATTCTGGCCCTGATCGTGACGATCTTCGTCGTCCTG
>JAABUM010000723.1_pt1 | contig 54956 bp, 59 predicted proteins | sample 5559161 | NCBI WGS metagenome assembly JAABUM01 (sample SAMN10711868, study PRJNA513369) | rock metagenome | isolation source: Antarctica rocks | place: Antarctica: Victoria Land, Siegfried Peak nord
CGGTGTATGCCCCGTGGCATGTCCCGTCCCTCCCTGTCGTATCCCCGCAGCCCCCTGTGGCCCCCTCCGTTCCTCACCTACTCAGTCTACCCCTCCTTGCGGAACCATTTCCGTCCAAAGGTACTAGGCCGACCGGACGATCGGGCCGGATGCGGCCCCACCGATTGATCGCGGACAGACGAGGACGGGCTTCGGCGCACACCGGGGCGCCGTCGCTTGGAGTCGGCGGCTCTGTGTGGGTATCATGGTAATGGTGGAGAACAGGCATGGTAGGGGACGGGTGTTGAGCCCGTGGGGGACGAACGATGCGCTACCGGCAGATGCGTGCGATCGTGGATCGCATCGGGGAGTGGGACGGCCGCTTCAATGGCCTGGATGCCGTACGAGACACCGCGGGAGGGTGGTCGGTGGCGCTGCACGATGTCGTGCGGGGGAATCTGCTCCCCATCGGGGACGACGGGGAGTTCGCGCGCCTGGCGCCGTACTTCCTCCACGCCTCCTTCGCGCCGCCCTTGCGCTACGTCGGCGCGCCCGACGCCGCGCTGGGGTGGAGCGACGTGCTCGGCCTCATCCGCCACATGGAGCAGCGTTACCCCCACTGGCAGCTCGGCGCGATCGTCCACGGCTCGGCCGCCCGCTACGAAGTGCTGGCCCTCGACGCGCGGCGCGCGGGCGGGGTCTACATCATTCGCACGCCCAGTCAGGCCGACGCCCTGCTGAGGTGAGGGGTATGAGGGCACAGGCGACGGCACGATCACCCCGGACAACTAGAGAAAGGGCTGGCGATGCGGTGTCACGGCACACCACCCTCCTGCGATACTGATAATCAACGCGATGTGACGTTTTAGAAAACCACTCGCGTAGCCTACGGCTTCCACAGCCGCACAACCAATAACCCCATGCTTTCACCGACCCATCATCCCACAGCCCCGATAGCCGTTAGGGCGTCGGAGCGAGGGGACGGCGGACGAGTTGATTAGCGTGCTCGCGCATGACCTGCGGCTGCCGCTCCAACCGCTGCGCGGCCACCTCGACCTGATCCGAATGGGGGCCGAGCGCGACGGACGGCAGGACTACCTGCGTCACGCGTCCGAAGCCATAGCGGCGTTCCACCGTCTCAACCGGATGATCACGGATTTGATGGATACGGGGCGACTGGAACAGGGGTTGTTCGCGCTGAACGTCCAACCCATGGACCTGGCCGCGCTGGTCCGGGAGACGGTCGATTTGCTGCGTTCCCCGGAGGCCGACCTGCAGGTGCAGGCGCCCGACGAGCTGTGCGTTGAGGCGGACCCTGACCGGGTGCGACAGGCGCTGGAGAACTTGCTCTCCAACGCACTGCGGCACTCTCCTCTGGGGGCGCCGGTCGTGGTCGCCGTCCATACAGACACACAGGACACGGGGGAGTGGGCCGTACTCACCGTGCGTGATGAGGGGCCGCGGATCGCGCCCACGCTGCTGCCCACCCTCTTCGACCGTTTTGCACGCGCGTCTAGCTCCAGCGGCGTGGGTCTGGGCCTGTACCTGGCGCGGGGGATCGCGGACGCGCATGGAGGGACGCTGAGTGTGGAGTCGACCGTGGGCAAAGGAACGGTCTTCCATCTGCGCTTGCCCATCAACGCCGTCGGTCGCTGATCAGCGATACTACCAAGAGGGTGAGGCTGCTCGTCTACCCCGACACCAAGAGGAGATCGCCCATGACCGCACCCGCAGACATGACCCTAATCGAACAGACGATAGACGCCGCCTTTGCGCGGTTACTGCGTGATATCCACGCTAATCTCAAGACCCGCAGCAGGACCACGCGCCTGCTGACCGATCAGCCGTGGCCTCTGCCCTCCGCACGCCTGGGACAAGCCGGACACCTTACCGCCGTGGACTACCTCATCTCGTCCATCGAGGAGTCCGTGCCACGCGGCGTGGACGAGGCGATCGCGCAAGACCGTCCTGACCTGACCTATGAAGCCTTTATCAGCGTGTGGGCGGGGAGCGGTGCGTTCCCCGAGGCCACCGTGGTCAAAGCACGCGCCCGTTTAGCAGAGCGACTGCGCGCCCACCTTGGGGAGTGAGAGCACCGGTGGGATAGCGTCCGTGTGTCCATCACCGCCGCATGTCTCTACCGGGGAGCGCCTTCTTGAGCCGTGAGCGCGCTCACGAGAAAAGCCGTCGTCGGATCTATGGCGCCCATCCTCAATGGAGTCACAGGGCGCTCCAGGTATCAGGTATACGGATGGCCCCGGCGGAGGGCAGCTCCAGGGATGTGATAATACCCAACGGGGACCCTCGCCCACCGTGTCGTCGTGAGCCTCCCGTCGAGCTAGTCGGCAGCAGCGGTGCGTCCAGAGGCTCTCGATTATCGCTACTACCTTGTTTCCCACATCCTCCGCACAGGTATTTCATGCCACGAGGTGTGCTGGCTGCGGCGGTTGCCATATCCTGTGCCCGCGCCGAATACAGCCAGCAGCGTGACCGTGCGCGACAGATCGCGCTTGTCGAGCCCTAGCCAGCACGGGGTCCAGCGAGGAGTCTCAAGCCCGCACGGTCCGACCCTGTATGGGTCAGGCCATCGAACGCCCCGTTGGCGCGGTGCGGCATGTCACACCCCATCACGCGGTTAGGATAGACGTGACGATCGTGAGTGTCTGTTACCTTTTCACCGCGCTTGTCGTCATATTGGTAGAAGCTAACACCGCAGCACTGTTCGCTGCCGCTAATGATGAGAGGATGAGCCGTGCTCCTCTGAAAGGATACCCACCTATGAGACAACGCCTTTGGTCCACACTCATCGTGTGTCTACTCGTCGCTCTGTGCGCCGAAACCACGCTTCTCTGGCCACGCGCTCTCCCCGCGCGAGCCGCTTCACCCGCCATCGTCACTGCAGCCTCCTCGACACCGTCCACCGGGTCGTCCAACAGCGTGACGGTCATGGCGAGTGGCGAGGTGAAGGTTGCGCCGGACATGGCGACCGTGACCTTCGGCGTCGTACTCAAACGGGACTCAGCCCAGGACGCCCAGACGGCGGTGAACCGGGTCGTCATGGCTGCCGTCCAACATCTGCACGCGCTCGGTATCCCGGACCAGCAGATTCAGACCGCCGATATCGGGCTAGAGCCCAGTTACGACAACGCGGGTACGGTGACGGGCTACCAGGCGCGCCAAACCCTGGCTGTGGTGGTTGATGGCCTGGGCCTGGTCGGGCGCGTAGTCGATGCAGGGGTGCGCGCCCAGGCCAATAACAACGTCAGCATCACCTTTGGGCTACGCGACGAGAACGCGGCGCGCACGAGCGCCCTCGCTCAGGCGGTAGGGATCGCGCGTACGCGCGCCACCACTGCGGCCCAGGCGCTGGGTCTGTCCCTGAGTCACGCCCATGTCCAACTTACGGAGGGCAGCCCGTCGGTCCCGCTCCCCGTCACGCAGAGTGCGGTGCGTGTAGCGCCAAGCCAGGGAGCGCCGACCCAAACCTTTGGCGGCACACTCACGGTGCACGAGGACGTGACACTCACCTACACATTCTGATGCCCGTCGCCGTTGACGCGCAGGCAATGGGCTGAACCAAGCCTATGATGCACGGCCTGAGGGAAAGTATTTCTTTAATGATCTCAGGTCTCATGTTGTGTGGAGGCGAGGCGTTGGATTGAGCGACTCTTGTCAGGAGAGGGAGGCGGTCGTGATCGATAGTGTGCTCGACGAGTTCGAGGTGCGGCGCATCGCGGTCGAGGAACGTATCGATGTGGATACGTATGTTGTGTCAAGCGCTCCCGGCTTGATAACACGGTCAAACGGGTCGGACGCCGTTAAGCTATTTCGGGATGTGTGCGTGGCGATTCCGCTTCCACCAATCGATAGATGCGGCCACTTCCGCGCGATAGGGATTGGGAGCCGTCCGTGTCGCCGGGACCGTTTCTCCCTCTGAACGTGGATCATCGAGAAAGGTCGGGCTCCTCTACTCTGAGTGAATAGGCTCCTCTCCTCCTTGCCTCGTCTGTTTCTGTGACTCCTGCGGCTGCATGACGTCGGGAGCATTCGACTCGATGACAACCTTCACTCCCCCCGTTGTCATGGCCTTCATGACTTCCGGTCTACGCTCGTCAAGAACGAGTTCCACTGCGAGGTCGACAAAATCGCGCGCGCGTATTCCGGGTACCGGTTCATCCACTCACTGATGGTTGCATAGCTAGCATTTGCGTCGTCCATCATAAACTCGGTCAGGATCTCCTCACGGCGATCTTCTTGGCTCTGCTCAGTCATATAAGCCTTCCTTTTTCGCCGCCTCGATGTCGGTCTCAGCTTGCTCCAGCCACTGCCGTATAGTCTGCGGCGTCCGTTTGAAGTGCACACGCACCTTTTGTTTGATGCGAGTCAACGCCTTCCAGAAGTTGATTTCTAGATAATCACTTCCACACATACAGTATTCTGTGTTCAACGATTCAACGCACGGTGACGCTCTTGGCGAGGTTGCGTGGCTTGTCGGGATCGCAGCCGCGCAGCAACGCGAGTTCGTAGGCCAGCCGTTGCACGATGGGAGAGGCGGCTAGCAGGTAGGCCATGCCCTCCGCTGTGACGGGTAGGTGCGCGTCGAAGACATCGTGGCCGCGCGGTCCCACGCCGATGACGTAGGCCCCGCGCGCCTTGACCTCACCGGCCGAGGAGAGCAGCGACGCTTCGTCGGCCCCCGCGGGCGTGAAAACGATCACGGGCGTTCCCGGCTCGATCAGGGCGATGGTCCCGTGCTTGAGTTCGCCGGCCGGCAAGCCCTCGGCGTGGATGTACGACACCTCCTTGATCTTGAGCGCGGCCTCCAAAGCCAAAGGATAGCCGAGCCCACGCCCGAGCACGAATAGATCGTCGCGGTCGACAATGCGGTGCGCCACGTCGCGGATCAGATCGAGCCGTCCATCCGTGCGCATGGCCTCGATGTCGGCGGCCGCCGCCTTTAGCGCCTCCGCGTGGCGGTTTGGTTCGCCGGCCAGGGCGCTCACGGCCAGCAGCAGGTAGGCGATCTTGGCCGTGAAGGTCTTCGTGGAGAGGACCGATTTCTCGGGTCCGGCCCCCAACATCAGCGGCAATTCGACCTCGCGCGTGAGCGTGGAGCCGGGCACGTTGACGAGCGCGGCGAGGCGCGCGCCGCGCGCGCGGCCGGCGCGCACGGCGTCGAGCACGTCGATGGTCTCGCCACTCTGCGAGAAGGCCACGACCGCGTCGCCCGGTTCTACCAGCCCCGCGAAAAGGTTGAACTCGTGGGCGTGGGTGACGATGGCGGCGCGGCCGGCCTCCAGCGCCAGCAGGTAGCGTCCGACCAGCGCGGCGTGGTAGGCCGTGCCGCAGGCCACGAAGTGGAGGGCGCGCGCCTCGGACAGGAAGCGCGCCAGTTCCTCGGCCTGTGCGGCGCCCTCGGCGGCGATGCGCCGCAATAGCCCCGCTTGCTCCCAAATCTCTTTCTCTAAGAAGTGGTGGTAGCCGTCGAGTTCGGCTTCCTCGGCGCTCCAGTGGACCTCCTCGACGTCGAGCGCGACCGGCGCGCCCGTTTCGACCTCGAAGACGTCGACGCCATCGGGCCGCAGCGAGACGACTTGGTTATCACGCACGTAGACGAGCCGCCGCGTGTGTACCAGCAGCGACGCCATGTCCGAGGCGAGGTAGGACGCGCCCGCGCCGAGGCCGATGATGAGCGGTGAGCCATTCTTGACGGCGGCCAACTCACCGCTGCGCGCGTCGAGCGCGGCTAGGGCGTTGAGGCCGTGCAGTTGCAGGCTGACGCGGCGTAGCGCCTCGGCCAAATCGCCCGCCACGGGCGTGCCATAGGCGCCGGGGTCGGACGACTCCAACTCCTCTTCGAGCAGGTGGATTGCCACCTCGCTGTCGGTTTCCGAGTGGAAGGTATGGCCGCGCGCCAGCAAGCCCTCGCGCAGGACGGCGTAGTTCTCGACGATGCCGTTGTGCACGAGGGTCAGCCGTTCGCCGCAGCCAACGTGGGGGTGCGCGTTTTCTATCGTGATCGCGCCGGTGGTAGCCCAGCGCGTGTGCCCCAGCGCCAGACTCGCGTGTGGCAGCCCGTGGGGCGCCGCGTCGAGCTTACCCACGTCGCGTGCTCGGCGCACAACGCCGTCATCGCCGACCGCGATACCCCAGGAGTCGTAGCCGCGGTATTCCAGCCGCTTTAGGCCCGCGAAGACCATTTGGGCCGCGTCGATGGGAGCGCCGGTGTAGCCGAAAATTCCGCACATAATGGAGTCATCCTCTTAAAGTTAAAGGTAATCGTGTAGTAGATGATGGCGCGGCACGCGCGATCAGAATCGGGGGCGCACAGCGCCTATAGTGAGCGCGCGTGTCCGTCGTCTACGGTGAGTAAGGCATGTCGATTGAATGGGACGCTGCGGCGCCTGGTCTGTTGTGAAGGAGAGCGCTTGCGGCGTCGTTCCTGGGACCCCTCTGGGGAGTGGTCCCAGGGGGTACGCTCCGCGCGAACTATCCCCCTTAATCCTGCATTAAGGGTTCCGCGCGCCACTCGATGCACCGGCGCGAGCGACACGATCACGCCAGAGTGACATGCACCCTAACTCTATTGATCGGCGGCACGGCTATCCATAGGGATCGGGAACCCCTGCTCATGGAGGCAGTGGGCGTCACGCTGGACATAGGGGATGGACATGGGGTAGGGGTCGCGGATCGGGATACCACGCGCGGCCGGTTGGTGTCCTGGAGGTCACCCTCCAGTTTTGTCCGGCTGCTAACGACCGTGGTGGCCGGGAAGCCATCCGCCGAATGGTTCTCTTGGCTTCCACCTCGTCGACTCGCCCCCTCGCGGCGAGTCCTGGCGCTACTACAGTGGTTAGCTGTCAACAATCAGCTGCCAGCTTTTTCGTGGGATCAATTGTTTATACGTTGCCCATCGCTATGCCGATGCTTGCCCTCGCTTGAAAACGGTCCTCCTTTCGCGGCTCTCTGTGTTGTCCAACCGGAACTATCATACAACAGAGTTGTCCGACCGGAACTATCATACGACAGACCGTGCGTACGGGCAAGACCCATCATGGTGGGGGGTGCGCCACAGCAAAGTTCCCAGCACGCGTACAGCGGCCATGCTGGTTGGCTGCCACGCCGCACAAGGGAACTTTGCTGTGGCGCACCCCATGGTGGGGTGTCACCGACAGCTTCGGCAGCATGATCACAAATTGTAATATATTACGAGGTGTAACTACCTAGGACTGCTCGGCTAGGTGGTAACGGGCAGGGGTGGGTTGCCGGCGATGGCCTGGCCGAGCGCGGAGAAGATAGGCATCCCCTGCTTGCGGAGCGTGGAGATGTAGCCGCGCATGCGACAGAATCGCGCGGCCCCCATGGGCGTGCGGAAGCAGCCGGAGATCTTCTCCCGCACCTTGGTCATGCGGATGTCCCGTTCGGCCTGGTTGTTGTCGAAGGGGACCGTGAGGCCCTCCATAAAAGCCAGCGTCTCGGCCTTGTGCTCCCGTAGGCGGTCCACCAAGCTGCCCGCCTTGCCCCGCTTGGGCCGCCCGCGCTTCCCCGTCGGCGGGGGCGGCGGGTTGGCCTGCATCCCCTCCTCCAGGATCACGTCATAGCGCCGCGCGAACGCCTGCCGCGCCTCCATCGGCAGGGCCGCGCCCCTGGCCCCGCGCGTCGTCCACCGCCTGCTTGATCTCCCGCAGCACCCCTTTGAGGTCCTTGGCCCAGCTCTGGCCGAGGTGTTCCTCCACAAACGTCAACTCGCGCAGATGATGGGCGTTACACAGCGCATGCGCGCACTGGCTGTCGTGCCCGTAGCTCGTCAAGCCGTCGTGGACGGCCCGCCCGCGAAACCGCGGCATGACTCCGATCGCGTCCATCGCCGCACGCCCACGCTGCTGATGGACGGCGTAGCACGTCAGGTGCGGCGTGCTCGCCCCCTGCAACCAGGCGGTCTGGCCCCCGATGTTCACACCCGTCTCATCGACGTGCGCCACCGCTACGTCTGTGACGCCCTGCGTGATCGCCGCTTCGACCGCGGCCAGCCGCTCGTGGCACGCCCCCACGGCGCGCTCCACCGTCCCCTGCGTGACCGGGCAGCCGCACACCTCCGCCAGCACCGCGCTCGTCCGCGCCAAGGGCCGCAACTGCTCCTGGGTCAGGTACACCGCCCGCGTCGCCACCCCCGGCCCATACTGCACGGGCGCCGCGACATCCGGCGGGAACGCTCCGCTCGTTTCGGCCCCACACCGCGGACAGCACCGGGTCACGGCCTGATGCGCGATGACCTGCGCCCGCGCCGGCGGGATGTCCACCACCTGCCGCCGCTCCCGCCGCAGCGCCGCTACGTCGTCCAGGCTCTGCCCACACCCCTGGCAGTGGGAGGGCGCATGCTCCTGCACCGCGTCGGGGGCGTCGACCAACGTCAGGGTATGCCCCTCATGCCCCGGTTGCCCCCTGGCTTCCGTCCACTGACCACCCGCTGGCTCTTGGGGTGGGCTTGACGCCCGGACCATCCGACGAGGGCGGCTTGCCGCTGTTGTGACTGTTCGTGCCCACCGTGGCGCGCAACGCCGCGTTCTCCCCCTCCACCGCCGCGACACGGGTCGCCACCGTTTCCGCCTGCGCCGTCAACTCACTCATCAGCGCGACGACGAGGTCGACCACGGCGTCGGAGCCCTGCTGATAGGTCGCCCGCACCCGCGTGCGAGGCGCGTTGTTTACTTGTCGTCAATGCGGCTGTCTTCTTGTCGTTGCCACCAACGTATCGTGTCGGCTAACCCCTGCTCCAGGTTGTAGGACGGCTGCCAACCGACCTCGTGGGCCAATCGCCGCTTGTCAGCGACGAGCAGCGGCGGTTCGGCTGCGGACAAAGGCTTGGCGCCGAGATGAAGCAGACGATCCGCGCCCATTTGCCGCCCAATCTCTTGCACGATATCTTTCACGCGCACCGGCTCTCCCGACCCGATGTTGACGGGACCCGACACGTCGCTCTCTGCTAACGCTGTGAACGCGCGTCCGACATCGTGGACGTGCAGAAAGTCGCGCACTTGTTCGCCTGAGGTGCAGAGGGCCGCTTCGTCGCGTAGGAGCGACGTGATGACGGAGGATACGAGGCGGTTGGGATGCTCGTGCGGGCCGTACAGGAAAAAAACGCGGCCCCATGCGCTGCTTAGACGTAGCTGTCCGCACATCCCCTCGATCAGCCGCCACAATGCGTCTTTGGAGACTCCGTAGAGTGTTGCCGGGTTGGTCGGGGTGACAAACTCGGCGCAGTACCCGTAGCGCCAATCGTATTCGGCACAGCTACCCGCGCCCACGATACGCTGGCCGCCGTGTTTGCCAAAGCTCGTCACAAGGTCGAGGCTCGCGGCGACCCAATCCAGATTGACCGGGGATGTCCAGTAACGCCCCGGCTCGGCATACCACGCGAGATGCAATAGATGCGTCGCCTGTATCTCAGCGAACAAGGGATCGAAGGCCCGATCGGCCAGGATGTCGTGACAGTGCCAGGTAACCCCGGTTTTCCCGCCGTCATCCAAAGGTCGGGATCTGGAGCTGATGGCATGGACGGCAAAGCCTGCGTCGACGAGCGGACGCAAGACCTGGCGACCGATAAAGCCAGTCGCTCCCGTGACAACAATCCGTTTTGTCATACGAAATCTGAATAACTACAGTCTTTAGCGGATACGATGCGCGTATCCGTTGTGGGCCAGTCGATGGCGAAGGCCGGATCATCCCAGCGCACGCCGCGCGCGCACGCGGGATGGTAGAACTCCGACATCTGATAGAACACGTCGGTGTCGTCCTCCAGGGTCTGGAAGCCGTGCGCGAAGCCCTCAGGGACGTAGAGCATACGATAGTTGTCGGCGCTCAACTCTACCGCGACCCATCTCTTAAAAGTGTCGGACCTCGGCCGTATGTCGACGATGACGTCGTAGAGGGCGCCCCTGGTGCAGCGCACGGCTTTGGCTTCCTCATGAGGAGCCGCTTGATAGTGCATCCCCCGCAGCGTGCCGCGCTTTGCGTTGTGCGATATGTTGCACTGGACGAAGCGAGAACACAGGCCAAGCGCCGCGAATTCCTCCTGCCCCCAGGCGCGCGCGAAGAACCCACGCTCGTCCTCAATGGGCTCCACGTCGATGATGTACGCGCTTTTGAGCGCGGTCTCGATGAACCTCATATTCATACGACCCGTGGCTCAGGTATGGGGATAATGAAGCGTCCGCCCTGCTGCCTGAACGTGGCTTGCTGCACGAGGATCTCGTCGGCGAAGTTCCAGGTCAACAGCAACACGTAGTCGGGCTTGTTATCCAACAACGTCTCGGGGGCGTAAATCGGCAAACGTGTGCCCGGCGTGTAATGACCTTGCTTTACCGTACTACGATCAACCACGAAGTCCAACGTGTCCCGCCCAATGCCGCAGTAGTTAAGCAGGGTACTGCCCTTGGCCGAGGCGCCATAAGCGGCGATCCGCTTGCCGTCCGCCTTTATGTCCGCGAGGAGTGAACGCAAGCTGTCGCGTAACCGCGTGACTTTCGCGCCAAAACCGGCATAGAACGCGGCGTCGCCAACACCCCAGGCATCCTCTTCTTGCAGCAAATCGCGCACGCGCCCCGTTTGCCGCGTGGCGTCGTGACCGGCGAAAACGCGCAGCGAACCGCCATGGATGGGGAGACGCTCCACGTCGACGATGGTGAGGCCGTGGCGCTGAAACAGGCGATCGAGCGCGGTGAGCGAGTAGTAGCACAGGTGCTCGTGATAAATTGTGTCGAACTCGGTGTGGTCGATCAGGTCTTTGACGTAGGGCGTTTCGATAATGGCCACGCCGTCCGGCTTCAGCAGTGTGGCGATACCCGCGACGACACTGTTGAGATTGGACACATGCGCGAGGACGTTGTTGGCGTGCATCACGTCGGCCCGATGTCCGTCGCGCACCAGCCCTTGCGCGACCTCTGCCCCGAAGAACTCGGCCACGGTCGGGATACCGCGCTCCTCCGCGACTCGCGCGATGTTGCGCGCGGGCTCGATGCCCAGGACGGGCACGCCGGCGTCACGGTAATATTGCAGCAAATAGCCGTCGTTGCTGGCGATCTCGACGGCCAGGCTGCTTCCGTCAAGATGCCGCTCGTCGATGGCCTGACCCACGAGCTCCTGGGCATGCCGTAACATCGTGTCGGAAAACGAGGAGAAGTATAGATAGTCGCGGAACAACTGCTCGGGGGGTACTGTCTCCGTGATTTGCACCAACGTACAGCGCGGGCAAAAGACCAGATCCAGCGGGTACAGCTGCTCCGGCTGATCGAATTGCTCCGTTGTGCGCAGGGAGTTGGCGAGAGGCGTCTCGCCGAGGGACAGCACGGTCGTCAGGTCTGCGTAGCCGCACGAACGGCAGGCCGTTTCTCTTGCCACTATCGCGCCTCCATTGTCGTCATCATAGGTGCGGACGCTTCGGGCGCGTGGCCCTCCAGATAGGCGCGATACCACGTGATCGTTTCGGCCAACCCCGCATCGAGCGTATAGCGCGGGGTCCAATCAAGCATCCGCTGGGCTTTGCCGGCGTTGAGATACTGCGAATGGATCTCACCCCTGGCCGTGTTTTGTATATCGGGCGTGAGATGCTCGCAGTCCATCAAGCGTTGGATATGGCCTACGAGGTCGAGCACGGTCACCGCCTGCTCGGGGCTGAAGTTGAACGCTTCTCCCTGTATTGAGGGGTCATCAAGTCGCTCGGCCAGGCGTAGATAGGCGCCGCTTACGTCTTTGACGTAGATGTAGTCACGCACGAAAGATCCGTCGCTGCGAATGACGGGATGCGCGCCGCGCAGGCACGCACGGATGGTATCGGGAACGATGCGGCTCCAGTTGAGGTCGCCGCCGCCGTAGATATTGCCACAGCGGGCGACTGTCACGGGCAAGCCGTAGGTGGAGTAGTAGCTTTGCGCGATGAGATCGGTACAGCTTTTGGAGACCTCGTACGGATTACGGCCTTGCAAGGGCATGTCCTCGGTATAGGGCAGGACCGGCTGTGTCCCATACGCTTTGTCGCTCGACGCCACGACGATGCGCCGGACCAATCCATGGTGCAGGCGGCACACATCTAGCAGGTTGTACGTCCCTCGGATGTTGGCCTCGAATGTCTGCAACGGGAAACGGTGCGCGGCGCCCACGATCGGTTGCGCCGCGAGGTGGAAGACCGTGTCGATCTCGTGCTCGTTGACGGCGCGTTCGAGTGTCCAGTAATCCTCCAAGCGCCCCTGTACGATCGATGTCTGTTGGTAGTCGCCGGAGCGGTAGAACTCCGATTGCGGATCAGGGTCACGTACCAGGGCGACGACGTGCGCCCGCGCGGCGAGGAGATCTTTAACGAGCCATGAACCGACCAAGCCGGTCGCGCCGGTCACGAACACACGCCGATTCCGCCAGAAATTGTCCGGTTGCACGCTCACCACACCTTCCACGGCGCTTGCCCGGACTGCCAATTCTCTTCCAGCCGGCGCTTATCACGCAGTGTGTCCATGCCTTGCCAAAAGCCGTCATGGCGGTACGCCACAAGCTGGCGGTCGGCGGCGAGCCGCTCCAGCGCATCCACCTCCAGGATACTGTGATCGTCGTGGAGGTAATCGAAAACCGCGGGCTCGAACACGAGAAAGCCTCCGTTGATCCACCCTTCGCCGATTTGGGGTTTCTCGGTAAAATTCGATACCAGATCGCCGTCGAACATCAATCCGCCGAAGCGCGCTGGCGGACGCACGGCGGTGACGGTGGCGGTACGGCCCTGATCGCGGTGAAAACGCAAGACCTTTTGCAGGTCGACGTTACACACTCCGTCTCCGTAGGTCACCATAAACGTATCGTCTTGCAGCCATTGCTGCAACCGTTTGATACGCCCCCCCGTCAACGTCTCGAATCCCGTGTCGATGAGGTGGACAGTCCAATCCTCGCAATCGGCGTCGATGACCTCGACCTTGCCGGACTTCAGGGAAATCGTCATGTTGCTGCTCAACGCATTGTAATCCAGGAAGTAATGTTTGATACTATCGCCTTTATAACCCAGCGCGATGTAAAACTCGTTGAAGCCATAGTGCGCGTAGTGCTTCATGATGTGCCACAGGATAGGACGCCCGCCGATTTCGACCATCGGCTTGGGCCGCGTCTCTGTTTCCTCAGACAGGCGCGTGCCCAGGCCGCCGGCCAAGATCACAACTTTCATCAACCAGTACCCTCACATAGTGTCACATTCTACCGTGACATTGTCACAGCTTCCGGCGCCTAAGGTCAAGACTTTTACGCGGTCGGGGCGCGCCCCACGATGGTGAGGGGGCCAGGCGCGGCCGCTGGCGCGCCCCGGCGGCGCGCCGCCCCACGGTCCTGTCCGTGTCGCCGCGCCGCCGGTGTGGACGGCGGGCGTGTTCCTTGACATCCCCACCATCCCTGCGACAATGGTCCTGGGAGGAGGACGCGCGTCCTCCGCGGGCGGGTCGCCGGGGGGGGGCGCGGCGCGGACGCACGGCGTTGCACGAGAAATGGTCGGCGGGCTGAGCGCGGTGCACGGGCGCGCGGTCCGTGCGGGCGCCCGTGCGGCGCGCGTCTAGCGCCACGGGCGCACGGATGGCCGCGTCTCACCATCGTGGAGCGCGCCCACGCGGTCGTCGCGCATCCGGTTCCATGGCGCTCCGGTACGTAGTCAGGGTGATACGCGCCGTACGTTCCCACGAAAACAGCGCGGCCCGTCGCGGCCCTTGCGCGGACAGCCGCGCCCGTAGCGCGGCGTCACGGAGCGCCCGAGACACTGCCTCCGTGAGCCCATCCACGTCGAGCGGGGCGACGGTGAGGGCGGCGTCGCCGACGACTTCGGGGAAGGAGCTGGTGTTGGAGCAGACGACGGGCGTGCCACAGGCCATCGCTTCCAGCGGCGGCAGCCCGAAGCCTTCGAAGATCGACGGGTAGACGAACAACGCGGCGGCGTTGTATAACGCCACGAGGTCGGCGTCGGGCACGTAATCGGTGAAGACCAGCTCGTCGGCGTAGCCCGAGTCGCGCGCGGCGGCGAAGATGTCGTCGTGCCGCCACGCGCGCTTGCCCACCAGCACGAGTTTGTGCGGGGTTGCTCGATAGGCTCGACGTCGATGATGTACGCGCCGTTGAGTGCGGTCTCGGTAAACGTCATACTGGCCGCTAGAGAAAGAGACGCGCGATCGGGTAGGTGAAGCCTGGGACTACGTCCTCACCGTCGAGCGTGTCCTCGACGCCTAACGCGCGCGGCGTTACATCGCCGGGGCGCCACACGTCCACCCGCTGGTAGCGCGGCCAGATGACCCACACCAGACGCGTCCCGAACGTGAGGTAGAGTTGTGCTTTAGCGCCCATACCCGGCGCATACTGATTCTTGGAGGCCACCTCGACGGCCAGATCGGGGGCGAGCGGCCACGCTTCGTCGTACGCGGGCGACGTGGGCGAGGGTACACGGTCCGCGCGCACGAAGGCCACGTCAGGGCCGACCTCCGTGTCACGCGGGTGGGCTGGGTCGAGGCGATAGCCGCCCTGTTCGCCGGTCACGACACCCAAGCCGTTGTCCTCGACATACGCGCCCAGACGTATGGCCAGGCGCATACCAATACTCGATGCCCGACCGCTACTTAGAGGCATACGGACAAGGACCCCGTTAACCAGTTCATAGGTCCACCCATCGTCGGGGAGGGCGTCCAACTCGTCCGTCGTCATGGGGTACGGCGCGTCGGGCACGATCTCGGCCCACGGCGCCACGGGGTTCGGTGGATGCGCGCGCAGTGCGGTCATGAGTCCAGTGTCCTCCGTTCATCGCTCCATCTATCGCGGCCAATCGCTCTCTTTTCGTATCCAGTATACCCTTTTAGACAAGGTTCAAAAGAGGGCGGCTGCGCGTGACAGTCTCCCGACGATTTGCACAAAACCTCCCTGGCGAGTATGGTCGGTGTACCACCAACGATCAACACAACCAGGGAGGACCCCATGGGGTACACACATGCTCGCACACCGCGCGAACGGATGGCCTGGGTCAGCTATCTGCTGGCCCACACGGGGGAGTATGGCGTGGTGACGGCGCTCAGTCGTGCCGCGCGCGTGTCGCGGCAAACCTTGTACAGCTGGATGGAGCGCGGCCAGGCGGCGTTGGAGCGGGCCTTCCAGCCGCCGGAGGCCGCCCCGGTCGGTGACGTGCGGCGGGAGCGGGACATCCTCACGCTGCTGGTGGAGGGGCACGCCAGCTACCGCGGCATCCAGCGCTGCCTGGATCACGTCGGGGGGCGGACGGTCAGCCTGGGCACGATCAGCGCTGTGGTGCGCGAGGCCTAGGCGCGTGCGCTGGCGCTGGTGGCCCGCCTGGCGCCGCCTGATGCGCGGGCGATCGCCCTGGACGAGATCGACGGGCGCGACCGCCACACGGCCTACCTCACTAGTGTCGATGTGGAGAGCGGGGCGGTGTGGGCGGCGGAGGGTCCGGTCTCCGTGGATGGCGACACCTGGACGCTGGCGCTGTGGCTGGCCCAGGAGCGCGGGCTGCGCTGGCAGACCACGGCGACGGATGGAGGAACAGCCATGGAGCAGGCACTGCGCACGGTCGACCCGGACGGGCGCGCGCAACGCGACGTGTGGCCTGTGCTGCATCAGTGCGGCCAAGTCCAGGGTCGCCTGGACCGGCGCGTCGCCGACCTGGAGGGGCGCGTGGCCGTGGTGGCGCGTCAGGCCGCACGCGTCGCGGCGGGGCAGCGCCCGCGTGGCCGACACGCCTGCGTTGATGGAGGCGCGCACGCCACCGCGCTGGCCCAGGCGCGGCGCACGGCGGACGACCTGCGCTACCTCACCACGGAACTGCACACGCTGCTGGAGGTCGTGGTCTGCGGCTGCGGCGATATCCTCGACAGCGCGGGTCGCCCGCAGGAGGCGGACACATTGCTCACGCTGCGCGCTCAGGCCCGCGCCGACGCGCCGGAGGACACCCGACGCGAGGTGGACCGCCTGCACACGACGCTGGAGCGGGCGTTGCCCGGCCTGCTGACCTTCGCCGCGCCCCTTGATGGCGTGCAGCAGGAGGCGCGCGCCCGTCTGGGACGCGCCGCGCTGACCACGCTGGCCTGGGCGTGGTCGCGCCGCGCTATCCTCGGCCCCCGCCCTGCGGAGGTGCTGGCCCTGCTGCCGGAGACGTGGCGTCCCGTCGCCGCCCGGCTCTTCGGCGCGTGGGAGGCGACCGTGCGCGCGAGCAGCGCCGTCGAGAACGGGCACCGCGTGCTCCGTCCCCACCTGGCCGTCCATCGCACCCTTCCCCCTGGCCTGTTGGCCCTGCTCACCGTGTGGCACAACCATCAGGTCAGCCCGCGTGGCCTCCACCAGGGCCAGAGTCCCCTGCCGCGCAGCGGCCTGCCCGACGCGCCGACCGCTTGGCTCACGGCTCTGGGCTATCCGCCCAACGCGGACAGCGCGCCGCCCCCAGCCGCGCCGTCCGTCCTCCGCGCGGCCTAATGTTTCAACTGTCAAGTTCGTGTGAACCATGTCTTAGAGAGAGGCGTTTCCTCTACGCATATGTGCATCCGGTTCCATGGCGCTCCGGTACGTAGTCAGGGTGATACGCGCCGTACGTTCCCACGAAAACAGCGCGGCCCGTCGCGGCCCTTGCGCGGACAGCCGCGCCCGTAGCGCGGCGTCACGGAGCGCCCGAGACACTGCCTCCGTGAGCCCATCCACGTCGAGCGGGGCGACGGTGAGGGCGGCGTCGCCGACGACTTCGGGGAAGGAGCTGGTGTTGGAGCAGACGACGGGCGTGCCACAGGCCATCGCTTCCAGCGGCGGCAGCCCGAAGCCTTCGAAGATCGACGGGTAGACGAACAACGCGGCGGCGTTGTATAACGCCACGAGGTCGGCGTCGGGCACGTAATCGGTGAAGACCAGCTCGTCGGCGTAGCCCGAGTCGCGCGCGGCGGCGAAGATGTCGTCGTGCCGCCACGCGCGCTTGCCCACCAGCACAAGCTTGTGCCGCGTGGCCCCGGCCCGCCGCAATCGCACGTAGGCGTCGATCAGCGTCTTGATGTTCTTGCGTGGCTGCAGGTTGCCCACGCTCAGGATGAACTCCTCGCCCGTCCCGTAGCGCTCACGCACCGCGGCCAGTCGCCCGGCGTCGTGGATGGGCTGGAACATGGGGTCGGCGGCCAGGTGGGTGACGGTCACTTTCTCCGGCGGCGCGCCGTAGCGGCGCACGATGTCGCGCTTGGAGTAGTCTGAGAGCGTCAGGATGGCGGCGGCGCGGCGCACGGTCAAGGGGACCAGCGCCCGCATACGCGTAACCTCGGATGCCGTGAAGAACTGAGGGTAGCGCTCATAGGCGATGTCGTGCACGCTGACGACGATCCGCGCCGGGCACACGGGCGGCGCGACGTATTGCACATGTACGACGTCGATCCGCTCACGCGCCAGGGCCAGCGGGAACGTCAGCGGGATGCGCACCAGCGGGTTGTGCGGCCGTACCACGACGCGCCGCATCCGCTCGGTTCCCGTGATAGCGTCTGACTCTGGAGACGCGTGTGGGCTCAGGAACAGCGTGTAGTCGCCGTCAGGGTCGATCTCGCTGAGGGCGCGGATGACGTTGCGGATGTAGGTCTCGTTGCCGCCCAGCTGGCTGCCCAGCGCGTGCGCGTCGATGCCCACTCTCATCGTACTAGTCGTGCGACTCTCGCTCATGCCGCGGCCACGTCCCCGCGCGCGACGGTCGATGTCCCCGCCTGCCCAATGGCGCGCGCCGCGGCGGCGCCGAGCGCGAGCAGTGCCCACGAGTAGCCAAGGTTGAAGCCGGGCGTGAGCTGGAAGGCGACGAGCATGGCGGTGACGGCGGCGATCAACCCGGCCAGCGCCGCTCTCAACTCGCCCGGCGGGGCGCGGCGTAGCGCCCCGATGGACATGACATAAAACGCGGCGAAGAGCCACAGCAGGGCCAGCAGGCCCAGGATGCCGGTGTCGTGCAGCGCCAGCAGGGTTAGGTTGGGCAGCCACGCGGCGCTGGTGGAGGTGTCACCGGAGAGTTTGTAGGCGAAGCTGCCCGGACCTAGGCCGAGCAGCGGATGTCCCTGCCACTCGGTTAGCGCTTCACGGTAGAGCAGCACGCGTCCATAACCGGAGCCCGACCCGAAGTTGAGCAGGCCCTGCGCGCGCGCGCCGAAGGCGCCGGTCACGCTGGCCGGCAGCACGGCGAGTCCGACGCCGACGACAAGCCCCACGGCGATGAGGCCGCCGGCAACGCGCAACAGCAGGCGCGAGCGCCGTCCGCCGCGTCCCAGGCGCAGCAGCAGGAGCAGCGCGACCGCGCCGACGACCGTGGCGCCCCAGGCCGAGCGCGTGCCGCTGACGAGCAGCCCGACGGCGGTGGCGGCGAGGACGACGTACAGGAAGCTTTTGCGGCGCACGGTCTCTTCGGCGACGAGGGCCAACGCGATCAGGAAGGCGGCGCTCATGTAGCTGCCGAAGATGTTGCCCTCGTAGAGCGTGCCGTAGACGAGCGGCGCGTTGCCGCTATTGGGGTCGAGTTGCACGCCGGGGACGACCGCGTGCGCGCCGAGATAGAGCGCGAAGGCGAGCAGGCCGATGACGGCTTCGATCGCCGATACGCCCAGCCACACTCTAACGCCCCACAGCAGGCGCGCTGGCGTGATTAGGTAGAGGACGAGCGCCCCGTACAGGATCGCGAGGTCGAGCGTGATCAGGTCGAGGCTGACGCCGCGCGCCGGGTCGTCCGAGGTGAGCGTGGCGAGCGCGTTCGTGACGAGATACGCCAGCACTGGGAGCAACAGGGGCAGGGATGCCCTCACCCCTTTCACCCCTTGCAGGGTAGCCTGCCCCTGCTGCCTTCCCATGAAGCTGGTTGCCCCTCTCTCGCCTCCCCCGCCTATGGCTACCTGTCCACTCTCCACTCCGTAGGGTCCCCGCTGCGGCCGGCGGTCCAGTGCGCCTCCGGGGGAGATGCTTTTCTCGCCCCCCCCGCCCCCTCCGGGGGAGCCTGGGGAGATGCCTCCCCCCAGACCCCCGCCAAATATGGGGTTTGGGGATAGACGTTCGCGGATAAATCGTGAGGTTTTAGGAACCCTGGGTCCCTCGGAAGTTTCAGGGACAGCAGGTCCCTCGATAGAAAACCTATGCGGACCGCGATCGATTGCCCTTGACACCGCAGTGTTCGTGGTTTGCCATGCGACCGCAGTCGCAGGCTTTGCGGAGACGCGAGTTCGCCATCGAGGCCTACGCAAAGGGGGGAGGGAAGTCGTAGGTAGCGTCGCTGTCTCAGGCCCTGTAGAGCGGGTGCGCGGACGCATGACCGTCCGGATGACCAGCGCGGCGGCCAGTGCTAGCGCGGCCAGTTCATCGGGCCGCACGTTGGGGCCGCCAACCGAGACGGCGAAGCGGTCGAGCGCGCACGCCGCGATCAGCGCGACGACGCCGGCGGCCGGCCACACGACGCATAGGCCAATGAATAGTGGTCCCAATATCACCAGGGCCGGCGCGCCGAGCGCGCCCGCGATAGCGCCCAATCCCACCGCCAGGAGGAGGACAAAGATTGACCCTCTGGTCATACCTGCCTCGTCCCCCCCACCCTATTTGGTTCTTCCTCCCTCGCCCCCCCCGCCCATGGCTGATTGGCGCCCCGGCTGCGGCCGACGGTCCAGCGCGCCTCCGGGGGAGCCTGGGGAGACGCCTCCCCCCAGACCCCCGCCAAACGCACATCGCGGGTGGCGAGGGGCCTGGAGATGGGAAGTGGTAACGCCCCTGCGCTCGTGCGACTGTAGGCGCTGCATGCGCCTGTCACGTCAGCCGGGTCTGTCACGTCAGCCGGGTCTGTCACGTCAGCCGGGTCTGTCACGTCAGCCGGGTCTGTCACGTCAGCCGGGTCTGTTACGGCAGCGGTGTACGCTATCGCGCCCGCGTCCACCAGCACCCACCCCATCATCCGCCACAGTGTCTTTTTGGCGGGGGTCTGGGGGGAGGCATCTCCCCAGGCTCCCCCGGAGGGGGCGGGGGGGGCGAGGAGAGAAAAGGCTAGTATTGCGGGAGAGGCGAGGAGAGAAAAGGCTAGTATTGCGGGAGAAGCGAGGAGAGAAAAGACATTTGGGGCGGGAGAGGCGAGGTGGAGCGACATGACCTATGCCCCCCCGCTCATATACTGGAGCGCCACAACACTGACGGCCGAGACGCCAGCGCCAGGATTGCGCAGTTCGACCACGACACGGTCGGGCAGACCGGACGGGAGCGGTACGGTGATAGTCCGCCAACTCAGGCTGGTCTCATGGGGCCGGAGCTTGAGCAGGGTCCGGTTGTCGACGACGACATCCAGGTCGCGCCCGACGAGGTTGAGCAGCGTCAGCATGAGCCGGCGCGGCCGCGTCGCCGGCAGGCTCAGTCGCACGATCTGGCGGCCGCCGGGACCGATCTGCGCGAAGTCGGGCCAGGTGGGGTTGACGCTGGCGCCATGCGTGTCGTGGAAGGCAAAGCGGCTTGGCAACCGTGTCGCACGGTAGTGATACAGGGTAGCGGGGAACTCGGCCTGCGGGTAGGTGAAGCGGTTGTCGTAGGTGGTGATGGGCTGCAGGCCGGGCGTGGCCCACGCCGCGTGCGGGATCACCCTGTAGGTTCGCTGGATATAGGGTAGGTCGGGCGAGCCGGCGCCGACGAGGATGTACCACACGTCGCGCCCCCCGGCCGCCAGCGCGGGGAGGGCGTAGGCGCCGGGCGCCGCCAGCGAGACGGCGGTCGAGCCCTTGAAGCACCAGTCCATCAGGCCGCCCGTGTACGAGTTGCCCGTGATGACGTCGCCGAGTCCGGCGCTACGGTGCAGGTAGGCGCAGATGGCGCTCCAGTCGTTGACCTTCGCGACGGCGTAGCCGCGCCAGGTTGGCGTGATTGTTACCACGGCCAACAACACCACGGCCACGGCGGGCAGAACTCGATAGCCTGGCCTTAAAAGACCATGGGAGGGACCGGACCCTGAAGGGTCTACGCCTGATCGATCCGTGCCAGACCTTTTAAGGTCCGTCCCCTGCCATGGTCTTTTAAGGCCAGGGAGCGCGGAGACACCCCTGATGAGGCTGACGAGGCCGTACGCGACGAGCAGCAGGTACACCGGCTGCATGAACAGGAAGTAGCGCGGGATGAACATGTGGTGGGGGTGAGCCAGCCACAGCACGGCTAGGGGTAGGACCAGCCAGGCCAGCGCCACGCCCAGGAACGCGACGCGGCGGTAGGCCAGCGTCCCGACTCCTACCAGACATAGCGCGACAGTCAGCGCCAGCGGCCAGCCCTGGCCCGAGCCGAACAGGGCCAGCAGGTCGACGACCGTGCCGCCGGTAAGCTGGATCGGCACGTCACCGCCATCGCTGGGTCCGCCGCTCACGATGTAGTGGGCGACGCCTCCAAACAGGGGCAGGGCGACGATCAGGGCCACGATAGTCCCGCCAATAACGCTGCCGGCCAGCCACAGCGCGCGTGTCCGCGCTACGCCGCCGGTTCGTTGCGCGCGCGGCCACGTTAGCGCGACCCAGGCGAGGCCGGCGGCGACTTCAACGAAAAGGGGGAACAGTGCGAAGAGGTGGTTGTACAGGTTCAGGATGGTGGCGACGGTGAACCCCAGCGCGTTCCAGGGCGAGGGGTTCCGCAGCAAGCGCTCGAAGAACAGCAGCGTGAGCAGCGAGTAACAGGCCAGCGCGGCGTAGGGTCGGGCGTCCTGGGCGTACCAGACGTGGTAGGGGGCGACGGCGAGTAGGACGGCGGCGGCCAGCGCGACCGTGCGGCCAAATAGGGGCCGCGCCAGCAGGTAGAGCAGCGGCACGGTCGCCGCGCCGAGCAAGGCCGAGGGCAGTCGCACCCAGAAGGGGCCCGAGGTGAAGGCCGTCGACAGTTGCACGAGCAGGAAGCTCAGAGGTAGGTCGGGCGGGGCGCGGAAACGCTGGAAGGTCTCCGCCAATGGCTGCTGCTGCGACCAGGCGACTTGCCACACCTCGTCGCCCCATAGCCCCTTGTAGCCCAGGCGGTAGAAGGCCGTGACGATGCCCGCGCACGCCGCCAACAGCAGCGGCCAATGCGCGCGCAGCGCCTCGACGAGGGCAGGGACGCGCGCGATGCCCTGACCCTTATCCTGACGCGCGGTCGGTGCGAGGGCAGGGCTAACCGGCGCGTGCATTAGTACGATCTACCATGGCTATCATCGTTCTTAAGCATAACGCATGCGCCCCAACGCCCACAGGTTGTACAATCAGGCAAAGGTGCGTAAAAATACAGGAGGGATACCGATGGCGTCGCCGAACTTGATCGAAGCTGGAGGGCGTCCTCCGCTCGCCGATCTGCTCGCTCCCCTGGACCGCGCGGCGTTACAGAACCTGCTGCTCGACCTTGCCGCGCACGACCCCGACCTCGCCGGCCGCATCGAGGCGCGGCTACCGCTGCTTGTCGCGGCGACGACGGGCACCGCGCCCACGGCTACAGCAGGGCCTACGGTGGGGGCCGCGCCGCCGCCGCCACGCCTTACCCCCGTGGATGCCAAAGCTGTGCGCCGCCAGGTCCGCGCGGACCTGCGCGACGTCGCAGCCTACGACTACGACTACTACGATGACGACGGCGGGGCGGCGGCGGACGCGACGCGCGGCACGATCGACCAGGCATGGGCGTACATCGCGGCCGGCGACGCGCCAAGCGCTCTGACCGTGCTCGAGGTCCTCATCGAGGAGTACATCGAACAGTTGGACCTCATCGGAGAGGCCGAGGATCTGTTCGGTGAGTTGGGAACCGCTCTGGCCGAGGCCCTGTTGAGCATGGACCTGACGCCGGCCGAGCGCCGCGATTGGACAGAGAAGCTGGCGGAGTGGCGGGGGCAGGCGGACGAGTACAGCTCTGGATCTGGGCTCCTCGTCGCGCAAGACGCGCTCACGCAGGGCTGGGACTATCCGCCGCTACAGCGCGTCTTGCGGGGCGAGATCACCGAGGCTGGCGCTTGGGAGCAGGGGGAGGAGCCTCCGCCCTATGCCGATGAGCTGGCCGAGGCTAGGCTTAACGTGCTGGAGCGGCAGGGCCGCCTGCAAGAGTACCTGTACCTGGCCGAAGCCGAAGGGCAGACCGTACGCTATACGACCATGTTGGTGCGGTTGGATCGGGTGGAGGAGGCCGTGGCGTACGGACTCGAACACCTGACTACGCCGGAGGAAACCCTAACTCTGGCTACCGCCTTGCGTGAGCGCGGCGACCTGGAGAACGCGTTGCGTGTCGCCGGCCGCGGGCTGGACCTGGAGGGGCAGGGCAAAGCCGAGCTGGCGGTGTGGCTGCGCGACCTGGCCGCGGACATGGGGCGGACCGACGTGGCGCTAACCGCCGCACTGACGGCCTTCCGCGCGACGCTCGACCTGGCGTCGTATCTGCGTGTGCAAGAGATCGCGGGGGCCGCGTGGCCGGAGTACCGTCCCGCGCTGCTGGATCGCTTGCGCGCGGTGCGCTCGTACTACCCCGAGGGTCCCGTAGATGTCTTTTTGCAGGAGGGCCTGATCACGGACGCCATCGCCGCCGTTGACGCGGGTGCGACGCATACGCTGGTCGAGCGGGTGGCCGACGCGGCGATCGCCACGCGCCCCGACTGGGTGATCGCGGCCAGCCGCAAGCAGGCCGAAGACATCATGGATGGAGGCAAGGCGCAATATTACCACGCCGCCGCACAGTGGCTGGCCAGGGCGCGCGACGCCTACCGCGCGGCCGACCGTGAACCGGAGTGGCGGGCATATCGCGCCGACCTCTTGGTCCAGCACGCGCGCAAGTATAAGCTCATGCCGCTAATCAAGGCTTTGACCTAGCGCCCTGGCGAGAGGCTGTGTTCACACGTTTACCGTACCTGCCACAACGGGCATGCCTGGCCCCCTCACCTCGCAGGAGCTAGGGGAGACAGGCGGCGCATCGTCGGCGCCCCCCCTTTCCCGCGTCAGGGAGAGGTAAAGGGGCGGCTCCCCCTCTCCCGCGTCAGGGAGAGGGGGTGGGGGGTGAGGGCCGGGGCGGCGCGTGTGTTCCTTGACATCCCTAGAATCCATGCGACAATGGTCCTGGTAGGAGGACGCGCGTCCTCTCAAGGAGGGGCGCCGGTGGGGCGAGGCGCGAAAGCACGGCGTTGCACGAGCAATGGTCGGCGGGCTGAGCGCGCTGCACGGACGCGTGGCCCGTGCGGGGTGCCGTGCGGCGCGCGTCTAGCGCCGTGGGCGCACGGCGCTGCGGGCGCGGCCGGCCGCGCCCGCAGCGCCGGCCGCGGGCGCGGCCGGCCGCGTTTCACAATCGTGGGGCGCGCCCCACTACAACTAGTAATCCTCCGTATAATACGTATAGACGTATCATGAAGAAAAGCAGGTAGGCCATGCAGCGTAAGTTGACCGTTACAATCGCCGACGATGTGTACCGTGGTTTGTACCATAAGGTCGGGCGTGGCGACATCAGCCGTTTTATCGAAGGGCTGGTGCGTCCTCATGTCGTCATCGATAGTCAACTCGAAGCTGAATACCGTGAGGCCGCCCAAGACGTGGACGCCGAGCGCGAGGCGTGGGACTGGATCGAGGCCCACTAAGACGGATGACCCAAAACCAGTTCGACAACGCCGTGCGCAAGCTGCTGGTGTCCGTCAACGCCAAGGTGTATAGCCTGGAAGAGACGTACGCGCGGGCTAAAGCGGTCGTGGACGCCGGCCGCACGGTTGATTCCCCCGCCCGCGATGGCGCGCTACGGCGCATGGCCGCGGCAATCGCCACGGCCGAGATTCGCCGCGCCTCCTTGATCGCCAGCGCCGCCGGCGCGCTGGTTGAGGACGGCGCCGACTCGCTCATCGCCCTCAACGCGGTTCTGGCGCGCCTGAAGGATACCCTGCCTGACGCTCTGGTTTTCGAGGAAGCGTGCCGCGCCGCCGCTGAGGCGGACGGTACGGCCATTAGCGAGAATGATGACTCCTACATCGAGACGTACGCGCCGGGCGTGTCCGCCGCGCGGCCGGAACTCGGCTACGCCTGGGGCGCGCTTGACCTGCTGTGTCCTCCCGCGCTGGCTATGCTGTCGCGCACAGCGACTGCCCGGCAGGCCGCGCGCGCCGATGGGCTGCTGATGGAGCGCATCGCGAAGGTAGCTCCTCTGCATGGGGGCGTGGGCTGGTTGGCAGGACTATTGGCGGCGCCCGACGACCTCGGCGAGGAGCTATTGGTTGAGTAGAGGAGTCTTTTGTGTTCGCACGCTGGGGCTATATCGTCTACCGCCATCGCCTGCTCGTGCTGGCGTTCTCGCTGCTCCTGCTCGTTGGTTCGAGCGTCGCGCTCGCCGGTGGCGGCGACCTGCGCACCAGCAACCTCGCCGGGGCCGAGTCGACCCGCGCCGCCGACCTGATCAACAGCCAACTCCCGTCCACCACCGGCGGAAGCGTATCGTTTGACATCGTCTTCGGCAGCGCCGTGCTGCGGGTCTCGGATCCGCGCTTTCGCTCCGACATGCGCGCGGCCCTTGCCCCGCTGCGCCGTGACAGCACGGTCACCTCCATCATGACGCCGTATAGTGTGTCTCCGACGGCGGCGCGCGCGCTGGTTTCGCGCGACGGGCACGACGCCCTCGCCACCGTCTACCTGAAAGACGACTTCAACACCGCGCGTGGCGACTACCCGCGCCTGCGCGCGCTCATCGCGCCGCGCGGGCTCACCGTCCACGCGACGGGCGACCTGGCGATCTCCGCGACCTTCAAGCGCACGCTCAACCGCGACTTGAGTCGCGCCGAATTGGTCTCGCTGCCGCTCTCGCTAATCCTGCTGCTGCTCGTGTTCGGCGCCGTCGTGGCCGCGCTGCTGCCTCTCGGCGTCGGCGTGCTGACGATCGTGGGCGGCATCGGCGGCGTCTACCTGCTGACGCGGTCGACCGACGTGTCGCAGTACGCGCTCAACATCGTCACGCTGGTCGGGCTCGGCGTGTCCATCGACTACTCGCTATTCATCGTCAACCGCTTCCGCGAGGAGCTGGACCGCGGCGCCGCGGTCCCCGACGCGTTGGTGCGCAGCATGGCCACGGCCGGCCGCGCCATCACCTTCTCGGGCATCACCATGGCCATCGGGCTGGCCGGGATGCTGTTCTACCAGGGGACGCTGCTGGCCTCAATGGGCCTGGCTGGCACGGTCGTGGTCGCGCTGGCCGTCGTCTACGCCCTGACCTTCCTGCCGGCGCTGCTGGCGCTGCTCGGCCCGCGCGTCAACCGCTGGCGGCTCCCGTTCGTCCGTGCGCACCCGCGGGCGGACGGCGGCCTGTGGCGGCGACTGGCTCAGGGCGTGATGCGCCGGCCCGTGTTGGTGCTCGCGGTCGCGCTGCCGCTGCTGCTCCTGACCGGCTCGCCGTTCCTGAGCCTGCGCCTCGCCGCCAGCAGCAATATCAGCGAACTGCCGCCCAGCGCCGAGGTGGTTCAAGGGTACACCCTGCTGCAGGACCGCTTTCCTGGCCGCAACACCACCGCCATCCCCGTTGTCGTGCAGTTCCCCGGCCGTCCACTCACTTACGCGCGCGCCGGCGTCCTCTACGACCTGTCCCACAAAATAGCCGCGTTACCGGACGTGACGCGCGTGGAGAGCCCGTTTGACCTCGCGCCGGGCCTCAGCCGGGCCGGCTATCAGCGGCTGTATGACGGGCCGCGCCGGCTCTTGCCGGCCGCGCTCCAAAACGCATTGCGCCAGAGTACGGGGCCACGCATTGCCGTGCTCTACGCCATCACCACGCAGGCGCCCACGAGCGACGCGGCGCGCGCGATCGTGCGCCATATACGCGACATCCATACAGCGGGCGACGGCGCGATCCTGGTGACGGGGCAGACGGCCTACGACGTCGACTCGACCAACCGCATCCTGTCCGACACACCGGCCGCCGTGGGTTTCATCGTCGTCGCGACCTACCTGGCGCTCTTCCTGCTCCTTGGCTCGGTCGTCCTGCCCTTGAAGGCCGTCATCACCGACGTGCTATCCATCTCGGCCTCATTCGGCGCGATAGTATGGATCTTCCAGCAGGGCCACTTCAGCACGGCGCTCGACTTCGCGCCGGCCGCGCTCGACCCCTTGTTGCCGGTGCTGCTCTTTTGCATCGTGTTCGGCCTCTCCATGGACTACGAAGTGCTGCTGCTCAGCCGCATCAAGGAGTCCTACGAACGGAGCGGAGATAACCGCGCCGCCGTGGCCGAGGGGTTGGAGCGCAGCGGGCGGCTCGTCACCGGCGCGGCGGCGATCATGGTCGTCGTCTTTGCCGCCTTCGCGCTGGCCGACGTCTCGCTGATCAAGGCGTTGGGGCTGGGGCTGGCTCTGGCGGTGGCTATCGACGCCACGATCGTGCGCGCGCTGGTCGTGCCGGCCACAATGCGCCTGCTCGGCCGCCTCAACTGGTGGGCGCCGCGTCCGCTGGCAACCCTGTATCGGCGGCTGGGTCTGGCCGAAACCGCCGCCGCCGACGCCGTCAAGAGCGGCGAGTCGGTAGCCGGCCGCGGCCAACTCGTCGCGGGCGGCGAGTAGCGAACAAATAGAGGATACTCTTCTCGCGGATAAGTGGGCGGCGGCCGGATGGCGCGCTTGTTGGGTGAACTCACGTCCCTGTGCGCTATGATACGTACAGATATCATAAGTCGGCGCATTCGCCGTACAGTACAACGACAAATATAGAATAAAGGATACCTCATGGCAAAGACCCAGGCGCAGGCCAGCCCCCAGGCGATCACACGCAAAAGTGAGAACTTCTCCGAGTGGTACATCGACGTCGTGCGCAAGGCCGAGTTGGCCGACTACTCGCCCGTGCGCGGCTGCATGATCATCCGCCCCTACGGCTACGCCCTGTGGGAGAACGTGCAGCGCGCCCTCGACGATATGATCAAGGCGACCGGCCACCAGAACATGTACTTCCCCCTGCTGATCCCGCGCTCGTTCCTGACCAAAGAGGCCGAGCACGTCGAAGGCTTCGCCCCCGAAGTCGCCTGGGTCACGCACGCCGGCGGCGAAGAGCTGGAGGAGTGGCTGGCGGTGCGCCCCACGTCCGAGACGATCATCTGCTCGACCTACGCCAACTACATACAGTCGTGGCGCGACCTGCCCGTGCTGGTCAATCAGTGGGCCAACGTGATGCGCTGGGAGATGCGCACGCGTTTCTTCCTGCGCACGACCGAGTTCCTGTGGCAGGAAGGGCACACCTTCCACGCCACGTCCGAGGAGGCGGTCGAGGAGACCGACAAGATGCTCGGCGTCTATGCCACGCTGGCCGAGGAATGGCTCTCCATCCCCGTCATCAAGGGGCGTAAGACTAATGCCGAGAAGTTCGCCGGCGCCGACTACACGCTCTCCATCGAGGCCATGATGGGCGACGGCAAGGCGTTGCAGTCGGGTACCTCGCACAACCTGGGTCAGAACTTCACGCGCGCCTACGACATCTTGTTCCAGGACAAAGATTTGACGCGTAAGAACCCCTGGCAGACCAGCTGGGGCCTCTCCACACGCATCATCGGCGGTATCATCATGGCGCACGGCGACGAGAGCGGGCTCATCCTGCCGCCGCGCGTCGCGCCCTATCAGGTCGTGGTCGTGCCGATCTTCCGCAAGGACGAGGAGCGCGCCGTCGTGGCCTCAGCCATCGAGAAGGCGCTCGCGGAGCTGCCGCCGGAGGTGCGCGTGAAGGTCGACTGGCGCGAGGAGACCCCCGGCTACAAGTTCAACGACTGGGAACTCAAGGGCGTGCCGGTGCGCATGGAGGTCGGTCCCAAGGATGTGCAGAAAGAGCAGGTCGTGCTAGTGCGCCGCGACACGCGCGCCAAGGACTTCGTGCCCATGGCCGAGTTAGCCGAGCGCGTGACCGACTTGCTCGACACGGTGCAGCGGGACCTCTACGAGCGCGCCCTGGCCTTCCGGCTAGACAACACCCGCCGCCTGGACGACTACGCCGCGCTCGTCGCGGCGTTCGACACCGGTCCCGAAGACACCACGCCCTTCGTCGAGGCGCACTGGTGCGGCGACCCCGCCTGCGAGGCCAAGGTCAAAGAGGATACCAAGGCTACGATCCGCAATATCCCCTTCGACGCGCCGGACGAAGAGGGCGTCTGCATCGTCGATGGCAAGCCAGGCATCGGCAAGCGCGTGGTGTTCGCCAAAGCCTATTAGCTGTCAGCTATCAGCTTGCATTGCCGCGAGTCGGTGTGTTACCGTACTTCTCAGTAGAGCGCCGAGTTGGCGGTAAACTGAGAGGAATGTGGAATGACCGCCGATGAGTTCGATTACCTGGTAGTCGGTGGCGGCACGGCCGGCGCGGTCGTGGCGGCGCGCCTCTCGGAGGACCCTCAGCGGCGCGTGGGCTTGATCGAGGCGGGGCCGAGCGACGCCGGACGCGACGATGTGCTGCGACTGCGGCGCTGGCTGGACCTGCTGGAGGGCCCCCTCGACTACGGCTATCGTACGGTCGTGCAGCCTCACGGCAACTCACACATCGTGCATTCGCGCGCGCGGGTCCTCGGCGGCTGCTCCTCGCACAACACCATGATCTGCTTCAAGCCGCTCCCGGCGGACTGGCGCGACTGGGAACGGCTCGGCGCGGCAGGCTGGGGGCCTGCGGCGATGGAGCCGTACTACCGGCGGCTGCCTAACAAGCATCAGTTGGTGGCCGCCAAGGACCGCAATGCGATCCTGTTCGACTGGATCGCGTCGGCCTCCGCCGCCGCGCGCGTGCCAGCCGACCTCGATTGGAACGCCGCGGCGTTCCGCGACGGCGCCGGCTTCGTCGACGTAGGGTACGACCCGGACACGGGGGTGCGCTCCTCATCTAGCGTAGCCTACCTCCATCCAATCATGGGGCGCCGCGCGAACCTGACCGTCATGACGGAAACGCGCGCGCTGCGTGTAGAGGTCGTGGGCGGGCGCGCCGTAGGGGTCCGCGTCGTCGGGGCGGACGGCCACTCGCGCCTCATACGCGCGACGGGCGAGGTGATCCTGTGTGGCGGCGCCATCGACACCCCGCGCCTGCTGCTGCACTCGGGCATCGGCCCGGCGGACCAGTTGCGTGACCTGGGGATCGACGTAGCGCACGACCTGCCTGGTGTCGGCGAGAACCTGCTGGACCACCCTGAGTCGATCATCCTGTGGGAGCTGGCGCGCCCGCTGGGTCCCGAAACGACGATGCACGCGGACTGCGCCCTGTTCGTGAATCGGCTGGGCGCGGACGAACGTCCTGACCTGATGTATCACACCTACCAGATCCCCTTCACCGTCAACACCGAGCGGCTGGGTTACCGGGTTCCCGACCACGCCATCTGCATGACCCCCAACGTCCCGCGGCCCCGCTCCAAGGGACGCCTGTGGCTGCTGTCCAACAACCCCGACGTCAAGCCCGCCCTGGACTTCCGCTACTTCACGGATGAGGAAGGCTACGACGCCCGGACCATCGTGGACGGGCTCAAGCTCGCGCGCGAGGTCGCCGCCGTTGGGCCATTCAAGTCTTGGCTCAAGCGCGAGATCGCGCCCGGCCCCGCCATCAGGAGTGATGATGACCTCTCGCGCTACGGCCGCGCTGCGCACCACACCGTCTACCATCCTGCGGGGACCTGCAAGATGGGCGCGCCCGATGACGCCTCTGCCGTGGTCGACCCTGCGTTGCGCGTGCGTGGGCTGGACGGCCTGCGCATCGCCGACGCCTCCATCTTTCCCACCATGCCCACGGTCAACCCGATGGTGGCGATCCTGATGATCGGTGAGAAGGCGGCCGAACTAATCGCGAAGACGTGAACGTGGTCGGCTCTTGTACCGGCATTCCGCGTGTGCGCCCTACAGCAATGGCGAAAGCCGGTCGCGGCGACTTCATTGTCCCCATGACCGGCTCTACCGGCCACCGCGAGCGCACAGCCCAAAACGCAGTTGGTGGTCTTACTGGCTATATCGACAATAGGCGCTGCTTCCTTTAGTATCAAAACCCTGATACCACCAGTCATGCTTGTCACGCTATCGTGCTGAGTGCGTAGACGGCAGCGTGGGCGCGCCAGTCGAGTAGACCCCGCGTCACCAGTTCCTACAAAGGGCTCCTGTTTTGGCATTGGCCGTCCGTCGTACACGCGCATGACGAGGTAAGGGGATGGCGTGGTCCCTCAAGATTGTGACGATCATGCCGACCTCCAGTTATGGCTCGTGAAGGCCACCGCCGGGCAGACTGTGACCGCCGGATCGCCCAGCAGCGTCGCCACGCAAACGAGCGGGACCAGCTATACCGTCAACGCACAGTCGATGCCTACCGGGCTCTATCAGTGGCGCAGTGGGGCTGTCACTAGACAAGGGGCGCTCATCTCGTGGTCGGCGCCGCGGAGCATCGTGCTCAGGTAGCGGCAGGAGGATGACGAGTTGATGAAGATCATGACAAGGCGAGTTAGCCTCTGCTGCTAGCCTGTATTGCCCGCTAACGCGGTACAATAGCAAGACTGCATGGGATAGATTGTGGTCGCGAATCAGCAGAGAGATGGGGTGGAACGAGTATGCGGCGACAGCAGGGGAAGGCGCGCACTCGACGTTTCGTGGTCGTCGGACTCCTCCTTGGCGCCCTACTCCTGACGGCGCTTGGCGGCGTCTTCGCACCCCTCGCGCCCAACCCCAGTACGCCGTCGCAAATCACGACGCCGACCCCCGGTGGCGCGATCCTATTGCCTCAGCCGACGGTTAAATGAATGCTACTTTTTCGTGGAGCTGGACGGATTCGAACCGACGACCTCCTGCTTGCAAAGCAGGCGCTCTCCCAACTAAGCTACAGCCCCGTACCCGCACTATATCAAATATCAACCGTCACGCGTTGGGGTCAGCCGCTACGCGCCGGACGCCGGTTATTCCCAATCCCACACGAGGAGGCGAAAGTCGACGCCGGCGTCGATGAGGTGGGCGTAGGCGCGGGCGAAGTGGTAGGCGCGGCGGCGCTCCGTGAACGTTTTGCGCGTCAACAACTCGCGCGTCAGGTACGTGACGCGCTCGATCTCAGGTGGACGGTCGCGCTCGATCGCGGCGGCTACTTCTATCAGATCGTCGGCTGCGATGTCCGCCCACCCTGCCGCGGCCAGAAAGCGCTTCTCGTCGGAGCCAAACTCGTGCGGCTTATACTCGTACAGACGGTGCTTGTTGATCATAGCTGTAGTGTACCGTGCATGTGAGGGACATAGCGTATCGCGCAAGGTGAAGCCGGTTAGGCGTAGAATGACAGTATGCGATTGAATAAAATACTGGCCGACGCCGGCGTGGCCTCACGCCGTGGGGCCGAGGCGCTCCTGGCGGCTGGGCGTGTCGCCGTCAATGGCGCCGTCGTGATCGAACCTGGCGCACAGGCCGACCCCGCGCGCGACACTATCACGGTCGACGGGCGCCCGTTGCCGGCCGCCTCTACGCGCCCCGCCTATATTATGCTCAACAAGCCGACCGGCACGGTGACGACGGCTAGCGACCCGCAAGGCCGCCCGACCGCGCTCGCGTTGGTCGACCGGCCTGAGCGCCTTTTCTACGTGGGACGGCTTGACCGCGATACCGAGGGTCTCCTGTTGCTGACCAACGACGGCGAGTGGGCCAATCGGGTCGCGCATCCCAGCGGGGGCGTAGCGAAGGAGTATGAGGCGCTGGTCGATGGCGTGCCGGACGAGGCGGCGCTGCAACGCATGGAGGAGGGCGTCGAACTCCCTGACGGCCATATCGCCCACGGACGCGCCACGATGATCGAGGTACTGGACGGGCAGGCGCGTGTTTCGTTAACCTTACACGAGGGACATAAACGACAAGCGCGCCTCATGTTTGGAGCGCTGGGTTACCCGGTACGCCGTCTGGTGCGCGTGCGTGAGGGCGGGCTGGACCTGGGCGATCTACCGGCGGGGACGTGGCGCGAACTCACCGCGGCCGAGGTCGCGGCGGTGACCCGGCCGCAACGCCCGAAGCCGCGTCACATGTCGCCAGGGGCGCGACCGGTGGAACGGGTAGATGCGATAGGAGGACGTGAGAGCGGTGATGGACGTGGGCGCGGACCATATGGAGGATACCGAGGAGAGCGTGAGCGGGACCGCGAACAACCCCGCGACGGGCGCGGCGATGGCGCGGGAACGGCACAACCCCGTGAGCAGGCCCACGAGCGGCGTGACGACGATCGCGGTCGACGGCCCGGCGGCCTCGGGCAAGTCGACGATCGCCCGCGCCGTGGCCCAGCGCCTGAACCTGCTTTACCTCGACACGGGCGCGATGTACCGCGCGGTGACGTGGCTGGCCCTCCGCGAGGGAATCGACCCCGCCGATGAGGCGGCGGTCAGCGCACTGGCCGCGAGGGTGACGTTCGACTTCCCCGATCGGGGCGCGGCCACGCATGTAAATCCGCCCATCATCGTCGACGGCGTCGACGCCACGGATGGCGTGCGCGACCCCGCCGTCGACGCTGTCGTTTCGGTCGTCGCGGCCTATCGCGGTGTGCGCGCGGCGCTGGTGCGTGAGCAGCAGAAGATCGCCCGCGCGCGCGGCGTCGTCATGGTCGGCCGCGACATTGGGACCGTGGTGTTGCCCGACGCGCCGCTCAAGGTCTACCTCGTCGCCGACGCGGCGGCGCGCGCACGCCGCCGCTACGACGAGCGCGTAGCCCTCGGCGAACGGGCCGACTACGACGAGATCTATGGAGCTATGGTACGGCGTGACCACCTCGATTCGGCGCGTGCGCACTCGCCGCTGCGCCCTGCCCCCGACGCTATCGAGGTCGATACCACCGGCCTGACAATCCCTGAGGTCGTGGATAGGGTCCTGGCGTTGGCGCGCCGGTACGGGACGGGAGGCTAGCGATGGTCCTGTACCGATTCCTCTATCCGATCGTCAACTGGCTGTCGCGCGCTGCGGCGCGCGTGACCGTGACGGGCGTCGAGCATATGCCGCGCGCGGGCGGCGTGCTGCTTGTGTCCAACCATTTGTCCAACTACGACCCGCTGATGGTGGCCATGATCTTCAAGCGCATCCTGCACTTCATGGGCAAGGCCGAGCTTTATCGCAACCCTGTCCTGCGTTGGGTCTGCCTGCAATTGCAGACCTTCCCGGTCCGGCGTGGCGAGGTCGACCGCGCGGCGCTGCGCTACGCCGAGGAGTTGCTGCGCGGTGGACGTGTCGTGGCAGTCTTCCCCGAGGGGCATCGCTCACGTACCGGGAATATGCAGGCGGCTCAGGGCGGCATCGCCTTACTCGCGCGGCGGACCGGTGCGCCCATCCTGCCGGTCGCGATCACCGGGACGCAGTACCTGTGGCCACCCGCGTTGCTGCGCTGGCGTCCCTGGCGACGGCCGGAGGTGACCATCACGATCGGTGAGCCGTTCACCCTGCCGCGCGCGGCGGGCCGCGCCGGCAACGCCGCCCAAACGGACCTCATTATGGCGCGTGTGGCCGCGTTGTTGCCGCCCGACTACCACGGCGTCTATGCTGCCGCGTTCGCGCCCCCGGAGGAGGACGCGGACAGGGTCGTGGTGGAAGCCGAGGAGCAGGTCGGGCCGTGATCGAAGCGACGGGGCTCGGCCGGCGCTTTGGCCCGTTCGTCGCCGTCGAGGACGTTTCGCTGCGCGTGCCCGACGGCAAGATCCTAGCCCTGCTTGAAGCGGCGACGTGGCGGCGTGAGGAGGTGATGGCGCGCCAATGAACAGGATCGACCGTATGTTGGCGATCATGCTGCATTTGCAGGCACGCCGCTACACGCGTGGCGAGGACCTGGCGGAGCGGTTCGAAGTCAGCGTGCGCACGGTCTACCGCGACGTGCAGGCTCTGGGCGAGGCGGGCGTGCCGGTGGTGGCGACGCCCGGCTACGGCTACACGCTGATGCCTGGCTATTTCCTGCCGCCGCTGATGCTCACGCCCGACGAGGCTGGCGCGATCCTGCTCGGCGCCGCCTTCGTGGCCGAGCAGGTCGACGCGCCGTATCGGCAAGCGGTGGAGTCGGCGCGTCAGAAGATCGAGAAGCTGCTGCCGGAGGCGACGCGCGACGAGGTTGAGTTTCTGCGAGACACGCTGCGTTTCGTCGCGCGAGCCGCGCCGCCCGACTCTGCGATTGAGGCGCGGCTGTCCACGCTGCGGCGGGCCATCCAGCGGCGCCATGTGCTGCGGCTTACCTACCAGGCGCGCCATGGGGAGCCGAGCGCGCGCGACGTGGAGCCGCATGGCCTCGTCGGCGTCGGCGGGCGTTGGATCATGGCCGCCTATTGCCGCGAACGTCAGGCTATGCGCCACTTCCGCCTCGACCGCATTGACGACATAGTCCCAACGGGCGAACGCTTCACGCGGCGCGCGGAGTATACGGTGCGCCGCGTGAAGCCGATGGAACCTGGACGCGAGGAGGTGCGCGTGTTGTTCGCGCCCGACGTCGCGCGCTGGGTCCGCGAGGATCGCCCGATGGGCTTCGTCGCCGAGGAGGAGCAGGCCGAAGGCGTCGTGATGACCTTCCGGCCGCGCGAGCCACGCGACCTGCTGCCCTGGCTGCTCTCGTGGGGTGCCGCCGCGCGCGTGCTCTCCCCCGACGCGCTGCGGCGCCAACTTGCCGCCGAGGCGCGGGCGATGGCTGACTTGTATTGCAACGAGCCACCGGCTTCTCGGAATGGATAGGAGGCGCACCGGCGCTACGCCTCGTCGTGAGGGAGAAGGCGAAATGGCTGGCCGTTCGGACCATGGACGACGCGGAAGTGTCGTTGGTCGAGCGTCAAAACATCCTGGCATCCGTAGCGCTCGGCGAGTACCACGAGTGATGCGTCGGCCAGACCCAAGCGCAGGTCGGCGTATTGTGTGACGATAACTTTCGCCGCGGCAACATCTGTTGAACTGAAGGATACAAGCTCGTAGGCGCCGCGAATCACGTCATCCATGACCACGAGTTCGGCGGTCTGTCCGGCGATCTCACTGATAAGATAGTCGAGTTCGGCCAACACAAAAGGAGAGAGAATGCGCCGTTGCGGACACGCCAATAGACGCTCTACGGCGGCGTGATGTTGGTCGCTCCGGTCATAGTTGGCGAGCAATCCGCTCGTGTCGAGCAGGATCATCGCGTCCCGAAGCCGCGCAACAAATCGTCGACGCGCTCAGAGAGATGTGAGTCCCCGCTATCGAAAATGCCGGTGTGTGGCGCCGGCGGCAGGTGTTGTGTAAGGGCCAGGCGGACACCTTCACGGATAAGGTCGGCTTCACTACGACCCGTTTCCTCCGCCGTGCGCTCTAACTCGGCTTTCAAGTCGTCCGGGAGGTATATGGTTGTCTTATACATGCCATATACTATACCACATGCTCCCCGGTAATGATTCGCGGGGGCGTCGATCGCATTGACCGACGACCCCGCGGGCTATCGTGTGTTGTGACAGGTAGCGGGTTATTCTTGCCGTAGTTGCAGCATGTAGAGCGTGCCGCCGGTTGGCTCCTTGATGGAGAAGACGCGCCCGAAGGGCATATCATGGGGCGGGTCGACGATCGTGACGCCCTTGCCCACTAGTTCCTGATGTGTCGCGTCGGCGTCGTCCACGTACCACCACAACTCGACCGGGGCGCCCTGATCCTCCTGGCCAAGGGCGAAAGCTGCTCCTCCATGCGTGGATGGCTTAAACTGGACAAAGCCGGGCATCTCCGTTTCGACCTCGAAGCCGAGCGTATCCTTGTAGAAATCGCGCGCCGCCGCTACGTCCGGCACATGCGTCATCACGAACTGGAGTCCCTGCAACATCTTGTCCACTCCTCCTGCTATTGGGGCGTCGCGCCCCTGTTCGTGGGGTTTTCCTACCCACATCCTCAGTATGAGCTAGGGTTGTGACAGCCCTATGTCAGGAGCAAATACCAAAATCAGCACAAGACATGATATAATTGAAAAGTAACGAGTCGACGAGTGAACCCCTCGGCGGCTCGTTTCATTTTGTCTCGGCGCCTACGTTCAAATAAGTGGCGCACGCGGGGTGAGACTTGGGCATTGTGCTATCATAAAAGTTGTGGCCGGAGTCGCGCTCTGGCTCTTTTGTTGTGTCTTCTAAAATTTCCCAGTTAGGTTATCAATTCAATGGCTCTAGCCCTCCTTGCGCCCCAGCAGCAACAGCAGACCTCAACGTACGGTGAGATCGCCGCTGTCGCGCCCGGTTCAGCCGCCGCACGCGCCGGTCTGCGCCCTGGCGACTGGCTCCTCTCCGTCAACGGCCACCGCATGCGCGACGTGATCGACTTCCGCTTCTATACGGCCGACGACGAGCTCCTGCTGGAGGCGCAAAGTGCCGAGGATGGGGCCGTGCGGACGGTCGCGCTCACGCACGGCCCCGAGGACCGGCTGGGCCTGGAGCTGCGCGGGGATGGGCTCGAGACGATCACCGAGTGTACCAACCACTGCCCTTTCTGCTTCGTGACGCAGCTGCCGCCGGGCATGCGCCGTACGCTACAGATCAAGGACGACGACTACCGCTACTCGTTCCTCTTCGCCAGCTTCGTCACACTCACCAATCTGACCCCCGAGGACTGGGCGCGCATCGAGGAGCAACACCTCAGCCCGCTCTATGTCTCGGTACATAGCACCGACGTGGCGATGCGCCGCAAGTTGCTCGGCAACAAGTTCGCCGAGGACCCGCTGGCGCAGATCGACCGGCTGACCGCCATGGGCATCGACGTACACACGCAACTCGTGACCTGTCCCGGCATCAACGACGGCGCGCATCTGGAGAAGAGCATCGAGGACTTGCTGACGCGTTACCCGCGCGTGCGTACGATCGCCGCTGTCCCCGTCGGCCTGACCAAGATCCGCACCGAGCGTACCATGTCGCGCGGCATGCCGCTGCGCAAGTTCCGTCCCGACGAGGCCGCGCGTGTGCTCGATCAAGTCGAGCGCTTCCAGGAGCGCAATACGGCCCGCTACGGCGAGCCCATCGTCTACGCCTGCGATGAACTCTACCTGCTGACCGGACGTCCCGTGCCTCCAGCCGCGCATTATGAGGAGATGGCGGAGGCGCAGCTGGAGAACGGCGTCGGCTTGACGCGACAGCTCATCGACGACTGGCGCCGCGTGCGCTGGTCGCTGCCCGCCGCGCTGCCGCGCCCGCGCCACCTGACGATGGCCTGTGGAACGCTGATCGCCCCCGTGCTGCAAACGATCGTCGCTGAGATGAACGCGATCGGCAACCTGCGCGTCGACCTGCATGTGGTGACCAACAAACTCTTCGGCGACGAGGTGACCGTGTCGGGGCTGATCGTGGGGCGCGACCTGCTCGACGCCCTAGCGGGACACGAGCTCGGCGACACGCTGGTGCTGCCGCGCGATATGTTCGACCACAGCGGGCGGGTAATGCTCGATGACATGACGCGCGACGAACTGGGGGCGCGCGTCAAGCGGCCGGTCGTCACCGTGAAGCGCTTTACCGACATACGCGAGGTCCTGGCGGCATGAGCGATTCACCTATTGCCCGTCGTACACGCCTTGCCGACTTATCCGAGGTCCTAATATCATGAGCAAGCCAATCGTCGCCGTCGTGGGGCGGCCTAACGTGGGCAAATCCACGATCTTCAATCGCCTGATCGGCGAACCCCTCGCCATCACCGAGGATATTCCCGGCACCACGCGTGATCGCCTCTATGGCGACAGCGACTGGAACGGGCGCGACTTCATCGTCGTGGACACGGGCGGCCTCGTACCGGGCGAGGACGAGACGATGGCGCGCGCCATCCGTGAGCAGGCCCAAATCGCCATCGCGGAGGCCGACGTCATCCTGATGCTCGTCGACGCCAAGTCGGGCCTCCTCGCTGATGACCAGGCCATCGCCGAGATTCTGCGCCGCACCGACAAGCCCGTCGTCTTAGCGGCTAACAAAGCGGACAGCGCCAAGCGGCGCGTTACCGCGCTTGAGTTCTACGAGCTTGGACTTGGCGAGCCCATCGGCGTTTCGGCGCTCCAAGGCATCGGCACGGGCGATATGCTCGACGAGGTCGTCAAGCGGCTGCCGCCGCCAGAGGAAACGGCGGAGGACGAGGACGCCGCGCTCAAGCTGGCTATCGTGGGGCGGCCCAACGTCGGTAAGTCGTCGCTGCTCAACGCGCTGCTCGGCTTCGAGCGCGTGATGGTCTCCAGCGTGCCGGGTACGACGCGCGACGCCACAGACACGATCCTGGAGCACGAGGGGCAGGAGATCGTGCTGATCGACACCGCGGGCATCCGCCGCCGCGGGCACATCAAGGGCTCGATCGAGAAGTACTCCGTGATGCGCGCTATTCGCGCCATCTCGCGCGCCGACGTCACCCTGCTCGTGATCGACGCCACCGAGCCGCTGACGGCGCAGGATCAGCATGTGGCGGGCTACGTGCAGGACGAGAAGAAGGGCATGATCGTGGTGGTCAACAAGTGGGACCTCATCGAGAAGACCTCGACCACGATGACGGAGTACGTGGCCCGCGTGCGCCGCGAACTCAACTTCATGAGCTACGTCCCCGTACTGTTCGTCTCGGCCAAGACGAAGCAGCGCGTGCATAAGATCATCGAAGAGGCTCTGCGCATTAAAGAGGAGCGCGCGAAGCGCATCTCGACCGGGCGGCTCAACAACACGGTGCAAGAGGCGTTGCGCGCGCACCCGCCGATGTCGTCCAAGGGCAAGCTGCTCAAGGTCAAGTACGTCACGCAGGCCACGACCGATCCGCCGACCTTCGTGTTCTTCGTCAACGATCCCGAACTGGTGCACTTTACCTACCAGCGCTTCCTGGAGAACCAGTTGCGCGAGGCCTTCGGCTACGAGGGCACCCCGCTGAACCTCGTTTTTAAGGCCAGTGAGCGACGCGACCACGAGCGCGACCGGGAGGCGGCCGGCACGGCCAGGCGTATCCGAGCCTAAATCCACCCTGCCCTCACCCTCGTCCCCTCTCCCGTGTCAGGGAGAGGGGACGAGGGTGAGGGCAGGAATGACGCATAACCACGGTCGGTAAACCAGGAAGCGACGAGGCCATGAACGAGCTGCCGCTCTACGTATTGGTAACGGTGATCGGTTATCTGCTGGGCTCGATTCCCAGTGGACAGATCGTGGCCCGGCTCTATGGTGGGGTTGACCTCTCCACGCGTGGGAGCGGCAAGACGGGCGCGACGAATGTGCTGCGTACGCTGGGGACGGGCGCGGCGCTCGTGGTGGTGCTGGGCGACCTTGCCAAGGGCATCGTGGCCGTGCTGGTGGCGCGCTGGTTGGTCCATCCGGTCGAGGCGCGACAGGTGGCCGAGGTGCTGGCCGGCTTCGCCGCCGTAGTCGGGCACAACTGGTCAATCTATATCAAGCTCAAAGGGGGCCGCGGCGTCGTCGTGTCGCAGGCTGTCTTCCTGATTTTCTGTTGGCCGGCGGCCCTCATCTCCGCCGCCATCTTCATCGCCATCGTGGCGGCGAGCCGTTTCGTCTCGCTGGCCTCGCTGACTGCCGCGGTGGCCGGCCTGTTGCTGCTCGCCGCCTTCGTGCTGTGGGGGCACTATCCGGCGACCTATCTCGCCTACGGCGTACCTGCCGCCGCGCTGATCTGGCTGCGCCACATCGACAACATCCAGCGCCTGCTCGCGGGGACGGAGCCGCGGCTGGGACAGCGCGCATGAATAGTCGGAAGTCGGAAGTCGGAAGTCGGAAGTCGCGAGGGTTCACGCTTGTCGTTCAAGCGGCAAGCGCTGCAATAGTACTGGTGACTTCGCCCCGAAGATCCACTTCCGACTTCCGACTATCGACTTTCGACTCGTGATGACGGACTCACTCGCCGTCATCGGCGCCGGCAGCTGGGGCACGACGCTCGCGGTGATCTACGCGCGGGCGGGACGCGACGTGGCCTTGTGGGATCGCGATGACGCGCGCGCGCAAGAAATGGCGCGGACGCGCGAGAACACGCGCTACTTGTCCGGCGTATCGCTGCCCGCGGGGATACAGGTTACCTCTGACCTGGGCGAGGCGGCGCGCGACCGGGCCGTGGTGGTGCTGGCCGTGCCGGCGCAGGCGGTGCGGCAGGTGGCGACGGCGCTCTGTCCGTACCTCGCGTCCGACGCGGTCGTGGTCCTCGCGGCCAAGGGGCTTGAGGTCGGCAGCGGCAAGCGCGTGACCGAAGTAGCGGGGGAATGCTTGCGTCCGCGCCAGCGCCGTGGCGTCGCCGTGCTCTCAGGTCCGAACCTGGCCGGCGAAATCGTGCGCGAGTTGCCGGCCGCCTCGGTCGTGGCGGCGCGCCACCGGCCCTCGGCGGTGCTGGCGCAGCGCCTGCTGTCCACGCCGCGCTTCCGCCTCTACATCAGCGCCGACGTCGTCGGCGTCGAGCTTGGCGGCGCGCTCAAGAACGTGATGGCCCTCGTAGCCGGCCTATCCGATGGGTTGGGCTACGGCGACAACGGTAAGGCCAGCATCATGACGCGTGGGCTGGCCGAGATCGCGCGCCTGGGCATGGCGGCGGGCGCGCGGCAGGCTACCTTCGCCGGGTTGAGCGGCCTCGGCGACCTCATCGCCACCTGCGCTAGCCCACTCAGCCGCAACTACCACGTCGGCTACGAGTTGGGGCAGGGGCGCACGCTGGACGAGATCCGGGGCACGATGTCGTCGGTGGCCGAAGGGGTGACCACCACGCGCGCTGCCATCCCGCTTGCCGCGCGTTACGGCGTGGAGATGCCCATCGTCACGCAGGTCGGCGCGGTGCTCTTCGAGGGCAAGAGCCCGCACGACGCCGTGACCGCGCTGCTGACCCGCGTCGCGCGCGACGAACTCACCGGCGACGTCTTGTAGAGGGACCACGATTGCCGCCGCATGGCGAAGGGCAGACACTAACGTGCCTTACATGGTCGATCGGAGAGGCGCCGACGCGGCTAATCCTCGTCATCCGCATCCAGGGCGATGACGCCGCGCTGCATAGCCCGCTTCAGCGCCTCGGTGCGGGAATGGGCGCCTAGCTTGGCCAGGACGTTGTGGACGTGCGACTCTACGGTGCTGGTCTCGATCTGAAGCGTCCGCGCGATGTCCCTGTTGCTCTTGCCATGACTGATCAGCTCCAGGACATTCCGTTCGCGCTCGGTCAACGTCTCTGTAGAGCGCACGACGGCGCGTCGTGTCCGGCTCGCGAGTTGGGCCGCGATCTCGAGGCTGAGCCACTGCTCCCCGTGGTGTACCGCCCGCACCGCCACGGCCAGCTCGGCGTCCGAGGCGTTCTTGAGTAGGTAGCCGTGGACGCCGATGGCGAAGAGCGTGCGCACGTAGGTCTCGTGGGGATAGCCGCTGAGGATGAGCACCTTGATGTCAGGCAGGTCTTGACGCAGGGCGCGGGCCACCTCGATGCCGTTGAGGCCGGGCAGGAGGCGGATGTCGAGGAGCGCCACATCGGGCCGCAGCCGCCGCGCCAACGCCAGCGCCTCCGCACCCTGCCCCGTCTCGGCCACGATCTCGATGTCGGCGGCGTCGCGCAGCAGGGCGCGCGTCCCCAGACGCATCAACGTATGGTCCTCGACTAACTCCACGCGGATCATCCGGCTCCTCCCTCTACGGGCAGTTCCACCTGCACGACGGCGCCCTGACCAGGGGTGGACGTCACCCACAACCGGCCGCCAGCCCGCTGCACGCGGTGCTGCAGGCCGACCAGCCCCAGGTGGCCTGCCTCCGCGAGATCGTCCACCCGCGCGGGCGCGGCGAAGCCCACCCCGTCGTCGGCAATACAGAGCCCGACCGTGCCGGCGTGCCGCCGCAGGCTCAGGTCGATGGCGCGGCCGTGCATGGCGCAGGCTATTGTTGAGCGCCTCCTGCGCCGTGCGATAGAGCACGACGTCGGCCCCAGGCGGGAGCGGCGCGCCGGCGAACTCCGCGTCGATGTCGAGCCGGATCGACACGCCCGCGTCCGCCCCCGCGCGCTCGGTCAGGTCCAGGGCCAGGATCTCGATGGCGCCCGCGAGGCCCAACTCGTCCAGGGCCGCCGGTCGTACCGCCGTGCAGAGCGCGTGCAGCTGGTTGACCAGCGCCTGGCTGAGGGCGAGGTGTTGGGCCGTCGCCGCTCGCCCCCGCCCATCGGCGGTGAGTTGGCGGCGCAGGTACAGGGCCGTTTGCAGTGGCTCGTCGTGGATGTCAGCCACCAGGTGGGCGCGCTCCAGGCGCTCGTTGAGCGTGTCCAGTGTCGCCCGTTGCGCTTCGAGCAGGTCGACCTGCGCCCGCAACTCGTCGGCGAACTGCGTGTTGCGCACGAGCGCGGCGAGGTGGCCGCTGAGCGTGGCGAGCAGGGCATGATCCTCGGCGCGGAAGGGCTCGCCCGACGCCTTGGGACCCAGGCAGAGGTGACCGACGACCGCGTCGGGCGTGCGCAGAGGGACCAGCAGGACCGTGAGGTAGCCATAGGCGAGGGACGCGACCCGCGGCGCGTCAGGCGCGGCGCACGCGGCGGGTGAGCGAGTAGGCGGCGAGGAGTAGCAGCCCCAGCGCCGTGACGAGGGTAACGGCGGCGCCGACAGCGCGCGCACCATGCTCGTCGCGCTCGTCGCGCACCAGCAGCACGGCGAAATCGAGGTTCATCAGCCGGCGGAGCGTCGCGCCCAGCGTATCTAGATGACCCGCCAGCGACAGGTCCTGGCTCAAGCGTTGCAGCGAGGAGCGATAGTCGTAGCTATCCTTGAAGATGAGATGATCCAGCAAGCGTCGCAGCCGATCGTACAGCCAGCGGAACACGAGGCCGGCCAGCAGGGCGAGCGCGGTGGCGAGGACGAGCGTGCGGCCCGGCTCGGGGAGCGCGCCGAATTGAAGCGATCACCGATGACATCGCACAGGACAACCCAACCGCGGCCGACGGGGTGAAAGACCGCATCTTTAGAGAGATTGACCAACTTGTCGGCCACCTCGGCGCGGGACGCGCTGGCCGCGTCGGTGGAACAGGCGAGTTGGTCATACCCCTCTACATCGTGGCCTACCAGGTCAAAGGTGATGCGATCGAGATTATCGCCGTGATCGACGGACGCCGGGGCAACATAACCAGCATTATCATGAGCGATCACTCGAAGATCATAGAAACGGGGATAGCAAACCCCGAGATGACTGAGTCTCCCGTGAGGGTCCTGTGCGCCGTGATAGTTTGAATGTTACCGTCGGGCTTGTACACGGTAACCGTCCGCATCCAGGGGTCAATGATCCAAACGACCTGTATACCGGAGGCAAGGTACTGCTTGACGCGCGCATCCGTTCCCGTATGCGTATCCGTCCGTGAGATAACCTCAACCGCCAGGTCTGGCGGGGCGTCGGGGTCCACATTCAAGTCGGTCGGGATGCGCTCGGCGCGCACCCACGTTAGGTCCGGTTCCCGTGTCGGCGGGTCGCCCACCATAGGATAGGTGGTCTGAGGGCCGAACGCGCGTCCTACTCCATGGTTGGGGTCATGCTGGATCAGGGCAAGGCCAAGATTCAAGATGACAGCGCCGTGTGCGTAGGTGGGCATAGCAAACGTCTCTTCCTCGAAAATAGGTGTGGCGCTCATGGGCAACCTCCCCTCGGTTGATCACGCCCCAGGTTGTCGCTGTGGCGTTGGCGGCGATGGTGGCGTCGTTCGACTCGTTGTATGCGACAACAATACGTTTCTTGCCTAATTAACATTTTAACCGCTCGTCACTTTCTTCTTTAGTAGGGGCAACGCGCCGCGCGGCCCCTCAAAGACCTCATAGCCCTCGGGCACGGTGTCGATGGCCTCCTCCGTGGGTTCTTTCCTAAAGAAGTAGATGGGGCGTTCGGCGTTGCTGCCGGCCAGTTTTACCTTGCCCTGATGCAGATAGTAGACGACCCCACGCGTGTTCGTGTAGGCGTATGGCATACGGCCTCCTCCCTCGTGACTAGATGTCCATGAAACTACAGGCGGCGCCAATACGTTACATTGGTCTGACACTTTTCTACCATATATACGCGATATACGCGCTTTCATGGGCAAATGATAGTCGTGGTAGACTATATGCCGCCGGGTTATGGGGTCGATAGGCAGTGGATTGGGAGGATTCGATGAAACGGCGACAGGTGGTGTCTATGCTTGGGTTGGCTGTCTCGCATCACCGTCGCATCATGGCGTGTACGATCTTGGTGCACGCGTCCTCGACGTAGGCTAGCCCGCCCTCCTCAGCGATGCGGCGCGTCTCGGGGTTGGTGATGCCGAGTTGCAGCCAGACGGCCTTCGCGCCGGCGCGTACCGCGTCGCGCGCGGCCTCGGGGGTGGCCGCCGGCACGCGGAAGACGTCTACGATGTCAACCTGTTCCGGGATGTCGGCGACCGTGGCGTATGATCTCTCGCCAAGCACTTCCTGCTCGTTGGGGTTGACCGGGATGACGCGGTAGCCGTGCGCTTGCAGGTAGCGCGCGACCCCGTAGCTCGCCTTCATCGGGTTGTTCGATAGTCCCACGACGGCGATCGTGTGCGCTTCGCGCAGGATGGTCTCCCGGTCTGAGTTGACCATAGTCTCTAATCTCCTTGTTAAAGGTAGCGTATCCGCGCGAGTTTCTCAACCAATGGCGAAGCTGGCCTGCCCGTAGAGCATGGCGGGATTACCCGGCGCGGCGGTTCCGCCACGGCGCATGTGGCGCAGCGCGAATGGCTCCCCGAAGCCATGGCGCCGCAGCAGCCGCGTGGCCTCGGTGTTCCCCGGTGGGACGATGACGCGTGTCAAGCCACCCTCGAAGGGGAGTTGGAGGGCGCGCGTCAGGAGCGCTTCGGCATCTTGCGGGGTCCGTGCGCCCCACGGCCCCAGCGTCTGTCCCTGTGCGATCAGGTAGCCCGCGAGTTCGCCCGCGTCGTCGCGGACGACAAACGCGCGCGCCGGGTCGGCGGCCGCGTACGCTGTGAGTACGGCCGGGCGCGCGGCGCCGAAGATCGGCGCGTCGAATCGGGCCAGCGCCGGCAGGTCGGCCACGTTCAACGCGGACACGCGCGGGGAGTCGCTCTGGTCATGTGGGCTGGAGGCGGTAGCGGTCTCCTGTCCTGGTCCCTCGCGGCGGCAGACGAGCGTCGCGCCGTCCTCGACGAAGCCCAGGCGCGTGTACAGCGGGACGCCGGCCTCCGTGGCGACGAGGATCGCCACGCCGCAGCCCGTCGCCTCCAGCCACGACAACAGCCGCTCCATCAGCGCCCGCGCGACGCCCCGTCGCTGCGCCTCGGGACGCACGCCGACCGAGCCAATCGACGCGAACGGACCGTAGTTGACGGCGCCGCCGAGGCCGACCGGCCGATCGTCGAGCAGGGCCAGCAGCCAGCCGTCCGGCTGTATTTGCAGGTAGCGACGCAGCGTCGCCGCGCGGCTGGCCGGGCTGTCGTAGGCCGCGGCCAGGATATCGTTGGCGGCGTCAAGGTCCGCCTCGGTCAGGCGGCGTATGGATAGGTGTTCGTTCATCTTGTTCGAGAAGTGAGGCGTTTGCCGGCGCGGCGCACCTCGTCGACGAGTAGGGCGATGTCGTCCTCCGTCGTCGCGTAGCCGACGATGCAGGCGCGCAGGGCAAAAGCGCCACGTAAGATGGTCCCGGTCAAGAAGGCTACACCGCCCGCCTGTACCTCTTCCATGATAGCTTTATTGAGCGTGTCCAGGCTTGCACTGTCCTCCGTCAAGGACGCGGGGACATAACGGAACAGGACGATAGAGAGCTCGACGGGGGCCACGAGCTCCAGGTCCGGCGCGTCGGTGACGAGGGCCGCCAGGCGACGCGCCAGCCGGTTGTGGCCGGCGATCATGGCCGAGAGACCGGCGCGTCCGGCGTGTTGCAGTGTCATCCACAGTTTGAGCGCGCGGAAACCGCGCGTCTGCTGGAAGCCGTACTCTGAATACCAGGGCAGCGCGCTGGGGTCGGCGCCCTCCTCGATGCGGATGTACGGTGGCACGAGGCTGAATGTGTCGCGCAACAACGCGCCGTCGCGCACGAGCGCGCAGCCACACTCTATAGGCACGCACAGCCATTTGTGGGGGTCGAGGGCCAGCGAATCGGCGCGCTCCATGCCCTTGTATAGCGGCGCTACGGTCGGGTCAAGAACTCCTACCGCGCCGTACGCGCCATCGACGTGGAACCACAGCCCCTCCGCGGCGCACAGATCGGCGATTTTGTCGAGCGGATCGACCGTGCCGCTGTTGACGGTCCCCGCGCTGGCCACGACGCAGAAGGGGCGCCGCCCCGCCGCGCGGTCGACCGCCACCGCGTCGCGCAACGCCGCTACATCCAGGCGCAGGTCGGCGTCGACGGGGATGACGCGCAGCGCACGCGCGCCGAGGCCAAGCAACTCGGCTGCTTTATGGATGCAAGCGTGCCCTTCCTGCGAGAGGTACAACACCAGGTCCGTTTCAAGGTGTTGCAGCCCGTCGCGGCGCATGTTCCAGCCGTCCTGTGATGCGGCGCGATGGCGCTCGGCGGCGAGGCAAGTGAGCGAGGCCATCGAGCCGCCGCTGACGAGCAGACCCATACTGGTACTGCCCTCGGCGCCGCTGGGGAAGCCGACCAACTCCATCAGCCAGCGCACGACGCAACGCTCCAGGTAGATCGCGGCGTGGTCGCCGCCGGCGCAGCTTGGGTCCATCGCGGCGGCCAATAGCTCGGCCAGCACACCCATCGGCGCGGGCGGCGAATTGACCCAGCCGAAGAAGCGCGGATGCCCGTTGCCCATGGGATGCGGCAGAATCGCGCGCGCGAAGGCGCCCAGGATGTCGTCGGGCGCCATACCCGCCGCAGGCAGCGGCTGCTCGAGCACAGCGCGGCGCTCATCGGGCGTCATGGGTTGGAAGACGGGGCGCTCACGGACGCCGGCCAGGTGCGCGGCGGCCAGGTCCACGGCGCGGTAGCCCAGGCGGCGGAACTCCTCGACGTTGAGCGTCAACGGCGCCGTTCCGCCCGCGTCTGGCGCTCCCATCGTGCTGTTACTCTCCTCTGATATATTGAGCGTGCTCATCGGTGTCCCTCCTCCCTCTATAACGATTGTGTGTCAACTGTTGACTATCCTTTCGCGCTGCCTTGAGCGGCTGGAGCCTATGCCTATGCCTTATATTGGCACAGATTCTTCATCGGTGAGGCGGCGTATCCAGGCGCGCAGAAATACGTCGCCGATGCGGTAGCCGCCACCTGGCGCCGCCTCGATGACCTCACGGTCGAGGAGCCGTGCGATCGACTTCTGCACTGAGGATGCGGCGCCCAGGCGGTGGCGCCGCCGATAGTCTTCGCTGTAGACCGACTCCATATCGCCCGTGAGCGCAACGAGGACCAGGCGCTGATGCGCCGCGAGGTCTTCCCACAGCGTTGTGTAGTGCGCGTCTTCGGCGTCGAGGACGTGCGACAGCGCGCGTTCGATATCCGGGACCGTGAGTACGGCGATGCGCTCACCCTGCGCCAGCGCCCAGGCGAAGTAACACAACTCCTGTGTGTCGTGCGGGTGGCCTTCGGTGATCGCGAGTATCCGCGTGACGGCGTCGTCCGCGATGCCCTGCCCTGTCTCGGTGCAACGCGCGTGGATGAAAGTAGCGAAGTCGGCAGGCGCGATAGGGCGCAGGACGACCGGCTTCGCCATCTTATAGAGCGGCTGGTTGCGCGCCGTGAACACGTCGTGCATCAGGTGGCGTTTGCTGCCCAGGAAGACGTGCGCGACATCGCCTTGTACCTGAAAGACGGCGCGCATGAGTCCGGGTAGGTGCTCGTCGATCTCCAGAACCTGCTGAAACTCGTCGAGCACGAGGGCGACGCGCTGCTGCCGATCCGCCGCGATGTCGCCGGGTAGCGCCAATAGTTTCTCAATCGTTTGGTCGAGGTCGCGCGACCTCTAGCCGGCCGAGAATTCGAACGACGGGCTGCCGTCGGCGCCAATGGTTACCTTCGGCTGGATGGGGAGTTTCTGGAACAGATCGACGGCATTCTGCCAGGCGCGTTCGACCGGGTTAACGAGACCGTCGTAGATCGCGGTGGCCAGCAGGTCGGCGAAGCGGTCTTTGGTCGGCGCACGGAAGAGGTCGAGGTACGCGACGAGAACATGTTCGCGCCGCAGCCGAGTGATGGCTTCCACCATCAAGGAGGTCTTGCCGTAGCGGCGTGGCGATATGATGACGATGTTCTGTCCGTTGCGGATATCGTCTTGAACCTCGGCACGTTCGCGCACACGGTTTGTAAAGTAGTTTCCGGTCGCCACATCACCATACCGAAACGGATTACCGATCATTCTCCCACTCCCCTCCAGGTTGATTATACCAAAAGGCGTAACGCCTTTTGGTATAATCAACCTGGAAAGGGAGATGCATAGACTGTTGATGGGGCGTGAGCTTGCAATGCGATGGGGCGTGAGCTTGCAATGCGATGGGGCGTGAGCTTGCAATGCGATGGGGCGTGAGCTTGCAATGCGATGGGGCGTGAGCTTGCAATGCGATGGGGCGTGAGCTTGCAATGATTCACAAACCGTGCCTGCCTGATCCGCGCCAAAATGTCATGTCAGTAGAGTGGTATACTACATGTGTAGAGTATGGTTAAGGGTGACAGTATCGCGGCTACGATGTCCGAGCATATGACGGCCCGGCATGTCTACCAAACATGTTGGGCTGTTGCTTTTGTCCGCGCATCTCGATCGTCGGGCCGCGTGACCACGCTTATATAGTCGCTTAGACGTTGTATGACGTCGATGGCCGGGCGTGCGAGTGAGTGGGTGAGGAGATGATTATGGTACGGTTCGCGCAGTCGCGCAGTGGCGCGGTTAATGTCCTGGCAGCCGAGGTCGCCGCGGCGATGGCTGAGTCGGTGGCCGCTGCGATGGATGAGGCCGGTCTGGACTTGACCCTATCGAATACGATGGCGCTGACCAGCGCGCTTGGCAAGGCGCTCGAGAGCGTGGGCCGTGAGCGTGAGTGCGCCGTGCGCCAACGCCGCATCGAGCGGCGTACGGCCTGGGTGGAGGAGCAAGGCTTGCTGACCGCCGCCGAGGCGGCGCAACACCTGGGACTGACTCCGCACGAACTGGACACGGCGCAGGCGCTCGACATCATCGCTCCGGTCGACGTTCCCTCTGACTTGCGGGCGACGAGCGAACATTTTACCAGCGAGAGTTGGCGCTACTACGCGCCGAACCTGACCCTCACGCCCGTCGACCACGCGCGCATCGCGCATGGGACGCTTCTCACGCGTACGCAAGCCTCAGAGCGGCTCGGAGTGTCGCTGCAGGTGTTCGATGACCTGCGCATGGAGCAGGGTATCATGCCCGTCGCGCAGAGCCAGGCGCAGGGTAGCTCGCGCTCGACACTCTACCGCGCCGACGTCGTCGATCAGCTGGCCGGCCTCGTGCCACAGGGCGGGATGCGTGGCCGTGGGAAAGCGCGCGCGAGCTAAGGGATAGCCGCGCCGCTCAGTCTTCTTTGCCGGCTTCCCCTACCTGCTCCGGCGTGAGCAAGCCTTCCCGCTGCGCGCGGGCCACCGCCTCCGCGCGGTTGCCCACGCCCATTTTCTTGTAGAGGCGGCTGAGATAGGTCTCCACGGTGCGCGCGCTGAGGGTGTGGTCAGGGGTGCTGATGCGCGCGGCGATGGCCCGCGATGTTAGGCCCTCGGCGACGAGGCTCAGGACCGCAAGTTCCTGGGGGCTCAACGGCGCACGCGTGTCCTGCGGGGACCCGTCCACGCTGAGCAGGACCTGTTCGCCCTCCAGCACGCGCCGGATCGCCGTGAGCAGCGCGGGGCCAGCCACGCTCTTGAGGACGTAGCCGGCCGCCCCCGCCTCCAGCGCCGCCCGCACCGTGGCGCCGTCGGGATACGCGCTGAGCATCAGCACGCGCGGCGGATCGGGCAGCGCGCGGACGGCGCGCGCCACCGCGATGCCCGACATATCGGGCAGGCGCACGTCCAGCAGCAGCAGGTCGGGCCGCAGTTCCCGGCAGGGGGTCAGCGTCCCGGCGCCATCCGTGGCCTCCCCCACCACGTCCAGCGCGTCGTCCCCTCGCAGGATGGCGACAGTGCCGGTGATCGTGATCGGGTGGTCGTCGGCGATGACCACGCGCGCTTTCATGAATACACCTCCTGCCTATGGATCAGGGCTGAGGGCGCGGGCGCGCGGACGGTGACCGATGTGCCCGACCCTGTCGCTGTGGACAGTTCCAGTGTCCCGCCGAGGTCGTGCGCGCGCTGCTGGAGCAGGGCCAGGCCGAGATGCCCCGACGCCAGCAGCGCGCCAATTGGTTGCATCGTGAACCCGTCGCCGTCGTCGCGGACGCTCAGGCATACGTCGTTGCCCTCCAGGCACAGTGAAACGCGGATCGTCGTGGCGCGCGCGTGGCGCACGGCGTTGCTCACGGCCTCCCGTGCGACGCGATACAGGATGACTTCACGCTCGTGGGGTAGGCGCGCGTTCTCGAACGCGGGGTCGACGTCGAGGAGGCAGGTCGTGCGGCCGCGGCCCTCCCGCTCGCTATCGCGTAGCAGCGCCCGCAGGGCTGGCGGCAGCCCGGCTGTTTGCAAGGGCGGGGGATAGAGCTCGCCGGCCAGCGCGCGCAGGCGGGCCACGAGGTCACCGCCTAGGGCCGTTGCCTCCGATACTCCCAGGTGGACGTCCAGCGGTAGGTGCGGCAAGGCCAGCAGGTTGTCAAGCCGGCGCGTTACCTCGCCGCCCATCTGGATGGCTTCGTCGTGGAGCGCGCCGGCCAGGCGCTGGCGCTCCTCCTCCGCCGCGTGGAGCGCGCTCGGCCAGGTCCGCCTTTTCCTCCGCCGCCTTGCGCAGGAGCGCGACCTGCCGGTCGACCTGAGCGTGCAGCCGTTCGTTGTGTATGAGCACGGCGAGGTGGCGACCGAGCGCGCCCAGGAGCGTGCGGTCCTGCGCGGTGTAGCGGTCGCCGCTACGTTTCGGTCCCAGGCAGAGCACGGCCACGACATCCCGGCCGTCGCGCACCGGGAGGAACAGCATGGGCAGGCGGCGCACGCGTTCCATGAATGCCGTCGCGCACGGCGGCTCCGCGCGCAGGGCGTGGGCGCGCTCCACCGTGGCCTGATAGAGCGCGGGCGGTATCGCGGCGCGGGGGTGCGCGTGGTAGTCCTGCCCCTGATCCGTCACGAGCAGCGCGAAGCTGAGGTCCAGCACGGCGCCCAGGCGCGCCACGATGAGCGCGCCGGCCTCGCCCGGCGGTACCTCCGAGAGGTCGACGCTCAAGGCGAGCAGGGCGGCCGCCGGGTCGTAGGCATCGGGCAGGAAGACGCGCTCGGCCAGACGCGTGACGACGCGGCGCAGCGGCGCGTAGCCGAGGGCGGCCAGCACGCCGACGGTGGTGGCGACGAGTCGCGGCGGCCAGTCCCAGCGTCGCGGCCCGATCGACGCGGCCGCCCAGGCGACCGCGGCGACGGCGCCGAGGAGGGCTAGCGCCAGCGCGAGGCGCAGCGTGCGGCGGCGCACCAGGCTGGTCACGCCGAGGAACTCGTCGCGCACGATGGACACGCCGACGCTCAGAGGCAGCAGCGCCAGCGCCAGGATGCTGATCTCGCCGGGGACAAGTATCCTCCTGATGAGTATTTCGGGTAGCAGAGTCAGGACAATGAGGGGGAGTAGTCCGCCCACCAGGCCGAGCGCCAGCGCCTGGGCCTGCGCCCGCTGCTGGGGGGAGTGCGGCCTGACGAGCGCGTAGATGATGCGTACGCCTGCGGCCAGGATGTAGACGCCAAGCGCGAACTCGCCGGCGCCTTGCGCGAGGGGGAACAGCGTGGTGGGGCGCCACCAGCACAGCGGGTAGAACAACACGAGCGCGAGGGCCGGTAGCCATAAGAGGGCACGGCGCCGCGCCGATGGCGGGGGGCCGGGAAAGGCCAGCGTCAGGTCCAGGAGCGCGGGTCCGAAGAGCATGAGGGCGATGAAATCCAGGGCCAGCGCCCACGTCACGCCGTGCACGCCGGCCGGGACCAGCCCCAGCGCCGCGCCGGCGCACAGGCTCATGCGCCAATAGGCGCGGCTCGCCGCGCGGTCCCGCCCGCGCGCGCGGACGACGGCGCCGAGCGCGAGCAGGCAGAGACCCAGGACGGTGTCGAGTAGGCTAGCCGGCGTCGGTGTCAGCGTGCCGGCGCGCAGGATGATCGGCTTGTGTTCCGCCCCCCGCACGACGAGGTCGCGCGGATCGGCGCCGGCCACGATCGTGTCTCCGGGCACAATGTCGGTCGCCCAGGCAGGGCTAGCTGGCGCGATCCAGGCGACAACGGGCCGGCCGCCCGCGCCACGCGTCGTCGCGAGCCCGAAGTCTCCAGGCGTCCAGAGCGCTGCGTAGAGTGAGGCGGCCACGACGAGCGCGGCGGCGAGCGTCGCCAGCAGGGCTAGGCGGCGTGCAGGGCAGGGGGCAGCATTGTCCATAGAGCCTCGGTCCGCGTCTGGTCAATAGATGGGTGGGTCAGCATGCGCGCCGCCTCGCGCTGAAAGCGGCGAATCAGTACCCACGTCGTCGCCTCCGTCACCCCAGGCGCATCGGAGTGAAGCTGGGCAAGCAGCAGTGGAACCGTCTTGCGCCCGCTCCGCTCGTCCTCGGCCATATCGGCGAGGTCATCCTCGAGTTGCGCGGCGCAACCCAGGGCGTAGCCATATTCCCCGGCCATGGCGACGGCGCGCCAGGGGGCGCCGGCCAGGAGCGCGGCCAGTTGGCAGGGCGCGGCGACGAGCGTGCCCGAACGCCGGCGCAGCACCGCGAGCACGGCGTCTTGCGATACGGCCGGTTGCCGGCGCAGGTCGATGTCCCGCGCGTGCCCCGCGCAGGCGCGCCGGTCGGCGCGCGCGAGGGCGGCAGTCGCACTAACACAACGCGCGTGCGGCGCATCGAGACCCACGAGCAACTGGTGCGACAGCCGTAGCAGGGCGGCGCTGGCCGCGAGGGTATGCGCGCGCCTCTCAGGCGAGAGGTCGTGCCCGGTCGCGGCGTCCCGGAGATCGTAACCCGCGGCCATGAACTCGCAGGCGACAGCGGCCGGCAAGAACGGGCCGTAGGGCGGCGCGGCCAACGCCTCGACCCAGGCCAGGAACAGGCGCGACCACAGCGGGGACGCGTCGAACAGGCGCCCCGGCCGCGCCAGCGCCGCGCGGCACGTCATATCGACGACGTGAGGAAGACCGGCGTCGCGGAGCGTCCGCTGGCCGATGTCACTGACACGGCCCATGGGCGGGCACAGGCGTAAGCCAGAATGGCGGGTTGCCAGAGAGTACGTGTGCCTCAGGACTGTCATGGGTGGCGCGGCGATAATGCGCGAGGTCGGCAAGGGCATCATCCAGCGCGAGGTCGCCGGTCGAAGATGGCGTGCTGGCGTGCGGATTGGTGATGATCGCATGCACATGCGCGGCTAATACGTTTAGGTCTATATGAGGCACCCCTCTCAATGACTCTTTGAGTCTTTGTGTGAATCCATAAGCGTTACATGGAGTGAAACAATATCCTGCGCCCACTCTAGCATCTTTACATGCAAAATTACAAGATTTGGAGGATTGTCGTAGAATTACGTACACGCTCGACCCTGAAAGTCGTAGAACTACGTACACGCAAGCGTCAAAAATTGCGCTTTAATGCTGGTGCGACGGCCTGGGACCGACTGCAGCGGCCACGAGTTGCCGCATGTATTGTTAACATCCAAGCATCTGAGGAGCAAGCCGTGAAACTGCTGCAACATCTCGTAGGCCCGCTCATCATCGCGAGCGTGGTTCTATTTGGCCTCCCGGTCGCGACGACGCATGCTGCATCGTCGACTGCAAAGGTCCGTGTCGCCCACGCGATCTCTCGCAATCTCATCATCTCGAGCGAACCCAATTGGATACAGTAAGCAGAGCCCTACGTCCATGTCGTCAACTATGTCGCGACCGTGGACCCCTCGATCAACCAACACCTCGATGCGACCATCGTTAGCGAGGTATATACTGCAGTCAATCAATATAACAACCTGCCACTGAGCTAGACTTTGGCCGTTTAGGCCGCATAACAGAGCATCTCGCTGAGGTGGTCGACCAGGGCGCGCGGGACTTTAATGATGTCCTCCCCTGGGGGCGACATGCAAAAAGTGGTCCCGGCCCACA